>Ga0268359_10608_pt1 | contig 40656 bp, 31 predicted proteins | sample BioMet11_FD_194416 | JGI IMG/M metagenome (GOLD analysis project Ga0268359, IMG submission 194416) | Sewage microbial communities from Oakland, California, United States - Biofuel 11 (PacBio Assembly) | ecosystem: Engineered > Wastewater > Sewage > Unclassified | place: USA: California | collected...
ATTAATATTGTCCGTAATTTTAAGTGATCTTGATTCCATTTCTTTTTTGATAGTATCTATCTCTGCTTCTAAATTTATTATTTCAGTTTCAACTTTAGTAAATTCTATTGGATACTTCAATGCATACTGATTTTTAAGATACTTCTCTTCTTTAGAAATATCATCAAAACATCCAAACTGAAATCCGAGTTGTCTGGTAATTTTGATTAAACTTTTCTCAGCACCCGAATACCCGAAAACTTTAACGATTGAAATCCCGACCTTAGATTGTATGCAAGATATACATTCTAAAACTTAAGTCAACTATATATTTAAGTTATGTCTTTTTAAAAACAGATATTTTATAAAATCGACTTTTTAGTTTGTAAATAGAAGAACTGTTAACTGATAAAATGTTTAATATCGAGAGAATATACCTTCAATTCGACAAATTCTATTAATTGACATAGTATCTTGATACCGAAAACACATTTTGTAGGCACAAAATCTGCTGGAAAAATCAAATTGCATGTGGCCACCCCAACCTAAACAGGCTGTCCGACAATTACTATTGGTATAATCCAATTCCTTTTTTTCGATTTAAAGGTATTAAATGCCTTCTTTTTGCTGTCTTTTTATTACTATCTGTAATTATCGGACAGTCTCTAAAGAATGGGGTATCGTGACCCTCTGCGCTCCCGATGTAATAAAAGAAATCACCAGATTATGGAATTGTGTCCACAAGCGAAGGGGTTCTTCGTTGTTTTGTGTGGATATCCTCATGATGTCCTCATAAAAACCAATGCGGTCTTGAATTGAAAATCATCTTATCCAGAGGGAATGACGAAGAGCCAAAGAAGGTCGTTCACTATTAGTTAGTTGATGTTATTTCCAAAACACTTTTAGTGGCGCATCATACCTTTTTTGCAAATTAGTAAGGTTAATAGCATGCTTGATGCAAGAAACATAAGGCATTTCTAGCACTGGAAAATTAATCATGAAAACATCAACTGCATAATATGGACGACCAAAAAGAAGATGAAGGGAATATAAATATCGGCTCTGTAAAAATCCTCTGATCAACGGGTCCCCATTAATTTGAACTGAATAGTCTGATACACTTTTATTGGCCTAATGTCAGCCTCTTGCAGTTGAATTTAATAGGTTTTCTACAGAGCCTAAATATCGAATTTAACCCGCCAGACTAAAGCATTAAACACAGTCACTTACTACTGTTTTTTAGTCAATCCAAACAATCGCTTTAGTCCAGCACAAGTCCAATTCAGCTTTAATAATCCTTTTCGCGTCTTTTGTTTTGTATATGTTTTGTATGTTTCCCACAGCATTTTATTCAGCGTGTAACCGGCTACAGTATGAGCTACGATTATTTGGAGCAATAATTTCCTATCAAACATCACTCACCACTCCTGATATGCTTTAAACATGAATAAGTAATATGCATACAGCTGCTGTGCTGCGGTAAACCACGTATATAGTACTTGTGGAATATACACTATCCTGAGTATATAATCCCATATTTCAGGCTCTTGCACATATCGCAGTGTATATACATTGTTGATGTACATGATCCCTATTACGATGTATACAGCTTTGTTCATCGAATAGGTTCCACCTTGGATCTCTTGATACGTCCATGCTATCAGGAGGAACTGAGATATAAATAGGAACCAGAATAGGAAGTGATCAAATATGTCATATGCTGTGACCCTATTCACACCGTGACTCCATAATGTATCGATTCCACCACGGAACCATCGTATTCGCTGCATCCACAGGGCTTTTATGCTGAGTGGTACATCTGTCCAGGCTAACATCCCAAAACCGGTCGTTGCATGATAGCCAAACTCTTTAATCGTTACAGTTAGTTCATAATCCTCAGTAATATTGGTGACTTTGTATACACAATATTCACCCTCATTATCGGCAAGCCTCTTTCTCATAACATCTCGAATTGCCGCTACTTTATATACTGAGCACATTCCATGTGAGACTTTAATACCTCTGTCCTGTCCAATGCGATCTCTGTCGAAATCTGCATACTCAACATATTGGCAGTGATAGAGATATTTCTCTTTGAACGTCTGTAGAGGTTGTTTCATTATCCCAGCACGTGAACAAACCACACCCAGTTTTTTGTCTAGATCATACTCGATCATTGCCTGTTCAATGAGATCAGAGGCTAATACTGTATCGCCATCCATCGTTAGAACAAAGTCATAATTATCGAGTTGCTCACCAAGATATCGATACGCAAAATTAAGCGCACCGGATTTCTTGAATTTGTTATTGACTGTTTCGATGACGTGCACACTGTCGTATTTGCACTCAGCTTCTCGTGCAATTTTAACGGTGTCATCAGTACTGTTGTCACTAATAACCAGAACATCAACATTGCCATGCGTCTGATTTACCAGCGACATTATCGTTTGTTCAATGCAATCTGCTTCATTATGTGCTGGGACAAATGCAATCACCTTTTTGCTTGCGTTTTCACATGATTGTACTGCCATAATTTATAACACCCCACCACACTGAAGTTTAATTCATATATTTCCAATCACACCTCTCTTTTTTAGCAGTTGCATGCACGATATGCCACATATTATTGCTTTTTTTCTGGACAGAAAGCCACAGATCTAGTGTATTTGATGTGTTATTAAATACACCTGTACTTCTGTATATGGTAGCAGTGTTGCTCGTACTGTCGGATATATTTGCACAATATACCACAGGCGTGCATTGATGTAATGTAAATGTGTCAGTTATATTTTTTGCACTCGCTAGCCACAAATCCGGCTTGCCGGCAAACGTTATGAGCATGTAGTATGTTTGATCATACTGGTTATAGCACACATCCATATGCCATAGATCTCCATACAATTTTGACATGTCCATTGCGGTTTCGTTTGTGTAGTTTATTCCATTTATAGATTCATATCTCATTAATTGATGTGGTTTGCAATTGATGTCTATAATCCACATGTAGAATTTTTTAGCTTTATCATCATATATTACAGCTGGGCTTACGCCATGCAGATCGCTGCAATTATATTCTATAGTTATTTCTTTTCCGTCATACAACTTGACTTTTACATCTTCGGCTGTATAATTGCTAAACACCTCGCCAATAACGTAATAGTAATACAACCTATCATTATCTGAGCAATAGACAATTTCCGGATCACTACTATATGCACTTTGATTATATACTGGTGGTTTTATTATTATCAGTGGATTACTGATATTTGCAGCGTCTGCGAACGTCAAGCCATCATCGGAATAGTATAAACACGGCGTTTCCAGCTTCTGATCAGCTGAACTCGATTGATTCGTATACGGATATGGTGTTACACCCATCCAGTATTTATGACCAAATATTGGTATATCACTCTGTACGATGCTTGGATGTATGAAATATCCATAATCCCACGGATCTGGTATCAACGTCGGCTTATATGTTAAGTTACCATTTAGTCGATCATCAGGTGCTTTATCGATATTCAATGTATTATTGACTTCTTGAGTATTTGCAGCAAAAACAGCGTTAGCATCCAGCATGTATGCAACGATGGTAAATGCTATACCAACAAATATGATTTTCATTATGTAATTAGACACTGTCATAATTTATTTCCACTCCCCTATAGTGGTTTTATTTCCACTTCCTATGGTAGTATTTACATAGTAAGCTGATCATGAAACTCAAAATTTGCTTCTTTGAATTTCGTATATTAAGTAACTAATCGAGCTTCTGATCATGAAAGCAGTCCAAATAAATCCCATTGATTTGGATTGAAAATGGGTTTTGGGATCAGCTCATTATTTAATAAGGGACAATATATTTTACATGTAATTTTGCGGATTACACTGAACGAAGGAGTTGTCACAGAACAAACTATGTACAGGTTTCAATTGGATGCCTTGATTTTAAAGATCATTATCACCAATTGAAAATTAACTTTATAAAAAATCTGCCTTGTCTATTTTTGTTACAGTTACTAAGTACGCAAATTTGAAATCCATGTTTCCCCCCTCGCCATAAACTTCTTTTAATAGTATGATATAAATTACATTATACTGGTTATAAATAAGTATCTCATTGAACTAATATTATTTAGATAGTCTTCAAAAGGCGACGATTATATTAGATCTTCTAATTTGATCTAGAAAAGCCAAAAAAAGAATAAAAATCGATTTTTACAATTTGTATTTCTGTTTTTGCTTCAATTATACTTTATTTCATACTATAATTTTTTTAGAAAACATATTAATTATATAATTTTTGATCCTTCTCGATTTAGAGATTCAGAAAAGCAATTTTGAGCTTTGGGACCAGCTCTATGATAGATTTACCTCAAACTCAACTTTCAAAGATGTTGGTTGAATGGTCCTCTTGCTAGTGAAAATGTGTAGTGCCTAACATTTGTAATTGGAAAACTGGTCTTACTGATTGTGAAAAAAGGTAGTCCATATGTTTGAATGTGATTTACTCCATTACTTTTGGTGTATTTAGGATAATTTGTTAGACATATGAGACATATTCATATTAATAACTCCACTGATTTGCCATAATATGTGATTATTACAAAAATGCTATTGATTTGAAAGTGAAATATAGTGCCAACTTCAAAATGTTAGTATATCGTGTGAGCTTTACTCATATCGATTTTAAAACTCAAAAAATGATAAAAATTATGCAAAATCGCTACTAGTAGGACCAGTTTTAGGCATGAGTAGTAATTGTACTGTCTACTGATATTGTTTTTACACGATCTTTGAAACGTAAGTTTAAAGCCACATGGAATTCTGTAACACAAAAACGCAGCCGGTCGAAGAGTGACTCGATCTGTATATTACAACCACGGAAAACACGGAAAGCATGGGAGAACCAAGCCTTTACTATAGGAGTTACGCACTTGAGGAACAAAATCAATTACGTCGAAGACTGTGAATTAAAGCCACATTTTAGATAGTTAATGGTCTAATGCTGTTGATTTTTCAGTTCAACTGCGTAAGTCCTATACTATTTATTTCCGTGTCTTCCGCGCTTTCTGTGATTTTTCAAAAAATTCATTTCCGACATACTTTGGAATCAATGCACTAGGGATATAATATAGGGAATTTTTGGAGATGTTTTAAAATATATACTAAAGTTAAAACTTGAGGATATTAACACTAAAACAGAGATACGTAATGTGAAGAAAGAGAAGAATTGTTGAAACAAATACAAAAGGTTCCAGTATTAAGTGTACAGGCATCTGTTTTTTAAATGCCGTTTTTAGTACCGTTTTTTAAGAACCGTTTTTCAAAGACACCGTTTTTTGAAGATCATTTAAGATACCGTTTTTTAAGATACCATTTTTTAAGATACCGTTTTTTAAGAACCGTTTTTTAAGAACCGTTTTTTAAGAACCGTTTTTTAAGAACCGTTTTTTAAGAACCGTTTTTCAAAGATACCGTTTTTCGAAGATCGTTTTTAAGATACCGTTTTTCAAAGACACCGTTTTTTACAGATGCCTAGCAATCCAGAGACCTTTTAGTTATATAAAACTACGGATGTACTGAAAATGAAATATAAAATTCTGGAAGTACCGTAAAATACAAAGAAAGTTGAGATATAATAGAAGAAATTTCCTTTCTGCATTCAATAAAAATAGAGTTTGGGAAGCATATTTGATTCATAAAATTATTAGAATTAGGACTCTGTTCCAAAATCTAGTGATTTTTTAATTTCTTGATTGAAAATCTAAATTCGTAACAAGAATTCAGTCTCCAATCAAAATTAAGATTCGACATGTAAAGCCTTCAATCCACAAGCATAGTCACAAGAATTGTAACCAATTACAAAATCTAGTGATTTTTAGTTATATGTTCATCACTAGATTTTGGAACTGAGTCAGAATTAGTAGAGTTAATAGAATAATTAGGATCTTAAAAAATAAAAGAGCGGAAGCCTGGCTTTGAATCCTGATGAAAAAGAGGAATTTAACAGAAAAAAGTAAGTTACCGGCTGATTACAGATCAACTAGCGGTAACTGTCTTCTCAGGTCAGGCAAATAGCCTTCTCTGTGCAGGGCTATTTTATAGTCGCTTATTGTTCTACATAATTTGTGGGTATATTTTATGCAGTCGGTACCAACATTTCCCTTAAATAGCAATTTTTCTGTTTTTTCTATAAATTCGGGATAAGTAAAAACCAGCTCCTCTTTGGTGTGCAGGAACAAAGCTGTAAAATCTCTATGAATGCCCATGCTTCTTTTAAGCAATTCAACATTAAGATGGTCCTCAGACAGATAGGGGTTGAACTTCACAAAAGTGTGAAAATCTGCGATATTCTGGTTTAAGGAATTCAGGATTGAGTATAGAACGTTATCGGTCTCCGGAAGGGGGATATCCGGAAGATCGAGGCAGTCTCCATCAAAAGTCTCGTTTTCGTTTATATTTTGATCCCGGGTTGTATCACGATCCATTTTATCACCCTGATTGTAAAAATTTGTTTTAGTAAATAATCTGGTGGCTTCCGTTTCATATAACGGGTTCAATCACTTGCTTTAATATAGTTTTCAGATACACTTACTGGATTATCTTAGGGTGGCTCCAAATAAATCCATCGTGTTTAATTTACCAGCGTATTCGTCGCTTCCCCACTCGAAGCGATTGTACGAACATGGGTTAGATGCTTCAGATTCCGTTTTTATCTCCACGAACCCAGCTTGAGAGGTTTAAGTACTGGATCCTATAAATAGAATCAATTAAACATTTACGCTCTTGCATCTCACCATATATAAAATTATGTCTTAATAAAACTGAAGAAATATAATTATAACAGAATTTTTACTCGATACTGTAAAAGTCCTGAAATAGTTATTTAAATTGTCCTGAACCAGTCTTGAATAAGTTGTGAACACCCATTTAAAGCCTTTAAAATAGAGTTAAGGGATTTTTAAGTCCCTGAACTTCTTCTATTCTCAAGCAATTCCATCCCAAAGGCCGCAGCCCCGTATACAAGGCTCAATACGAGAATAATCGTCGCACCGGATGGGACATCCAGAACATATGAAAGACCTATTCCTGTAACGCTGATTACAGTTCCAAAGGCTATGGAAATCAGCATCATACGCTTCAGGTTATGGGTGAATTTACGGCTCAGAGAAGCAGGAATGGTAAGAAGAGCGATTACAAGTATAATACCCACGACCTTAATAAGCACCACAATTGTTAGAGCAATTATGCAGAGCAGGAAAAGGTAAAGCTTCTCGGTAGGAAGGCCCTGCACGGTTGTGAATTCTTCGTCAAAACAGAGGGCAAGGAACTCCTTATAAAGTAAGTAAACTGCACCTACTATTACTATATCAAGAGCTAGCATAAAGTAAAGGTCGGAGCGAGGCACTGTTAAAATATTTCCGAAGAGATAGGTCATAAGATCAGGAGCATATCCAGGGGTTAAATAGACAAAAATTATTCCGAGTGCCATTCCAAGAGACCAGAGTATGCCTATAGCACTGTCTTCAGGGATTTTAGATCTCTTGCTCACTGTTCCCATGACAAGAGCTGAAAGCAAGCTGAAGGGAAGAACTCCGAACATAGGGTTGATTCCGAGGTAATAGCCTGGCCCAACACCTCCAAAGGAAGCATGAGCTATCCCCCCACTTATGAAGACTATTTTTTTGACGACAACATAGACTCCTATAATCCCGCAGGCTATACTTGCAAGAACTGCAGCTGCAAGAGCGTTCTGGATAAAATTGTATTGCAGAAAATCAAACATTCTTATTTCTCCATCTGTTTTTCTAATCAGTCCTTTTCGAACAAGTCCTGATCTTCAGGGATTTTCCTCATGGTTACTCAACACCCTGTGAGGTATTCCATGAGCAATTAGTTCAACAGGGCACTGGTAGGTAGCTTCAAGATCTTCAACTGGGATTTCTCTGGAGTTATGGTAATGGAGAGTACGGTTTAAGCAGGCTATTTTGTCGACATAAATAGAAACCGCGCTGAGATCGTGAGTAACCATGATGACTGCCATCTCCTGCTTTAGCCTGTCCAGCAGGCGGTAGAGTTCATCCTGCATATGAGGATCAAGCCCGGAATTAGGTTCGTCCAGAAGCAAAAGTTTGGGATTTGTGGCAAGAGCTCTCGCAATAAAGACTCGCTGCCGCTGCCCCCCTGAAAGCTGCCCAATCTGCCGGTCCCTGTACTGGAACATTTCTACAGTCTTAAGGGCTTCTTCGGCAGCCTTTTTGTCTTCTTCTCTATACTTTTTCCGAAAACCCGTATGGCTAATCCTGCCTGTGAGCACAACTTCCCAGACACTTATAGGAAAGTCAAAATCAAAACCTTTGTATTGAGGGACGTAGCCTACAAGTTCTCTGCTCTTTTCCGGTGGTTTCCCAAAGAGCTTTACACTGCCTCTATAAGGTTTCAAAAGCCCAAGAAGCACTTTGAGAAGTGTAGTCTTTCCTCCCCCATTAGGTCCGATAATTCCAAGCAGTCCATTGGGCTCTTTTAACTCAAAATTAATTGCCTCAAGAATCGTCTGGGTTCCATAACGAACCCAAACATCTCTCAGTTCTATAACCTTCTCCATTGCCTTCCCTTCAGAATATCGTTTTTACGCTCGTCCTTCAGAATGTCGTTTTTATTATCGTCTTTGTTTATCGGATTACAATCTTTTGATATTTAGATACGAAATTTGAGTGGTTGACTTTACCAGAACTCAAATGCTAATTTTACTGATTTCGTACTTTACTGACTTCATACTTTACTGACTTCATACGAGGTTTCTGGCAAAAATATCAGATACATTATCCATATTTGCGATGTAATCCTTTGCAAGTGGGTCTACAGCTACAACTTCACCGCCTATCTCTTCAGCTACAGACTGTGCACTTCTCGTACTGAACTGGGGCTGGACAAAGATGACTTTAACCTGTTTTTCTTTTGCAAGGCTTATAACCTTTGCCAGATCCTGAGCACTCGGCTCTTTTCCTTCAATCTCAACTGGAATCATGGTAAGGTTGTAGTCCGCTGCAAAATAGCCCCAAGCAGGATGATAAACCATGAAATTTCGTTCCGTTTTTCCCTCAAGCTTTTCGCGTATCCTTGCGTCCAGAGTATCCAGTTCCTTAAGATAGGCGTCTCTGTTCTGAGCATAGTAAGTCTTGTTCTCAGGATCTATTTTGGCAAGTCCCTCATAAATGTTCTCAACCATTATTTTTGCGTTTGCAGGAGATGTCCATATGTGGGGATCCAATTCAGTTTCTTCGTGATCAGCTCCAAGTTCTCCTGCATGTTCTTCTGTTCCCTCCCCCTCGTGATGATCGTGAGCAGCAAGTTTCTTGAGTTCGATTCCATTAGAAGAGTTTACGATAAGAGTTCCACTGTTAATAGATTCGAACCTGTCGATCCAGACTTCCTCAAATGGCATATCGACGCCAACTGTAACATACATACTAGCTTTGCTCACATTTTCTATTTTTTTAGGAGATGGCTCATAGGTATGAGGATCTGCGCCCGGAGGGATTATGACAACAGTTTTTACTTTGTCTCCCCCCACTTTTTCTACAAACTCAGCCTGAGGAAGCACACTTACAGCCACGGTTACAGGCCCGTTTGACCCTGATACTTCAACTTCCTGTCCTGTACTCTCATTAGTCTGGGAGTCACCTGGCCCTGTACAGCCGCTGGCAAAAAGGCTCAGGCCAACAGTCAAGAGCACTAATAAAGGTAGAATTTTCAGATTCATATTGAGATCCCACTTTCTTCAATTTCACTTTTTCTTGGCTCATGAATATATTTCTGGATATTTCTGGATGAGATAAGACCGACATCATTCAAAGTCTCTATATACCCAAAGTCCATAGAGGTTCAAAATTTGGCATGTACCCAAATTTTTGGGTTATTCTGGAAATTTTTTGGTGTAAGCCCAAATTTATCTCGAGGCCAATACTCGGCACTTGATTAGCACTTTAGCTCTTCATCTAACATTTCGTTTAATGCTTCACTTATTCAGGCATTCAATGATGTTTTTCTTCATACAAGCATCTTTCATGGCTTATTTCCCCGCATACTCCGAACATTGGGTGGCCCATTGAGCTGCAGATTTTATTTACAGCATCCCTTGAGACGAAAGCCTCAAAACGAGAAACTTCGCTACAAGCTTCCTCCGACGAAAGGCCGTAATGGGTTAAAAGAAGGACTGAGGATCCTGTGCCTTCGAATAAGAAATTGCGTGTACGCCTCACCCAATTCCGTCAAATCCACACCCCTGTAAGGAACATGGTTCAGGTAGCCTGCACTTGCAAGCTCGTTTAAGGTCTTGGTTGTGGTTGAAGGGTCTACCTGCAGCCTGAAGAGATTTCTGTGGTTTTTACAGTGCCTCCTTTTTCAAGAATGAACTTAAGATAATCTACCTTTCTCGGAGAGAGTTCAAGGCCCGTAAATTCAGGATAACTTTGCTCATTCATATAGAGAAATATAAAAAACTGGTATTTATCATTTGCCACATACCAAATTATGAAGTTATAATTTTACTGTGGCAAAATTAGAAAAGCAGGAAGAATGTCGGAAGAGGAGAGTTTAAAAACTTTCAGTAAAAAACTTAGAAAAGAGCTTTGTGAAAGAAAAAACTTTGTGAAAGAAAAAATCAGTAAAAAGAAAATTCAGTAAAAGAGAAAATTCAAGTAAAAAGAAGATATACACAGTAGATATCAGTAGGAAACTCACGATACCATCAAAGCGCTCCCAAGAGCATTTGACCTGAAGACCTCAGATGGTCCCAGTTCTGCAAGCTCCCCAAAAATCCAGAAGAAAGGATCATTGACATGGGAAATCAGAAAGTGCCTGAAGCCATTGAAAGGATAACGATTTACTGAGGAAACCGAGTTCAGGAACCAGGGGCAGTAAAAGGGAAAGTGCAATAAAAGCATGGTCACAATCCTTGAGCCCTGAACGTTTGAAGGACTGCGGCAACGAGGAAGGACTCCTATACAGAAGCGCAATATTCGGGTTTCCCAGAAAGGTGAGTACAGGATGAGAGTATTCAAAACCTGTCTGAAAAAGAATAAGAAGTAAAGGAAAAAAGATTGGCGAATAAGCCTCAAGCCGTCGGGGCCTTTAGGCAGGGCCTTTATATATCCCTGGATTTATTTCCTGAACCTCGACTGTCTTTGCCTTTACTCTGTTCGAAAGATCTGCAGTTCCAAACTTTTCCAGATTTTTGGAATAAGGTAACCTGCAATGGAAGTGTGAACTGCGATAAGAATTCCCAGAATAAAAAGCCTGTCTACGTTAGCCGATAGTTCTTCTGCTGCCGAGATTACTACAGGCGAAGGATAGACAGGTTAAACGAGGCAACAGCTCCAAGTGCAAGAAACTGTTGCAGTGGAAATAGAGGGGTTATCAAGCCTGGCAGCCAACTCTTTAGCTATTGGAATAAAGATAACATAGGCAAGAATATAACACATCAGAGAACAGAAAAAAGAAAGCCAAGGACATTAAGGGCAAGTAGAGGATTTCCGAAAAACGTATAATATCAGAGGCTATTAAGGACATTCCTCCGGTTCCCTGGAGCAGAATTCCGATAATACTTCCACACGTAATAATAATAGCAAAACAAGAAAATCCGCTGCCCAACCCCCCGGTTATTGCTCCGACCGTAGCCAGAGGTTCTCCTGCAAGGATTCCTGTAAAAACGGATCAAGGACAAGACTGAGAAAAGGGTGCAACCTGAGTATGGCTGTAAAAAAATAAGATTCATGAGAAGGGGCGAAAAGGAATATGACCACAGGATGCATATTTAAAACCTGACCGTGAATCTTTAATATTCGCTTCAATAAAGAATAACTGTTCAAGATTGAATATTTTTCAAAATAGTCTTTTCAGTAGAAAACAGTTCAGTAAGTTTAAATATCCTTTTTTGGAGAGGACGCCCGTTACTCAGTTTAAACATTTTCTCTATTATTCCAGCTCCTCCCTATCCACTTTCAACTTTGGTAGAGGCAGTTTACTCAGTTAAAATATCCTCATCAGGAGAAGATAGCTCACTGAGCTCTTCGATTTCTTCTTCTCCAAGTACTCTTGCAAGATTTAGTAGAATAAGAAGCCTGTTCCCTACTTTTCCAACGCCTACCAGGTATTCTGCATTGATTTTCGATTTGATCATCTCAGGGGGCGGTTGAATTGAAGAAAGTGGCAGGTTAATGACCTCCTTTACGGAATTTACAAGCATTCCAAGGACTGTATCTTTAACCTCAACTATGATAATTCTGGACAGGCTGTCAGTTTCTTTTGAGCTGAAATCAAGCCGCTTGTTAAGGTCTATCACCACGAGGATCTTTCCCCGCAGGTTAATGAGCCCTTTTACGCATTCCGGAGCCTGAGGAATGCGGGTGATCCTCGGAACCGGAATAACTTCGGAGACCTGCATAATATCTACTCCGAACTCTTCACCTGAAAGCTCAAAGGTCACTAAGCGAAGATTTTCTTCCGAAAATCCTGAACCTTCATCTAATGTTTTCTTCAAACATTTGAATTCCTCGAACTAACTCCAAAATTTTAACTTGACGTGTTTTCTGACCCTTCTTTTAAGTTATCAAGTTTGAATTTTTCCGTAGCTTTTTTCATTCTTTCCCCGAGCAAAGAAAGGTCACTAGCCATATTGGCAAGTTCTGACATTGAAGCACTCTGCTCTTCGAGAGCTGCAGCAGTTTCCTGGGTTCCTGCAGCGGACTGTTCCGAAATTGAGGAAATATCCTCCAGGGTGGAAGTGATTTCTTCAATAGATGCGGACTGCTCTTCTGTAGCAGCTGCAACATCTTCTATCATATTTGTAATTTCATTGATTGTAGTTACAATCCCTGAAACCATTTCAACTGCGTTATTAACAGACAGTGAACCATCCTGCACATCTTTTTACTGGCCTCTATACTTTCCACGGTTTCACTGATACTGCATCTTATTTCATCAATTAGGCTAGAAATATTATTAGCAGCACGGCCGGATTCATCGGCAAGTTTTCGGACCTCGTCGGCTACAACAGAGAAACCCCGGCCGTGCTCACCAGCCCGGGCAGCCTCAATTGCAGCATTCAGCGCAAGCATATTTGTCTGGTCGGCAATCCTGGTAATAAGAGTTACAATTTCATTGATTTGTTGAGACTTGGAGTCAAGCTCCGTTATCACTTCCTTAGTTTCATCAACAGAGGAGCGAATATGGTCCATTTTTACCAGGATTTCTCTTGAGGCATTTCCAATGTTATTGATAGTGTTATTGACAAGATTAGTGTTCTTAGAAACTTTCTGGGTATTCTCAGCAATTTCCTGGATATTGTGTGTCATGTCCTGCATTGCATGAGTTATATCCACTATTTTTGTGCTCTGCACTTCGGTCCCATTTGAGATTTCAGTTGCAGTGTCAGAAATTTTCCTTGAAGCTGAAGCCACTTCCTCAGAAGAAGCAGACATTTCTTCTGAAAGTGTAGAAAGGTGAACCGAACTTTCCTGAATTCCTTTTATCAGGCTACGAAGGTTTTCAACCATCGATTTAAAAGCTTGTGAGAGTTGAGAGATTTCACTTCTCGAGTTTCCTTTAATCTCAACACTCAGATCTCCTCCAGAGATTCTGTCTGCAGCTTCAAGTAGTTCATAGATAGGTTTTCTATAAACATTAAGAATAACAAAACAAGTAAATCCCGACAAGTATTGAAAGAAGAGTAACGAGAAAGATCTTATTTATAGAATCTGTTATCAGGGTGTTAAGTTTTCTCTTTCTGATCGTTACTGGCAGCTTCAGCATCTTTTTTAACCTGTGCGGCTATGGTTTCCATTTTTTTACTTCAACCGCCTTTTCCTCTTTAAGAATTTTCAGGCGATCAAAATCAGTCTGGATCTTTTGGGCACTGGTAATTATTGTATTTCCACGTTCAAGATTTTCAGTTGTCACCATCTGCGTTTTCAGATTATCAGTAACTTCAGTTATATTTTCCATTCGTTGACTGAAATTTTCCGCATATTGATCTTCGGGAGTGATTATATAATTCTGGTATTCGTTTTGAGCTTCCATTGCAAGTATACTGATTTTCTGGGCTTCCTGAGCATTGGATAACTTTTGCTGGAGAACTTCCCCTGAAGAACCATTTTCTGCATATTGTTGATATTGAAGCATCTGGTCTTGATAAATCTCATCTGCTTTCTGCAAAATAAGATCACCGTTTGAGACGATGTCGGTTTTCAGGGCCACCTCTTCGTCGTCTGCTTTAACGTAGCTATTAAAAGTTTCATTAAATTCGCCGGACGTTTTCAGGATAGAGTCCATATGATCCTGGTTTACAGGATCAAGGTAGCCAAGATATATTTCTTTAGATATAGCTGCCTGGGAGGGCACAAGAGCAAGATGGTTATAAGTCTCATTTTTATAACTAGGATCGTTATAAATAACATAACTTTCCTGGGCTTGCAGGGCCCCCTGCATGTTATCCACGATGTAGGTCATGTTTTGAATGGCTCGGCTCTTTTTTTCAATATCGTTCATACCTTGATAGCTTGTGTACCCAACAAAAAAAATCAAAACAAGAAGAAGAGCAAAGCCTATCACTAGATGCCCTATTTTTGTGTTTTTATACATTTCTCTCACCCTTGCCTCCAGCTTCTCCACCTCTACACATCTCCGGTTTACATAGGCTGTTAACCTGTCAGTAGTACCCGCTAAATGAAGTAAACAGGTGGAAATGCTTCTATGGAGACTGCCTGATCTTCCCAACCAGTTATTCAATACAGACTATTTGAGAGTTGATAAATTTTTTGATTTATTAAAAAAAGAGAACATCGTAAAAAATTATTCTCTGTAATTTTAACCCAGTTTCACTCAATATCTCTTTAGATGCCTACCGAGTCTGCCCTTTAGGCAACCGCCTTTTTATTTTCGTATATATGCTACGACTGTCTTTTTATTTTCGCATATGTATTACGACTGTCTTTTTATTTTCGCATATATATTATATATTCAAGAGTCCGCTATTGTAAGAAAATACTCGATCTGTGAGCCAAAGTCGCCAAAGTTTATGGGTTTGGCAAGAACAGCATAGCATCCAGCCTTAAGGAACTTTTCTTTACTTTCAGGATCAGAGTAACCTGTGACTGCAACTACCTTTATACTCCGAGTTTCAGGGTTAAGTTTGATTTTTTGAAGCAATTCAAGGCCGTGCATTTTCGGAAGTTCCATATCAAGCAATATCAGGTCAATTTTTGCTTCATTGAGAATTTCGAGAGCTTCAAAACCATTTTTTCGCCTTTTTCGGCTCATGTCCAAAAGACTTAAGTAAGTCTGCTTCAACGGTCAAATTAAGTAAGTTATCTTCAACAATCAGGATTTCAGGCACTCAAATCTACTCCTAAGGGGGGTTGCTTGAAGATTTTGTAAGTTGGACTTTTTGTAAATAAGATTTTATAAGCTGGATAAGATTTTGTAAGCGAGATTTGTCAAAGAAACGCTGAGTAGCGAATTTTCTAATTAATTGAGTTTTCTAGTGAATAATGAATCTTCTAAGTAAAGTCTGAAACAAGAAAATATGAAATGAAATCTTTTCTTGTATCTTCAGCATGTATACCTTAGTCCTCCCTAAAACCAGGGCCAGAACGTTATGAAAATATTATTCTATCTTCAACAAGTATACCTTATACCTGCAAATTATTCCAAGGTTATTTTTCAATTTACAGTAATATATGAAGTTTGGGAAAATATAAATTTATTTGCTAAATTTTGATACATATTTTTAATATATAAATAGAAATAGAAATGTTTTATTTAAATTTAGGTATCATTTTGGGTGTTATTGTTTCAGGAAAAAATTGAAATTAGTCCCAGATCAAATTTAAAACAAACAGAGAAAAGCTTTATTTATATAAGATAATATAATTAATGTTTTATTGAAATTTGAAGATCAAAACTGGAACTCGGCTGAAGATTGAGAAAGAGCCGGTAACTTTTTTAAATAGTTTGTTAACGTGTCAATTAACCAGAGTATCTAAATAAATTTCAGCCTCTAATTTTATAAAGACAATTAAAAAATTTAATATAGCAGGTTTCGTATATATTTTTCTACACAATTGGGATAAATATGTCTTAACAAATAAACTGCGCTGGTTACATTTGTTAACCTCGCGTAATTTTTGAATTATATCCTTTGATTCATGGCATGAGTTTGTGGAGAATACGCAGGCAAGAGGCGAGATTCGGCAAAGATAGGAATAAGGTGTCGGAACATTCCAAAAAACAGAAGTGTAAATGTCATCCGATATTGTCGCTTGTTCAAGAATGGAAGAAGGGAAATGCATGGCCAGAATTATGATCGTGGACGATGCCGAATTTATGCGGATGATTATTAGAGATATTCTTCTGATGCACGGACATGAAGTTGTTGCTGAGGTCAATGATGGGGAAGAGGCAATTCAGCTTTATTTCGAAGTAAAGCCCGATATTGTGTTAATGGATATAATTATGCCAGATATGGATGGAAAAGAGGCATTGCAAAAACTTCTTACTATGGACCCTGAGGCAAAAATAGTAATGTGCTCCTCCATTGGTCAACAGGCCCTTATAACCGAATCAATGAAGATAGGAGCTATGGGCTTTATAGTAAAGCCATTTGAGCCTGATGGAATGCTCGATGTAATAAGAAAAATTGCTGAACCGAATTAGATCCGATTTGAGTCTGATTGTAAATCAGGCTACTATTAAATCAAATTGCACTAACTGAGCTGCATAAAATAAAGCAATTAAAGTGTATTGAATAAAACAACTGAAGCTACATTAAACTGAATTAAGGCCCCGTCTCAGAATAAACTGTGCATATTTCCAATTGGACGTTTTGATTTTCACTATCAAGGTAGCCAATCAAAGTTACAATAAATTATAAGTTGCATAGGTTATTTCGTTGCGGGTACTAACTTAACTGAAGCTGCGCTAAATCAAATTGTGTTAACTAAAGCTGTATAAATTAAACTATGTCAAATCAGACTATTGTTAATATAGTTAAATAAAAATTATTAGATGAAGCTATTAAAATAAATTTTATATTTAGCAAAAAGTGCTTGAGATGACTATTCGCGCACTCATAGTAGACGATTCTGCTTTAATTCGCAAACTCCTTTCCGATATTCTCAGTCAAGACCCGAATCTCAGAGTCGTAGGAACGGCATTCAATGGAAAGGACGGCCTTGAGAAAATTAAAAAATTAAGGCCTGATGTCGTTCTTCTAGACAATGTTATGCCTGTTCTTGACGGCCTTCAAACTCTTGCTCGGATTATGAAGGAGTGTCCGACTCCTGTTGTGATGATTTCAGCCCTTGGGAAAAGGGCTGAAGAGATTACACTTACAGCCTTTGAATACGGAGCAGTAGATGTAATCCAGAAGCCTGAAGGGATTCTTAGTCAGAGCATACCAGATATGGCAGAAGAAATTTGCAGAAAAACCCGTGAAGCTGCAAAAGCCAATCTTGAAAATCTGGAGTGCATGCGAAATCGGGAATTGGAAGAACCGGACATAAATAAAAGAGAAAAAATAGAAAAGCACAGGTCCCGGAAAGAAACAACGGCTTCCGTGCGAAATGTTCTTGCAATAGGCGCATCCACTGGAGGTCCAAGAGCCCTGGAAAAGCTTATAAGTTCGTTTCCTGCCGACATCCCTGCCGCAGTCCTGATAGTACAGCACATGCCTGCAGGTTTTACAGCGTCTCTTTCTAAAAGGCTTGATTCAAAAACGGCTCTCCGGGTAAAAGAAGCAGAGGAAGGGGACATAATAGAGGAAGGAACCGTACTTATAGCTCCCGGAGATTATCATATGGAAATCGTACAGAAGACTGTAAATGGTCGTAAAAAAGAGGTTGCACATCTTTCTTACGGCCCGAAAGAACTGGGCTCAAGACCGTCAGTAAATGCTCTTTTCAGGTCTATCGCCCCAATTTACGGCTCCAAAATCACTTCCCTGATTCTAACCGGAATGAATTGTGATGGCGCGGATGGAGCTGAACAAGTAAAAAAGATGGGAGGAAAAGTAATTGCTGAGGCCCAAAGTTCGTGTGTGATTTACGGAATGCCAAAGGAAGTTGTAAGGCGAAAACTTGCGGATTTTGTGCTTCCTCTGGACAAAATAGCTGAAGAAATTATAAAAATAATAAGCTAAATTTTCGAACTAAAAAGCAGCCTGATTTTTAAGGTTAAAGATTAACTCTTCGTATGGGACCTCTGTATTGAATTAAAAAATGAGACCCCACTAGACCTCCAATAAACCAGAAGTATTGTGATTAAATTGAAAGCTGGCATGGAACCAGGTGTAAGGATTAACCAGAAGTATGGACTAAATAAATATCGGAATTAAAACAGAAATAGGGACTAAATAAATATTGGAATTAAAACAGAAATAGGGACTAAATAAATATCGAAATTAAAACAGAAATAGAGACTAAACAGATGTAGGGATTAAACCAGAATTGAATACGAGACCGAATCTAGAACTCAATCCCGAATTGAATTCTGTGTTGAGAAACTATATAAAAAAATCTGAACTTCCAAAAAGGCAGGGAAAATTATGGATATGTCAAAATATATGGGCATTTTCAGGGCAGAGTCTGAGAAATACATTAAAGAGTTAAGCGATTCCCTGCTGATGCTTGAGAATGATCCTGAAAATACGGAACAGATGAATACGTTATTTCGTGCAGCTCATACATTCAAAGGCATGTCTGCAACAATGGGGTTCAAACAAATTGTAGAGTTAACGCATGAAATGGAAAGCTTGATAGACAGGCTGCGCACACGTCAAATTGTACTTAATTCTTCTTTGATTGATGTTCTCCTGGTATGTGTGGATACCCTTGAGAGACTTGTAGAAAATGTCTGTGAAAACGAAGGAGATAGGCCCGAAAAAGGAAAAAAAGAGACAGCTAATAAATACGAGTTATATTCTGACGTCTACGAAGTGATAAAAACGTTAAGGGAAGTAAATGATTCTCCTGAAAAAGCCTCCATTCAAAAAAGCGAAGATAAACTCCTGTCTGCAAAGGAAAAAACGATAAAAGAAATCTATCAACCAGAGAAGGAAGAAAAAACCCCAGCTTATCCAAAATCGAGTCCTAAAGTAAAAATTGTTCAGAACCCAAGAATCAGTACCGAACAGCTCGATAAATTGATGAATCTCGTGGGTGAACTCGTAATTAACCGGAGTAGAATAAACGAGCTTACACGCAACCTGAAATCCAAGGAGCTTGAGGCTGCACTTTCAGATTTTCATAAACTAACAAGAGAACTGCAAGATGAAGTGATCGAGGCAAGAATGGTACCTCTGGATCATATCACCTACATCTATCCCAGAATGATCAGAGATCTTGCACGCATACAAAACAAAAAAAATCGATTTTATAATCAAAGGGAAAGAAATCAAGCTCGATAGAACTATTCTCGAAGAAATCGGGGATTCCCTGGTGCACCTGTTGAGAAATGCAGTAGATCATGGAATCGAAATTCCGGAGAAGCGTGTGGAACTTGGGAAAAAAGAGAATGGCACTATACTGATTACAGCTTCAAGACAGGAAAATTTTGTCCTTATTAGAATAGAAGATGATGGATGTGGAATAGACACTAATGAAATCAGGAAAGTTGCATTAAAGAAAGGAATTATCTCAAGAGAAAGTGCGGAGCAGCTTCAGGAAGAGGAAGCAATGCAGCTGATCTTTACTCCAGGCCTCAGTACCTCTGACAATATTACTGATATCTCCGGAAGGGGAATAGGAATGGATGTTGTAAAAAACAGAGTTGAGCGCCTTGGAGGATCCGTAAAAGTTGAGTCAAAGCCTGGAATTGGTTCCAGGTTCGAATTGAAACTGCCTTTGACCATTGCGGTTTATCAGGCCATGCTGGTAAGAGTCGGAAAGGAAAAATACGCAATTCCCTTCACAAGCATAGTGAAAAACATTGAAGTTAGCTCGCAGGAAATCAAGCATATCAAAGGGCAGGAAGTCATTTTAATAGACAATAAAATTCTTCCACTTTTTAGATTGAGAAGGCAGTTTCAGCTACCTGTTGATGACAACGAGAACAATATTTTCGTAGTGCTGGTTGAAAAACACGGGCAATATAGTGGAATAGTCGTGGACGAGCTGCTTGGAAAACAGGAAGTAATAGTAAAAAGCTTCAAAAGCAAGCTTCTTGACAATACCAGTGGATTTGCAGGAGCAACAATTCTGGGCGACGGAAATGTTATTTTAATTATCGATGTTAACTCCCTGATTTGAAATACGTAAGAAACTTTAATGGGATAAAAAAGCCTGGATAAAAATACTGCCGGTGAAGAAATGATTAACGCTCCAGTTAGAAAGGCAAGTGATAGTGAAATAAATAAAGAGAAAAATAAAGAGAAAAGTAAAGAGATAAATAGAGAGATAAAGACATGTCAAAATCTGGAAGAAGATCCGGGCTTTGAACTGTTAAAGAGAACTATTAGTGGAAACACCGGCTTTAACTGTGAATATTATAAGGAAACCCATTTCAGGCGTAGGATTAACGTGCGCGTTCGAGCCACCAATTCTGAGAATTATGGAGCGTATCTGAAGCTTTTGAAGAAAGATCCGCAAGAGTACGAATTTCTTCTTGACGCTCTTACTGTAAATGTCAGTGAGTTTTTCCGAAATCCCGAAACCTTCAGAATAATCGAAAAAGAGGTGATTCCCTCTCTTGTTAAAAACAGATCAGGACTATTTCTCCGATCAATTCGCATATGGAGCGCTGGTTGTGCGGCAGGAGAAGAGGCCTATTCCCTTGCTATCCTGCTGCACAAGACCCTGAAAAACGACTTTAATAAGTATAGAATAAGAATTATAGGTACGGATATTGATACTCAAAGTCTGGAAAAAGCCAAAAAGGGTGTTTATAATGAAAATTCACTTAAAAACCTTGATCCAGACACAAAGGAACGTTATTTCTTCAAACAGGGAGATAATTATCAGGTAATAGACGAGTTTAAGAGTATAACGCAATTTAAACGTCACGATTTGATTTCAGATCCCAGAATCGATCATTTTGATCTTATTGTCTGCCGAAATGTAATGATATATTTTAAAAAGGAAATTCAGGAGCAATTACAGCTTAATTTCTACAAAACTCTCGGAAAAGGAGGATTTTTTATAATAGGAAAGTCAGAAACACTGCTTGGAACTGCATCAAGTCTCTTTAGGCCTTACAATACAAGAGAGCGTCTGTACACAAAGGAAATCTAAAGGGACATTTATTGAAGAGGCCAAGAACCTGAGGAATTTAAGCGAATACGAATATGGGGCCTGAAAAATCTCGAAAATATAAGGATAGGGGACATTGGTCATCGGTTAAGGAATTTTCTTGCCTGAAAGCTATCGATTTTGCACTTTAATTCTGATTAAACGTTGGACTTTTTAAATGAAATCGATACCCTGTTCCACTATACAATTTGTTAAAATTTATATAACTGTTGGGAAAATAAAGGCAATTTGTCACGATTTCTCACTTAACCGAAAACGCATGAAGGACAGGGAATTAGGCAACTTCTCTCTATAAGCTATGTTTTATCCCTAAATTATTTTGCTTTTTTAATTTATTTTATTGCAGTTATATATCGTGTACCGGTGACCCATTCTTTTACTTCAAATTCGAATTTGTTTCTTTTACATGATCGTTCTTCTTTACTAAAATGAATTGGAATTACTCAACGAGTCTATCCCAAAACCTATTTTATTCTAAATCATCATGAGTTTTCAAGATCAGTTTAGTGATTAGATATTCAACTGACTGTTCCAGATACGAAATTCAAAAATCAAAAATTCAAAAATCAAATTTTGAGTTTCAGGATAGGCTCAACATTTAACTTATGCCTACCTGCTGTTGTATCTTCTATTCAACTTTCATACAGCTTTGAATCTGCGAAATCATTTTACATCAATTGCAAATAAATTTTGAATTTTTTCTAAACAAACTTCTTGAAGAAATTATAAATCATTATAAATAGTTTCTAAACAATTTCTAAGCAGCTCCTAAATAATTTCTAATAATTTTCAAAACAGAGAAATTTCTAAACCAGGAGAGTTCTTCAATATGACCGACTCAGGCGTAATTGTAGTGGGAATAGGAGCCTGCGCATTGGCCAGGAATCCGGTTAAAATTAAAACCCACGGGTTGGGCTCATGTTTAAGCATAACACTCTATGATAGGCAGGAGAGAATAGGTGGGCTTGTCCATACGATGCTTCCGAGTATAAGTGATGCAAAGATAAAAGACAACCCCTTAAAATATACTGATTCCGGTATAGAGTATCTTGCAGCTGAGATACTAAGAAAAGGCTCATCCAGAAAAAGGCTCGAAGCAAAACTTGTTGGGGGAGCACATATGTTTGAAAACCGTAACCTGAACATAGGTGAAAGAAATATAAAATTGGCCAAAAGCACCCTGGAAAAGTTTGAAATACCAATTATAGCAGAAGATACCGGCAAAAATTACGGACGTACAGTAACCCTTGATACTTCTACTGGCGATCTCCTAATAAGGACTATTTTGAGAGAAGATAAGATAATATAAAAGAATCAATAGGTTTCTATCTTTAATCGATTTTTATTTTTACTCTACTTTCCCTTAATTATTATTACATTTTACTTATTTTTATTTTTAATTTGTTCTTACATTTAGTTCCTTTTACTTTTTGACATTATTGAAGCAATAAATTGAGAAATTTTGACATTGATAAAGCAATATTGAGAAATGTTTTTGGATTTTTAAAGCAAGTCATTTTTTCAAACCATCCATTTTTGAATTCATTTTCGCTTCTTCACCTTTTCTCTGAAAAATTATATATCTGATATAAATATTATAATTACATTATTAGTTCCATTAATAAAGCAAAAGAAAATAGAAGTAGCATAAAACTTTAAATGTGTACCTGAGGCTAGATCTAAGGTAAAGTGACACAAGGTAAAGTGACACTCTGAGCATACTTGAGTACACTCTTAGTACAGTTTAAGTACACTTTGAGCAACACACTAAGTGTACTTCAGATAATACTACGAGTACACTTGAAGTATACATTAAGTACGCTTTAGATAATACTCTGAGCACTACTCTAAAATTCTTTGAGTAACCCTTGAGTAAATACTATATTCTTAGTCACTCTGTAAGATATCTGGAAAGTTCTAAAAGCTTATAGAAGACTAGAAAACAGGGAAATCAAACCTGATAATTCGCGAACTAGTTTCAAGATAGCAATAACTAAGCAAATGGGAGATTTTTATGGAAATCAACGGAGTAGAAATCGAAGATACATATGCAGAAGCGTTTCCGATCAAGATTTCACGGGTACTCATAACAGCTGCTACCAAGCGCTGGGCCCTTGTGGCAGCTACTGAAGCTACAGGCTTTGCAACATCCGTTATAATGTGTCCTGCCGAAGCCGGAATTGAGAGGTTAGCAAGCCCCAGCGAGACTCCTGATGGCAGACCTGGAGTTTATGCCCAGATCTGCACCTTCAAATACGAAGCTCTGGAAGAGCAGCTCCTTGAAAGGATTGGACAATGTGTACTTACAGCCCCTACAACTGCAGTCTTCAACGGGCTTCCTGAAGCTGAAAAACAGTTTAATGTAGGCTTTAAACTCAAGTTCTTCGCAGACGGCATGGAATCCGAAACCCAGATTGCAGGCCGCAAAGTATATAAGGTGCCAATTATGGAAGGAGACTTTCTGGCCGAAGAAAATATAGGAGCTATAGCTGGAATTGCAGGCGGAAATTTCTTCATCTTCGGAGACTCCCAGATGACTGCTCTGACCGCAGCCGAAGCTGCTGTTGATGCAATTGCAGAGCTTGAAGGTACAATTACCCCCTTCCCTGGCGGCATTGTAGCCAGCGGATCTAAATCCGGAGCAAATAAATACAAGTTCCTGAAAGCTACTGCTAACGAAAGATTCTGCCCTTCCATAAAGGATAAGGTTGAAAACACTGAAATCCCGGCAGATGTCAATGCTGTTTATGAAATTGTTATTAACGGGCTTGATGAAGAAAGCATAAAAGCTGCCATGAAAGCAGGAATTAAAGCCGCTGTAACTGTTCCAGGCGTTAAGAAGATCTCAGCAGGAAACTACGGCGGAAAGCTTGGTAAATATCAGTTTAAACTTCACGAACTCTTCTGAGCTCTAAAGCTTTTTCCTTTTTTACTTTCTTCTCTATTCTTTTTTATTTTCGTTTTTAGCCCTTATGTAATGATAATCATATAATATAGGATCGAATGTAAAGAAAAATTAAAGGTTGACTATCCTGGCTAATTTTTAATACTGAGTTCATCCAAAAACTTGAAATTTGCGTCTTGACCTTCTATTTTGAATAATCAATCAAGCTCATGATCATGAAACCAATTCTGAGAATTTCCAACGATTAAGAGTAAAATGGCTTTTGGAATAAGCCCACTATATAAATAACAATAATCTGCTATCCGGTCTGTTTCAGTTATCTCAAAAGCACCAGAAGTTCATAAAGGAGTTCATAAATCAGGGGTACTGGGCCCAGTGATCCCAGGGAAATACGGAGAGAAAGATTCCAAGAAGTATGGAGAGAAAGAATCCAGGGATATCAGAAAAAAGAAGAATATTCAGGAACCAGGGTTCCAGAACACCAGCATATTAGGGAATATCAAAGACGTTAGATATCAAAGACTTTAGAGTCCGAGTGCATTGAACCCAGAAAGTAGAACATCTCTCGGATCAATGCCAGTTACATGCAGCATGACATAAGCTGCAACGAAGGTCCCTGTCATACTCCCTATGTTTGCAAAGCTTGCGACAAGGAGGACTCGCATGAACTTATTTTTGAACATTTCCCTGAAGGTTTCTACTCCTGCCAGGGCTTTTATGTCTGCAGTAGTAGGATTTCGCTGTTTCGCTTCTACAAGACCAGCAAACCAGCCTGCGGCAATAAGAGGGTGCAGAGTGGTTAGCCAGGCAACCAAAAAGGCAGTCAGAACTGAGTAAGGATGGCCGCCTGCAAGTAAAGTACCGATTGCACTGAGAGTTCCTGTAATAATAAACCACCATCCAAAGGCTATTAACAGGAGTTTCAGCGGAACGCCAGAAAGCAGCAGTAGTAAAAAGAATCCAACTATAACAGCAACAAAAACAAAGCCAACAATCTTTCCAAGACCTATACGCTTCTTTGGAATCTGCATAAGACCACTTAGAGGAGGAACACTTTTCGGGTTCTTCAGGTACTTAGTTACTCCTGGCTTATGCCCTGCTCCAATTACCACGACAACAGTTTTGTTTCCACCTGCCGCAACCCTGAGGATGCTTCCTGCAAGATATGCATCCCTTTCATCAATGAGAACCTCAGCTGCAGTCGGGGCAAAATCTCTAAGTTCGTTTACTAGGCCAGTTACAACATCGGTTTCTGTAATTTTATCAATATCTATTTCGGTTCCTTTTCCTATTCCTATTAAGCCACCTAACAGAGAGCCGATCATCTTGACTTTTTCCAGGAACTTCATTTTTCCCCAGAAACGCTGAAGAGTCACCTGGATATCCCGGTCAATTAGGGCAACTTCAGCCCCGATAGACTCGGCTTCCTCGATCGCGGAAAGCATCTCGGCTCCGGGTCTTACACCCATATCATCACCGATCTTTTTCTGCACATAGGCAAGCAGCCAGTGAATGACATAATAGTTAACCTTGCCTTCAGAAAGAATGTCCTTAATAGGGACCTGCTTTTCCTGCACATTACCCTTCAGGGAATCATAACGTCCCCTGCAAAGCTCAACAGCTACAATATCCGGTTTCAGATCCCTTATAGCGGCCTTGACCTCGGCAACACTCTTTTCAGAGACATGGGCGGTTCCTATAAGCACAATTTTTGATGGCTGATACTCAGCCTGATGTGCATCAGAGAATTGGGAAGATGAAGGAATTGAAACTTCGGAAGCCGAATCAGGAATAGGTTCTGCAATAATTTCGGAACTTATGTCAAGCTTGGTTTCAAGCTCGTCAGGTTCTATCTTGGATGCTGGCACAGAAGTTTTTTCTTCCTGCGGCATGTTAATTGAAGAACCAGAAATTTTAGACTTTCCGACAGAAGTTGGGTTTTCTGCGGATTCGGTCACAAGTTTGTCCATAGAATATATTGACTCCTGAGATGAACTTATTGACTCCTGAGATGAACTATGAAAATTGTAGTCAGGGTCCTTGTCCTGAGAATTTGTAATTTCAGGTTTGCTCATTGTTAATCTCTCTGCTGCGACGCGTTAAGATGATGTGTGAAAGCATATCCCTTGAAGGACTGCAGTTAATCGCATGAGTAATTAAATTCTTCACATAAAATAACCAAGCTATAAAAAAACTTAGCTATAAGCAGATAATTAACTGGTGGTAATTATCTGCCAGAGATTTATATTTTGCTGCTTTCAGGCTTTATTCTTAGATTCATATTTTGTTGTCTTCAGGTTTTATCCTTGGATTTATGTTTTTTGCCTTCGGATTTTAGCCCTGTTTTCTATAACTTTCATTTTATATAATTATTTATAAACTTATCTAATATATTCTTATACAATTTGGAAAAACATTGGTTATGAAAAATTTAATAGAGTATGATCTTTTGATAAAAATATCTTTTGATAAAAACATCTTTTGATAAAAATGTCTTTTGATGAAAAATTATCTTGACAAGTACTTTTTGATTAACTCCCTGATAAAACATCTTTTGACAATTTCCTCTTGATAAATTCTGCTTAAGAATCCTCTTGCTCGAAAATCTCCCTAATCTAGTGTCATGGCAATTTAATTATTGAGCATAATCTTTAGTAGCTTCTTGTCAGCGCACAATGATTATGAGCATTAAATGACCAATAACTAAATTTTCTTGACACTAGAGGTTTAAGAATTACTCTGACCTCAGTTTCAGAGTCCGTACAAGATCTGTTCTTGAGAGTATTCCTACGATCGATCCGTTATCAATAACTATAACTCTTCCGATATTTTTAGATGATACAAGTCTCAGGACATCACTGGCTTGCGCATCCGGAGATACCGAGATAATATCTCTGGTCATAATATCCGAGACCTTTACCGCCGGGCGTTCAACAGAAGGAATACGCTGGATGTCTGTAAACGTCACAATTCCTTTCAGGCTGTCCCCCTCCATCACAGGGTAACCCATATGTTTCTTCTCAAACATGAATTTAACCAGGTCTTCCACGCTCATGGAAGGACTTACTGAAACTACATTCCTGGTCATAATATCCACGACCCGAATATTTTCAAGGGTTACCTCGGCCCGGGTAGAGCGCTCCTCTTCAGACGCACCGACATAAATAAAGAGCGCGATCAAAGGGAACCAGGGATTGCCTATGAGAATTCCGAAAATTGCCATGAGAACGGCAAAAAACTTTCCCACGGCTGCTGCACTCTGCGTAGCTTTCACATAAGACATTCTTCTCGCGTAGAAAGAGCGAAGTACTCTACCCCCGTCCATTGGAAAAGCAGGCAACAGATTGAAGATCCCGAGTATAAGGTTCATAACCCCAAGAATCCAGATAACAAGGTATACCGGGTTTTGAGAAAGCACAGGATTAGGGGAAATGAGATTTCCGTATATTAAAAGGCAGACTAAACCTATTAAAAGGCTTGTAAGGGGTCCTGCAGAAGCCATTTTTGCTTCCTGCCCAGGCTTTCTGGGTATCTTTTCCATAGCCGATACTCCTCCAAAAAGGAAGAGAGTGATGTTCTCAATTTTGACCCCGTAACGCATTGCCAGATATGAATGTGCAAGTTCATGTACAAGTATCGAAGCAAAAAGCAGGATGGCAGTCAGGACTGAAAGCGAATATCTTGTGATAGACGGCTCAACTCCCTCAAAACCAAAAGGCTGCGGGCTGATCGCAAACGCATAAGCAAATATGGGTAATATGAGAAGAAAAGTTATGTGCAGCCTGATAGGTATACCCATAACACTTCCGATTTTCACTGACGATTTCATAAAATAAATACCCCCATTTTCATTTTTATAATATTAAGCAGCTGACTAAACGTTGAATAATATGAACTAACGCTAAATCAGGTAAAGCTAAATCTGAATTTTAAATCAGGTCCAGACTGTCACAAATAACACAGCTCATCGGGATGAGAAATTTATAGGTAGTTCTGTTCATAAATCCCACTGGAGCTGTCCATAAGTTCCCTTAACCCTGCTAATAAACTCTTCTAATTAATTTTTCCTCATAAAGTCGTCTTGTAAAGGTCCCCTGATCAAGTTGTCTTATAAATTTTAAATTTTTCTTTATAAAGATAACTGACCCTTCTTTATAAAGATAACTGACCCCATTTATTATTTGGCGATAATTATACATATCTGTTTGTACGTGATTAGTGCACGATTAAAAGCCTATCCAAAAAGTGATTACTCGCTATAACTTTTACAATCTGAAATATGCAAAACCGGAATAGATGCCCGAATATTTAGACCTATTGCAACTTTTCGATATGCATTACTGACTTTTCGGATAGGCTCTAATACGTGATAGCAAATTTAAACAATTAAGCAAAAAACGAAGAAATTAGGGGAATAAGAAAGAAGTAAGATTTAAAGTTCTGCTGTTACTTAAAGTTCTACTGTTACTTAAAATTCTACTGTTACTTAAATTCTACTGTTACTTAATAAAGTTCTGCTGTTACTTAAAGTTCTGCTGTATTAAAGTTCTGCTGTATTAAAGTTCTGCTGTATTAAAGTTCTGCTGTATTAAAGTTCTGCTGTATTAAAGTTCTGCTGTTACTTTTCTCAGATCTTGCAGGAATTCTTCTATATCACAGGCTGTGTTGTGAGGCATTAGGACCAGGCGAAGAGATCTTGGGTTGCGAGTAATTGAGACGTTCCACCCAAATTTCTCAAGGAGCTGCTCCCGCACAAAATCAGGGTTCGGAACTCTCAGGGCGACCACGTTCATTACAGGCTCGATCAGAGGTTCAAAGCCGAGTTTTCGAGCTTCTTTGACCAGTTTTGCGGTAAGCTGCATGCAGTACTGTACATTTTTTCTATATCCTTCACGTCCAAGATACTTCATAACGGCATAAGTGGCAGCGGCTGAAGCTCCACTGCGGGTACCTGTGAGAGTAAACTGAGCTTTGTTGTAAGATATGGAGTATTTACCTTAAGGGAGTCCATAAAAAAGGAGATCTGAATAACAGGGCACCTGAGGGAATTGTGGAAAGCCCCATCTTATGTGGATCTATTGCAATGGAGGTAACACCTGGAACTTTGAAATCGAAAGAATATGGCTTTTCAAGGAATGGAATCACAAACCCTCCGAAAGCTGCATCAATATGAAGGAAAAGCTCATTTTCAAGAGCAAGTTTTGAAAGTTCCTCAATTGGATCTACCTGTCCGAATTCCGTATTTCCTGCTATCCCTACGAGTCCAATGGTGTTTGCGTCTATCAGGCTTTCTACAGATGCAATATCCACCCTGAATTCAGAATCCAGAAGAGCTCTTTTAACCTCAATGCCCATCATATTGGCGACCTTATCAAATGAGAAGTGAGCTGACTCGGGAACAACTATATTGAGGACCTCACCTGACTTATTTCCATTCTCAGTTACAATATTTTTCATGCCCCTTATAGCCTGAATATTGGATTCCGTGCCTCCTGTTGTAAGATAACCGCAAACCGAACTCTCACATGACTCTCCGGAAGGAATTTCAACAGATTGAGCATGAAGAAGTTCTCCCAGCATCTGGATAACTTCTTTTTCCAGTCTGTGGGCACCTGCAAAAAGTCCCAGGTCGCCCAGATTAGCTTCAATAAATAACCTGTGAGCCTCAACCGCGATTCTGTGCGGGTGAGTGCACATTGAACTTAAAACCCTATAGTAATCCGTATCTTCTGACTTTACATCTTCCAGATAGGAAAATATCTCTTTTCAGAAAGACCCTGCTCATTCATGTGGATAAAGTAAAACCAGTTTATTTAAAATACTTATGGAATGTAATTGTTAAATTACCAAGTAACTCTCCTAACGATACATCAGAATCTCCTAATGTACAACAGGGCGAGAAAGTATCCAAGATCTAAAAAATGAACATGATATTCTTTGAATAACATACACAAACAATGAAAGTGCTTGCAGATGGCATATTTTCATGCTAAAGGAATGTATGTTAAGACATCATAATCATATTAATGTCTGTAATGTCTGCTTCAGAGTAATGTCTGCTTCAGAGGGAGACCCTATATTTCGAGTGGAGAGGTTTTCATAGGTCTAGAAGATGTAAATTTCTCAGAACATATAGCTTAGATTTGTCAGTTTTTGAAAATCAATACTTTTTCTGATAGATTGGATTATCAATATAATGAATATAATGAATATATTCAATCAATTTTTTCGCTATTAAGAAAAACTTCCCTAAAAACAAACTAGCTTTTTTAATAATAAATATATATAGTATTAATTCTATAACTAAACAACATTATTTTGCTACAACAAAACAAAATTCTATTTTATTTTGCAGCCTAGAACTTCCAATCTCTTTAATGGAAACCATGGGGTCTGGGTGTTATATAAACTTTCCAGTGGAAATAAAGGGGTCTACCCTCTGTTTTTACTTTTCTCTTTGTGTTTCTTTCTTTCCTTAACTTTCCTTAACTTTCCTTAACTTCCTTTAACTTCCTTTAACTTCCTTTAACTTCCTTTACTTCCTTTAACTTCCTTTAACTTCCTTTAACTTCCTTTAACTTCCTCAACTTTCTTTAACTTTCCTTAACCTTTCCTATTTCTTTTCCTATTTCTTTTATCTGTTCCCCACTTTCTTAATTCATAAAATTTTAAATTTAATATTTCTTTAAATTTTCTAAACTCTGTAAATCCTTTTATTCACAGGTGGTCTTATTTACATAATTCTAATTTTATCTTAAAATCTTTATTCTTTGATTTTATGTAAAAATATTATAATTTTCATAACTTCTTCCATTCGAAAGGAAGGGTTTAAATTCAACCTCAATTGGTTCTGGAATTCATAACTTTTTATCTCAGTTATACTAAGCTAGTTACTATTGGTTTTTTGACGATATTTAAGGTATAAATCTTTTCCATTGGAAATAATGGGGTCTTTACCATAACAATTAATACGGTGTACTTCCATTGCATCTACTGCAAATATAGTTTAAAATTACTTGCTTATAAACCAATTTCATCTAAAATTTTGACAAAAGATGATCCGGAATATAGATTTTATCTGGCTTGCGAAGTATCTTAATACTTAAGATTCGCCCGCCATTTTATCAGCAATTAGTAGAAAATGAGAGTTTCAGGCATTAACTATAAGAAAGATATATCTTCTATCCCTTTCTCCTCATTATCAGGATTCATAGGGTTTTTCATAAAGGTACAAACAATAATGAAGTAAAATCTCAGAAATCCTAAAATAAACTTTAATTCCATATATCGAGAGTTAAGACTTCGAAATTAGGAGTTTAACCTTCCCCCTTTCTCTCTTTCCCTCTTTCCAAATATCCCTTACATGATCCCATTACAACCCCCCTAAAATCCCTTGATGACCATTACAATAATTATTGAAATCCGCTAAACGGCTATTGTAAGATCAATCTAAAGCTTGTCAAGTAGTTGTGGTTATAATTGTCCAAGTATTTGGAAAGGAAAATCTAAAAAACAACTCTAAAAAAGACAGCTCTAAAAAACATAACTCTAAAAACACAATATTCAATAGATGTGGATTCGAGGATTAATTGGTTGCAGACTATAAAATTTCTCTTGATCTCAGGCAGTAGTAAAACGCTTAAAATTAAAAACGCTTAAAATTAAAAACGCTTAAAATTAAAACACTTAAAATTAAAAACACTTAAAATTAAAAACACTTAAAATTAAAAACACTTAAAATTAAAACACTTAAAATTAAAACACTTAAAATTAAAACACTTAAAATTAAAAACACTTAAAAATCAGTATTACAAAAATAAAAATTAAAGTAATTCGAAGAAAAGGTAGACAGAGTTTACCAACTATATTAGTTTTATATATAATTTACATGGCAAAATTACTGTATCAATTAGTTCGACATGCAACGGTTTGCATTGTATTAATCATCTGCGTTAGAATCATCTTAATCCCTTAAATGCTTAATATTATAATTTTTATAGAGGATCTTCATGATAAAAGCTCAATCATTAGACGGCTTATTCGAAAAATTACTTGACGGAAAATCAATTTTCAAAAATAAAGAAGTACTTCGGCCTTCTTACACGCCTGACCTTTTATTGCACAGAAATGAGCAAATTAACAGTCTTGCGACAATCCTGGTTTCTGCACTCCGAGGGGAGACTCCTTCCAATGTACTTATTTATGGGAAAACCGGGACAGGAAAAACAGCGGTTACCCGTTATGTTGGAAAAGAACTTGAAAGGGTAAGTGAAGACAAATCACTTTTTTGTTCGGTTGTTTATATTAATTGTGAAGTAATCGATACACAGTATAGGCTTCTTGCAAATCTTGCCAGACATTTCGAAGAAGAAGTTCCTATGACCGGGTGGCCTACTGACCAGGTCTTCATGAAATTCAAGGAGGCAATCGATTCCAGAGAGCAGGTCATTGTCATAATTCTGGACGAAATCGATAAGCTGATCAAAAAAGGCGATGATGTTCTTTATAACCTATCGAGAATCAATACAGACTTGCAGAGAGCCAAAGTCAGTATGATCGGCGTTTCAAATGATTTGAAATTCACAGAATTTCTGGACCCAAGGGTCAAAAGTTCCCTGGGTGAAGAAGAACTGATTTTCCCTCCTTATGACGCTGAACAGATAAGCGATATCCTGAAACAAAGAGCAAAAATGGCTTACACTGACGGCTCTCTCGGTGAGATGGTAATTCCCTTATGCGCTGCTTTTGCAGCTCAGGAACACGGCGATGCAAGGCGCGCACTTGACCTCCTGCGGGTCTCGGGGGAAATTGCTGAAAGGGAAAACCAGCCTCAGGTTCTTGAAGAGCACGTAAGGCGCGCTCAGGAAAAAATCGAAGTTGATCGCGTAGTCGAAGTGGTAAGAACTCTTCCAACCCAGTCCAAACTCGTGCTCTATAGTATCATTCTTTTGCGAAGCAGGGGCAGAGAAGGTAAGAATGTAACAACAGGCGAGATGTACAATGTTTACCGCCAGCTCTGCCACCATATTGATGTGGATATCCTTACTCAGCGTAGAGTTACCGATCTCATGTCCGAACTTGATATGCTGGGAATAGTCAATGCGGTGGTTGTAAGTAAGGCCGTTACGGTCGAACGAAAGAAATTTCCCTGAGCGTTCCAGTAGAAAGCACCCGTAAAGTACTTCTTGAAGATTACAGGCTCAAACCTCTGGTAGATTTCAAGGCGTCAGTTTTCAGCAAGATGTTTTCATAAAGATAGGCGTGTTTTCATAGGAATGAGGCGTGTTTTCATAGGAATGAGGCGTGTTTTCATAGAATAAGGTATGTTTTCATAGGAATGGGGCATGTTTTCATAGGAATGGGGCATGTTTTCATAAGGATGAGACTTTCATATTTTTCGTTCTGGTCTTTTTGGCCCACCTGCTAACTTCTTACTTTTTCAGGGTTCCCTGACTTCTTTTTACCTATCTTACTTCAGGTCTTTAAGTCTTCTCTAACTTCCCTTACTTCAGGTTTTTTGACTTTCTTTAACCTTTCTTTACTCTCAGTTTTTCAGTTTTTTTCGCACTCCAGCTTCGCTTCAGCTTATTTTTATCTTCGTGTATTAGTTTTCAGGAAATAATATATACGATCCTGTGATTTGACTAGAATTATATCATCTTACAGTTAGCTTATGGACTCGATTATTCAACTTACTATTTAAGTTATAATTTTAGCTCTATTGAGTTTTGAAATTAGGATTCAATATATCCAGGTTTCTATTCAAATCGAAAAATCAATACTCAAATCCTTAATATTCAAATCCTTAACGTAAAACTGATTCAATATATCCAGGTTTCTGTTCAAACCTAATAATTCAATAATTTAAATCCAGCAGTTCATGATTCAATAATTCAAATCCAGTAGTTCATGATTCAATAATTCAAATCCAGTAGTTCATGATTCAATAATTCAAATCCAATGATTAGTGATTAGGCAATTCAAATCCAATGATTAGTGATTAGACAATTCAAATCCAATGATTCACTATCCAATAATTCAAGTTAATAATTCAGGTCTAATGGCTCAAATTAATAGTTTAAATTTAAGTAAAGTTTAAAGGGTAATTTTTGATGAAGATAATAGCGTTCGTAGGCATGCCAGCATCTGGAAAGTCGGAAGCTGCCAGAATTGCTGCTGAAATGGACATTCCTGTTATTAACATGGGTGATGTGATCCGGAAGGAAGTTTCAAGGCGCGGGCTTGAACCCAATGATTCCAATACCGGAATGGTTGCAACACAGCTTCGCAAATGCGAGGGTATGGATGCAGTCGCAGTACGCTGCATTTCCCAAATCAGGGATGCTGGCTCTGGCCTTGTTGTTGTGGACGGGGTGCGCGGAATCGCCGAAGTGGAATGCTTCAGGCAAGAATTCGGAGAAGGTTTTATTCTGATTTCGATTTATGCTCCTATTGAAATCCGCTTTTCCAGGGTTCAGAAACGAGGCAGAAGCGATGATATGAATAGTATACAAGGACTCTGCAACCGGGATGAACGAGAACTCGGCTGGGGAATGGGAAAAGCTATAGAGGCATCCAGTATCGAAATTGAAAATAATTCTACTCTGGAAATTTTCAAAAAGGATGTTATTGAAGTTTTGAGCAACTACTTAGGAAAAAACCCCACTGAGTAACTCTCTTGAATATATTTCTGAACAAAATTCAAAATTCCGGAATAAATCCTTTTTAAATTACTGGAGTAAATTTATGATACACGTTAAGGTTTCAGCAGCTGTATATCCTACAGAAGACTCGGAAAAGGTTATCAAAGCAGTATCATCCCTTTTTACTGATATTGAACTTGAGAAAGAAACTATTGAGGACACTGGATCAGAAACAGGAGTTTCTCCTTCCTTTTTTCTTTCAGGGAAAGGAGGAATTGACATTCTGCAAACCCTGCATGGGCTCATTCGCAGGGAAGAAATTATAGATAGTGTCCGCAACAAAGCTTTCAGCAAAGGTTTGTCCAGCGATGGGCTTTCGGTTTGTTTTTCGCTCAACAAACAGGCTGCTTTTGTCGGAATTCCCAGTGTTCCTGCACAGGAAGAACCTCTTGGATCTATTGAAGTCGTTATCAGAGCTGATTCTCAGGAAGAAATGGAAAGACTTTTTGAATGGTTTTTGCCCCTTACTGAAGAAGGAAAACCTGTTGTTGAGGTAGAAATGGACTATGTGGAGGAGGATTGAAGGGCTTTAATACGTTTAACACAACATACATTTATTTCCCTATGCATTTTTAATATATTGTTAATGTCTCTAATATTTTGTAAAAATGAGATAGTAAATCGTTCATTAAAATCGTTCATTAAAATAATTCAGGTAACTATATCTCAGTTCGCGCTAGATGATATATATTGATAAATGAAAAGGAATGAACTTTCATCATGCAATTGCACAGAATCAGCTATTCTTCGCGTGCAGTCGTTGAAGACCCTTTCAAATGGGCTTACACGCTCGAAGACCATGGGTACACCGGTTGGGAAATCGTACAGGAAGGATCTCAGTGCTTGAACAGCAAGAACATTCAGAATTTGAAAAATATCAGTGAAACCACAGGCCTTGAATTAACTCTACATCTTCCTTTCTCAGATATGAATCTGGCAGGTCTGAATGACTCAATCAGGGCAGAAGTCATCAGGCAGATGAAACACTATCTGACTCTTGCCTCTAATTATGTCAATCTCGCTGTAATACACCCTGGTTATCTTTCCCCTTATGGCGTGCAGGTTCCACAGGAAGCTTATTTTACCAATCTTGCTTCTCTCCGGGAAATCTGTGACTTTGCCGCGGATTTCGGAATTCTGGTTGCTGTCGAAAATATGCCTGATATGCCTAAGATCTTCGGAAAATATCCCGACGAAATGCTTGAGATGCTTGAATCTGTTGGAAGCCATAATGTGGGTTTTACCTTCGATATCGGACATGCAAATACATTAGGGCTTATTGACGACTTTCTTGAACTTCTTAAAGAAAATATCTCTCATGTGCATATCCATGACAACATGGGTAAAAAGATGAACATCTGCCCCTGGGAAAAGGCACAATAGACTGGAAACGAGTTATGGATAAACTTTCGGATTATAAAGGAATTTTGGTTACCGAGATGAGTTCTGTGGAAGAAGGAATTCAGAGCCTTGAATTTTTGAGAAATCTGTAAGATTTAGAGAATCTGTCAGCTTTAAGGTTTCTATTTTCCATACCTTTATTTTCATTTTTCTTTATCTTCTCAGTTCTTTCACTTAGGTAACTCTCTTTCTTGTAATTCTCTTTCTTGTAATTCTTTTTCCTGTAATTCTCTTTCTTGTAATTCTCTTTCTTGTAATTCTCTTTCTTGTAATTCTCTTTCTTGTAATTCTCTTTCTTGTAATTCTCTTTCTTGTAATTCTTTTTCCTGTAATTCTTTTTCCTGTAATTCTTTTTCCTGTAATTCTTTTTCCTTCAAGTATCTGGCCCAGTCACCATGCTCGATTCTTTCCGATTCAGGTTTCTCATCATAAACATAAATAAAGCCCCTAAATTTCTGCTCACCAATTTCCAGATCCACATATTCCCTGTGGTATCCTCCGAAAAGCTCCATATAATCAATTGATTTGGCAATTTCAAGCTGCTGTTTTCCTGAAAACCTGCGCACTTCAGCTACAACACAGGAATTTTCCGAGGGGTAGATTCCAGGATAAGGGCCCAGGGAGTAAAGAGCGTATCCGTCTACCTTTGTTGTGCCCAGAAACTCTGACCTATTTTGCAGGTCAAAACGACGGCTATTGTAAAGCCCGTTTCTGAGGCTGCCATAGAGTGCTATAATAAGCTCTTCACCTTTCGGCTTCTGGTAAGAACGCTGCCAACAGACATTTCTGTGAAAAACATTTCCATAGATAGTCTTATCTCTTACTTTACTCTCCCTGTCTTCACAAGTAGCTTCATTTTTTCTTGAATCCTCTTTTCCTGAGTCCTCTTTTTCTGAATTATTTTTCCTTAAATCCTCTTTTCCTAAGTCCTTTTTTCCTGAATCTTTTTTCATATTATACCCTTAAAAGAATCATTTAATAAAAAATTTATAAAATACTTATTTCATAAAGCCATAGCCTGCAAACCGTTGAGGCAGGTCAAGATTTGCCAGCAAGAAACGGTCTTCTTTACTGTAAGCTACTTTTTTGTTGCCTGAAAGTTCCAGCACGCAGGTACTGCCAGGCTTTACCTCTTTTACTTCCTGTCCATCAACCAGGATCTTTTCCACACGTACAGGTTCGGACTGCAGGCCAACAAAGAGATGGAGCACACTTGAGGGTTCAATTCCTTGCGTGAATTTTGAGATGGTGCATTCAAGGACATAATCAGTACTTATGATTTCTTTATCGGAGATAATAAATCCCCTTTCTATATCTTTGGCCTGCACATTTTTAAGACGCATTCCTACTCTGGTGCCTGTGGGTGCGCTTTCAATATCCACATCGTGGCTCTGGATGGATCGGATTTCAATGTCCCTGTCCATCGGGAAAATTTTTGTTTTGTCCTTGTCTTTTGAAATCCCCTGTTTGACAACTCCAAGAACAACGCAGCCTTTACCAGTAACATTGAAAGCATGATCTATAAACACTCTTGCAGGCAAACTATTCAACTCAACCTGTTCGGCTTCGATTTTTTCCGAGATCTTGGAAATTTTGGCTTTGAGGTCTTCCACACCCTCAAAAGGATTTTTTGCACCTTTGTTGGTATTCAGGGAAATACATTCCCAGTCCTGAAGGGAAGTGCCTGCAGTCATTAGTTTTATTTTCTTTTTCAGCTCATCGATTGCATACATATGGGGTACTATCGGACTTTGTCAGGGCAATAATTCCATGCTTAAAACCTAGCAGGTCAAGGGCAACAATGCATTCTCCGGTATGAACGCTTGCAGGATTATTTCTATCAAGGCCATCAGGAGGAACACAGAGGACTGCTATATCTGAAATATTCAGTGCCGTAATCAGGGATTTTAAAGCTTTAGGATAACCGTGCGAGTCAACAAAAACCATTTTCCGGCTCTCCTTATCATTATTATACATGGTTATGTCAGAGGATGTTCCTTTTTTCCCCAGGTTTGCGGCAAGAGAGGTCCTTCCACTTTTTTCCGTCCCGATAATTGCAACATTTGTCATACTGGATTCCTTCTAGTTCTTTGTAATTTCTTGTAATTATTTTTAAGGCTCTTCGTTGTTTTGTGTGGATATCCTCGTAATGTCTTCATAAAAACCAATGCGGTCTCGAATTGAAATCATCTTATCCACAGAGAATGACGAAGATCCATTTTTAATCAATTATATTACTTTTAATTTCTTCTAATTCTCTTTAATTTCTTTTAATTATTTTTAATTCCTTATAATTCCTTATAATTCCTTATAATTCCTTATAATTCCTTATAATTCCTTATAATTCCTTATAATTCCTTATAATTCCTTATAATTCCTTATAATTCCTTATAATTCCTTGGTCTGCATGTTATTAATAACTCTGAATTTACAAGGTGTTATACCTCTGAACCTGCATCTGGTATAATTATACTGTAATATATTTCTTTTCGAAACACTTTGAAAAAAGTTCTTAAAAATTCAAATCTTAAAACACAATCTGGCAGGAAAAGATCACCAGGGTTCGCCCTGCCAGATTGCTTGAGTTTTATCATTAGTACTTTTATTAATCTTTTTTATAATTACCAGATACTCTTCTCCTACTAACTGAGGCTCTTCAAAAATTGCATCTATCCCGAGTCTTTTAAGATACTCTTCAAACTCGGCTGCAGTTTTCAGATCTCTTACCCTGATCCTTGCCTCTCATATAAACGCTGACCATTTTTTACACTTAGGATGGATTCACTGAGAGGGCCAAGTATACTCTTCCCTAGCTGCATGCAGCGTTTTTCAAACTCGACCTTATCTTCGTTCCATTCAACTGTTTGAAAACCTTCTCTGACAATCCGGGAAAGCATATAGTCTCTGCCGGTCTCATTATAAAACTTAAAGGCATGCCTGAGATCCGAGCAATTACTCTGGGAAGAGGTGTATTTTAACGGAGAAATAACCATTTCCGGATCTTTTATTACGACGCCTTCATGCTCTTTTTTTTCCAAGTTTCCGGATGATTTTTCCAATTTCTTCAGCAGCAGTTTCGAGAGGAATTTCTTTGAAGAACTTTACCTGGAAAAAACCGTACTTTTCCAGAATTTCCTGCTTCCGGCTTATTGGAAGAGGCTTACCGCTGTTTTTCTCCCGAATATCAAAGATGTAAAACTCTACCGACTCGATATCATAGATATCTTTTGGAACGTAAGGATTGTCCGGGCCTATCATTTCTCCATAAAGTACAAGTTCAGGAAAATCATCAAAAAATTTCAGATTCAACTTCTCTTTTGCTTTTTGAGTCGTATAAGGGCAGATATATCCGCTTCGGGTAATTGCAAGGATTTCATCTTTTGCAATCGCTATGCGGACATTATACCCATTCATTTTTTCTTCCATGGCCACTTTTTCAAGGCCGCTAAGTGCTTTTTAATTGTGGGATCCAGTACCATGGCTCTCCGGATTTTCGGGAAACCCATAATGATTTCGAAAGAACCGTCTTTCTCATAAAGCACGGTTCCCCTTTCGATATGGGAAATCTCCTTATCGAAACGGAACAGATATTCATATTTTCCCCAATTCTGGGCAAGATAGTTCTTCTCAAAAAGGTGCTGAACCCTTTCCTTATCAAACCCCAGGAAACTGGCAAGCCTGGCTATAAATTGAGGATCTATCTCCTCGTTCCCCTCTCTACTCATGTTTATTTATCTGTTTTCAGGCCTGAAATAAGTTATCGTTCTCAGGCATGTCTCAGAATATCATGCATCTCTTTACAATAACATATCTTCGCAATAACCTGTCTTCACAATAACCTGTCTTCACAATAACCTGTCTTCACAATAACCTGTCTTCACAATAACCTGTTTTTCATGAAATGAATTCAAAAAATGGTTCAGTCCATTAAAAATGTTTTTAAGTATTCGGTTCTAATTTGTTTCTAATCTTATTACATCTAACTTGCAAAAAGATTGGAGAATATAATATGGCAGATGAGATTGACTACGAGATTATCGGCAACGATATGCAGATAGTTGAAATTGAGCTTGATCCGAATGAAGCTGTTCAGGCAGAAGCTGGGGCTATGGCATACATGGGGCCCGGAATTGAGATGCAGACCAGTATGGGTAATGAAGGTGGTGGACTTTTCGGAGGTCTCAAAAAAGGACTTAAAAGGGCCCTGACAGGAGAAAGTTTCTTCATTACAAGTTTTGTTCAAAAAGGTTCCGGAAAAGGGCATGTAGCTTTTGCGGCTCCTTATCCGGGAAAGATTATTCCTCTTGACCTTACGAAGTTTGGAGGCGGTCTCCTCTGCCAGAAAGACTCATTTCTCTGTGCT
>Ga0268359_10065_pt1 | contig 40650 bp, 45 predicted proteins | sample BioMet11_FD_194416 | JGI IMG/M metagenome (GOLD analysis project Ga0268359, IMG submission 194416) | Sewage microbial communities from Oakland, California, United States - Biofuel 11 (PacBio Assembly) | ecosystem: Engineered > Wastewater > Sewage > Unclassified | place: USA: California | collected...
TCTGGCAAACTTGGTATAGCCCAGACACTCCACTTCTGCATACAATCTATCTACTGCTGTCTTTAGGTAGCGGAAATAGTCCAAAATAAACAGGAGATGCAATACTACTACATCACAGTCAGCAAAGGCAGCATAAATCTGCTCCATATCATCCTTTTGCGTACAAGGTGATTAGGATCTTTGCCTGCTAATAGACAGCCCTTGCAATCATGAATATTCATGTCAATAAATAGAACTCTTTGACCTCGTGTCCTGCGCTTTTAGCACCTTCGGTAAGGCTTGAATCAATTTAGCAGTATTACCGGTCTTTCTTGCTGCACCATTTAGAATAATAATCTTTTTCATGGGGTTCATCTCCTATTCTTAGTAAAAGCTTATCTTTACAACATTACATCCTGCATATAGGCATCATGCTTTAAGTGCAACCATTAGTGAGTTAATGCCTGCTCATAGGTAAAGACAAATCAGGAGCTGCTTTTCTAACCAGCTTCATTGATTTCATCGCTACTGGGGTCCTCTAAGGGATTATAAGCTTCACCAGCATAATGTAAGTAAATTCACATTCTCTATTACGATCGGACCAACCTAGTTCCAGTGCCGCTTCAAATTTTTGGCAAACGCGGTAAATGCTTTGCAGGACAATTCTCAAACAAGCTTTGATCTTTACACCATTTCATAAGGCATCATGTTATCTACTGCAAATTTAGCGATAGCACTGTTGATGCCCAAAAAGTCGAATTGCTTGGATTTAAGCTCAATTTAAAGGGTTTCAATCTCTTAATAAAGCTTTGGGTTCTATCTTTGAGGAGATGCTCAAAGATTTGTTCCGGGTTCCGTCCTCATAAATAATACCTTGATCCATGTAAAAAATTCTAGTACTGATATCGTGAGCAAATTTCATCTCATGGGTAACAATCATCATGGTCATCCTTTTTCTGCCAAGGAACGAATTACCGATACAACCTCTCCTACCATGGTCGGATCCAAGGCACTGGTGGTTCATCAAAGAGAATTATTTCCGGGTCCATAGACAAAGTTCTGGCAATTAGCCACGCGTTGCTTTTGACCGCCGGAAAGTTCATCCGGATAGTTAAAGGCTTTTTTCGCCCATACCAACCTGTCTCAGCAGCTTCATGCCATTATCGTAGGCTTCTTGCCTAGACCTACCCAAAAGCTCAGTTGCGCCCAACATCACATTCTCAATAATCATGAGATGAGAAAACAAATTAAAGGACTGAAAAACCATCCCCATTTTAAGACGTACCTTGTTCAAATCTGTACTGGGGCAGGAGAATATTTTGCCCTTCAATAAAATTTCTCCTTTGGTCGGTGTTTCTAAACCGTTAATGCAACGCAATAGCGTACTCTTACCTGTGCCCGATGGTCCAATTATACTAATTACTTCGCCTGGTTCAATCTCGCAATTTATATCTTTTAAGGGTGTTGCATTAGCATATTCCTTAGCTAAATGCTTTTATGGAAATAAGACTCATAATTGCACCCCCTTCAAAGTACGAGGACGTCTCTTGGGATCAATTCTATTGTTTAAATAAGTTAAAAATGATGCCAAGGTCCAGGCTACCACCAAATAAATCAAGGCAGTGGCAATCAGCGGGAAAAGGCTTCATAGGTACGGCTTCTATAACTCACTCATTTTAGTTAAATCCTGAATAGCAATGTAACCAACTATTGCCGTAGATTTAAACATAGAAATAAAACCACGGTAAAGGCAGGAAAGAAATCTATTTTAAGCCTGAGGCAGCACAATCTTATAAAAGTCTGCGTCTTGGTAAAGCCCTGGCATGAAGAAAGCTTCTCTTTGACCATTATCCACGGTAATCAATACCTGCGCTGAATACCCCGGATTCCGCAGCAGCAAAGTTAAGAGCAAACGCCAATATTGCCACAAAAACAGGATTAATTGAAAGCTTGCCAAAAATAATATAGTACATAATCATAAGAAATACTATCATCGGGGTACCTTGCATAACTGTAACAAAGATGCCTATCGGCATTTGCAAGAATTTTTTCGAAGATCTTCTCATAGCACAAAAGATAATACCAAGTATTGTTCCCAATAAAACTGCGCCTAAGGAAATAATGACGGTAGTCTTTAAGCCAGTCAAGATCATTTGATAACGATTTTCCACAATGAAATTCTTATTAAAACCCTCTTTTAAATCATTCCAAAGCTTTTCTATGGAAGTGCCTTGAGCGCCATTCTCATTTTTCGCCCTTACAGCTATTACTACTGCATCATTATACTCCGGCTCAGTCATGAAAACACTTTTTTGGCGTTCCTCAGTAATCACGATACATCCCATGGCTACGTCAATCTTGTGTGTCACAACAGAAGGAATTAGCGCCTTAAAATCCATGTTTTTAAATTTTACATTATAGCCGGCTTCCTGCAAGATACTAGTCGCCAAAGCAGGCTCATAGCCAACTATCTCACCTTCTTTAATGTATTCTATAGGATAATATTCTGCAGTAGTACCACAAATAACAGTTCCCTTAACGCCTTCCTTGGGAGCAGGCATTTGCTTTATAGAATCATCACTGCCAAACCAGATATCATCTAATTTCTTCAAGGTTCCATCTTTTTTATAGCGTTGAATACCTTCGTTCAAAACCTTCTGCAAGGACTTGTTATCCTTGTCCACCACCAAGGCAAAGGATCCCAAATCAGGAATAATCTGGAAATAACCAAGGTCCGGATTAGCATTCTTAAAACCTCTGGCAACAGGCTCATCAATAATAAAGCCATCTATTTTCTCACTCTTAAGAGCTTGAAGACAATCAGCAATAGTATTGTAAGATTCGCAACGAGAATCTGGTAAATATTTTTTAGCGGTTTTATCAAAAATAGTTCCTGCCAAAATACAAACAGGCTTGCCGTTTATTTCTTCCAGCGAGTTATACATTAAGACTTTTTTGCTGGCAGCACCTGCTTTTTCCTTTTCCACCAGCGCAACAGCGCCCTCATTGGCAACCACCGGTTTGGTGAGTGAAACAGTTTTAGGGTGTTCCTTACTACTGCAAGCAAAAATTAAAGAACAGATAATCAGTAAAAATAGTGTACAGATAAGTTTAGATATTTTGTGGGACATACGCTCACCTCATAAGTAGTATACATATGTTTAATTATATCACTAAAAAGTTGACAAGGGGCAGTTCTTTTGTCATGGTCTAAAGCCTGACAAAATTACCGCCCCTTGTCATATTATCCTTGCAATTTTTCTGCTATGGTTTTATAGAAAACAGTAGGAACAATTGGTTTAGTTACATAAGCATCCATACCGGCATTTTTAGCTTCATTGATTGTTTCTTCAAAAGCATCCGCCGTCATGGCAATAATAGGTATATTTGCAGCGTCCTGTCTTTCTAAGTTACGAATCGCTTCGGTAGCAGCTAGGCCATCTAGGATAGGCATTCTGATGTCCATCAAAATAGCATCGTAATAATTAGGTTCAGAACCACTAAATTTCTCTACCCCTTCCTTACCATCCTTCGCCCATTCGACTGTAACCTTCTTGTTCTTCAACAAGAGCTGAGCAATTTCAGCATTAAGATAATTATCTTCACATAATAATATCCTACGGTTAGCCAAGGACTCATTAATGATTTTCTTTTGGTCTGCTTCTTTCTTTTTGTCGTCGGTGCCGTTCTTATCCCAGACCTTAAGTGGCAAGTCTACCACGAACTTGGTGCCTTGGTGGAGAGCACTCTCCACTGCAATAGTGCCACCCATAAAATCAACAATCTTTTTCACAATGAATAGTCCCAGGCCTGTACCGGTTACATTGAGCATTTCGGAACGATGCTCCTGAGAAAAAGGTTCAAACATTCTTCCCAAGAACTCCTTGCTCATGCCTATACCATTATCTTCTACCGTAATACGACGGGTACACTCACTCTTCTCGGGTTTTAAGGCCTGTACATTAACCTTAACAATACCACCCGCCTTAGTGTACTTAATAGCATTAGAGATAAGATTTACAAGAATCTTCTTTACTTGAATCCTATCCACCATAATCATCTGGTGAGGCCATGTGGTGCTGTCCATCAATAGCTTAATCTGCTTAACATTAGCAGCAGGCTCCATGGCAGTAACTACTTCTTTCCAATATTGAACGTCATCCATCGCTTCCGGCTTTAATTCCAATTTACCGCTCTCAATACGAGACAAATCCAAGGTATCGTTAACAAGATCTAAAAGTAAATCGCCGGAAATCTTAATTTTCTTCAGATAATCCTGCTTCTTGGTAGGATCTTTCTCATCTATTGCCAGCTGAGTATAGCTAAGGACACCATTTAAAGGCGTACGCAGATCATGGCTCATGCTGGATAAGAAAGCTGATTTAGCTTCATTAGAGCGCATTGCTTCTAATTTAGCTTGGGCCAGCTTAGCAAGCTGCTCGTTTTGCTTAACAAACTGTTCTGTGGTATCAATAACGCAGTAAAATATGGTTTCCCGTACATCATTAAGATAGGAAAATTGTATTTGTTTTTGCCGTATAGTGCCATCTTCCATACTTACGGCAACATTGAAATTATAAACAGGCATCGTAGCTAATTTATCTTTTATTCTTTGGATAGTCAGGCATTTCAAGACTTGATGTCGTTGATCAACAACTACATTTTCACTGGCAAATCTGGCAATCTCCTCATCCCAGTTTCCTTCCGGACGGGTGGTATTGTGTACATTAAGTCTCATATCACCATACTTAAAGCCACGCCAATAACCGCTGACTGTGTAAATTATGCCCAACTCATCGTAGCCAAGGACAGACAATCTATCAATAATGGTATCCTGTAACTTCTTCTGAGTAATATCGTAAGAATAGGAGTAGGCCTTGATGTCTCTCGTTTTCGGTACCTGAAAAGTCTGCATGATGATTTTCAGCCACATAGGCTTAGAGTTATCAAGGACTCTCCTAAAAACAACTGTTGAACGAGTTTCCCCATTCTTAAAAGCCGTAAGCAGCTTTTCTCTGTTAAGAGTTTCCGCCAATTTCTTTTTCTCGGTTTCCACATAGGGAAGCTCTAGCATCTTGGCAAAAGCAGCATCGTAAGTTACATTCGTGGAGGATTGGTAAACATCCTTTAGATAAGTAGTATATTCCAAAATCTTATTACGAGTCAGATTGAAATAACCCTTAGCAACAACATTGCCTTCATTATTTTCTCTAAGTAAATTTAGAGCTCTGGCATAGCGCTCCTTAATCATCTGATGAGTTTCGCGCAGCTCTTTTTCCACCTTCATCAATTTATCTACATTAGTGTAAGAACAATAGAAAAGTTGCTCCCCTGCGGGACTGGCTATAATTTTGCCGTTTAGATGCAACCAAACAATAGTGTTTTTCCGTATATTCTTACATCTATATGTCCCTGACATATTGATTCGGCCATTTTTAAGAGCTTGAAAAGCCTTGAGAAAATGTGCTTCTTCCCCTGGTGCTAAAAATTTAGTCATTAAATCATTGACACTTTGGCCAATAAGATTTTCTCTGGCTACTCCCAGCAGTTGAGCCAAGTCCTTATTGACACTAAGACAATAGTAAAGGTTCCCTCTTTGGGCATAAATAGCTACCCCACCCGGAATATCATCTAAAATAGCGGTAAGCTCTTTTAGCCTAGTTTCCTCACTTAGCTTAGTCTTACCAGTTGCCATAGTACGTTCCGCCTTTCCCTGTGTTAGTGCAGATACTTTGCAATCGTTGTAAACATAACCTTGGGATTAATAGGTTTAGCAATATGATCATTCATCCCGGCAGCCTTACATTTTTGTACATCATCAGCAAACGCATCAGCTGTCATGGCAATAATAGGAACGGTGGCCGCATCTTCCCTATCCAGTTTTCTAAGGGCGGCCGTAGCAGCATAGCCATTCATCACAGGCATTCTAATATCCATCAAGACTGCATCGTAAAAATAAGGTACAGAAGTCTTAAACAACTCCAGTCCTTGCTGGCCGTTTTCTGCAATAACTACTTGAGCACCTTTCTTTTCCAAAAGCGTCTTGCCTATCTCTTGGTTCAAGGGATGGTCTTCGCACAATAAAATGTGCCTACCCTCCAGAATATCTTCCTTAACTGTCTCATTTTGTTTCTCCAGCTTGGCTGCTTTAACAGTCTGCTCCTTCAATGTTTTCACCGTAAAATCTACAAAGAAGATCGAGCCCTCGTTAAGCTTACTTTGCACAGCAATGGTACCCTGCAATAGGGGTAACCAGACGTTTAGTAATCGCCATACCCAGTCCTGTGCCGCGATTGCTGGCCACATCACTTTGTCTTTCCTGAGTGAAAGGATCAAATAAAACCTTCTGAAAAGCTTCGCTCATACCAATGCCATTATCTTTAACTTCAATATGAATGTGCATCTTACCATCAGGCTGCAGCTTACCAATTGCCGTGTAGGTAATGGTTCCACCTTCCGGTGTATACTTGATAGCGTTGCTGAGCAGATTGAAGACAATTTGATTGGTACGCAGTTTATCCATGACAGGAACATAACCTGGGGCTATATCTACTTTTATAAGCAGTTTTTGATTCTTTGTCTCTACTAAAGGCTGGATAACAGCATCCATATAAGCCTTAAATTCCTCAGGTGGATAAGGTTCAGCGTGAAACTCAATTTTGTTACTTTCTACCTTAGACATATCAAGAATATCATTAATCAAGCTTAACAGGAATTTGGAAGACCGGTCTATCTTGGCTAAGTAATCAGCAACTACAGGGAGCAGCTTTTGTTTCCTGGCCAAGTAAGTCATGCCAATGATAACATTAAGCGGTGTACGCATATCGTGACTCATCCTTGACAGAAATTCTGACTTAGCGCTGTTGGCCTTCTTGCTCTCCTCCATGGCAACGCTTAACTTCTCAATATTCTTTTCTTTCGTTCTAAAATATAAACCAAGCCTGCTACAATAATACCTAATAAGACAACTACAATCACGATGGCCGGCCCATATTTAGCCATGGCATCCCGAAGGGTCATCTCATACTGAGCCGCAGACGCATACTTAATTCTAATCGCTTCAATATCGTTTTGATCCAAAGAGGCAATTCCCTTATTAATGATGGACAAAAGCAAAGGATTATCAGTGGCCCTGATAGCCAGACAATAACTATATTCGCCTTCTCCTCTAAAGGTATGCCATAAGGTTAAATCGCTGAACTCCGGATGCTGCAAGGTCGCTGCCAAAATATCAGCATTTTGTACAGCTCCATCAACCTCTCCTCTTAAAACAGCTCGTAAGCACTCTTCCAAAGGTTCATAATTAACTACCTTATAATTGGGATGATAGGCCTTAAAATGAGCATTGGTACCAATGGCACTGCGTGGAATAGCCACTGCATAGCCCTTATTAATATCAAAAGGCCTACCCTTGCGCCCTACTATGCCAATGGTATTGTTTAATATACCATTGGAAAGAATCATATTCTCATCCTGGCGGAAATTGGCCGTTCTGATTAAACCCACTACCATATCCACATCAGGATTTTTCAATCCCTCTTGAATGTTAAAATTAGGCTTATTCACAGAACACTTAAATTGCACACCGGTCTTCACGGTAATTAAATCCAGCAATCCCTTCAGTATGCCATCCAAATCGCCTGTCTTAGGATCCTGAAAAACTACGGGATAACGGTCGCTGGCACCCATAACATGAATAACAGGATGGCGCTCAAGATAGGCCAGTTCCTCTCTGGAAAAAGCTCTGTCCTTGTTAAAGTCATAGCTCTTCAAATAGGTATCATGAAGTTGAACTGCAAGAAAAGGTAAATTAACATTAAGATTATTAATGGCCACACCCAGCTCCGCAAAGTAAGGACTGGGATGTTTGGCATCTGCCACAATATAAAAGGGCATTAGTTCAGTTCTAGCCACTAATTTATAATTAGTAGGAATGTTGCCTAAGGCACTTAAACAAGCTGCCTCTACCTGCCCCATTCGCACAGCATCATGCAGCTCCTGAAGGTTAGCGTACAAAACTTCCTGATAAACAAAGTCATGTGCTTTGGCAAAAGCACGCATGGACTCAGCGGGAAAAGTGTTTTCCACTACGCCAATTTTCATATTATTAAAGGAAGCATAATCCTCATAGTAAATGTCACGCCGATTCATTAAAACATAAAGTCCATTAAACTGAGAGCCCATGGGATAATTAGGGTACAAATAAGAATCAAGCCTGTCCTTGCTATACTCAATAGGCATAAGAAAATCAAGCTGACCGTTAGCCAGCATAGTCCGCAAAGAAACATTGTCGGTCACTACCAGCTCATACTTCCAGCCCGTATACATACAAATTTGATTTAAATAATCTACGCCATAGCCGAAATATTCTCCGGCTGGATTCTTGTCCACAAAAGACCTAAGACCAAAAACACCTATCCGTACTGTCTTGCCTGTTTGGGACTGCGAATCAGCAGCTAACGTCACCCAGGGAGAACAGAACAGGAAACAAGCAATGACTAATAAAGCAGTTATAAGTTTATGATAAATTTCTAAAAAAGAAATTTTCTTCAAGATAATAACCTCTTCCTATGTTCCTATGTCTCATCTCAAGCTTTATTTTATACCAAAATCTCAATATTTGATAGTTAAAGTTGCTTAGAGCACAATAATTTTTTAATTTTTTCTGTATAAAAATACAAAGCGGTTTCCCTCTTCAAAAAGGTAAACCGCTTTATTTAGCCAATTCCAGCTAAAATGATGAGTGAAGGCATCTTCTCCTTTCCTAAGATTTTTGCAGGGAACACTATCAAAATTCTGGAAAACAGCTTTATTTCCTTTAAAAGATTATTTGCTAAACAGATTAATTACCAAGTTTTCTTGCATATTTTTTAGCCATTATGCTAAAAAAGTGCTATAATAAAAATTACAGAAATTGTTGTTTCTATTTTAAAAGGAGTGATTGTTCATGAAATTGAAAAAAGTATTAATGGGTTTGGTAGCAATCGGCACTATGGCTTTAACCGTTACAGCATTTGCTGCAACCAAAAACACTGGCGTTAAAGCATTGTTAACCGAAAAAGAAAAAGCTATCGCAACTGCAAAGTTAGAAGTTCCTACTGCTTCCAACTATTTTGGTACCAGCAACAAGGCAGCTGTCTATGATGTTAAGTACCAAGATCCTGATACCTTGGATTACTACGATGTTACCGTTGACAAGGCTACCAACAAAGTAAAACATGTTACCATTTCCGGTTCTAACTTCCCTGGCTCCGTAACCATCAACAAGAAAACTGCTGATGTTACCGCTAAGATTTTGGAAACCTATCCTAATGCTTCTAACATCGTTGTTACCTTAGAAGATGATCCTAATGGCCAAAACCTGAAGATCTACAAGGCAACCTTTGCTACTCCTAAATTCACCGGCGTAGCTCAACTGAACCCTGCAACCTGCTTATATGGTCACAGAGAATTAAGCTACAAATAATTTGTAAATAAAAATCACCGAAGCCTATGCAGTGCACCCCAAATGTTAGACAAAAAATAACATTTGGAGGTGCACTTTTTGTATGACAAAATTTAATGAAGAATTTAAGGCAAAGATGGTCCAAGAAAGGCTTTCAGGTAAAACATTTAAAGCCATTTCCAAAGAATTTGGCGTTGGGGAAAAAAACGGTAATAGAGTGGTGTGCCCGCTACGAAGCTGGCGGGACAGAGCAATTGTTACGAGTTAACAGACGGTATACGCCTGAATTCAAGAAAAAAGTAATTGAATATAGGTGGGAACATGGGCTATCATTAACTAAAACGGCAGCCCAGTTTAAAATTCCCGGTTGTGGTATCGTTTACCAATGGGAACGCAATTACCTCGAAAGGGGCATGTCTGGGCTGCTTCCAAAGAAGAAAGGCAGGCCGAGTAAAATGCCTAAGAAGCCCAAGAAGAAAGAAGATTTAACCAGACTGGAGAAGCTGGAAGCTGAAAATGCCCAGCTTCGCATGGAGAATGAATTCCTAAAAAAATTAGACGCCTTGGTTCAACAGCGGAAAAAGCAACCAAAAAAGAACTAGCCATAGTTGTTTTCGAGCTCAAGGTGAGATTTCCGCTCAAGGCCCTGCTGAAGTTCGCCAAGCTGAAGCGCAGCACATACTACGCCATCATCAAGTCAATGAACAAGGCGGACAAGTACGCAGAAATCAGAGCCAAGCTGCATCACATCTGCGAGAGTCATTTCGGCAGGTACGGCTACCGCCGTGTAACTGCTGAAATGCACAGGCAGAATATTTGCATTAACCACAAGGTGGTTATGCGTCTAATGAAGGAAGAAGGCCTCACCAGCAAAGTGCGCATGAAGAAATACCGCTCCTACAGAGGCCAGGTTGGCAAGATTGCCCCCAACATTATCGACAGGGACTTTGCTGCCGACAGGCCCAACCAGAAATGGACCACAGACATAACGGAGTTTTCTCTTTTCGGAAAGAAGCTCTATCTTTCCCCTATACTGGACATGTTCAATGGGGAAATCGTCAGCTACGACATTTCTGCGACACCGGCTTTGCCACAGGTCATGAACATGCTGGAGAAGGCTTTTGCCAAGGTTAAGGACACCAAAGGCATAGTATTCCATTCCGATCAGGGGTGGCAGTACCAGCATGCCTACTACCAGAAGGCATTAAAAAATCACGGCATTATCCAGAGCATGTCCCGCAAGGGGAACTGCCTGGATAACTCCGTGATGGAAAACTTCTTTGGCCTTTTAAAGTCCGAGTTACTGTATTTGCAGGAATTCAAGTCTCTGGAAGACTTTGAAAAGAAACTGCATGAATATATTTATTACTACAACAACAAAAGAATCAAGCTAAAACTAAAAGGAATGAGTCCGGTAGAATACCGAACTCATTCCAGAATAGCTGCTTAAAAACTGTCCAACATTTTGGGTGCATATCACCTAACGCTTCGGTGATTTTTTGTGTCTTAAGATATTTTTAATTGACACTGGAAAATTACTAATATACAATCATAGTTGCAAGATTAACTACCTGCTTTCCAAGGAGGAAAACATATGAAAAAATTACTTATAGTTGTTGCTGTGATAGCTGTGCTTGTCATGGCTGTATTTGGTTCTTACAATAGCCTGGTTGCTTCTAACGAGAATGTTACCAGCAAGTGGAGTCAGGTGGAGAATCAACTGCAACGTCGCAGCGATTTGATTCCTAACTTAGTTAACACTGTAAAAGGTTACGCTAAACACGAAAGCGATGTTTTCACTAATGTTGCTAACGCCAGAGCAAAACTGGCCGGTGCTTCTACCGTAGCTGATAAGGCTGCTGCCAACGGCGAATTAAGCAGTGCCTTGTCCAGATTGCTGGCTATTTCTGAAAACTATCCTGAGTTAAAGGCTAATACCAATTTTGCTCAATTGCAGGATGAATTGGCCGGTACCGAAAATCGTTTGGCTGTAGCTCGTAAAGATTACAATGACGCTGCCCAAGCCTTCAACACCAAAATCAAATCCTTCCCTACCATGCTTTATGCAGGTGCTTTTGGCTTTACTGCTAAGGATTATTTCAAAGCCGACGAAGGCGCCAAGACTGCTCCCAAGGTAAACTTCTAATATGAAGAAATTTCTGCTACTTCTGCTGGCTGTTTGGCAATTAGTAAGCTGTCAGCCCTTAGCTCAGGCAGCTTCCCAAATCCCGGCTAAACCAACTAACAACATTTATGTTCAGGACTATTCCAAGGTTCTTTCTGCTAATACCAAAGCTACCATTATGGCTTATAGTCAGGCTATTGCCGCCAGGACCAAAGCTCAGCTTGTAGTGGTAACCATTCCCACCTTAAACGGGGATGCCTTAGAGGACTATGCAACCAGCCTCTATCGCAGTTGGGGTATTGGCGATAAAGAAAAGAACAATGGTGTTCTATTGCTTGTCGTCACCAAGGACAAAAAGTCCCGCATTGAAGTAGGCTATGGCCTGGAAGGTGCTCTTCCCGATGGTCTTACCGGTCGCATTCAGGATCAGTACATGATTCCCTCCTTCAAGCAGGGAAATTACGACAAAGGTATTTTAAATGGTTATTCAGCCCTTGTTGGTACTGTTCTCAAGGAATACAAGATAGACCCACAGAGTCTCAACGTGCAAGCCTTGCCCCAAGCTAGTCAGGACAACAGTGCCCAGGAAGATGGTAGTTCTATGGTGTTTAACATAGCTTTGATTGTAGGCTTCATCATTCTTCTGATTGTTGACCAGCTGCTGTTTGGCGGTGCTATTCTGCGTTTTCTCTTCTATGCTTTTCTCTTTAGAGGAGGCGGACGTGGCGGCGGTGGTGGTTTCGGCGGTGGTGGCGGCAGCTACGGAGGCGGTTCTTCCGGAGGCGGCGGCTCCAGTCGCAATTGGTAAAAGTAAAGACCATGTACAAAGTGATATGCACCCAAAATGTTGGACAGTTTTTAAGCAGCTATTCTGGAATGAGTTCGGTATTCTACCGGACTCATTCCTTTTAGTTTTAGCTTGATTCTTTTGTTGTTGTAGTAATAAATATATTCATGCAGTTTCTTTTCAAAGTCTTCCAGAGACTTGAATTCCTGCAAATACAGTAACTCGGACTTTAAAAGGCCAAAGAAGTTTTCCATCACGGAGTTATCCAGGCAGTTCCCCTTGCGGGACATGCTCTGGATAATGCCGTGATTTTTTAATGCCTTCTGGTAGTAGGCATGCTGGTACTGCCACCCCTGATCGGAATGGAATACTATGCCTTTGGTGTCCTTAACCTTGGCAAAAGCCTTCTCCAGCATGTTCATGACCTGTGGCAAAGCCGGTGTCGCAGAAATGTCGTAGCTGACGATTTCCCCATTGAACATGTCCAGTATAGGGGAAAGATAGAGCTTCTTTCCGAAAAGAGAAAACTCCGTTATGTCTGTGGTCCATTTCTGGTTGGGCCTGTCGGCAGCAAAGTCCCTGTCGATAATGTTGGGGGCAATCTTGCCAACCTGGCCTCTGTAGGAGCGGTATTTCTTCATGCGCACTTTGCTGGTGAGGCCTTCTTCCTTCATTAGACGCATAACCACCTTGTGGTTAATGCAAATATTCTGCCTGTGCATTTCAGCAGTTACACGGCGGTAGCCGTACCTGCCGAAATGACTCTCGCAGATGTGATGCAGCTTGGCTCTGATTTCTGCGTACTTGTCCGCCTTGTTCATTGACTTGATGATGGCGTAGTATGTGCTGCGCTTCAGCTTGGCGAACTTCAGCAGGGCCTTGAGCGGAAATCTCACCTTGAGCTCGAAAACAACTATGGCTAGTTCTTTTTGGTTGCTTTTTCCGCTGTTGAACCAAGGCGTCTAATTTTTTTAGGAATTCATTCTCCATGCGAAGCTGGGCATTTTCAGCTTCCAGCTTCTCCAGTCTGGTTAAATCTTCTTTCTTCTTGGGCTTCTTAGGCATTTTACTCGGCCTGCCTTTCTTCTTTGGAAGCAGCCCAGACATGCCCCTTTCGAGGTAATTGCGTTCCCATTGGTAACGATACCACAACCGGGAATTTTAAACTGGGCTGCCGTTTTAGTTAATGATAGCCCATGTTCCCACCTATATTCAATTACTTTTTTCTTGAATTCAGGCGTATACCGTCTGTTAACTCGTAACAATTGCTCTGTCCCGCCAGCTTCGTAGCGGGCACACCACTCTATTACCGTTTTTTCCCCAACGCCAAATTCTTTGGAAATGGCTTTAAATGTTTTACCTGAAAGCCTTTCTTGGACCATCTTTGCCTTAAATTCTTCATTAAATTTTGTCATACAAAAAGTGCACCTCCAAATGTTATTTTTTGTCTAACATTTGGGGTGCACTGCAAAGTACATGGTCTTTTTTGTATGGGTAATATCTCATAAAGCATAATCTGCCATAACAACATTAGGATTTCTTCTCATGTCACGTTAATAATCATTCCCTATCGTCTTTTATGGCTTTCTTCCCGTACAAAGTGGTAAAACGATTAATATCATGGTCGTAACTTTCACTAGTTAAGTCATTTTGCGGTTCATAATGTGCTGTGTCTTTAATTCCCATAATTCCAAGCACCGTGTTAAATATCAAATCGTTTGTAAAGGTATAATTTACATCTTTTTTTAGAATTTGATATTTCTGCGGATTTTCCTTAATATACGCATCAGAAAAATATATGAAAAACGGAATATAGGTCATATCAAAGATAAATGTAGCTGTATCATGCGACATACCATAGTTTATTGCTTCTCCATGGTCAGAAAAATAAATCATTCCCATAAAATTAGGCAGAGCATTAAGACGGTTAACTAAATGTTGAAGAAAATAATCAGTATACAAGACACTATTATCATATTCGCTACTCTTGCCTTCAGAAGAAAACTTATCAAACGTTTAGGATAGCGGCCATCATAAGAAATGTGGCTTCCCATTAGATGAATAACAATAAGCATCTTGTCAGATAGCCTAATGTCGCCTAGATGTTTAAGCATTTCTCCATCGTAGTAATTTGTATCTAGGGTATTACCGGTATGAGAGTTTATCCATATTTGTTGATTTGCTTCATTGGCAATAACCGTAACCGGAGTACCCCAGCTCCCATATTTCACTTGGTTGCTAAGCCAAACTGTTTCATATCCTGCAGCTTCGGCCATATCTAAAATAGATGCTTGATTCTCTACTGACAGATTATTGTATTGATTCTTTGCCGTTAAAGCATAGGTCAATACAGGGACTGTTTGCACATGGCAAGAATACGCGTTAGTAAATAAAAGCATTCTTGGATCAGTCTTCATCGATTTCAGCCAAGGTGTCGTGTCTAAGCCATAACCATAAGCCGACATCCTTGTTCTATTCTCAGATTCTCCAATGACTAGGACATATATACCCTTCCTATCGGAAAATTTCAACTTGCTATTTACTAGATTTTGCCTTCGTGCTTCTTTTTCCCTGGCAAATTCATCATAGTTTGCTTGATAGTTTCTTGTTTCCGCATAAACACTGGTTAAAAAATTATCTCTAGTTCTAAACACAAGAACAATATTTAGGAGAGCAAATACCAAGACTGCAATACTATATGGTAATTTACCTGGCTTTAATTTAACATACTTTACGGTAAAAACTAATGCTGTCCATACAACTACAAAAAAGCCTAAAACTATATACATTACGGAGCTTGTTCGATCCGCAACATAGCTTAGGGCTTCATTGACATTGGTCTGCATTATGGCCATAACGGCGTCTGCTCCCAACCAAGCATGCTCAGAAAAATAATAACCCCAGCTTATTAAAAAAGGTATTGCAATAAGTAGCAAAAGAATAGCCGCTATTATTCTTTTGGCTAATAAATACTTTCTCCAAGCAACTGAAAGCAGTAAAAGATTAGAGATTGCAAAAGCAAAACTTAAATAAGTATCAACCTCCCAAACTTTTATCGCAGTAGGCGTCAAATAGCGAATAAAAAAAATAGAACATATTATTCCCATTAAAGCAACTAGTCCAAAACAATAAGAATTCTTTTGCTGGAAAATACTAAGTCCGAAATAAAACATCAAGACATCCACTAATAAGAATACCGTATGACGAGGACTTATTTCATGCATACAGGCTGTAATAAGAAGGCTCAATATGAAAAACCAGATTATGATTTTTAATATCTCTCTTCCAGCTTTTTTTAAATTTTTCAATATACTCCTCTTCCCCGAATATTGCTTCAACAACCCCTTTTTATTATACCACATATAATAGTTGAATATTATTTGCCTGCCTAAAAGCAAAGACCATGTACAAGGTACATGGTCTTTTTTTATTTGTCCTTAGCTATTTTCTCCAGTAAAGCATCTATGGTTTGTTCTACCATTGCTACTGTTACCGCATCTACGCAATCACGCTTGGGACACTTTACATGGTCCAGACAAACTCCCTTGCCGGAGCAAGGCAGCCTTCCGCTTACTGCTGCGCTGTACTTGCCTGCGGCCTGATAAATCTTGGGAGAGTTATGAGTAAAAATAGTAACTACCGGGCAACCTGCTGCTGCCGCAATATGAGCAGTACCTGTATCTACCGTAAGTACAAGATCAAGGCTATGACACAAAGCCACCAGCTGCTTAAAGTTGGTTTTACCAACTACATCCAAGACATGGTCTTTAGCTTGCAAACCATTTACTACTTTCTGTACCGTAGTCCGCTGTTTTTCTACACCTGTCATAATAAGCATGGCATCATATTTCTTTACCAGGTAATTACATACTTCGCTAAACTTCTCTGTTGGCCAGTCTTTATCCTTATCCGTAGTTTCAAAACAAAAAGCTATTTTTAATCCCTTAGCCGTAGTATTGCTCTTTAATAAGTCTTGGGCATAGGATAAATCTTCCAAAGCAGAGGCTTTAAGCTGAGGTGGATAAAAAGCTGTCTCCTTATCCCCTACAAACTGTCTCATCAAGGTTTGATAAGAAACGCTCATCAAATGTTCTTTAAAATCCCAGGGCTGCTGAAAAGAAAGATCTAAATCATAAAACCATCTTTCCCAACCCAGTTTCCAGCCTAAGCATTCTTCCATACTAACTGTATAAGGCATATTGGCAAACCACTTCATTAAGGTAACTCTTTCCCGTGGATCCAGAGAAATGCCTATATCAAAATGTTCTTTTTCTAATTGTTTACCTAACTTATAGACAGCCAGGTGACCACCCTTACTCTTGTAAGCATAAGGAATGACTCTGTCCACCCCTTCTAACATTTCTGCCACAAAGGCTAAATTACCCCCGGCCAAATAAGTAATTTCAGCCTGGGGATATGCTTTTTTAAGATTGGAAAGACAGAAGCAGACATAATCATATCACCTAAATGCATGATACCGTCCACAAAGATTTTCTTATACTGAGTCATGGTATTCAATCCTTTTGTGCTGTTTGTTCAGAATTAACTCTCAAGCAAGCCAGCATTCCCATCACAAACCAGAGCATCTTAATGCTGGCAGATAAGTCTACATTATATTCAATCATGCCAAAAGCATGAAAAGCTAGCCAGGCAAGACTGATAGCTACATTGTACCCTTCACTCCAATCCCGGTGAATCCATAGCCAACCTATCACCAAAAACATATAGCCTATAAAACCAATTACACCGGTATTTACTGCCATCTCCACATAATTATTATGAAAGTGATTTAGGCCTTGGGTTTCTGCCTTACTCCTATATTTTGCCCTATACGGTTCATTGGACTGATTTAGTCCCCACCCTACCACAGGCTTGTCCTGGAACATAACCCAGGCAGATTTCCAGCCCTCAATTCTATCACCGTTAGAACGATCCGTAGTGATGTTATCAATAGAGCAAAATCTCTCTCTAAAATGCTGAGAAGTTCCTGTTATACCGATTATGCAAGCTAGGCAAAGAACAATGGCGGCAACCTTCTTGAAACTACCGCCCAGATATTTAAGCATTACTATAAAAATGATACCGGCGCTCACTACCCAAGGAGCCTCTGCTTTGCACGCCTATGCCGCCACAAATCATGGCTATGGCACAAAGAGGCATGATTTGCTTTTGTGGAAAGTCAACTTTGTCCAGCCAAAAGACCAAAGCAACAGCCAATAAGGTAACAAGGATACTGGAGAACCTTAGATAACCATCTCCCAGACCCAATGCCCTGCCTGCCTCATCAGTGTGATTGGTAAGCAGTTGAATAATACACACCGCTCCATCAAAGCCTACGTAAACTATGGTAGCAAGAAAGCATTTCTTCCAAAACTTATCCAGATAATCTAGATTGGTGACAAGCACAAACGGCATAAAACGGTAAATCCCACATTTCCATGAAGTTCTTAAAAGAAATTTTTAGCGTCCCTGCAAAAAGTACGGATGGTATGAGCAGCAACAAGAAAATGCCATAGATTTTATAGTAAGGAAGATACTCTTTCTTAAATAAAGGCAGTCCTTGCTTATGCCTATCATACAAAATTATGAAAAAGGTTAGCAAAGCTAAACCCAGAAAAATGTTTCCTACTGCAATGGAAAGTCTCTGAGAACACATACCAATTGTTAGAAATAATAAAGCTAAATTACTTTTACACATTATTAAGAGCTCCTTAGAATCTCTTCAATACTAATTGGGCAAGCTTGCCTCGCATTTGTTGCCGCCATGCTGATTTACCCTTCATATCCTTACTGGGCTGAGGCATCTTGGCTTCAGCAAAAGGCGTTAAAGCTAATATTCATAATATAAATCATTATACCCTTGGTCAAAGGAAATTCCCAGGGCTTAGTCCTGCCCGCAAAATGTATTATAGCCGGATTTTTATTGGCTTCTATGGCCATCACTCTATACTTTTTACTTTTCAAAATTTTAGCAAACAAATAAGAAACAGGTGGAATCATGTTCCATCTCAGTGGCAGCACCTGCCAATTATGCAAAAACAATTTATTCAAAGCATCTTGATCATGATGCCTATAGGAATTAGCAGCAATTAATTTTAAAAGCGCCTCACCATAACCGGCCTCTCGCCACTGTCCCAAATCCATCAGCAAAACACCGGAATTAAAATACCCTTCCTGCAAAATATCAAAATCCAGGCTTTCCTGTTTTTGTTTCTGGGTTCTGACAGAGGTCATAAGTCCCAAAGTCCAGCACTGCACCAAGTGGCTTACCTGATAAATTAGTCTGCCACATCTTAGCCAAATCATCAAGTACTATCAAATCCACATCCAAATAAATAACTCTAGTAATGGTAATTGGTAAACAGCTCCGCCAAAAGCAACCTGTTATAGGCCGCCACACTTAAGTGGCCGCTTACAAAGGCTCCCTCCAGCTTGATGGCCTTCATAGGGTACAAAGGTAAGGGTTGCGTGCACAGCTTCTGCCGTCTGCTCTAGTTTTTTTTGTTTTGGCTCAGAAATCCCGCTGTCCAAAATGAAAAAGCGCATATCCTGAGGACAGCTGGTATGCTTCAAGATAGAAGCCATGGCAACAGCTGCATGCTGAGCATAATTATCATCAGTGGAAAGCACTATATTAATCATTTTTTCTTTGTAACTCCAAAAGTTTCATATATTTACTCAAGGTATAAGCCATATGCTGCCAAGTGGACACTAGACCCATAGGTCCTTCTAAAATACCACCTTGGATGATAAACACCTTGATGGCTCCTCCTATGACATGCATAAGCACACTGGACAAGGAGGTACGTTTGCCTTGAGCATATTTATCAGCTGCCCAAATAGTTGTATATTTACCGGCTTTTTCCCACCACTGTTGCCAGCTTTCATAGGTATAATGCAACAAGGTTCCCGGCAAAAGAAGTTCCGGCAAAGCACACTCCGGATGCTCGTGAACCTTATTCACCCAGTGCACTGCCGAGCGGGGAAATAGACGTGTTACCTCATCAGGACCAAAAGCACCATGAGCAAATTGATGCCCAAAAGCAATATTGGTACGTTTGACCTTACCTTGAATCTGTTGGGTACTGGCAACGATTGCTTGCATTGCTATCCCGGTATCAGAGGTTAAACATTCATCAGCATCCAAAAAAAATACCCAGTCCGCAGTAGTCTGCGTAAGCGCAAAGTTTCTTTGGGCTGCAAAGTCATCGTCCCATTGACGATAGCTAATCTTAGCACCCAGAGACTTAGCAAGCTCTACAGTACCATCACTACTACCTGCATCCACGATTAAGACTTCTGTAGCATAGGCTTTAGCACTATTTACAGCTTGTGCAATATGTTTTTCTTCATTTTTTGTTAAAATAATAACAGCTAAACTGTGCATCTTACCTCCCAGAAATCACAACTTAGACACACCTTTTCCCACAACTTATTGTATAATTATAACATATACAGGTTGAAAATAACACGCTATGCTACTAGAATGATATGTAAATAGGTGCTAATTTCGAGGTGGATGATGAATTCTATTTATATATTTTTTGCCATCGCATTATATATCTTAACATATCTTTTTTATATCAGCGTTTCTCATGGCTTGGGTCACAAGGCTGAGCATTTGCAATTACGTAGATTTATACCTTGCGTTATTATAGCCGTTTTACCGGCAGCTTTAACCGGATTGCCCTTAACCAACGGCTTATTTCTTATTCCTTTTTTGGTAGGACTGGCTTGGATCATAACTTATCCCTTGTTGTACAGCCTAACTTATAAAAAAATTTCCAGTGATTTTGGTTTTCACTTAGATATGGCTTTTGGTCTATACATCATCGGTTACTGTACCGCCTTGAAGCTGCTTATCATTTATTCCGACACAATACCTAACTTTCTTCTTATTGTAGTGTCTGCACTGGAGGTTATTTTACTGTTAATTCCTCTTTTGGAATTAAACTACTATTATCTATACCATAATTGCATCAACGAAAATGGTATGATTCTAATTTTAGAAACCGATCGTTTAGAAGCCAAGGAATATTTCGCTTCCTTACCCAAAGCTTTACTCACAGCTTTTATCATTTTCGTTCTTCTCATCTTTGTCTGGCTTGCCAAAGCAGATGTAAAGCTTTTCTCTTTAACCTTACAGTTTTCTACTCCTACTATCATCATTTTAAGTATTATTTCTATTTTTCTCACTGTTTATCTGTGGAAACCCAAGAAAAATCTTTTTAAGCGTACCGGCATCATCGAATTATATTTAAACGTCAAAGATTATTTTGCTACCTACGCTCTTTATAAAAAGAATCAGGCAGAAAGACTGAAGGATTTACAGGTTACCCCTACTCAGCCGTCTTTTGCCAAACCTTCTACCATTATCATGGTAATTGGCGAATCAGCTTCTCGGGATTATATGAGTGCCTTTGTGGACATGCCTGAGAACAGTACTCCTTGGCTAAAAGCCCAAAAAGCATCTCCCAACTTCCTGCTGTTTCCAGGCGCTTATGCTTGTGCCGGCAGCACAGTGCCCGCTTTGGAAAGAGCTTTAACCGAGTTTAACCAATACGACGGCAATGAATTCTACACTGCTTGTTCTATTATTGATATCGCTAGGGCCTGCAGGCTATAAACCCTATTGGTTCAGTAATCAAGGTTATCTGGGAGATGTAGACACTCCGGTTACTTTGGTAGCCAAGACCTGTGATAAAGCTGCCTGGACCGGTGAAAATTTAAACAAGCTCTTCTTTGACAGCACCTTACTAGACTATTTTACAGAGGTTGATCCTACTGAAAATAATTTTATCGTGTTTCATTTAAAGGGCAGTCATTTTAATTATATTAATCGCTATCCTCAGGACAGAGCCCATTTCAGCAAGTCCCCATAAATACGATTTAGTTCCCAATTATCTTGATTCTTAGCTTATACAGATTATATTTTGGAGCAGATTTATACCTATGCCAAAGAACATTTTAATTTGCAAGCTATGTTATACTTCTCAGATCATGGCGAAATTCCTACCAGTCGCAGAAACCCTGATTCCGTAGACTTCCCCAACCTGAGAATTCCTATGTTTACCTATTTTTCCGACGAATACAAAAAGCTGTTCCCGGATACCTTTGAGACTTTAAAAGCTCACCAGAACAGATATTTTACCAATGATTTGATTTATGAGCTGGTTTGTGGCATTTTGCACATTAAATCCAATCATTACAAAGAAGAAAACGGTTTTGCTTCTCCTAAGTTAAATTTACTACCGAGATGTTAAAGACCTACAGTGGCAAGCGTTATATCAAAGACGATATCTTGAGCCAAACTCCCCGTTAAGGGGAGTTTTTTTTGTCTAAATTATGCTATAATTTACATATATATACCTTTTATGTCCCTGTTCAAAGGAGAACATCATGGAAGCTGAAAAAACATCACTACTTAATATGTTAGCAGCAAGCATCCAAGCAGTTAATTTGCATGATTTAGTGCTAGAGGATGACCTTGCTATTTTCGCACAAAGAGTCATGCAGGCTACCAATAAGATGGCCGGTTTAATGCAGAAAAAATTATGGCAGTAGCTACGGGCTGCTTACCGGCGTTTGCCTTCAGAGTCCTAAAGACGGCTGGCTCTTATATTGCTATGACTATATCCAGGCTCAGCTGTTTCCTTCCAGTGACGAGAATGTTAGATAACGACGAAAGCTGCGCTCCTGCTGAAGAAGATGAAGCAATTTATGGTCAGAGAAGAGTTCTGCTCCTAGCTATCTTACGTTGCTTATATGAATACGAATTAAGGACCCAGCCCTTTGCTCCTACCAGAGAGTTTAAGCTTTTGAATAATGACGAGGTAATTAGCAAAGGCTATGTTCCCGAATATATCCACATGAAGGATTGGCTCCATGAGCATTATTTCTATGAATTCATGCGTATTGCCGTAGATGTGTCTCCCTTTGATACCTTAGGACATATCGGTGGAGTACACTATGTTGCCACCTACATGGCAAAGCAGTTGGCCAAGGTTAATGTGCCTATTGATGTAGCACTGATTTCCGGTGCTGCATTGTGCCATGATATTGGCAAATACGGTTGCAAGAAAAACGAAGGTAAACGGGTAGCTTATTTGCATTACTACTATACCGGTATCTTCTGCGAAAGAGAAAATTAAAGCTATCGGTCACATTGCTGCTAACCACTCTGTCTGGGATCTGGAATTGGAAAATCTTTCCGTAGAATCCTTGCTCTTGATTTATGCTGATTTCCGGGTAAAGAGCAATAGAAATGCTGATGGCAAAGAAGTTGTTCACTTCTATTCCCTGGCCGAAGCCTTCAACGTTATCCTCAACAAGCTGGATAATGTGGACGAGGCTAAAAAACAGCGCTACCAAAAAGTTTATGCCAAGCTGGCTGATTTCGAAGCCTTCATGGAAGAAAAGGGTGTGCACACCAGGTTGGATGGCAACTTTGCTGCCGAACCTCCATCTGTGGTCATCCCAAAGAAAGAGAAAGCGTTCTGCTGGAAGGCAAGCTGGTTGTTGACCAATTAAAGTATACGGCCATCAGCCACAACATTCGTCTGATGAGTATCTTCCGCAGCGAAGATGATTTCGCCGCTTTGATTGAAGAAGCCCGCAGCGAACGTCTCTGGAAAAACGTCCGTACCTATATCGGTATCTTTAACGAATATTCTACCTATATGACAGAGCGTCAGAAAATCCTGACCTTAACCTACCTCTATGAACTCCTATCCAGCAAAGAAGGAGATATTCGTCTTAGTGCTGCTAAGCTAATGGGTACTATCGTCGCTAACTTTAATGATAAGTACACCAAGGAATTACCTCAAGGCGTCACTCTGCCACCTAGGAAAGTAAACAGCTTCACTGTTTTCTCTCAATATCTGGATATGATCATGTTCCCCAATAGGCACTACACAGAACAACTAAAACTGTGGATTGGCTATTGCTTAAGCACCTTCGTCAATACCGTGCTTACCAAATGTTCCAAGACAGAGCAAAGACAGTACTTGGACATTATGGAGAACTACTATGGCCAGACTGATTATCATGAAGAGCGTTATATTATTTTACTGACTGCTTTAAGTGATCTTTATAAATACGATTGCTCCGATTCTCTAAGAGAAACGGTCCGCAAATTTATTGAGCACGCCCGCAATTCTGAGCAAGAGACTTTGCAGGTAGCTGCCCTTAATACTTCTCGTCATCTTTTTGATGAATATACAGACGATGATTATTTCAGAGATTTACTAAAAGTAATGAAGCTACCTGAAGATAAGAAGGATTTTGTTGATATTGAAGGCAGCTTATTCCTCATCGACTTAAAAATGGGTACCCACTGGGCACAAAAGGTTGCTAACATTGAATTGCTCCTGCGTTATTTGAATCCCGATAACGAGGCCGGCAGCATCATGCACTTAGGTATGCACTTGATTAACCTTATTAAAGCCAATGAATCCATTTATGTACGGCAAAGAGCAGGCGAAGGCTTACTTAAGATTTCTTCTCTCATGACCTACTCCCAGTGCAACGAATTAGCAGTAGAATTATTTAATGGCTTAAAGATTGGTGATCCTCAGATTTCCAAGTATGTTCCTGAATTCTTAGGACGCATGATTTTGAAGCTGCCTCCCCAGGAATTTGATGAATTCATCAGCACCATTGGCGGACAGATTCTTACCGTGAATATTCCTTTGGCTGCCTCCATGGTTGATACCATTGGAGTTATCTTGGAGAACTTTGCCGACTTTGCTCACAAATTTCATCAGGATGAAGAAGCCAATGAGGCCAGACTCCTTAAGATTATCTATATCATGATCAGGTCCTATGCTCATTACGATCCGGAGCTGAGTCCGTGATGCCTTCTGGGATATTGGTAAATACCTGTTCCATAGCTCCATCATGGACCTGGAACAAAAAGACTTCTTGTTCATTCACATCTACAAGAAGATTCTTAGCATGCTGAAAGAAAACAAAGAGGGTCAGCTGGACTTTTATAGCAACGCTGCCGTCTTGAACCATATTTATCGTTATATTGGTCACCATGAATTTATTAAAGGTGACTTCAAGTTCCCTGTGCGCCGCATGGTTTGCTTCTATCCCGGTACCTTTGACCCCTTCAGTGAGGGCCATAAGGCCGTAGCTAAGATGATTAGGGATTTAGGCTTTGATGTGTACCTGGCTTTGGATGAATTCTCCTGGTCCAAGCATACTCAGCCCCGTCTCTTACGTCGTAAAATCATGAACATGTCTGTAGCTAACGAGGAAAATATTTATCCCTTCCCGGAAGATATTCCTATTAACATCGCTAACCCGATAGATATTCACACCTTGAAGAATATTTTTAAGGACAAGGATTTGTATTTAGCTGTAGGCATGGATGTTGTGCAGCATGCCTCCGCCTACAGGCAGACACTTACTGCCGATTCCGTACAAACAGTAAACCACTATTATCTTCATTCGCGATACCTGAATCTACTTTAAACAAAAAGATCAGCGAAGCAGAAGCCGGCATTAAGGGTAATGTCATTCACCTTACTTTGAGTAAGAATTTTGAAGATATTAGCTCCACCAAGATTAGAGATAACATCGATTTGAATTTGGATATTTCTAATTTGATTGATCCGGCTGCTCAGAATTTTATTTACGATCACAACCTCTATTTACGTGAACCTGCTTACAAACATGTGCTGGAAGCTTTGGAAATTGATATTAGTGCCTTTAAGTCCCGTGGCGTGGAAAGTCCTCTGGCCCTTTAGCAACAGGCTTACCTCCAGTGGCTACAATACAGGCATAGTAGGCAGTTATATTGAACGTAAAAATGTTTCTACCTTGTATATTGATGACGCCGGTCAGGAAAAAGCTATTATTGCTTATGCCGCTGTCCATCCTGTGGGTACTCGTAATCTCTTAAAGAATTTAATGATGCTTCCATTGCCGCCCACATTCGTGCGGCTGCCGATGGCAGCATTGCTTCCATTGGTTTTCTCTATGCTGACGAAAGTGCCGGCATTGCCAACATCAGCCAGATTGTCATTACCGAAATCTTAACAGAACTAATTGCTAAGGACTATGCCTATGCTGTTTACCATCCTGTAGACGAAGCCGGTTACAACGATTCCGTCATTACCGCTTTAAAACGTCAGGGCTTTGTAAACATCGCCGGTTCTGATGCAACCCGTCCTCTCTACGCAGTTAATATGAAATCTCCTGTAGTAATATTCAGGGATGCAGAAACCGTGCTGAAGAATCCTTTCAACAAGGACTTTGCGTGTGCAGAGAGCCTTTGGCAGAGCCCACAATAATTTGTTAGGTACCTTGAACAAAATTTATCCCGGCAAATTAATTCTCAGCTTTAACACCAGTGCTATTCACAACAAGATTATTCGTAAGATGGCTCGTATCAATGTACCTAATCCCACTAATCCTGTGAATAACAAGCAAGGCCCTTATATGTGCGTACCTTTCGGCAAAGCCTTAAGCAATGTTTCCGTGGTTAATACGGTTACTAAAGCTTTGCACATTCGATAAATACTTTAACCGTGCTATCAAAGGCTTTATCATTTCCCAGTCTCACAATTATTCCTCTGTGGATAATCAGGTCAAGACTATTAAGTCCTTTGGCATGCCCGTCATCTTAATTGATGATTTGCTTCATAAGGGTCATCGTATGAAAATCCTGATTCCTTATCTGGAAAAAAACAATGTAGAGGTTAAAGAAGTTATGGCAGGCGTTATGACCGGACAAGCCATGGATTTAATGGCTGAAAAACACTTTGCTGTAGAAAGTGCTTACTTCCTTCCCACCTTAACTGCCTGGATGAACGAACGTGACTGCTATCCCTTCATTGGTGGTGATGGCATTGATAACGCTCATAACTACAGTGGTTATGACAGCAATCCCACCATTAATTTCGTTTTGCCCTACGTTAACCCGGCCTTCATTGGCGACAATAATAACAAGGCGGTCTATCTCTACTCCCTGACCTGCTTGCAAAACGCCGCGTATATCATGCGGACCTTGCAGGAAGTCTATCAGGAGAAGTTTGAAAAACGCCTTACCTTAAAACGGCTGGGCGAAGTCTTCACCTATCCTCGCATTCCGGATATTGATGTAGGTGTTAAGTTTGACGAAAACCTGGACCCTGTTCGTTTCATCGAAAACGATATTGAAAGATTAGTACGTCTAAAATGGGGTTCTGTAGGCGACAAGGATTAAGGAGTACTGCTATGAAAGAATATAGAATCAGCGATTTGCCAGGAACCTGCGGTATTACCCAGACCATGGTGCTAAACCATAATCCTCTCACCAAGTCTAAGTATAGAGTGCATTTACTGGCTTTGGGAGACGTGGGAACAACCATTCTCATTGGGCTAAGACTGCTAGGTGCAGATATTATTGAAAGCATCGGAATTTCCGATTTAAACGAAAAGAATATGGCACGTCTGGAAATGGAAATTAACCAGATTCGTTATCCCTTTGCCCAATGGCCTGATGCCGGTATGCCCGTATTACCACGGATTTATGTGGCAGACCAGGAGCATTTATTTGACTGCGACGTGTTTATTTTCTGTGCCAGCAAAGGAGTGCCGCCGCTTGGTGCTAAAGGCGATGTGCGGATGGCTCAGCTGGAAGCTAACAGCTCCTTGGTTAGCCATTTTGCGGAGCTGGCTAAAAAAGCTCACTACCAGGGACTCTTTTGTGAAGTATCTGATCCTGTAGATCCCTTGGCTAAAGTTTTCCTCAAAAAATCAGGACTTCATCCTACCCAGGTGCAAGGCTTCGGTCTGGGTGTCATGAATGCCAGAGCTTGCTATTTTGCCGAAAAGGACCCTGCTCTCAGCCATTATCTAACAGAAGGCAGAGCCTTTGGTCCTCATGGTGAGGATTTGGTAATTGCAGATAGCATTAGCAATTATAATACTGCCTTTTCCCAAAAATTAACGGAGCAAACGGTGAAGGCTAATATTGCGGTAAGAGAATTAGGCTATAAGCCTTATATCGCTCCGGCCATGAGTTCTGCTGCTTTTTCCATTCTTCTGACCCTGCAAGGTAAGTGGCACTATGGTTCCGTTTATCTGGGAGATGAAACCCAGGGCGCTTATTTCGGCGTGCGCAATCGCTACACTGCCCAAGGCCTGGAGTATGAAAATCTCACTGTACCAGCTGAGCTCTTTGCCCGCTTGCAAAAAGCTTATGCTAATCTCTGTAAACTTGGCTAAGAAGGTGCTTGCATGTTAACTGTGCTTAAAATAGTAGACAAAAATAATATTAACCATCCCCGCATTGATAGTGTACTGGCTACTGCTTTAGCAGGTCATGAGCATACTACCATAGATACGATAGATGGCTTTGTGAAATGGTGTCAAAAACCAGCTGAGCAAAGAAAAGGCTCTGCCCTTCTCTTTGTTTTGCCTTGGCCTGATATAGGAGTAAGCTTAGCTTATGGCCAATGGCTTAACGAAATATTAAACCATCCTCATTGCTTGGCCGACTGCACCGGTGCTGTCCTCATTGACGGCCCCAGTGAATTCTTTACCAAGAAAAAAGGCCGTGAATTGATCTTCATCGCTAATCAAGCAGGCTGCAGCTTCCCGGGCAAATCCCTGGTAGAAGCTACCGGCTCGTTGGCCAATTTTAATATTCTGGCCCAAATTCAAGGCTTGGACAATATGGAAGCATACAAAAAAAGTGCTACCGATCTGGTAGAAAAGCTGCTTGCTTTCAAGCCCTTTGACCAGGCCAAAAAGCACAAACCTTATATTCTGGCTGTTCATGCCAGTATCTATCAAACCTCCAACACCCTGCTATTATGGGACTTGGTAAAAAAAGCTCTTAATGACAGAGCTGACTTGGAAGAAGTTTCCCTGCGCAACGGCGAAATCATAGATTGCCGTGGCTGTAATTACGAAACCTGTTTGCACTTTGGCGAAAACGGCCGCTGCTTCTACGGCGGTGTAATCGTAGACCAGGCTTATCCGGCTATTAAACGTTGCGATGCCATTGTGCTACTGTGTCCTAACTACAACGACTCCTTAAGTGCCAATTTAACAGCCTTCATTAACAGGCTGACTGCCCTCTTCCGCAAAGATTTTGCCACCTTTGCCACCAAGAAGTTCTATGCTTTAATCGTTTCCGGCTATAGCGGTGGTGATATTGTGGCTGAACAGGTAATCGACGCTTTAAACTGCAATAAAAATTTTATGCTGCCCAGCAATTTCGCCTTGATTGAAACAGCCAATGCTCCCAAAAGCATTCTCCAATGTGCTGACATCGAAGCCAAAGCTGCTGAGATGGCAGAAAAATTGCTCAGATAAGTGTGCCACGGGGACGCGTCCGCTGTCCCACTTTTCTATGGCACTTTTTTGTGCCACTTAATTTTATTCTCATTGGTACTGCTGCCCCTTAGTGTTATAATTACATTAAGGGGTGATTTTTATGCATAACGGTTTTTTTAATTTTAAAAATATCGTCGGCAAATTATTTCTGCTCTTGGGAATTGTAGGTCTGCTGACTTTTTCTTGCCATACAGTCCTAGCCAATAGCTATGTAACCGGCGAATTAGAAGGTCTGGTCATTCATGTGGCGGATGGTGATACCATCACAGTGCTGACTGCCGATAACGTACAACACAGAATTCGTCTCAACGGTATTGATGCTCCGGAAAAATATCAGGCCTTTGGTGGCAAGGCTCGCCAGCATTTAGATAATATGGTTTATAGGAAACAAGTTACCGTTACCCTCTTTGGCAAAGACAAATATGGCCGCGATATCGGTAAAATTGCCACTGATGAATATGACGATGTTAATGCCATTATGATTCAAGATGGTTTTGCCTGGCATTACGCTCAATTCTATCCTTCTTCTGAATATGCAGCTTTGCAAGAAGAAGCACAAAATGAAAGCTTGGGCTTGTGGGCAGATCCTAATCCCATTCCACCCTGGGAATTTAGAAAATGGAAAAAGGACCCAACAAAAAAGAACCGCGTAAGCGGTCCTTTTTTGTTGCCCAAATTATTTTTTTACAACACAATTCTTACCTTTATGCTTAGCCTCATAGAGAGCTGCATCAGGCACGGCGATAAATATCCATCATTATTTCATTATTTCTGGCTGAAGTAACGCCAAGGACTGACGGTTATTTTTCTATCAAAGCCAAAATCTGCTGTCCTCCACAAGTTTCCTGATACGTTCTGCTATAGCGGTAGGTTCAGGTGGATTGTAACCTAAGAGCAGGATGAGAAATTCTTCTCCACCCCACCGTCCGACTAGATCATACTCTCTAACACAGGCCTGTAAAATAGCAGAAACTTGTCTCAGTACTGTATCACCGGCTGAATGGCCCAGGGTATCGTTAACATCCTTAAAATTATCAACATCCATCATTATTACTGACATATTCTCTTCGCCACGTTTTACACGTTGCAGTTCTATCTTAAACCGCTTTTCTATCTCGCCACGATTTAATAACTTTGTTAGCTGATCATGAGTAGCAATAATGCTGAGCTGTTTATTGGCATCTTCCAATTCCAGTGTAGTGGCCTCGACGAATCTAACTAAGCGCTGCACCATGGACATATGTCCCTGTAATTCGTCTTGTCTTGGTTGCGGCATTTGGTTATGAATAGATATATCTCCCTCGCGCATTATTACGCTGACCAGGTGCAATTATAAATATCTACATGGCCGCCCTGGCGAAAAATTTCTCCAAAAGTATGGAAACCACACACAGGAGCTAAGTCATTAAATGGTTTATTATCTTCGTTAGCATATTCCTTAAGGAAAACTTTACGGGTAACACAGCTATATGCCAAAAGCCCCTCAGGCTGGAAGGCAGCTGTTTTTTGTAGTGCTACCCTTACGGCACTGATGATGGCCGCCGGATCAGCATAGCCTATCCGTACAATCTCGCCTTCATGAACCTTGGCAGCCAGCTGAATAGTACCTTTAGAAGTACTGGCTACCGCAACTCTTGCCATATTATGTCCATGTCTATTAGCAATGAGCGGAAACTCCTGCACAGAGGCAGCGAATTGAGCATTGTTTTCTATCTTCAAGTACTTCTTATAAACTTCTACTGCCGGTTTATGATCAATAGTCACTATGGACATATCATTATCACTAGTCTGAGTAATAGTCATGCTCTTACCCAAAGTCTTCCAGCCAACACTGATATAAGCCTGTATATGTAACTGCTTCCCACAGTACAAAACAATAATAGCACCATGGGTATAATAATTATTGTCATCAAAGACCAGGGTATCATTGCCATCATCATCTGCATCAGCGCCACAACCAAATACCGGTATCTCTTCAGGAAGAACATCTAAAGCGGAAAGGAAGCTTAGATTATCCAATCCCTTAACATTAGCCAGTACTTCTACGCCTTGCAGCTCAGCTTTATCAGTCACGAAATTTCGCAATCCTTCAATAGTTTTACCTTCTGCCAGGTTGCTATAACTGGCACCCTTGACAAAGACCCTGCCTGTAGCAAAACACAGCACGGAAATGGCTGTAGTCTGTGAGCGTATTTTATCCTTAATGATTTGCCCAACCGCTGATGCTCCCACGATGATAACCTGTGGCAAAGCAGCCTTGATTACTTGCTTCATTTCATCAATATATTGTGTATCTGTACTATATGTAAAGACATGCAACAAGACAGCGCTAGCAGTTGCTACCACCGGATCTTGTGCCAATTGCCGTACTATTGTTTTTAGCTGTTTCAAAGATTTTATCTCATAAACAAAGTGCTTCACAAGCACACCCCCAGGTAACTGATAACTATTATTATATCACAAAAAATACTTGTATATACATTAAATAAATAAGTTATTTTAACAATAAAAAAAGCAGGGCGCTGAAGCCCCTGCCCCTGTACCAATGAAGAAGCTGCTCCAGGTTATTCCCGGAGCAGCTTCTTTAGCAATACGTTTATTGATTTTTCTTAATGTAACGATAAACCGTTGGCTCAGATATCTGAAGTTGTTTAGCTATTTCAATAACAGCGCCCTTCATATTGTGCACCCCGGCATCCATCAAATTATGGATTACCTTGGCCTTTTCTTCAGAGGTCATGCGAGCCGGTTGGATGCCTGTTTCCTTAATCTCATCAGTTACCATCTTATGTAACAGTGAGGCAATGGGCACATCCAAGATTTCCTGCATCTCGTTATCTGCTTCTTCCAGATTATAATGCTTCTTCAACAAAGCAATAGCATTATCTAATGCTACAATACTATCCATATCTTTATTAATGCATAAAAGGCCAATTAATTTTCCCTTATGTTTAATAAAAAAGAAGATGATAAGAAATTCTTACCCTTAGTTTTACCTGAATAATTGGAAATATAGTCTGCAGTCTTAAATTGCTTCTCATTCATAATCTTAACAGCTAATTCCGTAAACGGACTGCCAACAACACGTCCTGTATGAAAGCCATTAGCAATAGCAATAACCGAATGTTTGGGCTGCGATATATCATGCAAAAGTACTTCACAGCTATCGCCTAATATTTCTGCTAGAAATGGTACCAACGGTTTATACGGGTCTAGCAATGGATTATTGGGCATTTTTACTTGGCCTCCCTTGAGGTATCTATTATTTAGTTTAATTCTAAGTTAGGAAATGATAAAAGTCAACAGTTTTTTGATAATTTTTTTATCAACGCGATAAACGAAAACCTCTTTAAATAAAAAATGTATCATAGTGATAAAAAAACTTGTAGTATTTAATTTTTTATGGTATAATGATAAGCGTAAATTAAAACCACTAGGAGGCTATTATGAACAAAACTGTAATTCATACAGACCTTGCTCCTGCAGCAATAGGTCCTTATTCCCAAGCAATAAAAGCAAATGGTATGTTATACATCTCAGGCCAGATTCCCTTGGATCCTAAAACAGGCAGCATCAATGGTAAAGACATTGGTACTCAAACTACCCAAGTGTTAAATAACCTGAAAGCCATTTTGAAAGAAGCCGGTGTTGATACTACTGCTGTAGTAAAAACCACTGTTTACTTACAAGATATCAAAGATTTCGCAGCCATGAACGCAATTTATGGAACCTTCTTTACAGCTGACTGCCCTGCCCGCGTTGCTGTACAAGTTGCAGCCTTACCAAAAGGCGCTTTAGTAGAAATAGACGCAATTGCTGCTCTATAAGCTACGAAAAAATACTGTTGCCAGTATAATCTACTGACAACAGTATTTTTTTATCCAAATAAGCAGCTTTTAACCTATTGCAATTAACGCTGTGCTTACCTAGTCCCTCTCAGCACAAATGGCTACCAGCTTTTGCGCTGCTTGGGTAAGAGCAGCAAAATCACCTTTTTTAATAGCTTTAACATTAGCCAGATTGCCGCCAATGCCGGCGCCCATTGCTCCATTTTGCAAGAAATCCGCCAAATTATCCGCCGAAACTCCCCCCACTGCCATAAGAGGTATATGTCCTAACGGCGATCTTAGAGACTTAAAGTATTTAGGGCCTAAATCACCGGCTGGAAATATTTTCACAATATCTGCGCCCCAGTTGTGGGCATTAACCACTTCAGTAGGACTCATGGCTCCCGGTAAGGAAACCAAACCTCTCTTCTTCGTTTCTTTAACTACAGCCTCATCAGTATTAGGAGAAATCATATATTGAGCACCTGCTGCTTGCGCCTGACGAACTTCATCAACAGTCAAAATCGTACCTGCCCCAATACACAGCTTATCTCCATATTTCTCAGAAGCAATTTTAATACAGGTAAAAGTATTGGCAACTGTTGCAGCACTGGTGTGGTCAATGGCAATTTCCACGCACCGGATACCACCCTCATACAAGGCTTGCAAAGTTTTCTCAATATATTCTGAAGGTACCCCTCGAATGATGCTGATAATCTTTTCCTTCATGATAGTATCTAAAACAACTTGTGACATTTCCAGCTACCTTCCTTTCCGGCTTCGTATTTTTATAATGCCTTACTCCTTTTATTTGCAATCGCTAAATAATGCCTCTAATTTTAGCTAGAATAAAGCAGCCCTGAGCTGACATATTCTTGCACCTAGGTTCTAGCAGTTCTACTTCCCGCTGTGGAGCATCTAATTTTAAAATATCATATAACCCTTGCCTAAAAGGCTCTTTCCCTGTTAAGACAATTAAAGGCTTTTGGCCTGTTTCGCCAAAGAAAGCTTGCTGTTCCAAAAGACTAATATCATTACTTAAAACAACACCCAACAAAAAGTTAGTAGCTTCAATCTCACTTATTCCCGTAAAATTCTTCAATATCCTGGTTGAAAAAGCTGCCCTGCCCACACTGGATTCCTTGGCCGTCTTATAGCCTAGTAAACACATATCTCTATTATAGTTGTCCGGAGTAGCAAATATCTTGTTGGTAGTACTGGACAAAATACTGTTAGTTACCAGTAAGGCATACAATTCACCGGTAAGAGAAGTAAGACAGCCCACAATTCTCTGCTTTTTGTCCAGCATGATGAATTTGCTATGAGAGCCGGGTAATACTACCACACATTCCCTGTCAGGCTGAAGCTGAGCCATAAGAGCAACCATCTCAACTTCCTCGCCACGCATCATATCCATCTTAGTAAAATTGCTCTCATCAATCTTACCGCCCATATTTTTAATGCCAGGAATAAACCAAAAAGGAACCGGACAAATCTCAGGAATAGCTATTTTCTGCATACCTGCCGCCAAATCCTCTTTAGTCACCGGCCCTACTAAATGATCCAATTGGTATAGGCCAAGATCAGAAGTAATCATTCCTGCAGCCAAAATGCAGGAAATATCTTTATAGGTTATTTTTTGGTCAGCTAACATTTCTTCCAGACATTCCTTAACCGCTGTAAATAAAACCTGCTTAGTCTGAGAAGTTGCTACATCACGTATTCCCACCTGCCTTTGGGCATGAGCGCATTCCTCAAAAGCATTGTTCCAAAGAATAGTCCGTGTATTTGTCGTACCGCCATCCACAGTTATACAGTATTGCATAATACCAGCCTCCCGTCCAAAGCATATAAATTAGAGACATTTTTCCCGAACTTTTTTCATAACTAAAAGTTAACACCTTGAGAGACAAAAGTCAACAAAAGCCAAGGGTGGACAGCTTTGCAACGACGCGGTAATCCGCATCGTTGTAAAACCGTCCACCCTTGGCTTAAAGTGGGGTAAATCTTTAGTTTTACTACTTATCTACCACAACGGATCAAAAGCTCTTGCCAATTGCGGTCGACTTCTTTTTGTGCTGCTTCCAGCATCCATTCATTGCCGGCTTTAAACATATGGGCAAAACGACCCTGCATCTTTAAATATTCGGTTACGGGCAACTTCTTGGTCGGCTCATAGTTAAGCACCCATTTGCCATCAATAACTTCAAACAGAGGCCATACACATGTTTCTACTGCAGCTTTTGTTACTTTTAAAATATCTTCACTGGGATATCTCCAGCCACGTGGGCACGGACTCATGACATTAAGGAAAGCTGCTCCAGGAGTATAAATTGCCTTGTGAGCCTTGGTGCTAAGATCAGACAAATTACCAATAAAGGTAGTCTGAGCAACATAAGCTACATTGTGAGCAGCAATAATCTGGGTCAAATCCTTCTTGCGTTGTTGTTTGCCCGGAATAACAGTACCGGCCGGAGTCGTAGTGGTATCAGCAAAGTGTGGTGTGGAAGAGCTACGTTGAATACCGGTATTCATATAAGCTTCATTATCATAGCAAACATATACCATATCATGGCCACGTTCCATGGCTCCGGACAAAGACTGGAAGCCTATATCATAGGTACCGCCATCGCCGCCAAAAGCAATGAACTTGTAGGTAGCATCCAGTTTGCCGCGCTTTTTCAGAGCTCTGTAAGCAGTCTCAACACCGCTGATGGTTGCGCCGGCATTTTCAAAAGCATTATGAATAAAACTATCCTTCCAGGAGGTATAGGGGTACATAAATGTAGATACTTCCAAGCAGCTGGTTGCGGAGCAAATCACTGCCTTATCCTCAGGGTTTAAGGCTCTTAATACGTTTTTAATGGTAATAGGAGCACCGCAGCCTGCACACATTCTATGCCCGCCACAAAAGCGGTCTTCTTTTTTAACTTCTTCTTTAAAATTGAAGGTCATTTTTTTATCCTCCCCTTATTCCCTTACATCCAGATAACGATAGGTCTCCCCTACGTTACCGGTCTTAGCAATATTTTCCAATTCAGTAAATACATGTGCAATGCTCTCGACGCGTACGTCTCTGCCACCTAAACCGTAGATATAGTTAATCACCTTGGGAGTCGTAACACCTGCTACCATAGCAGCAGCGGCAACTTCGGCAAACAAGGGTCCGCAATGACCATTAAAGCTATCAGCTTTATCCATAACGGCATATGCCTTAACATTCTTCAAAGCTGCAGTGATTTCTGCACCGGGGAAAGGACGGAAGGCGCGAATCTTAATGAGACCTACCTTGTGACCTTGTGCTCTCATTTCATTAACAGTTTCCTTAGCGGTACCGGCAGAAGAACCAATGATAACAATGGCTTCTTCAGCATCATCCATCTGATATTTTTCAATCAGGTCATAAGAACGACCTGTCCATTTTTTGAACTCAGCTGCTACATCCAGGATAACCTGCTTAGCATCCAGCATAGCCTGTGCCTGTAAACGTTTTGACTCAATGTAATAGGTAGGAGTAGCATATGCACCTACTGCCATAGGATTCTCTCTGCCCAGCAAAGCATGCTCGGGATGATATTCACCTACGAATTTTCTAACCTGGGCAGTGTCCTCCAGCTCAATATTTTCGATAGCATGAGAAGTAATGAAACCATCCTGACAAATCATAATGGGCAGACTCACGGCTTCGCCAATACGCATAGCTTGCAAATAGTTGTCATAAGCTTCCTGATTAGTTTCAGCAAAAAGCATAATCCAGCCTGCATCACGTACGCCCATAGCATCACTGTGGTCGTTGTTAATATTAATAGGGCCAGACAAAGCGCGGCAGGATACAGCCAGAGTAATGGGCAGACGATCAGAAGCTGCCACATACAGCATTTCGGTCATATAGCACAGACCGCAGGAAGAAGTTGCACTGATAGCACGGCAGCCGGCTGCTTCGGCGCCAATACAGGTACTCATGGCAGAGTGCTCAGACTCCACTGCGATAAACTCTGTATCAACTTCGCCATTATCTACATAAGCAGAAAAGTATTGAGGTATTTCTGTAGAAGGGGTAATAGGAAATGCTCCCATTACATCCGGATTAATTTGTTTCATAGCATAAGCTATTGCTTCATTGCCGGAAAGTCTCTCTCTGATACTCATTATGTGATTCCTCCTTATTTCTCTTCTTTAATCATTTCAATTGCTCCGAAGGGGCAGGCTTTGGAACAAATGCCACAGCCCTTGCAGAAGAAGTAATTGAAATCGCCCCGCTTGCCATCCGCGGTAACGGGAATGGACATATCCGGACAAACCGGTACGCACAGCATGCACTGCTTGCATTTGTCTGCATGGAAAACAGGCTTCATGGTACGCCAGTCACCGGTATTTACCATTTCAGAGGAACCACCTTCAAATATATTGCAACCGGGAGTTATATTCTTCCAGGTAACATTTTCATCCATATCTTTTGCTCTTTGTGTGCTCATCCTACTTGAACCTCCTCCATAGAACGTTTCAAGGCTTTCATGTTGCCTTCGATAACCTGTGGTTTAGAAGCAAATTTGTGTTTAAATGAAGCTTCCATATCGGAAATAAACTGCTCAATGGGTACAACGCCGGAAATCTTTACAATGGCAGCCAGCATTGGAGTATTGGGAAAATTCTTTCCCAGTGTTTCCTCAGATATTCTACCGGCATCAATAGTACATACCCTGCCGGTATAGCCCTTAAGCTTGGCCTTTAAATCAGCCGGCTTTTTGGAGCTATTGATGACAATGGCACCTTCAGGCTTTAATCCTTTGGTCACGTATACAGAATCCAATAAGGTTTCATCAACCACCACCACATAATCCGGGAAATAAATATTGGAATGGACAGTAGAACGAGTACTGCTTATACGATTGTAGGCAGTAATGGGAGCACCCATACGTTCAGGACCGTATTCAGGAAAGCCCTGCACAAATTTACCGGTGTTGAAGGCTGCATCTGCCAAAAGCAAGGATGCTGTTTTTGCGCCTTGGCCACCACGACCGTGCCAACGAATTTCGACGATGTCTTTCATTTCTTTTCCTCCTCTAAACACTTAATTTTTCACTCAGGCTATAAAAAATCGAAGTAATTTTATAAATATTTAAAATTATTTATTGCTATGATATTTTTTCTTGCACCACTGGTCATAAAAAAACAGGGCGAGAAGCACCCTGTTTTTAGTTGTCCGTTTACTTTCTATACCTGTTAATTACATAACCGGCATCCAAAATCTTTTGCTCAATGAGTCTCTTATGCTCCATATCGCTGCATTCCAGAACCAATGTCATTTCCTGGGTATTAATATTCAAGGAGCTTTGGTACATGGTTTGGGTAATGAAGAGAATATTAGCATTGTTGGCAGTGATTAGTTTCACCAGCTTCTCAGTTTCACCACATCTATCATGCATTACCACTCTGAATTCCGCTCTTCTGCCTTGATTCATCAAAGCCTTATTGATGATTCTATCAATAAAGTTAATATCGGCATTACCACCGGAAACCAAAATTACTACTTTTTTACCCTTGCAATCTACCTTGTCTGCCAAAACGGCAGCTAAAGGAGTAGCACCTGCACCCTCTGCCAAGATCTTACCTTTTTCCATAAGGTACAGCATGGCATTAGCAATTTCATCTTCGGTAACAGTTACAATTTCATCAACGTATTTTTTCACCATTTCAAAGGTAATAGCACCAGGCGTTCTTACGTTAATACCTTCAGCCACAGTAGTAGCTGCGGGGACTGTAATAATCTCACCCTGCTCAATAGATTTCTTCATGGAAGGAACATTAACAGTTTCTACACCAATTACCTTAATCTTAGGATTACTGAGCTTTAAGCCTGCAGCAATACCGGATATCATGCCGCCACCGCCTACAGGTACTAAAACCACATCTGCATCAGGAAGATCTTCCAAAATTTCTAAAGCAATGGTGCCCTGACCTGCAATAACATATTCGTCATCAAAGGGATGAGCAAAAACTGCATTAGTTTCCTTTTGGATTTCTCTTGCCTTAGCATAAGCATCATCATAACTAGAACCACACAAAACTACATTGCCACCATAACCCTTGGTTGCAGAAATCTTGGCAATAGGAGTAGTTTCAGGCATTGCGATAGTGGCCTTAATACCTCTGGCCGTAGCAGCCAAAGCCACACCCTGGGCATGGTTACCGGCAGAGGCGGCAATTACGCCACGTTCTGCTTCTTCAGCAGTAAGATGGGCAATCTTATTAGCCGCACCTCTAATCTTAAAAGAACCGGTTTTTTGGAGATTTTCATATTTGAAATAAACCTCACCGCCTACAGTCTTGCCTAATGCAGGAGATTCAATCAGGGGTGTCTTTTTAGCAACACCTTTAATTGTCTCTTGAGCTTCTTGAATAGATTGTAATGTAACAGTCATTGCGTGCCTTCCCTTCTATTTGCAAAATTCTCAAGTTTTTTTATTATAACATTTTTAAACAAGTGATAATAGTCTAGTCTTTTGAGCTCTATTCTTGTTCTGCTACTACAGCTTCCACTGTTTCGTCATCAGTTTTGGGCTTTAGTTTAAAGCCGGCAATCTATTTACCAAAACAGCGATAGCACCATCACCGGTAACGTTACAAGCAGTTCCGAAGCTATCCTGTGCCAAGTATAAAGCAATCATCAAAGCTTGTTGATCAGCGGTAAAGCCTAACATGCTTTGCAAAATACCTAGAGCAGCCATAACAGCACCACCAGGCACGCCGGGAGCAGCAACCATGGTAACACCTAACATCAAAATGAAACCAAACATATTGGTAAATTCAATAGGCTTGCCATTTAAGAGCATTACAGCCATAGTGCAGCTGGTCAAGGTAATGGTACTGCCGGATAAGTGAATGGTAGCACAAAGCGGGATAACGAAATCTGCAATACCCTCGCTTACGCCGTTCTTCTTGGTTGCTGCCAAGGTTACAGGAATAGTAGCTGCAGAAGATTGGGTACCGATAGCTGTCATATAGGCGGGAAGCATACCCTTTAACAGCTTGAAGGGATTAGCACCAGCAAAAGTACCAGCTATAGTATATTGGAAAACAAGTACAATTAAGTGTAAGCAAATGATTACTAAGAATACCTTAGCAAATACGGACATGATTGCCACAATCTGACCTGCATAAGTCATATTGGCAAAAATTCCGCAAATATGTAAGGGTAGCAAAGGAATGATAATATTAGCAATAAGCTTCTCTACAATGCTTTGGAACTCGTGCATAACGCTTTTGAATGTAACACCGTTACAAGCTGCAATACCAATACCCAAAATGAAAGCAATAAGTAACGCACTCATAACACCCATGATAGGAGGCATATCTATAGTAAAGAAACCCTTTAAAAGAGCTTCTTCAGGATTAGCAAATTTAGCTGCGTTGCTAGCATCAATGAAATTATGCAGCAAAGCATGATTGGTGAAGAAGGCTAAACAACCTGCGATAATAGTAGAAACATAAGCAATCAACGTAGTCATACCTAATAACTTGCCTGCCGCATTACCTAAATCAGCAATACCGGGAACAATGAAACCAATAATAATGAGAGGAATAACGAAACCTAAGAAATTACCAAAAATACCATTAAACGTTGCCAAAACTTGAATTAAAACAGGAACCCCTAACTTGCCTATTACAATACCGAAAAACAAGCCAATAATTAATCTAGGCAATAAACCTATCTTCTTCATTTGTACGCCTCCTAAAAATTTTACCTGATGAATTTTACTACCATTTACAAATCATCCAAATAAAGCAGCTGTTACATTTGTGTTTCGTCCGTTAAAACTGTCTAGTCTGTATAGCAGCTTGCTCTCCTTGCCTGTACCAAAGTATCACCTGCTACCTAGCACCTCCGTTGTAAATTTATTTTTCTCCGTGATAACTTTTATCTCACTGTGCCTATATTACCATACATGTCTAAATATTGCAAGTTTTTTTATCTTCGTGCAATAAAAATAAACATTAAATTTTTCTTGACAAGGCTAATGCTAAAGACTATAATTCTAGGAAATAACAAATTGCGTTGATTGGGAAAAGTACAAGTTGTGTGGAAGTAACAGAGACCTGCTCATTGGTGGAAGGCAGGATGGAAACCTACTTGGAAACTCACCCATGAAGC
>Ga0268359_10848_pt1 | contig 40437 bp, 44 predicted proteins | sample BioMet11_FD_194416 | JGI IMG/M metagenome (GOLD analysis project Ga0268359, IMG submission 194416) | Sewage microbial communities from Oakland, California, United States - Biofuel 11 (PacBio Assembly) | ecosystem: Engineered > Wastewater > Sewage > Unclassified | place: USA: California | collected...
GAGCTTGGCTGTTGCCAAGTAATCGGCCGATAGCAATTTACCTTGATATGTATAAATATCAGGCTGTCTTGGATTTTCTATAATCAAGCCCTCCTCCTGCACCTCAAAAGATTGCTCCATTGTTCGGAAACCAAACTCGAAGGTTTTATATTCGCTCGTCACATCCTTCACCTTTCCCAAAGCAAATTTGGCGGAATAGATTGTCCCTGACTTCATCAAGTTGGTTGGTCGAAACTCCACTGTTTGTGGATCGAGCCAGTAGGTCTGACCATCAATGGATGGAGAAAAGCTGAATAGTTCTTCAACGACAGGCTTGTTCTCACCTGCAAACGATTTTGATGCCTCAGCCAACCGCACTTTAATAGTAGAGGATACGGAAATATTTCCAGAGGTAAATGCCGACACATAGGTAGCAAATTTGGCATCGGCTTGAACCATTGTTTTGGAAGTTCTACCAAAGTAGAGGATGCCAATAATAACAGAGGCAACCACAACTAGCGCAACGCCAATTCCCATGCCAATTTTAATTCTTTTCTGCATAGTGGTGTAGGTTAGGGATTAAGATATAAATAATGCTTTTAGACTACTTGATGCTTAAGTAAATCGGTATTAAATTACATAAAAATAGTTCAGAAACAAGGAGGTTATTGAGAATTCGCAGAAAGTTAGAGTATTTCGTGTAGCCCCAACAAATCTATACCTTCGCTCCACTCCAACTTTACACCAGGGAGGTTGTTGTCCGACTATAAAGTTCGGGGGTTAGGATAAAAGAAATCAGCGCTATCACTTCGGCCTTTCTCCAGCGTTCAGTGATTGCGATGCATAACCACTTCCATTCAATTAACTAGTGTTTAGGGAAAAGTGTAGACTATTATGTACGTCTATGAATAACCTTGGCATTCCGACTTTTTTCTTCCCGATTAATCGTTTCGATAGAGATAGAGAAATCCCTTGTATGGTCCACCGTTATAGTAAACATCGTCCCAACCCTCGGCAGTAAAAATAAAGTAATATACCCCAGCAGGAGCATTGGCACCCGACTCGGTCTTGCCATCCCAGCCTGTCCAATCGCTCACCGTACCTTGGTAGGTGTAAACCTGATTGCCCCAACGGCTATATATTTTAACGCTAATACTGCGGATAGAGCGTATTGAGCTGGTATCGCTTTTCATTTTAAAGGATGGAAATGCACCACCTGGCGTAAAAACGTTGGGAATAAGATCGGAGTTAAACTTGGAGGTAAGTACGGTAACATACTTCAGCCCTAACGTATCGCGGCATCCGCTGCTCTCCTTAATGGCAATAAGCCGAAGTCCATACTTTCCCGGCATTAGCTGGTTGGTCTCGTAAATATTGTCGCTAGCAAGCCGATGTTCGTGCCAAAGCAAGGAATCACCTCCTTTGTAAAAGAGATTTACGTCGTTAAATCCTGTCCAAATAATACTATCGCAATTTTTGCTCTGGCTTGTGAGCTGTAGCTTCATGGGAGCTTGCCCACTAACATCGTCAGTGGTGGCCTTCCATGTATTATCAGTCCAAGTGGAAATATCGTATTTGGCCAGCGGTGCAATGGCTGGAATAACTGCCGTTTGGGATTTTTGCAGCTTACCCAGCACATCAAAAACATCCACGGTATAGTAGGCATCCTCCACCGGAAGATTATCGTACTGGAGCGTTAATACCTGACCATAATCTAAGGTGTCGGTACCATTTTTTAACCAGTCCACAAACAGTTTATTCTTAATGCTAATTGGAACCAAGAAGTTTGGCAGCTGGCTCAAATCATAGTAAATATCGTAGTAATCGTAGCTCTCTGGGAGGGTATTGACTCTAAGTTTTAAGAAGCTGCAAGTGTTGTTTACGGTAATTCCTGCTATGGAAAAAGTGTCAATATATACCCAAGCAGTGTCGGTCTCGACTGCACCTACCAAGGGTGTAATGGATACCGAATAGCCACCCGTTTGCGTAACAGTAAGCAACGACTCTGTCATGCCTAAGTCCTGCCCTACCACCTGATCAAAATGCTTGCTACCCGTATTAAACTTGCTCCATACAAAATCCGCAGTGGTTCCACTGCTATGGCGAGCGTGCAGCACGGCATTGGCCGCATCATAGAAAACGTATACGGTATCCTGACTAGTGGAATAGGCATAATTCGTGGGGAATGATTTATTGGATAGAGGAGCAAACATCTGCCCAAAAGCATGTCCAGAAAATAGAATAAGCGATAAAGCAAACAGCACAAAGTATTTCCTCATTCCCAAAGTTTTGTATTTGAGCTACAATATTAGAAAAATAAGAGGCAAGAACCAAAGGGTGAATGCCTAGCTACAAAAGTTTAAGAAAAGAACTGAGGCGGTAGGTCAATTATTGCGAAGGAAGAAAAATTGTTTGGAAAAGAGACTAAACCATTTTAAACAATATAAACCAACCATAATTCACTAATTTAAATGCAGTCTATTAAAAAATGCCCACACAATTTTGTATAATTGTAAATCATCAAATAAATGATTTATCAATTAGGTGAGGTATCACTTACCATCAAAACTAATTAAAACAGCAAACCCCTCACTCACCAACCATGCAACACGCTCCCAAAGGCAAGGTTAACCTACGTCCATTGACAATGGCCGATGCTCCCAAAATGGCTGAGCTGGCCAACAACAAAAACATCAGCATCAACCTTCGCGACGGCTTTCCTCACCCCTACACACTGGAGCATGCCAAGAGCTTCGTTGAGATGTGCATGGCACAAGATCCCACCACCATATTTGGTATTGTTTACGACGGGGAATACGTGGGCAACGTTGGGCTAACCAAGGGAACAGATGTTTACCGAAAGAGCGCCGAGCTGGGTTACTTCCTAGGTGAACCATACTGGAACAGGGGCATAATGACCCAGGCAGTAAACCTTGCCACACAATTGCATTTGAAAGGTTAAATGTTGTAAGAGTCTTCTCCAGCATATTCGAGTATAACATAGCCTCGCAACGGGTGTTGGAGAAGTGCGGTTTTACAAGAGAAGCAGTGCTGAAGAAGGCAGTATTTAAAAACCGGCAGCTATGGGACGAGATACGGTATGCCAAGCTGCAAGAGTAAATAAAACAGTGAAGCACCAATCCTTCCCCAAAAACAAGTTTGTAATTCCATCGGGCAAGCTTACCTTTGCCTGCTCATTGAATCAGAATACGAACCGTGGAAGAATTTCTCAGTAAGCTAAGCGATGTTCAGCGTCAAGCTGTTGAAAACTACAAGGGTCCAAGCCTTGTAATTGCGGGCGCAGGATCAGGAAAGACGAGGGTGCTTACCTTCAGAATTGCCTATCTCCTTAATCAGGGAGTGGCTCCGTACTCCATCTTAGCCCTCACCTTTACCAACAAGGCGGCTCGCGAAATGAAGGAGCGCATTGCCTCCACGGTAGGCGAGTCGTTGTCCAAGCGACTCCGCATGGGAACTTTTCACTCTATCTTTGCCCAAATACTCCGAGCCGAAGCCGACAAGTTGGGTTACCCCAAAAGCTTCACCATATACGACACCACCGACTCCAAAAGTCTCATAAAATCTATCATCAAGGACTTGAAGCTCGACGATCAGGTATACAAGGTGGGGGCAGTGCTGGGCCGAATTTCCAGCGCCAAGAACAACCTGGTTACCCCCCATGGCCTACCACAGCAGCTCGCACACAGTAGCGCAGGACGCCGCTTCGCGTATGCCCATGATTGCCGAGATATACACGGCCTACGCCCAACGATGCTACAAATCGGGAGCCATGGACTTCGACGATTTGCTGCTGAACACCAACATCCTTTTCCGCGATTTCCCCGACGTGCTGGCCAAATATCAAGCACAGTTTCAGTATATTTTGGTAGATGAGTATCAGGACACCAACTACTCACAATACCTCATTGTGAATAAGCTGGCCACCCAACACCACAACATCTGCGTGGTGGGCGACGATGCCCAGAGCATCTACTCGTTTCGCGGGGCAAAAATTGAGAACATCCTCAACTTCCGAAACGACTACCCCAGCTACAAGCTCTTTAAGTTGGAACAGAACTACCGTTCTACCCAAACCATTGTAAACGCAGCCAATAGCATCATTGCCAAGAACAAAAATCAGATAAAGAAGGTTTCCTACTCCAAAAACGACGAGGGAGAGCTCATAAAGGTACTTCGCGCCTACACAGATCAGGAGGAAGGATTGATGGTTGCCGCCTCCATTCACGAAACCATCTACCGCGATCAGGCCAACTACCAAGACTTTGCCATTCTCTACCGCACCAACGCCCAATCGCGAATTTTTGAAGACTCGCTGCGCAAAAAGAATATCCCCTACAAAGTTTACGGCGGACTTTCGTTCTACCAACGTAAGGAGATAAAAGACCTACTCTCCTACTTTCGGCTGGTGCTTAACCACAACGACGATGAAGCATTTAAGCGAATAGTAAATTACCCTGCACGAGGTATCGGCGACACCACCATGTCTCGGGTTGAAGCCGCAGCAGCATCGAACGGTATAAGCATTTGGGAGGCAGCTCAGAACATTCGCACACTTGAGCCGGAAGTTAAGGAGGCCGCTGCACGGAAGCTTACCGATTTTGTAGCCCTTATTAGCGATATGGCATCGCAAATAACCACCATGGAAGCGTACGACCTCGCGCTTAACGTGGCAACCAAATCAGGAGTCATTCACGACCTCCGACAGGACAAAACCAACGAGGGAGTCTCCAAATTGGAAAACCTAGAAGAACTTCTCAATAGCATCAGAGAATTTACCGAAGAGATGAAAAAGGAGGATGAGAATGACGAGGCTCTTACCCTTGATCGATTTTTAGAAACCGTTTCTCTGCTCACCGATGCCGACAAGGACAAACCGGAAGACCGTGACAAAGTTACCATCATGACGGTGCATTCGGCCAAGGGGCTAGAGTTTAAATATGTCTATCTGGTTGGACTGGAGGAAGAGCTCTTTCCCTCGCGCATGAGCATGGGAACAGAGCAAGAGTTAGAGGAGGAACGCCGGCTATTCTACGTTGCCATTACCCGAGCCGAGAGAAGGGCAACCATCTCTTATGCTATGCAACGCTACCGATGGGGTTCACCCACCTCGTGCCGTCCTAGCCGCTTCCTAAAGGAAATCGACGAAAGTTATCTCGACATGGGTGAAGCACCCGATAACGATGATGTCAATAACCTACTAAACCCCTCAACGCAAGCAGGCGGATTTTCCAAAAACTACGGATCGTTTTCCAACTCCTACCAAAAAAATGTTCCAGCAAAGGAAAAAAGAGTATTTACAACGAATATAAAATCGCCAACCACCAAAACATCAATTGAGTTCAACGAACCTATAGCTAAAAGTTTTAGAGATTGTGACCCAGACGAAATTGTGGCCGGTATTCAGGTAGAACACGAGCGATTTGGAGTTGGGAAAGTTGTAGCAGCTGAAGGAGATTCGGCCAACCGCAAGGCAACCGTCTTCTTCCCATCCACGGGGCAAAAGACACTATTACTCAAGTTTGCCCGACTAAAGATTGCAAATCAATAAGATCGTTTTGTTAATTGTTTTTAATGTGCTAGCTTTGTGCTTGTTGAAGTTACCGGCTCTCCGGTGCTCTTTTGAACACTAAATTACTATAATGGACTACAATACCGAGCGTAAAAAACTTTTTCTTCCCGAATACGGAAGGAACGTACAACAGATGGTTGACTATGCCTTGACCATCGAAGATCGCGATCAGCGAAACTTAGTTGCCCGATCAATAATTGCCGTAATGGGTACACTCATGCCCCTGCTTCGCGACCAAGTAGACTTTAAGCATAAACTTTGGGATCACCTGGCCATCATGTCCGACTTTAAGCTCGACATTGATTCGCCATATCCTACCCCACTTCGGGAAAAAACTTCAAGAAAAACCACGTCCAGTACCATACGCTCCTTCAACATTAAGGCACAAACACTATGGCCGTGTATTGGAGACAATGGTAAAAACTGTTGCAGAAATGGAAGATGGTGAAGAGAAGGACATCTTAACTCTTGCCATCGCCAACCAGATGAAGAAGTCCTACCTTACATGGAATAAAGATTCGGTAACCGATGACCTTATTTTAAGAGACTTAGGTGAATTTTCCAAGGGGAAGCTAACCCTGAAACCTGAATTCAAGCTGCAAGATAGACGTGAAATTCAAACGCCCAATAAAATTAAGCGACGTCCTATGCACCAATCACACACAAGACGAAAATAAAACAAAAAAACCTCTATGGGAACCTTTGAAATTAAAGGAGGGCTAAAACTTTCCGGTGAAATTCAACCGCAGGGGGCAAAAAACGAAGCATTGCAAATTCTTTGTGCTGTTTTGCTCACACCCGAGGAGGTTACTATTCACAACGTACCCAACATTCTCGATGTAAACAAGCTCATTGAGTTGCTGCAGGGAATGGGGGTAGAAGTAAACAAAGTAGGAGAAACCAGCTTCCGTTTTAAGGCAGCAAATGTAGATATTAACTACCTACGTAGCGAAGAGTTTCGTATTAAGGCATCGAGTCTAAGAGGTTCCATAATGGTTGTTGGGCCCTTACTTGCGCGCTATGGCAAAGGTTACATTCCTCGTCCCGGTGGCGATAAAATTGGCCGTAGAAGGCTCGATACTCACTTTCTAGGATTCCAACGTTTAGGTGCCAATTTTGATTTTAGTATAGCTAAAAATTACTACGCCGTAGAAGCCAACAACCTCACAGGCTGCTACATGTTGCTTGACGAGGCCTCGGTTACCGGCACGGCTAATATATTGATGGCTGCAGTGATGGCCAAGGGAATAACCACCATCTACAATGCAGCATGCGAACCATACGTACAGCAGCTCTGCAAATTACTCAACCGTATGGGTGCTAAAATTTCGGGTATCGGCTCCAACCTACTCACCATCGAAGGAGTTACGGAGTTGCATGGTACGGATCATACTATCCTACCCGATATGATCGAGATAGGTAGCTTTATTGGCATGGCCGCCATGACCCATAGCGAAATCACCATTAAAAATGTTTCCTACGACGACTTGGGCATTATTCCATATTCTTTCGAGCGCATGGGAATTGAGATTCAACGTCAAGGTGACGACATTAGAATTCCCGCTCATGATATTTACGAAATTGAATCGTTCATCGATGGCAGCATTCTAACCATCTCGGACGCTCCTTGGCCAGGACTTACACCCGACCTACTCAGCGTGTTTTTGGTTGTGGCAACCCAAGCAAAGGGAAGTGTTCTTATTCACCAAAAGATGTTCGAAAGCCGCCTCTTCTTTGTTGATAAGCTCATCGACATGGGTGCACAAATAATTCTCTGCGATCCCCATAGAGCATCCGTTATAGGTCAAGCTAATCGGCTAAAGTTGCGGGCTACCACCATGACCTCTCCGGACATTCGTGCTGGCGTTGCCCTGCTCATTGCAGCCATGTCTGCCGAGGGTACCTCTATCATTCACAACATTGAGCAAATCGATCGTGGATACGAACAAATTGACGAGCGACTGAATAAACTTGGAGCTCAAATTCAACGTGTATAGCTTACCTTTTAACCGACAAAATGTCGCATTTTACGAAGTGGCAAGTTTTTTGCTTTGATCACTTCGTATAAAATATTATTTGATTTTCGATATGACCAAGCGTAAAAAGCATCAAGAGGGCGAAGAGCCAAATGAGAAAGAGCCCATGACTGCTCAAGACTCAGAAGTTCAAGAAAATACAACGACAAATACAGATGCAGAAAAAAAAATTGCTGAGAATGAACAGCCAAAAATAGCTGGACCATCCTTAGAAGAGCAACTTGCTGAATCGAAGGATCGTTACCTTAGGCTTTCTGCCGAATTCGACAACTTTCGAAAGAGGTCGCGAAAAGAACGTGAGGATCTTATAAAAACTGCTGGTGAATCAGTGATTACTGAATTGCTTCATGTGGTAGACGATTATGACCGTGCGCTGAAGTCCATCGATCAAGCCACCGACATACAAGCCATCAAAGAAGGCATACAGCTCATCTCTAATAAATTTGAAGAGTTTTTAAAGCGTCAGGGCGTAACAGAGATTGACGCCATCGGTCATGAACTCAACACAGACCTTCACGAGGCCATTACAAAAATTCCTTCGCCCGATGAAAACGCAAAGGGAAAAGTTGTTGAAGTAATACAAAAGGGCTACATGCTCAACGAAAGGTTATACGCTACTCAAAGGTATTGTCGGCGAATAACGGCATTTATGTGCTGATTACATCTTTTAAAATAGGATTACAATACAATGGCAAAACGCGACTATTACGAAATATTAGGCCTTTCGAAAAATGCTACCGCCGCCGAGATTAAAAAGGCTTATCGGCAGATGGCCATAAAGTACCATCCCGATAAAAATCCCGGAAACAAACAAGCGGAGGAGAATTTCAAGGAGGCCGCAGAAGCCTACGAAGTATTAAGTGATCAAAACAAACGTGCTCGCTACGATCAATACGGACATGCCGGAATGGGCAATGGAGGTATGGGCGGCGGCTTCGCTGATGGTGGAATGACCATGGATGACATATTTTCTCACTTTGGAGACATCTTTGGCGGACATTTTGGCGGTTTTGGCGGTTTTTCCTCCGGATCGCAAGGAGGAGGACGACGCGTTAACCGTGGCTCCGATCTTCGTGTTAAGGTTAAACTTACGCTGAAGGAAGTTGCCAATGGCGTATCAAAAAAAAATAAGGTAAACAAGTCCGTTACCTGTAAAAAATGTAGTGGAAGCGGTGCCGAGGGTAGCAATGGCTACACCACCTGTAGCACATGCCGAGGTACAGGTACCGTAACCCGTATTAGCAACACCATTCTTGGTCAAATGCAAACATCAAGCACCTGCCCAAGTTGCGGTGGCGATGGCAAAACCATAACTCACCCATGCTCTGCCTGCAACGGTGAAGGTATTGTGCGTGGAGAAGAGGTTATCGAAATCCGTATCCCGGCAGGTGTAGCAGAAGGAATGCAACTCTCCGTTTCGGGTCGTGGTAACGCAGCCCGCCGTGGAGGAGTTAATGGCGACCTTCTTGTTCTCATTGAAGAAGAACCAAACCAGGACCTCATTCGCGATGGGAATGACATTATCCACAACCTATTTGTCAGCTTTCCTCAGGCAGCTCTTGGATCAACCATTGAGGTGCCAACGGTAGATGGTAAGGTTAAAATTAAGATAGACCCCGGCACACAACCCGGAAAAATCCTACGGCTGAGAAGCAAGGGTATTCCAGACGTAAATGGCTATGGTCGTGGTGACCTGCTGGTGCACGTAAACGTGTGGGTTCCTAAAAAGTTAACCAACGAAGAAGAGAAGGTGGTTGAAAAAATGGCCGAATCGGAAAATTTTACACCAAACCCCGACGCCAACGACAGAAATTTCTTCGAACGAATGAAAAACTTTTTCAATCAATAGAAACAAACTCCGGATTTCATTGAAATTCGGAGTTTTTATTTGACGGTATCCTTTCAATTTGGTTCTGTCAAATCTGGAATTTTAACCTCAACTGTGTCACCTACTATATAATCTTCCACTCCTTGGGCATTAAACGTCGAATTCAAGTTTACCACAACAATTAATCTTAAGCCAAGGAGGGCTGGCATAATCGTAGCTAAAAGCTACACTGCATTACTGAACACGGAATGGGTGGCAGAAAGATTTTATAAAAGTCATGGAAAATAATCAACCCTTCTACCCCATGGCTCTCACCACTCGACAAACCCTCAAAAAATATTTTCTATTTTGTAACATTCAAACCAATCGACACACTAATAAGACATAAAACATCAAAATGTTCTTGCAAAAAGAGTGTAAATTGCTTTCCGAAAAAAGAGAATAATTTTAATCATACCGTGTGCAAAAAAGCCGCGGGTAGTTGTTGAACCATATATTTAATTGCTATGGAGATTTTTAGAGCGGATAACGTGGAGAAACGGTTTGCCACCCATTTGGCTCTGGATGATGTGAGCATTGCAGTTCCAGCCAACAGCATCTTTGGTCTACTTGGACCAAACGGCGCGGGCAAAACCACGCTCATTCGTATTATCAACCAGATTACCGCCCCTGATAAGGGAACCCTATTTTTTGAAGGCCGACCACTAAAGGCCGACGATATTTACCAAATTGGCTATCTCCCAGAAGAACGTGGCCTTTATAAAAAGATGAAGGTTGGCGATCAAGCTCTATACCTTGCTCAACTGAAGGGGCTTTCGAAGCACGACGCCATGGAAAAGTTGAAGTATTGGTTTCGCAAGTTCGAAATACAGGCTTGGTGGGACAAAAAAGTGGAAGAGCTCTCCAAAGGAATGGCTCAAAAGATCCAGTTTATTGTTACCATAATCCACGAACCTAAGCTGCTCATATTCGACGAACCGTTTAGCGGCTTCGATCCCATTAACACCAACCTGCTAAAAGAGGAGATTCTTAACCTGAAAGCAAATGGTTCTACCATTATATTCTCCACCCACAACATGGGTTCGGTAGAGGAACTCTGCGACAACATCACCCTTATCAACAAATCGCGCAATATTCTCAGTGGACAGATAGATACCATCCGTCAGCAGTACGGCGAAAACAAGTTTGAGATTGGCTACCGTGGCGGCGAAGACCTTAAGCAAGCGCTTACCAGCGATTATGTGCTGGAGAAGGAGTGGAACGAAAAGATGATGAAGAAGGCCGTTATAAAGGTGCTAAACCCATCACAGGAGAATAGGCTCATCTCACAGCTGATGCCACACATGGAAATACTTAGCTTCAACGAGATTATTCCAAGTATGAACGATGTCTTTATTAAGGTGGTTCAGAACTACAACAGCCAGAATAAAAACTAATCCTAAAAAATGATTTGCCATGAATAAGATATTATTAATACTACAGCGCGAATTTCTGGTTAGGGTACGCAAGAAATCGTTTATCATAATGACTCTCCTTGGGCCAGTCTTTTTTGGTGCCCTTATGGTTGGTCCCGCCCTTGTGGCAATGTATTCCAAGGACGATAGCCAGAAGAACATTGCCGTTATTGATGAGTCGGGCTACTTTACCAACAAGCTGCCAAACAAGGACAATATAAAATTCACCTACCTACAGAACACTTCTCTTGAGCAGGTTCGCAAAACCTTTAAAAAGGAGGGATACTATGGTGTGCTGTTTATTGGCCATTCGGTAGCCTCGAACCCCAACAGCGTTAATTTCTTTTCGGAGGAGCAACCCAACCTCGATCTGAAGAACACCATAGAAAACGCCATTAGTAAGGAGATCGAGCGTGGCAAGTTGGCCGCCTACAACATTGCCGATATCGACGAAATTATGCAAAAGGTGAAAACCGACATATCCATCCGCACCATTCAGTGGAATGCCGATGGAACGGAGAAGGAAAGTAGTACCGAGATGTCGATGGGAATTGCCTACATATCAGGATTTGCCATCTACATGTTCATATTCCTTTTTGGAGTTCAAGTAATGCGCGGCGTAATAGACGAAAAAACCAACCGCATTGTTGAGGTAATCATCTCCTCGGTAAAGCCGTTCCAGCTAATGATGGGTAAGATTCTGGGAATTGCTGCCGTTGGGCTTACGCAGATGCTCGTATGGGTAATGCTTACCGCCGGAATTGTTACGGTAGCAAAAACAATAATACTGAAAGACAACACCACCACTACTCAGGTGCAGAACGTGATGGATAAAACCGCCAACAACCCTATGGTAGCCAATGCGGCTCAGGCAGCCCCTGCTCCCGATAAGGCCGAAGCCATATTTAATGCATTGAGTAGCGCCAACCTCCCCTACATTGTGGGATGCTTCATATTCTTCTTCATTGGCGGGTATCTGCTCTACGCCTCCATGTTTGCTGCTGTAGGAGCCGCGGTGGACAACGAAACCGAGACGCAGCAGTTTATGCTACCGGTGACCATACCGCTCATTCTTGCCATTGTTGTAATGATGAACACCTTTCAGAACCCCAACTCGGCGCTCTCGTTCTGGTTCTCCATCATTCCGTTTACCAGCCCCATTATTATGATGGCTCGCATACCATTTGGAGTGCCCGACTGGCAGCTGGCCCTTTCAGCAGCCATGCTCATTGGCTCATTCATTGGAATGACCTGGCTATCGGGTAAGATTTACCGCGTGGGAATTCTGATGTATGGAAAGAAGACCTCCTGGAAGGAGATTATGAAGTGGATTCGCTACCACAACTAGCAACTACCGCACCATAAATAGCAAAAAGCCTCGGAAAGTTTCCGGGGCTTTTTTGTGTTGGGGAATTTGCAGGTTAAGAATTTTTAAAGAGAATAGAGTAATGTTTTGCGAGAAATGTTGGTAAGAGTTCTTATAATAGAAAAAATCGAATCGAAAGCGACTCAAATATTACAAAAAGAATAACTAAACAATAAGAACTGCCTACTTGCCCCATAGCCTAACCAGTGAAAAAAACCATAGATTTTGCTAAATTTGTAACATAGGAACTACGTTTCAATGGATGCAATACTTAAAAACGAAAAATATTTTCAACAGTATAGATAATGAAAAAAGGTCAAAGATTATGGACTAGGGATGAATTAATCTTAGCAATTAATCTCTATTGCAAATTACCATTTGGCAAGTTGCATCGGAATAATCCAGAAGTGATTAAATTGGCGAATATTATTCACAGAACACCTAATTCCGTCGCTTTCAAATTAGTGAATTTTGCAAGTTTTGACCCAAGTTTAAAAGCGCGAGGTATTAAAGGTGCTTCAAATGCAAGTAAACTTGATAATGAAATTTGGATTGAATTTTTCAGTAATTGGGAAGAACTGACTTATCAGAGTGAAATATTAAGAGCAATGGCTGAAAATACGGCAGTAGAAAAATTGGAAAATATAGAGGAAAACTTGAATAATAAGATAGGTAAAACAAAGGAGCAAATCATAAAAGCAAGGATAAATCAATCTTTTTTCAGAAAGACAATTTTAGCTGCATATAATAATACTTGCTGTATTACTGGTATTAACCAAAGGGAATTATTAATTGCAGGGCATATAAGACCATGGGGCGTAGATGAAAAGAATAGACTGAATCCTCGAAATGGAATTGCAATAAATGCGCTCCATGATAAAGCCTTTGAATCAGGCTTTATTACTATTACTCCCGATTATATAATTAAGATATCTCCAATATTACTGAAACAAAAGAATGAATCCATTATTAATTACTTCACTAAATATGAAAACCAAGAAATGTTTTTACCTTCTCGCTTTCTACCGGATATTGAATTTTTAAAATATCACAACCAAGAGAGGTTTAAGTATTAATTTTATGAAGAATCAATTTCTACTTGAAATATTAGCAGATATCTCATTTATTGCAGGCGAGAATAACTATTTTACAGGTGATTCAAGGAATGATGTTTCTCAATTTATTCTTTGGGCAAAAAAATTCCAAACACTTCATTCTAAAACAAATTGGGATGAGGTTAATTATCTTTTAACCATCCAAGAATATACTCTTAAGATGATTAACCAAACACCAAAGGATTAAGTGTTTAAAGCATTTTGTTTATTTCATAAAATGAAAAAAAACATTTGACAGAAAGTTGATGAATGATTCCTCTTTTAAAAGTCACGTTTCTTAAATCCAGTAAACCATCGACACCTTCTAGATTATAACAAAGCAGATATTGAGGAAACTTCTTCAAAATGTTGAATCGCCAGTCTTCCCCATTGACAAACTGGCACATTGCCCAATTGTCTATTTTTCATGGTTTCCAATCGGTTGAACATATTAGTTGGACAAATACAACATTAGCTATTACCACTTGAATTTTGTTCCATTATTAGTTAACTTTGTGCGGTGGATAGAAAGAGAAAACTTATAATCTTTCGAAACTACTTCAATGAGTTCTTTGATTCTCAACCTGAAAGAGTAAAGGACAAAATTGATTACGTGCTATTTTTGATTGCTACGTCAGAAAGAATTCCAAGAAAATTCTTTCAATACATGGAGGGAACCGATGGTTTGTTTGAAATCCGTATTGAGTTCGAAAGCAATATTTATAGAATATTCTGCTGTTTTGACGAAGGATTTCTAGTGGTTCTTTTCAACGGTTTTCAGAAGAAGTCACAGAAGACCCCAAAAAATGAAATTGAAAAAGCCTTGAAAATTAAGGACGACTATTTTGCCACTAAACTTTTGAAGTAATGAAAACAGAAAATAATAACGGTGCAGCAATAACAACATTTGAAGAGCATCTTGAAAAACGTTATGGTGCTGCTGGCTCCAAGCAAAGAACCGAGTTTGAAATTAAAGCAAAGGCTTTTGCCATTGGTGAAATAATTAGGGAGGAGCGCAAGTTGGCAAACATGACTCAAGAGCAGCTTGCACAAAAAACGGGTACAAGAAAAAGTTTCATTTCCAGAATCGAAAATGGCCATAGCGACATTCAACTTTCCACGCTTTACCGGCTGATTGAAATTGGGTTTGGCAAACAAATTAACCTAACCATTTCTTAAACTAAATATTCCGTTTTCTTACTTTCAATTCCGTTTTTTCCAGTTTTTTTGCGGGTGCTTCGTTCTGCTTCGACTCGTCACTATGAATGGCTTTAAGTAACTGATTGTAGACATGCTTTTCACATCTTCGGTCTTCCAACGATTTCCTATTCACTTTTCACCCAATTCTGCTACCTTGCAGCTTAAATTTAAAAAACAGGGCAAATGCTGCGCAGCGCACTCCGGCACCGCCGACTCATAATCCTAGCAATACTCGTTGTTGGCTTTTTGGCCATCCGTCCCGTTCATTTTCACGACCCAAACTCCACGGTTTTGCTGGCGCGCAACGGCGAACTGCTGGGAGCAAGGGTTGCCACCGATGGGCAGTGGCGCTTTCCGGAGAGCGACAGCCTTCCCATGCGCTACAAAAAGGCGCTCATCTGCTTTGAGGACCGATATTTTTACTACCACCCTGGTGTTAACCCCATTGCCATTGGACGGGCCTTGGTACAGAACATCCGGCAGGGTAAGATTGTAAGTGGAGGCAGCACTATTACCATGCAGCTGGCACGCATTGCCCGAAAGGGACAGGATCGGAATATTTGGGAGAAGTTAATTGAGTCGGTGGTTGCGATGCGAACGGAGCTGGCCTATAGCAAGGCGCACATCCTGCGGCTCTACGCCTCCAATGCCCCCTTCGGAGGAAACGTGGTTGGAATCGATGCCGCCGCCTGGCGCTTCTTTGGTGTTCCGCCCGAGAATATGAGCTGGGCCGAGGCGGCTACGTTGGCTGTTCTGCCCAATGCTCCTTCGCTTATCTATCCCGGAAAAAACCAAGAGTTGTTGGTTGCCAAGCGCAACCACCTGCTCGACAAGATGCAGCAGCAAGGAATTATCGACAAGGAAACCTGCTCACGCGCCAAGGATGAGCCGGTGCCCGGACCACCCCATCCCCTACCCGACATTGCCCCTCACCTGCTGGCACGCGCCGCCTCCGAAGGCATGGATGGACAACGGCTCCACTCCACCATCGACATTGGACTGCAGAAGCGTGTGAACCAAACGGTGGCTCGCTACTTTGAGCTCTACCATGGCAACAACATCAACAACGCTGCGGTGGTGGTGCTCGACATTAAAACAGGTAACGTGCTGGCCTACGTGGGTAACACCCCAGTGGAGGGTCGCGAGCACGGTGGTCAGGTGGACATTATCACCGCCGAGCGCAGCTACGGTAGCACGCTCAAACCGCTGCTCTACGCCTCCATGCTCAACGAGGGCCTGCTGCTACCTCACATGCTGGTAAGCGACATTCCCATCTCCATTGCAGGCTACAGCCCTGTCAACTTCTCCAAAAGCTACGAGGGGATGGTTCCGGCCAACGAGGTATTAAGCCGGTCGCTCAACGTTCCCAGCGTAATACTGCTGCGCAGCTATGGCATAGAGAAGTTCAACCAGCAGCTGAAGGATATGGGCATGACCACCCTCCGCCAACCTCCCTCCCACTACGGGCTCTCCATCATTCTTGGGGGAGCCGAGGGCAAGCTGTGGGAAATTGCAGGCATCTATGCAGCCTTTGCCCACAAGCTCGAAAATCCGGACCAGGACACAATGAATATCTCCTACGTAAAGAGCAAGAACGTAAAACCACAGCTACAAACAACAACCGCGGGCATCTCACCAGCATCCGTGTGGTTTGCGCTGGATGCCGTCACCGAGGCACGTCGACCAGAGGAGGAGGGCACCTGGCGATTCTTCTTCTCACCACAAAAAATTGCATGGAAAACGGGCACCAGCTTTGGCTCCCGCGACGCGTGGGCCATTGGGGTAACACCAAAATATGCAGTGGCTGTTTGGGTTGGAAACGCCGATGGTGAAGGTCGCCCCGGCCTTACCGGAGTGGGCTACGCAGCCCCCATCATGTTCGATGTTTTGGTATGCTGCCCACCTCGCCGTGGTTCGATGAACCCGTTTACGATATGAAGGCGGCCAAAATTTGTTTGAAAAGCGGCTGCATTGCCGGTCCCGACTGTCCCGAAACAGCCATACAATCTATACCCAACGTGGTAAATCTCACGAAGGTTTGTCCCTACCATACCACCGTACATCTAGACCAAAGCGAACGCTTCAGGGTCACAGACCATTGCGTTTCGATATCGCAAATGGTTACAAAAAGTTGGTTTGTGCTGCCACCCGTGCAGGAGTGGTTTTACCGGAAAACGCACAGCGACTACCACCCGTTACCACCGTTTAAACCGGGATGTGTGGATAACCTTATGCAAAGTCGCTCCATTGGATTGATTTACCCCTACCCCGGTACAAAACTCTACCTGCCGTTACAAGCGGATGGAACACGAAGCAAGGCAATTTGGAAGGCATCGCACCGAAACCCTGAAGCCACCATTTATTGGCATTTAGACGACCAATACCTTGGGAAAACTACCGGCACGCACGACCTTGAGGTGATGGCCGAACCGGGGCTACACACCCTACTGCTGGTAGACGACAGCGGAGAGTCCTACGCCGTAAGAATTGAAATTATTGGCGAGAAATAGTTTATGGCTGCTCGTCGGCGGCCATGCTCTCGCGCAGATCGAATAGTATCCAGCGGCCAGCCAAAATACTATCGCGCTGTGAGGTAAGCAACTCCTCAAATTTCTTTAGGCCAATTGGCTCATTACCGTTGCCATGAACCAGCACAATACTCCCCGACTGTGGCTTTTGATTCTTGGCCAGCCATGCATCGGAACCTATTGGAATTAGTCCATAGGCAAGCACACTATCAAAAACAGCCCTATCTGACACTAATCCCGGAAATCGAAAAAAAGGTGATGGCACAACTCCCTTGTTTAGTAGTGCTTTCTCTGTAAGCAAAATTTCATCGCTAATTTTTGTCCCTTTTTCCAGCAAAAAATTTTCCTTGAGCGGCAAATCCTTGCTAACACGATGGTGGTAAGAGTGGTTAATCCAAGTGATGGAGATGTTTCCCTCCTTTTCCTGCAGCAGTAACCAAGCAAAATCTTTTGGATGTCCCTTCATCCAAGAACCCGTAATGGAAATAGCTAATGGAACGGGCCGCTGGACAGTCTTAAGGGTATTCACCAATTCCACAAAAAATCTTTGTCGAGGGGCAATTTTGATGGACAAAGGTCAATCGTTAGATCAACTCCTTTGGCAATTTTCGGAAGCCGAATTATTCCAGCATTTTGTAACTGATTAGAACGAACCACAGCTTCCTTTGAGGCTTTAATATATGCACTTTTACTAAATAGTTGAGCTATTTTTCCCAGGTTTTCTGGCACGAACAGCAGTGCACTATTGGATAAAACTGCAGTATGCAAGGTCCGTGGATTTACCACTAAAAAATAGACCTGTTTTTCCTGCATGAATGATCTCAAAACAACAGAGGAGTCAGTACCATTCTCGATAGCAATACCAAACTGCAATTTATAGTCGGCTGGGCTGTATGGCTGAGCATTGCTTATGCTAATAGCGCTGGCTGCAAAAAGAATAAATATGGCAAAATTTCTAAAAATGGACATAAGACTATTTTAGACAAAAGTAACTATTACTCAATTTCTCCTAAAATCATCAAAACAAAGATTTATAGGATAGAAAATTGAGCCCACTTTCACCATTTGGCATTAAATCCAACCACTTAAACTAATCCGTAGAACCATCAACTTTAACGCTGAACACTGGAGGGTCAACCAGTTGAAAAGTTGCAGAAGCAAACTTAACGGCACCTTTGGTTGCCTCTACCTCATGCAAAATTTTAGTAAAAAGCAAAGTTTTAGTAATTCTCCTACGTTTAAAATCCACCACGTAGCGCAAGGTAAATTCCACCCAGTTATCGTTGGCTACCAGTGACAGCATGGCCTCGGTTTGGGCATCCTCCAGCCGATATTTCTTCTGCATATCGACCCACTTTTCCCGGGAACGCTCGGTTAAATCGCCGGCCACCTCTTCACCAGCCTTTAGAATAATAGACTTAGCCAACTCATAATTGCTGCCATACATAATTGGGACCTTGATTTCATCCCACAGGAATGGAAAATCGCCGGAGTAGTTATATACCGGTTCCTTAAATACAAAGCTATTGGCCACCAGGACAATTCGTCCATTATAAAGGTCTCCATCAACCCATTGGCCCAATTCCATCATGGTGGTTCGCAGCACACCAATATCCATTACATCGCCCTTAATTCCACCCAGTTGAACACGGTCGCCGGTTTTGTAAAAGCCACCAAACAGGATTGCCACCAACCCGCAAACGATGCTATAACCTCCTGTAGTGCAAAGGCAATTCCTGCTCCTGCAACACCCAATGCAACGGTTAAACCACCCAACTTATCGCTATATACAACAGTGAGAAGCACAATAGTGAGCAGATAACCAACAAAACTGCTAAATTTTTTTGCCCTATACCGGCTGTCCTTATCATTAATTTTAGAAAAGAGACTTTTCTGAAGTGCTTTAATTACTAGCCAAATAATAATAACACCAATAAATATGGTTACTAATTTTCCAATGGTTGGATTAAAAAGGAACGTCTTAATCTCGTCTTCCATAAACACAATCTCCTATAAAATTAATGAGGCAATTATGCCTTAATGATACTGCCACAATGATTACAATAATTTGCACCCTTTACATTTTTATGTTTACACGTGGGGCATTCAACCCCCTCCTTGTTTTGCTTTGACAGCGCAACCGTAACAATACCCGTTGGGACAGCAATAATAGCATAGCCAATAATCATGGCGAAGGAGGAGATTATCTTTCCCAATACTGTATGGGGAACCATGTCGCCATAACCCACCGTGGTAACGGTAACAATGGCCCAATATATACTTTGAGGAATACTGGTAAACCCCTTCTCGCCACCTTCAATCACATACATTATGGTTCCTAAAAAAGTGACGATTGCCAATACTGCCATTAAAAAAATACCAATTTTGTATGAGCTAGATTTAAGCGAAACCAAGAGCATTCTAGCCTCCGAGTTGAATCGAACCAGCTTAAGGACCCTAAATATTCGCAGAAGACGAAAAATTCTTACCACTAAAAGATAGTGATAACCGACAAAAATCAAGCTAAGATAAGTTGGCAAAATGGAGAGGAGATCGATCACCCCCCACATGCTAAAAATATATCGAACAGGCTTAGGGCTTATCCATATCCTCAAAAGATACTCCCCCGAGAAAACAATTGTAAAAGCCCATTCCAGATAGGAAAATATCATCCCCGCATTACTGCCAATTTCTGGAATACTCTCCAGCATAACGACGGCAACACTTAACAGGATAATCCAAAGAAGAATTACATCGAAACGTCTTCCCGCTTTAGTATCTGTTCCAAAAACAACACTATAGATATTCTCTCTACTTCCCTTCATCCTTACTAATGGTTATGCCAAATGTAGGAGCTTTATAATCCTTGGGAAGATAACCTGCAGGAATTGTGATATTGTTTCCATCCCTTGCAGCACGATAGTGGGGAGAAAGAATCTCAATACCACGCTCGTTGCAAATATCCTGAATGTTTTGATGAAGGTTTGAATAAATTACGGCCTGTTTAGAAGCCTCCCTAGTGTAGGCGTTAATTTGGTACGAAACATAAAAATCATCAAGGCTTGTTTGCAGAACAAAGGGCTTTGGATCCGGCATGATGAACTCCGTTTTTAGTGCTGCATCAATTAGGGCTTGATGCATATCTTTCCATGGAACATCGTATCCAATGGTTACAGTGGTATGAACTATTAAACCCTGGGTATTGGCGTTGGTGGAGTAGTTGGTGGTATTGCCCGAAAGCACTGAAGAGTTGGGAATGGTAATCTCCTCGTTTTTTATGGTACGTATTCTGGTTACCAGCATGGTTTTTTCAATTACATCACCAGTGATATCGCCAATTTTAATTCTATCGCCAATCTTGAAGGGTCGCATATAGGTAATGACCAACCCTGCTACCATGTTGCCAATGGCAGAAGATGATCCTAGTGAAAATAGCACACCAAGGAATACAGAAACGCCCTTAAATACATTGGAGTCTGATCCTGGCAAGTATGGAAATATGAGGACAAACATAAATGCATAGAGCAAGAATCGTACGATGCCAAAGGTTGGCATAGCCAGTCAGCATGAAAGCCAGAAATGGTTAACTTTTCTGCCTCTATTTCCGAGAATAGATACTTCACAAACTTTACCACATAACTTAATAACGAAGTAGATTACCAAAATTGTAAACAGGTTTGGGATGAAGTGCCATACGGATAAAAGCACATCTCTAAAGGGTGACCATATTAAATCAAACAACACTGTTGCCCACCCCTGGGTAAAGGGAAAGATGCTAAATATGAGAGGAAGGAAAAGATAAAGCAGTAGTATAAACATGAACCACTTGAACAGTTTAATATCATTACTGCTAGATGAAGTTCCTGGTCGGCAGTAACAAATGTGTATCCCTTGTAGGACAAATCCTTGAGCCAAGTATTCTTCTTTTCTACAATAATTCGTTCTGCCTTGATATAGCCTTTATTAATCAGCCACATCACTAAAAGAATACCCGGAAAGAACAAGTAGCACTAGACCAATTCTCACCAAAAGAGTTACAACGCTATGCTTTTTCTTTTCAGCCACAACAGCAGCCTTGATCTTTTCTTTGTAATCATTGGCTAAAGCAATCTTTGTGGTGTTATTCCAAATGGCATCAAAATCGGAAACGCTTATAATAACAACATCACCATAACCCACATCGACAGTATTATCGGAGTTAATCACCATCAATGAATCCAGCAAACCAGAGTTATCGTTATAAATTGTTTTTATCCTTTTGGTAACGATAGCCGCACGCTCCTTGGCCGTAATGGAACCAATTTTAGTATAAATGGTAAAAAGAGTATCTTCATAAAGAGTTACGGGAAAGCCAACAGCATTCTTTTTAAGCTGCTGCACCCTAGCAACCATATCAACCTTACGCAGTGAATCTTTTGCCTCCAATGTCTTAAATTGAGCCAAAATCCCCGCCCTTGCCGAAATCTCGCTAGACTTCATCTGCAGAAGTTGCGCATTGAGTTCCACTTTTTTTAGTGAATCGGCAATACGAATTGCCTCCGCTTGCCGGAGCATCGTTTGAACCTCACCCAACTTATCTACCATGGTGTCTTTTTGCCCGAAAAAAAAGTTAGGGATAAGTAAAAGGATCAAGACAATTACCATTCTAAATCTATTTCTCATAGAACTAAGTTTCAAGGATTAAAAAGGCAGTTAACTTATTCGGTCTATCCCACAAAACAAACAGATATACCACAAAAATAGTTTGATTAAATATAGCAAAAATTAATCAACTTCGGCTAAGGCATCCTTTGCAAAGCGATAGATGGGGAGAAAACCGTCGCCGATATTTCCATACGCCTACCATAAAAGCTACAACCCAAATCGGAATCAACACTGCGTGAACACTCAACATTTTATGAAGCCACGTCATATCACCCTCAATGTGCTGACACACATTGATAGAAGATCCAATATCCACAATTACGATACCGGCCAAAGCATACCACAGTTCGGGTCGCCAAAACTGGTATCGCTTTTCTGCCATTCGCAACATTTCGACAACGGGTAAAGCGTAGCTAACCGCTACTAGATCTTTCTTTTGCTTATGAAAGATAAAGGCAAAAAGAATAAAGGCGGCAACGTAACATGCACCAGTAATCCTCTCAAGGGTGTTGAAATCACCAAAAATATTGACAAAATAAATGGCAGCATATACAAAAATCCCAACAAAATAGACAGCAAACATTCCCTTGGCAATCCTCAGATTGCGTTCGTCCTCAACTCTCATCTTCAACACAAAGCTATCCATATCCCTAATAGCCTCCTCCTGACTCCTGTTTCTGGCAAAAAGATTATTCTTCATAGTCACCTCCCTTCAACGACTCTCTTAACGACTCCTTAATTCTGTGCACCTTAACCCGAATATTAGGTTCGGTAAGTCCAATAATGTCGGCTATCTCCCGATGGCTAACCCCCTCCATTACCAACGACATTATGGCCTTTTCGATTACCGAAAGCTGATTTAGCGAAACCTGGAGTTTGCTGAATTTTTGTTCCAAAACCATCACCTCACCGGCCTCCTCGGGAAAGCCAAGATTAGAAAGAACCACCGGATCGAAACCTACGGTAAATCGCATGCGCTTAAACTCCTTGCCGGCAAACCCCAGCGCGGTATTAATTGCAACCCGATATATCCAAGTATCAACGGAGGAATCACCACGAAACGAATCAATGGATTTCCATGCATTGATCATTATCTCCTGAAACATATCCTTTCGGTCCTCCTCTGTGGGAGCATAGTAGGAGCATATTCGCCGAATCCGCTCCTCATTATCCGAAATGACCTTTTTAAACGTAGTCTCCTTGCTATTCATTAAAATCTCTTGTTCAACCTGTATACTTAGTAGTAACACCAAACCACTTGTTACATTTTTTATCACCAAATTTCATCAACCTATTCTTTCTAGTTATAAGACTAACATAAATCTTTTTTCTAGATTCATCGCATCCAATTAATTCTCTGAATTGATTGGATATTCCGGTGCGAATTTAACCAATTAGTCCACTACCTTTATTGCACGATATTTGCTAATCAATAGGCAAGATTCAGAATATGCGCATAGCCATCATCGATTTAGGCACGAACACCTTTAACCTGCTCATTGCAAGTGTGGGGAGCAATGGCAGTTACCAAACCGAGATGAGCACCAAACATCCAGTTAAGCTGGGCAAGGGAGGTATTAACAGCCACACAATTCTTCCAGAAGCCATGGAACGTGGCCTCCTTGCGTTTTCAAGTGCTTATGCATGTGGTAGAGCGAAGAGCGGTGGACAAGATCTTTGCATTTGCCACCTCCGCCATTAGAAGCGCAACAAATGGACCTGACTTAGTTCGGCAAATTCATGAAAAGTTTGGCGTTGAGGTAGTAGTTATCTCTGGAGAACGCGAGGCAGAACTTATATACCATGGAGTTGCCCAAGTAGTTGACCTCTCTACAAAAAAACACCTTATAATGGACATTGGCGGAGGTAGCAATGAACTCATCATCGCCAACAAAAACCAGATATTCTTTAAGCACAGCTTCCCGCTAGGTATGTCAAGATTACTGGAACAGTTTAAACTATCCAACCCAATTACAACACAAGAGGTTAATCAAATAGAAAGCTATCTTGACAAGGAGTTACGCCCACTTTTTGAGGCAACCGCCATCCACAAGCCACAGGTATTAGTTGGCTCCTCAGGTTCCTTCGATACCTACCGTGCGATTCTTACCAATGGAAATGATCGCTGCATCCCTCCATCGCAACCCATTGACATGAGGGCCTACCTTAAGCTACACCAAACACTACTCACCTCCACCGCGGATGAAAGAAAAGTTATGCTCGGAATGGAACCGATGCGAGTAGAAATGATTGTGGTTGCTAGCATTTTCACCCATTTTGTAATCAAAAAAACTGGTATAAGCCGTATTATACAATCGTGCTATGCACTTAAGGAGGGCGCCATGTGGGACATGATTAATTCTAATGGAAACAAATCTCTTTAGCTAATACACCAAAAGAAATTATGGCAAGAATACTGGTTATCGACGATGAAAAAGGCATTCGCAATACGCTGAAGGATATTTTGGAATATGAAAAGCACGAAGTTGAGGTCGCCGGAACTGGAGAGGAGGGACTGGATTTGCTTAACAATAATAGCTTCGACCTAGTTTTTCTTGATGTTAAGATGCCGGGACTCGATGGTATTGAAGTATTGGAAAGCATTAGCATAAATCATCCAGAGGTTGCAGTTATCATGATTTCGGGTCATGGAAACATCGATACTGCTGTAGAAGCCATAAAGAAAGGAGCTTTCGACTTTTTAGAAAAGCCTCTCGATCTAAATCGCATTCTAGTCACCATACGAAATGCCACCGATAGAACGAAGTTAGTAAGAGAAACCAACATGCTGAAGAAGCAACTATCGTCAAACTTCGAAATTATCGGCAAATCGGAGGCTATAAATAAGGTAAAAGAACTTATACAAAAGGTGGCTCCCACCGATGCTCGAGTGCTAATTACAGGGAGTAACGGAACGGGAAAAGAGTTAGTGGCACGTCAACTACACGAAAAGAGCAACCGAGTATCAGGCTCATTTGTAGAGGTTAACTGCGCTGCAATACCTTCAGAACTAATAGAAAGCGAACTATTTGGTCACGAAAAGGGTGCCTTTACATCGGCTCTAAAACAACGCAAGGGAAAATTTGAGCAGGCAGATAGTGGCACCATCTTCCTCGACGAGATTGGCGACATGAGCCTATCAGCACAAGCCAAGGTGCTTCGAGTTCTGCAAGAGAACAAGATTACACGAGTTGGGGGCGACAAGGATATCGACGTAAACGTGAGAGTTATTGCAGCAACCAACAAAAACCTGATCAAGGAAATTGAAGCCGGCAACTTTCGTGAAGACCTTTACCACCGGATAAGCGTTATTTTAATAAGAGTTCCAACGCTTGTGGAAAGGAAAGATGACATTCCTATTTTAGTAGATCATTTCCTCACTATTCTCTGTAACGAACTAGGAACTGCCAAAAAAGAGATTACCACCGATGCGGTGGAAGCATTGAGCCAAAATGAATGGAGAGGGAACATCCGAGAGTTAAAAAATGTGGTGGAACGGCTCATCATTCTTAGCGGAAAAGAGATTACCATCGATGATGTTAAACAATTTGCCAGCCCCATGTTTGGTTAGTTCAAGGCTGTCTATGTAGTAGAAGTGGTCAACAAGTATTATCTTTAATCTCTAAATATTTTCTTTGATGAGAGTAGAGCACGACTTTCTTGGCGATAAAGACATACCATCCGATGCGCTCTATGGCATTCATGCGGTGAGAGCAGTGGAGAACTTTCCTGACAACACCCGATTTCACGCCGAGTGGTATAGAGCCGTAGGTCTAACCAAACTGGCCTGCTACCTCACCTACCAAAGTTTTAAGAAGGCAACAATCGAAAGTTACTCCTCCAACAAAATCCCCTTCCCCCTAATGGATGACAAGGTGGTTGAAGCCCTAATTGCAGCGGCTGAGGAAGTTTCGGAGGGAAAACATTTTGAACATTTCATTGTTCCAGCCGTTCAGGGTGGCGCTGGAACAAGCATCAACATGAACGTAAATGAAATTATTGCCAACCTCGCATTGATTAAAATTGGCGAAAAGCCCGGCAGCTACAACCTTTGCGACCCCATTGAACAGTCAAACATATTCCAAAGCACCAACGACGTTATCCCAACTGCCCTGAGGGTTGCCACCATACAGCTCCTCGAAAAGTTAGAAAGAGGCAATCAATACCCTCCGTAGCAAGATTGAGGAAAAGGAGAAGAGCAACCGCAACGCAATTCGGGTAGGTTACACCCAAATGCAGGAGGCCGTTCCATCGTCGTTTGGGCTACTCTTTAGCAGCTATGCCGATGCCCTTTCGCGCGACTGGTGGCGAGTATCCAAATGCTTTGAGCGTATTAAGGTGGTGAACCTTGGTGGCGGAGCCATAGGTACTGGCATGGGTGCGCCGCGCTTCTTCATTATGGAGGTGGTTCCTGCCCTTCAAAAGTTAACCGGTCTTCCCATTACCCGCAGCGAAAACCGCATGGATGCCACGGCCAATCTTGACACCTTTGTGGAGATTCACGCCACGCTAAAGGCACACGCCGTTAACCTAGAAAAGATGGTGAGCGACCTGCGCCTCCTCGCATCGGACATTGCCTCCACCGGAGAACTCACTATCCCAAAACGACAGGTGGGCAGCTCCATCATGCCAGGGAAGGTGAATCCGGTAATCCCAGAATACGTGGTGAGCGTAGCGCATAAGGTCTACGCCAACGACCAGCTGATATCATCTCTTTGCGGGCAAGGTGTTTTAGAGTTGAATGCCTACCTGCCTGCCATTGGTCACGCGCTGCTCGACTCGTTAAAGCTGCTCATTGCCGCCAACCAAACGCTGGGCAACAACCTATGGGATGGCTTAGCTGTGAATGCTGAGGCGGCCGCCGAGAAGTTGTTTCGAAGCCCCTCCATTACCACTGCACTCACGCCATACATTGGCTACCATCGCGCTGCTGAACTGTCGAAGCACATGCGCGAAAAGCATTGCAGCATATTTGAGGCCAACGAGGCCTTGCGACTCTTCCCCGAAGAGCAAATGGCGCAGTTGCTGGCACCGGACAACCTGCTTAAGTTGGGGTTCTCACTTAAAGAGTTAGGAGAGCGTTAATGTGTCGTGCCTTCGGCACTGCAAATCACCCACTCTCAATTTTCTACCATACTGCCGTGCCTTTGGCACTCCGTATCGCGCAATTGTATTCTAAAAACACATCAAGTTAGTCCCGCAAGAGACGACAGTATGGTAGAATAATCGATACACCATTATACAGTTGAATACCGAAGGCACGACAGAGCCACCCAAAAAATTGCTTCAAAAATAGCAGAACAAAGAATCAATTAAATCGCTTTAATAACTACCTATTCATCAATTTAAAAGTAAATGAAATCGATAATATCCCTCCTTTTCGTAAATTGTATTGACTATATTAACACCTAGAATTCAATGGCTTTATTAATCGGCAATTACAAGATTAGAATTGGAACTATATTCAAACTTACTATAACAAGAGGTCTGCTTCTTCTGTTTTTCCTGACCATCTCATTGTGTGGAGTTGGACAAACAGATGCCACCGTATCGCCCATAGTATTTGAAGACTATTCTAATAAGAACAAGGACACCTGCTCTTCGCATGTTCTAGATTTCATAAATTCCATGAGCCTCACAACCAACCTTAAAGGTTACAAAATTATCAGCTTTGTGTTATCCTACTCAGTTCCAATCGATGTAAAAGATTGGTATATAGGAAATAAAGACCTCGTTTGTGATTCTTCCGCATTGTCAGATTCTCTTAAGGTGATTATGATGGGTGATTACAACAGCTTAAATAAGGACAGAAGAGTGACCATTACAAACATACTGGCCATTACCCCAAAGGGAGAAATTATCTGGCTTAATGATTTATCAATTAAAATTAAGGCAGATTGCGAAAAGAACAAAACAAACACCCCATTTAAACCCAAAAGAAATGGTAATAAAAAAGCTACCTAACCAAAAATCAAAAAGATTGACTCAACAGGTAAAAAGGCACCACCATAACTCATCAACACAACTGTAATTTTAACGATTACCTTAATTACAATGCCTTCTTTGCGAACAATCCTAACAACTGCTATCTTTACAAAAAATTTCCAATGGCAAAGGGCAAAGAATCGTTTCCTCATATTGGCATTTACGGCAGAAGAAACTCGGGTAAGAGCACAACCATCAACTTTTTGGCAGGTCAGAACGTGGCCATCGTTTCCGATGTGGCCGGCACCACCACCGACCCGGTAAAAAAGTCGTTTGAGATTACCGGTTTTGGACCCGTCGTGCTAATTGACACCGCTGGAATTGACGATGAGGGTGAGTTGGGCCGGTTAAGAGTTGAGAAAACGATGGAGTCCATCAAATCGGTGGATCTTGCCCTGCTGGTGGTTACCAATAATTCCATAAATAGCAGTGAAGAGAAGTTGATTGAAGAGTTTGCCAAGACCGACACCCCCTTTATTGTTGTTCACAACCAGAACGACCGTTTGCCGCTTCTTCCTGAATTTTCCACTACCATGACAGACCGTTACCACGTTCAGGTGGTGGCCATCAGTGCACTAAAAAAGGAGGGATTGGAACAGCTGCTTAAAGTGGTCAAGGAAACCATTCCGGAGTATAGCTTCAAAACACCATCACTCCTAGGCGACCTCGTTGGCTACGGCGATGTGGTGCTGCTCATAACCCCCATCGACGTGGAGGCACCGGCTGGAAGGCTTATTCTGCCTCAGGTGCAAGCCATACGAGATGTGCTCGACAACGATGCCGTGGCCATTGTTTTAAAGGAGCGCGAGGTAGATGGATTTCTAAGGAAAACCGGCATTAAACCGGCACTAGCAGTCACCGATAGCCAAATCTTCAACAAGGCTGACGCAGCAATTCCGCGCGATATTCCACTCACCAGCTTCAGCACGCTGCTGGCGCGCTTCAAGGGCGACTTTGAGAGTTACCTCAAAGGCACACCCAAAATTGCAACGCTAAAGGATGGTGATAAAGTTCTAATTTTAGAGAGCTGCACCCATCATGTCTCCTGCGACGACATTGGCCGGGTGAAAATTCCTCGTTGGATTAGCCAGTTCACAGGCAAGAAGCTATCCTTTGAAGTGGTAATGGGGCTTGACAAGTTACCCACCGACATAAAGGATTATGCGCTAGTAATACAGTGTGGCGGATGTGTAATCACAAGAAAGCAACTGATGAACCGGCTACGACCGGCCATTCAAGCAGGTGTTCCAGTAACGAACTATGGAATGGCAATTGCTTACGTTCAGGGAATTTACAACCGGGCAATTGCACCATTCACTAACCAGCAGTCCGACCCAAACGAATACCTATAATCACTATTATCTAATTCTTTACAACACGGAAGTTAAAACGGCCACCGTTCCTTTGAATAACTCCCGAATAGACACCCTTCGTCCATCCATTGATGGATACACGTAGTTGCTCACCAGAAAGTGTTGAATGGTAAACCACTCTTCCCGCAAGGTCGAATATTGAAATGGATGCACCCACAAGGTCAGGCGTTACCTCAACCACAACAAAGACTCCGGCAGGATTAGGATGTATCCTAACTTTTGAAGCAACATCCAGCTCCTTCACTGAAACAGGGTTCCCGTTTTGGACCATCAGCAATTCGCCATTGGGATCAAGTGTAACCGAAGAGGGAACTCCCGAAACCGGAATGGCAAATTCCTGCCCATTTTGAGTCCACACAAGAGTGGTATCTTTTTCTCCACGGTTAAGCGCAATGCGCACGTCCATGCTCATCCTAAAAAATGGAACCGAAACATCGCTGGTGGTCTGGTTCAGGTTTAAAACTACAAAACCATTATCGACCTTATAGGTTGAGGAAACCGTAGGAAACCCTTTTCCATAGTACCACTGGTTTAAAAACCATGTGTAATCCTTTCCGGCATAGCTGTTAAGTACTGCTAGAAAATTAGCACCAGTTGCCGTTCCTCTGCCATATTGTGTCAAAAAATGCCTGAGCATTCCAAAGAATTCGGTATCGTTATCCAACTCCTTGCGAAGCATATGTATAATGGCTGCTCCCTTTTTGTAGGATAGATAATAGTCGAAGATTCTATTCTCGTCGGTTGCGTCGCTCGTAGGAACATAAACGCTGCCATGTGGTTCCATCAAAGCCATGGAAAATGCACTTGTCATCCATGCCGCAGCGGTAGAAGTTTGTCCACTAAATTCCCGGTAGAGGTATTCAGAATAGGAGGCAAAGCCCTCGTTTATCCAAATGTCCTCCCAATCGGCACAGGTAACGTAATCGCCCAAACCATTGGTGCGCCAGCTCATGCGAAACCAGATCGGTGCTAAAAGTGCTAAGAGTAGTAAGCGTTTGATGCTCCATACCTCCCCCAATTGGTGCCATTACGTGTCCATACTTTTCAGCACTAAATGGATATGGCACGTAAAGTTGGGAAAAAGTTTCAATCATGTTAGGTGTTTGATCCAACACTGATTTATAAGTGCTCAAGCAGCCGGAACTATTATAAATGTAGTGGGTTATTGGAACTGAAATTCCCGAAACCGATGCAATATTATCATACTCCTGGTAGTTTCCTATGGTCATTGCCAAAAGGTAGTAGTCGATCGGGTAATGGGTAATCCACTCATACCTCATCTTGCCATTGCCTACATCGGTTATCTTTGTAAGCAGACCATTTGAAGCCGCCTTAAGAGTAGAAGGTACGGTTACAAACACGTAGGCCGAATCGGCCTTGTCGGTTAAAACCTGCTTCACAGGAAACCACTCGTAGGCGTGAAACGATTCGGAGAGAGTCCACAGTATGGTTTGGTTCCAGTTGTAATCCTTGGTGCTCTGAATGCCAGCCATTCCAACAGGAGTTCCGGCATAGTTAACGTGCACCATCGCCATTTCATTCAAGCCAACTGGTGTAGCCGGTGTAATCTGCAGCTCGTTGGATTGATGGGTAAAAGTTGCATCAACGCCATTCACCTGCACCGATGAAACGGTAAGTTGATTGAGTAATTGAAAAACAATGGTAGAAAGGTTGCTTACCTCACTTTCAACTTTAATTTCGGTAAAGCCAGCAATGGTGGTGCTTGTATTCGTTGCACTAAGGTCGATGTGGTAAAACTTTACGTCGTAGTTGGCCATGTCGGCAAGTTGGCGTGCATTTGGATGTAACCCAGGAGTTACAAAGTTGGTATCTTATTCTGAGCAAACAAATGGTTCGAAAAAAGAGCTAAAAGCAGCAAAGTGGTTACCAATAAACTTGACCTTTTCATTTAGCTTGGTGTTGAAAAAACTTACGACAAGTTATGAAATATTTTTCCACCACATAACACCATTGCCTACGGAATAAAAAAGATTGATAGTCGATTAGTGAGTTAGGTTTTCAGGAATAAACTATTACCAATAAGCTAAATAAATGCTACAACACACCTTAGATCAATAGACGATAGACATTTTTGTAACTCGTAACGTTACTGTTACCTGTCATTTATCCAGCACTCTTCTCCACCAACTTTAGGATACTCCAACCAACAAGAGCACAGTTAATACACTTCTACCTCAAACAGCTTAGGCCAATACTTCCCTGTGACATACATTCTATGGTTTGTTGAATCGTAGGCAATACCGTTTAACACATCGGTATTCTCCTTTTTATCGGAAGGTTTTAGCAGATCACTAAAAAAACATCGGCAACAACCTTACCGGTTTTTGGATCAATTTTCACAACACGGTTGGTCATGTAATCGTTAGCCCAAATACAACCATCGATATACTCCAGCTCGTTAAGATTATGCACTGGTCCCTCGTTATCGTAAACCTCAATTCTACTCTTTTCCGTGAAGTATTCAGGATCCATGAAATATAGAATATTTGACCCATCACTCATCACCAACTGATTGCCAATGGTGGTAATTCCCCAGCCCTCAGTTGGGTAGTTAAACCGGTTAATCAACCTGAAGGAATTCAAATCGTAAACGAAACAAACATTGGAACGCCAAGTAAGTTGATATATTTTATCACCAAGAATGGTAATTCCCTCACCAAACATCTCTGATGGAATTGCAACCTGCCGTAGCACTTTGCCTGTATTAATTTGAACTTGCCTCAAATTACTTTCGCCCAACTGTCCAGTTCCCTCCAAAAAATCGCCTTTATAAACCAGCAATCCTTGGGTATAAGCTCCAATATCGTGGGGATAGGTATGTTTTATCCGAAAATTTAATCGAACAGGTTTATCTTTAGGCAACACCTTTAAGTTAGCAAACTGAGAATAGACTATCGTCCCAGAATAGGCAACCACCCGAAGTTGTTGAATTCCCATTTTTGAATCTTGAGTATTCCACTTAGCCTGGTTCTTTGTAAATGTTCCCACCACAAGGCTACCCTCCATTAACTTTGCAGAATCGATTGGATTTGTTTCCGATTCCGATACAATTGTAAATGGGACGACCTCACCAGCCCGCACAACATTGCCACTAGAAGGAGCAGAAATAGTAAAAAGTTTTACTTCGCTGGCCGTTACCACCGAAGAGGTATTAGCGTTTTTTTTTGCTTGAACTGCTACAACTCATAAAGGAGAATAACAGCAATGCAGTGATTATCTTATTCAATATACTTTTCATTATTCTATCGTCTAAATATGTTCCAGAAACTCTTCCGCCCTTTTTTAACGCTCTACGCTCTTGCATGGGATTAATTGCGGTCTCTTCAGGGCAAAGCATTTCCCATACCTTCGTCCATCCAGGAAATCCTCCAAGATTTTTATCGTCTATATAGATATCGGCATCAATCTTTCGTGATACAGTATCATCCAAAACCTCCTCGGCATAATTTTTATTCACCGCATAAAATTCCACTCCATGTTGCCTACAGAACTCCACCGCCTCTTCCAGTGGCTTCCCATCTCTATAAGTCCATAAAATCAAATGAAATCCTTTACGCTGCAGTAACTTCATGGTTTCAAATGCAAAAAGCATCTCCTGACCGATGGCCGGATAGGCATTTTCTACAATTGTTCCGTCAAAATCGACTGCAACCTTCACCATAATTTCATTAAAAAGGATTGCCCAAATTTAAGTGATTAAAGCTATAAGTTATGGAAAAGACGTTAGAATACTGACCAATGCCAACACTTCCAATGTTGGTAAGGGCATAATCAAGCGTCCAGTCGTGCCACCTCACACCCATTCCAAGGTTTGGCTGAAAGGTATAACTCTTTTTTCCGCCAAAGTCCTGCTCCTCCTGAATGTTATTTACCCCCACACGCATAAATACCAATTGGTTGTATCCAACTTCCAACCCCACTTTGGGATCAATACTAATTGGATCCGAGGCAATAAGAGTATGACGTTTCCCATCGAAGGTAACCTCGAGATTCACCTCTGCCAGCGCAGTAACCTTTCCCGCTACCTTAAAAAAACGCGACACGCCGGCCACCAATCTAGGTAATGTGAGCTCCACATTTTGAGAAGGAGCCACGTTGAAAACGGAATCTCCAACAGCAATTTCCAGCTTAGATGAGTTAAATGTCCAGTAAGTAAAAGTTGTAGTAACATCTTTCAAATTTGCCCCCACCACCCATCCATTAAACGATTTTTTGGCAGCAATGTCAACTCCAAAGCCATAGCCGGCAGCAAACTGTCCCACGTGTCTATAAATTATTTTAGCACTTCCTCCAACGTCAATACCTATTAAAGGCAGCCTCTTTCCGTAGCTGAGAATAAATGCATTATCGGAAGTTGAAAAGAGTGAAATTCGGTCGTAATCCAGATTTCCATCCTTATCGAAAAGGTTGGTGGTATTTAAGATATCGTCAACGCCAAGCCGAATAAAACTCATCCCAAACCCAGAAAGGGAGTCTATTCGATAAGAAAATGCAGCGTAGTCGAAGCTGGCAATTCCAGCAAAATATTCGGCATGCATGGCGCCAACACTATACTTTTGGGTTAAATGAGCTAAAACAGCAGGATTCCAATAAAGACCAAAAGCACCTTCATCCGATGAAACCACTGCGCTTCCCATTCCCAATGCGCGTGCACCAACACCAATCTGTAAAAAATCGTTGCTATACTTTGGTGTCGTTTGTGCAAAAACATCTGAAAACCCTGATAAAAAAAGGAAAACAGCAATAGTATTCTTTATCCTCATGAGGCATAAAATTCGGGGAATAAACTTATACAAATGAATGGTTTTATCCAAACTACAATAAATAACTTAACTTTACGGCACTTATTGCATAACATCCCTTACATCATGAGTATTGCACGTCACATTCCTAACGCGATAACCTCGCTTAACCTTTTTTCTGGATGCATTGCCATCACAATGGCATTCAATGGCAAATTTGAAATGGCTGGTGCCTTCATTTTACTTGCCGCCGTATTTGATTTTTTCGATGGTATGACAGCCCGCTTATTAAAGTCATATTCCGACATTGGGAAAGAGCTCGACTCTCTTGCCGACATGGTAAGTTTTGGCGTCGCACCTTCAATTATCTTTTTTAAATTGATGCAGTTAGGCTTTGCAGGAGTTCAAGATGGGGCAGCCAACTACCTTCCTTATCTAGCCTTTATAATTGCAGTATTTTCAGCACTACGACTGGCAAAATTCAACATCGATACTCGTCAAACTTCCTCCTTTATTGGACTACCTACACCTGCCAACGCACTCTTTTTGCTCTCCTTTGGATTGTTATACACCAGCAACCTGAGCTACAAAGACACTATTCTAAATCCATATGTTTTATTAGTAATTGCAATAATTTTCGCACTCCTATTGGTTGCCGAAATACCCATGTTTGCTTTAAAGGTAAAGAGTCTAAAATGGAAAGGCAATGAGATTCGCTACATTTTTCTAGGATTATCTGCCGGAATTGTTCTCATGCTTCACGAAATGGCATTGCTTGGAATAATTCCACTCTATATAATCATCTCACTGTTTACGCAGAAAAAGCAAGTTGCTTAGCAAGGAAATTTTTTCTCGCCAACGCCAACTCGCATTACAGATTCCTGTCGAAGGATAGATTCCTTATGGACCATTTCGAGCAAACTTTTTACGAAATTGGAATTTAGGTCAAGTGATTCAGCTTGCTCTAACCAATCGCGAAGCATCTTTTCAAATCGGTTAACCTGTAGAATAGTAACGTTTTGCTGTTGCTTAAACCTACCTATCTCCTCTGCAATTTTCATTCGCTGGCCAAGCAGCTCCAAAACCTGCCCATCAATGGAATCGATTCGCTGACGAAGAGTTTCAATGCAACGTGAAAAATCGCTATTGGCTGTTGTACTGGTAGGAAACGACATTGAAGTAAGCACCTCCTGAAGCTGCTGCGGATTAAGTTGCTGACGAGCATCGCTGAGCGCCACAGGAGGATTAATATGCGTTTCGATCATTAGGCCATCCATATCTAAATCGAGGGCTTGTTGGGCAATTCCTTGCACCAATTCCCACTTACCAGCAATATGGCTTGGGTCACAAATAATTGGCAAATCTGGATATAGACGTTTAAGTTCAATGGAAACTTCCCATCTTGGAATATTTCGAAGGCCACGCTTTTCGAAAGGATAAAATCCCCGGTGAATTGCGGCCAACTTACGACACCCCTCTTTATTAAGTCGTTCCAATGCTCCAATCCACAGTTCAATATCAGGATTAATTGGATTTTTTACCAATACCGGCACATCCACTCGTCCAAGTGCAGCAGCCAACTCCTGTATAGAAAAAGGGTTTGAAACGGTGCGCGCTCCCACCCAGAGAATGTCGATTCCCCATTTCATAGCCGCCTCAACGTGGGCAGGAGTAGCCACCTCTACAGCCATCTTCAGCCCTGTAATCTCCTTAGCCTCAGCAAGCCATTCCAACGCTTGCAAACCCATTCCTTCAAAAGTTCCGGGTCGAGTACGTGGTTTCCAAACTCCCGCTCGAAAGATAGATATGTTTGGAATTTGAGCAATAGCATTTGCTGTAGCCAACACTTGTTCCCTTGTCTCGGCACTACAAGGGCCCCCAATAATTATTGGTCTACCAAATTTCTCACCAAACCATTCGTCGGTTGAAACAATATCGAGCATTAAGTCTTCTCCAAAAGTATTAATTGCCACAAACAGATAAAACAAAAAGGGGCTGCTCACCATTTAAACTACAGGTTGCAGTCCCAAATATTTATTTAAAAATTACTCTTCATGTTTTGCCTTTTCAAGCTGTTCGAACTTTTCTACAGCCCAAACAACGGCCCGATAGGATACATAGATCAGCACTGGCCAACTTACCAAACCCAATATTTCAGACATATATTTCATCTTCAAAGTATTAATCATTCAACTCTTCTTAACTTACGATTACCAACATACTTAGTAAACGTGAATATTCTCGTTCATTTCGGCAGAGTCAATCTTCTTATTGTTGATGGCTCGCCAAGCAAAAAAGATATAAAGCGCCACAAAGGGTACAAGCAACGATACAACAGTCATAACCTTTAGGGTAAACTTACTAGAGGAGCTATTGTAAATAGTTAGCGAACTCTGCAAATCGAAGGTAGATGGATAGTAAGCGGTGTTATTATATCCAGCGGTGAGGAGAAGAGCCAACACGGTAAGAATTACTCCCCCTCCAGCATACCAAATTCCTTTAGTGCTACGTTTCAATAATGATGAACCTATTCCCCAAAGCACCAGTACTACACCTGCGAGTAAAACACCAAGCACCGCAGGCATGGCCAAAAGGTTATGCATGTATTTGTAATCTTCCATAAACACCTTCCCTGTAGTTGAATTTACGGCAAAGCCTTGGGAAAGGATTACCGAGACTAAAAAATACAGGAAGAAGACCAAAAATGGAATTGCATTGTAAAACAGCTGTCTTTTCGATCGTGCAAAAATATTTTCATCGTCTATGTTATTCATAAAGTAAAGGGAACCCAAAACCCGAGAAAGAAAAAACACAGCCAAACCTAATGCAACATTCTGAACATTTAAAACTGCCTCTAACCCATGAAAAGGTGTCTCCCATACCGAAATCGTAGGATTAGCAAGATTCGTAATGTTATCCTTGGCAACAGAGAAGGCTGAACCAGAGAAAAAAGTTCCAACGGCTACTCCCAACAAAATTGTTCCCAGCAATCCATTCAAAAAGAGAAATATTTCAAAGGTTTTTGCGCCCAGAAAATTGCTAGGTTTAGAACGAAATTCATAGGAAACGGCCTGAATTATAAAAGCGAATAGTATTGCCATCCAAACCCAATAGGCTCCACCAAAGCTGGTGGAGTAGAACAATGGAAATGAGGCAAAAAAAGCACCACCAAAAGTTACCAATGTGGTAAAGGTAAATTCCCATTTTCGGCCTAAGGAGTTAACCAGCATTCGTCTTTCGTCTTCATTTTTAGCCACAGTGTACAGAAGCGTTTGACCTCCTTGAACGAAGAGCAAGAAGACCAATATAGCACCTAAAAGTGAAATGATAAACCACCAGTATTGCTGGAGCAGCATGTATGTTGTATCAACCATTTTAATGTCCTCCTTCGTTAGGTCCTATTTTGATTTGCTTGAATAATATTTTCATTTCTGCAATAAGCAGCACGGAGAAAAGGATGCCAAACAGCCAGAAAGTAATTTGAACGGCACTTGCATCTATGCGCGACACCGCTGCAACTGTTGGAAGTAAATCCTGAATTACCCATGGTTGACGACCAACTTCTGCAACAATCCATCCAGCCTCTGAGGCAATATAGGCCAATGGTACCGAAACGATTAAGAGGCGAAGTAACCATCTGTGTTTTTGCAATTGCTGTTTAAATATTAGCCATAACACAACAACAAAAAGAATGATAAAGTAGAAACCCAACGCCACCATAATATGAAAGCTATAAAAGGTAAGTGGAACATTGGGGATGATGCTCTCTGGATCGTTTAGGTAGCCATAACCAAAGTATTGAAAATTTTGCTCTAGCACCATCTTGCTAAAGTTCATCAACTCCTTATTGCCATTCTTCTTAGCCTTTCGATAATCTGCTAACGCCTGAATAGCAACGCGACCACGACTAATTTTCTGCTGCGCCGATAGTGCAAGTTGACCATTTCCCTCAGCATCCATATAGATATAACCATCGACCACATCCTTAACGCCGGGAACAAAAGCATCAACATCTCTATAGCTAAGCATAGACAGCAACTTCGGTATTTCAAACTTAAACACAAAAGCATCGGTAGAATCGTTATACTTTTTCCCTGGAGTAAGCATACCTACGGCAACTAAGCCTGCATTGGTTTTTCCTTCATATAACCCTTCCATAGCAGCGAGCTTCATTGGTTGCTTTTGAGCAACTTGATAAGCGGAACCATCACCAGTAAATGCAAGAAAAGAGAGCTAATCAAACCAAAGACGCCAGCGACTATAATACTTCGCTTGGCCATGAGAATTTCTCTTCCTTTAAGTAAATACCAAGCACTAACGCCAAGCACAAAAATCGAGGCAAGCACATAACCCGAGGTAATGGTGTGCATGAATTTATTAATAGCTACAGGTGAAAACAATACAGCCCAAAAGTCAACCATCTCGTTTCGGGCCGTTTCAGGATTAAACACCATGCCCGCAGGATATTGCATCCATGCATTAGCCACCAATATCCAGAGTGCAGATAGATTGGCACCAATGGCGGTGAGCCAACTTGCTGTAAGATGAAATTTTTTGCTCACCTTGTTCCACCCAAAAAACATTATGGCGATAAAGGTAGACTCCATAAAAAAGGCCATAATTCCCTCAATGGCCAATGGAGCGCCAAAAATATCACCTACAAACCAAGAATAGTTGGACCAGTTTGTACCAAATTCAAACTCAAGAATTATTCCAGTGGCGACACCAATTGCAAAATTTATTCCGAAAAGGGTCATCCAAAATTTAGTAATCCGCTTCCACTCCTCGCTTCCAGTCCTAACGTATATGGTCTCCATTATGGCTACAATAAACGCAAGGCCTAAGGTTAGTGGGACAAAAATCCAATGATAAATTGCCGTCAGTGCAAACTGTGCCCTCGACCAGTCAACAACCGATAGATCAATGTTTTCTACCATAGCTTAAGCTTATTTAGGTTTTGTTAATTGTTCAATCACATGATTACTACGCTCCTCGTCTGTTTTAAAATCCTTTTGGAGAATATTTGGGAAGAAGAAGATCTTTAAAACAGCAAACATGATAAAGAGCTTGATGATAATCAGCACCCATAAAGTCTTACCAAGAGTCATACCTTTAAAGCCCTCATAGTAAAACAAAAAAACTCGATATACCCAATTTTTTTTCTTCATAGGTTCCTACCAAAATTAGGACAAAATAGCTTATTATAATAATAAAAATATTGCTTTTTAAACACCATTTCATATTTGTTGTTTGATAAATGGAGAAAAAACCGATCACATCCTTCGGCCTACATAATTGGCTACAATAATATTTACTTACAATTGCTACCTTTGCACACTATGGCTAAAGACATTGACATTATCGAGAAGAAAATACTCGGGTTCAAAGCACGTAAGTTAAACCTGTTTACCACCTCCTCGTTTCAAACTCACAGTATTGTTCTACTTCACATCATTAGTAGGATAGACAATACCATTCCTGTTTACTTTATCAATACTGGATATCTTTTCCCAAAAACCATAGAATACAAAGACCAAATCTCCGACTTTTTTGGTTTAAAGATAATTGACCTAGTGCCTACAATTCCAAAGCACTTGCAAAAAGATACAGAGGGAAACCTTCTCTTTTCTAGTAATCCCGATCTCTGCTGTCACATCAACAAGGTATTGCCACTAGACAACCTACTTCCAAAATTCGACATATGGATAAATGGTGTTAGAGCCGATCAAACAGCTATTCGCAGTGCCATGAAAGAGGAAGAGAATGCACCCCATGGGGTAATCCGCTACCACCCCATGCTCAGTTGGACTAAGCAAGAAATTTATAAATACATCAAAGAGTTTGATCTACCTCGTCATCCACTCGATCCACTTGGGTATAGTAGCATTGGCTGTGAACCCTGCACACGAAAGCCCGACCTAAATTTTCCCGACAGAAATGGGCGATGGTTTGGCCAAAACAAAACCGAGTGTGGATTGAATACTGAACTTGTTATTAACCACGAAAAGTAAAGTAATGAAGATTTTAGTTACTGGAGGAGCAGGATATATAGGCAGCGAAATTGCAAAACAGCTAACTTGGCTAAAAACCATTTCGCAAGTGATAGTCTACGACAACTTTGCCACTGGGAAACATGGACTTTTGCAAAAAGGGTTCAACCACGCCAAACTAAAAATTGTAAAAGCAGATATACTAGACAGCAGAACATTGGCCAAGGAAATTTCGGGATGCAGCTTAGTATTTCATGCAGCGGGGGTTGGAAGTCCTATTAATTCAAACGATTTTCAAATTCACCAGATGGAGCAGGTTAATCACTGGGGAACTGCGGAACTCGTAAATTTGCTTGAGACTCATGCTCCCAATGCACGTCTAATATACCTATCCACCACCGAAATTGAAAATCAGAACAATCCATCATCCTATACTTCTTCAATTTTTAGAGCAGAGGAGGAAATTGATCGCCTAGTTAAAAAAAATTTGGCATCGGTACTTCGAGTTGCAGATGTTTTTGGCTATAGCCTAAATTTAAGGATCAACACACTTCTCAATAAAATGATTACCGATGGATTTCTTTTGGAAAGGTTCAATTCTTGGTGA
>Ga0268359_12854_pt1 | contig 39979 bp, 47 predicted proteins | sample BioMet11_FD_194416 | JGI IMG/M metagenome (GOLD analysis project Ga0268359, IMG submission 194416) | Sewage microbial communities from Oakland, California, United States - Biofuel 11 (PacBio Assembly) | ecosystem: Engineered > Wastewater > Sewage > Unclassified | place: USA: California | collected...
CCCCGTTATCCGCCTTCCTGAACTCTTCGGGCTTCTGCGAATCGACAAAGACCACCGTGCGCCCGAACTTGGGGAGCGTGTAGTGGAAGAACTCGTACGTACCGCCGTACAGGTTATCGGCCGAGACTATCTCGTCCCCGGGCCGGGTGACATTGAGGATCGCGTACGTGATCGCCGCCGCTCCTGATGCCGTGGCGAGCGCCCCGGTCCCTCCTTCAATGGCCGCGATGCGCTTCTCAAAGACATCCGTTGTCGGGTTCATGAGCCGGGTGTAGATGTTCCCGGGTTCCTTTAAGCCAAAGAGGTTGGCGGCGTGCTCGGTATTCTTAAAGACGTACGATGTGGTCTGGTAGAGCGGGACCGTGCGGGACCCGGTGGTCGGGTCCGGCACCTGTCCGGCATGGAGGGCGGTCGTGCCCAGCCTGAACTTCTTCTCGGTCATGAATCTTCCTCGGATGTGCCTTTGTTGTGTCTTGGTTTTTTCCTTCATTGTCCGGCGGGGATCTTCTCCACCGGGATTTCGTATTTTTCTGCGATTTCGGTAAACGCGTCTGCAAGGTAGTGGATCTTCTCCCACGAGAGGCCGTAGGTGTTGAGCTTCCAGGTCCGGGTTGCACCCGCGAATTCGCCGACAATCCCGCGTTTCGTGAGTTCATCGGAGAGGTAGAAACCCCGCCGCTTGTGGGTCTGGGCCACGACATCGAAGCTGCCCGTGGTATCGACTTTCGTGAGCGAATGCTTCCTCGGGTACTCGGAGAGCACCTTGCTCCCGTTGATCCGGAGCAGGGCGTCAATGAAGTAGTTGGACTTCTTTACCTCCTCGTCCCAGTGGAGCACCCGTTCCTTAACCGTGGGGAACGATGCCATCATGGAGAGCAGGGTCCCGCCCATCAGCGTGCACCCGAGCATCTCCACCTCCTTGATCCCGAACTTGCGTTTGGTGAGATCCCCCACCATCCCCGTGGTGCGGAGGGCCTTTGGCGCAAAGTCGTCGTTTATCGCAAGGACGCCCGACGGCGCTACCGAGGCCATGCTCTTGTGGCCCGAGCCGACCGACGAAGTCCGCCCCGATCTTCTTGCCGTCAACCGGCTGGACGCCGACCGTGTAGGCCCCGTTGTACAGGAGGGGGAATGTCGTACTGGTGGGCGACTTTTGCGATCCCGCTAATCTCGTGCTCGTTTGCATACTGGTAATCGAAGTGGTCGATCATGACGAGCACCGGGAGCTTCCCGGTCTCTGATCCTTGACAGTCTTCGATCTTCTGTGCGGTTGCCTCGGCGGTCACGATGTGCTTATCGTTAAGCGGAACCTCTTTTACCACCCCGCCGGCGTTTTCCTACGGCCGAGAACTCGGTGTAGTGGGCGAAGGGCCGAGACGATGACCGTGTCTCCCTTATCGACAAGGGTGTTGGTCACGGCCTGGAACCCGCGCCGGGCGCCCGGGACTACCCGGGCCTGGTCCATGTTGAGCCATTGTGCAAGTTCAGCGTGGAATTCGGCGATTCCGGGCCGCGAGATCTTGTCGAGCCGGAACGGTTTGCGGCAGAAGTCGCAGGTGGAATAGCCCGTCACCGTACGAGATGAGTGCCTTTCTCGCCTCGGTCGTGAGCCGTCCTGCCGCCTGGATAGGCTGGATGTTGATGAACTCCTCCTCGCGGGAACGGACATCCAGCGTGCCGGCAATCTTTGTCACCTCGTGGAGTGCCGGTGCCTGCCTCAAGATCGGCAATGATGCCCTTGAGGTCCTGGATCTTCTGCCGGAATGCTGCCTCCTGCCCGGACAGAAAGGCCGGTGGGGAGGGCATCCCGGAAGATCCCCCGGATCTCCTCGAGTTCAAAGAGAGCCTCGAATGTTTTCTGGGTTCTGATACTCATGGTTTCACCAGAGAGCCAGGACCCGGAATTGAACCGGGATATACTGATCTGCAGTCAGCCGCGTAGCCTTTCCGCCATCCTGGCTTTGTTGTAGTTCACGATTGTGAATCTTACCATAATAGATAACAATCGTGAATATTTATAGATTCTCCAACCGGCAGGATTTACCTGATCCGTTTTTCCGACGGAAATAGGCATTTTTTCGGGATTTTTCGTATGCTTTGGAGTGATACTGCATGCGCATATGAAATGCCTGACAGTAATCCAGATCCTTGCATTCCCGGATAATATACCTGCCGCAGAATACTTTTACAGTGATATAAAAATGGGGGACTGCCCTAGTCGAAAAGAAAAAGAAATCCCCGGTATCAGACCAGGGGTTCCGGCTGCTCTTCGTTGAGTGCCGGAAGCCGTGTGGTCTTGAAGAGGACCGGGCTGTCGCTCTGCCGGATCTTTTCCATGATCAGGTCCTTGCCGTTCTTTGTCATGGCAAAGACAGGGACCGACACTCCGGCCTGTAACAGGGCCCTCTTCCCGGCAATCTCCCGGACCGGCCCGGATGCGCAGGCCGTGACAATATCGGCCGATGATGCCATCATCTCCACTTCTTCCTTGTCGAGCCCGGTGGTATGAACCGCAAAGATCAGCACATCCGGGTACCGGTCCCGTAGTACCTTTGCCTCCTTTGGGAGAGGCAACCGTGACTGCCTACACGCTTGTATCCCCGTTCATATGCCCTGGCAACACCGGCCTATCTGGTTAAGCGATGCCCGGGCCGGGTCGATGACCGTCCCGCCGTGCTCTTCGATCCTGCGGATCACATCAGGGATAGGGGACGGTTTTAACAAGGCCCGACATCCTCCCCCCGATCCCCTGGACAAGGACGGGATCGGTGGCAATAAGCGTCCCGGCACCGTCAGAAGCAAGGACAACGGCGTTGAGCATTCCGGCATGAAAGCCCAAAACTGAGGATCTCCGATGCACCAAAGCCGACAAAGGGCCGGGCATCTGTCACCTTCCCGCCGGGGAGTGCACATGCCCCAGGTCCTGATCCGGTTCTCGATGTTGGCCTTTACCGATTCACGGTCGGGGGTCTGGACCTGGGCAGGCCATCTTTTTTGCGAAGCGGGCACGAGGCAATTTTTGCCTCTCCTACTTCTACCACGGTGCCGTTGCGGATAACCACCCGGCACCTGCCGATGGCTTCCATGATGTGTTCGTCAGGTTCTTCTGCCATGGAGCGTTCCCCGTACCAGTACTAGGCACGGGGTGAATCTTATCCGTATCTGTTCCTTCATAAAAAGAGACGCCGGGAATAACCGGCGAAAAAATGGGGGGACGTGCCCGGTCTGTCCGATCCCTTCAGGGGATATCATGACATCGCCTGACAACAGGGCATTGTTTTGTGAGTGATCCGGTACAGTATTGTAGGATGTGCTGTTCCGGCCCCGGGCGATCCCCGTAGTGGGGAGCGTCAGGACAACTGCCACGGCAACGATGCCTGCTGCCATCGGGATACTGGTTGCAGCCCGGTTGTTCTGTTCGGGCAGGTGGCCCTCGTGCGATTTTTCCGCGAACAGGCCCGCCAGGAGGAACATAATAATGAACCCGGCAATGGCGGAGAGCGTCGCGGTACGGTTGTGGTGTGGTTGCATGTCTCTTTCTTGTTCACGCTTGAACGGTGAACAGACAGTATCCGCTATATATGGATAAGAACCTGCAAAAACCGGTAATTTTTACCGATAGTTTTTGATCTCCAACAGCAGTTTTTTGTAAAATCCAATAAAGGCCCTGAATGAATCGTAACGATACGGTAACTATCAAAAAACGAGAGCCAGGACCCGGAATTGAACCGGGATATACTGATCTGCAGTCAGCCGCGTAGCCTTTCCGCCATCCTGGCCTGTGTCGTTCTTCACGATTGTGACTCGACATACCAGTGTTGGAGGGGGATTTATTTAAGGGGTAATTTACCGGCAAAATTTACCGTGACCGGATGTTCGGCAGGTCCGGCAAACAGTAATGACGGGAAATGAGAGCAGGTCAAAAAAGGAAAAAGGTTCGTTGTTACGATGCCGGCACCGGTTCCTGCTCAGCGGGAGCAAGCCGGTACAGGCTCTGGCGTGCATCCGCAATGGAAAGGTACTCGGCGAGCACGTTCTCGGCTTTCAACCGGGAGAGGGCATAGCGCACGGTACGTTCCGGAAGATAGGACTCGCGGATGATCTCTTTCTGGGTCATCTGCCGGTTTGCCCTGATGATGGCATACACCAGTTTTGCCGATGGCGGCAGGTGTCCGAGTTTCTGTACCGGGTATTCTGAGCTGTTATTCACAGCAAAGACGATCACTCATGGTTGACCACATCACACGTATTGTTCACAATTGTTAATATTCTTAGCCCTCGCGGGTGAGCGGTTTACCCTCCCCGCCACTACCGGCTGCTCCTATTTTCTCAGTGCGGCCATGAACCGGTCCCGGATCTGTGCCGGTGACAGGGAAATATTGGGCACATCGCTGTTCCCGGGCCGGATCCGGACATGGACAAAGGTGGGACCATTTGCGGGTTGTGCAGCAAGGGCATCTTCGAGTTCCCCAGGTTCGTGAACTGGTCAGCTACGTGCGTAAACCCGGCCCCGAGCGCCATGAGGGCAAGGTCAGCGGTATCCTGCCCGGGCCGGGGCTGGTTACCGGTGCTGCCAAAGACGCCGTTGTCGAGGCAGACTATTGTCAGGTTGTCCCTTCCCCGACGCTGCGATCACCGGGAGGATCGCCGAACCGAGCAGGCTCCCGTCACCGTCGATCACGATCACTCTCTTTATCCGGCCGGGCCGTTGCAATCCCGAGGCCGATCGCGGAAGCCTGCGTGTAGCTGCCCAGCATGTAGAAGTTCTCCGGCCGGTCGCGGGCTGCATAGAGTTCCTTTGAGGGCACACCGATATTTGCGACCAGGAGCTCATCATCAACCGTCCCTGCAATGGCCCGGATCGCCTCGTACCGGGTCATCGCCGGGGCCCGCCAGTTCCGCGTATAGGTAACCGAGAACGGGCGCACAACCGGAATTCCCGCAGGTGCACTGCCATTGGCCTCCTCAATACACTCAGGTCTCAGGAGGATCACGTGGGGAGCATGGTCGCGGTATGCTGCTGCCACGGCCCTGCCGATCTCATGAGGGGCATCCGGCCCGGAGACGATAGTACAGGCAATCCCCGCCGCAGCAAGGATTGCCGAGAGCGGACGATTGAACGGAACCTGGGCTGGGATCTTCTCTCCATCGCACCCCCGCCAGCTCGCGAGATCGGGAGCGGCAGGCCGAAGGTCACGGTAAGCGAAAGGATTGCGTTCAACATGTTCCCGAGCCCCGAACTCTGGATCGCAATCGCCGGGCGGGCACCGGCAAGGTACGCCCCTGCCGATATGCCCACGCCGTCCTCTTCCCGGGTCAGGCCGATGTGCCGGAACTCATCCGGGATCCGGTAAAAGAGTCCTTTTGCCTTGTCGCAGGGGATGGAACAGACAAGGTCGATCCCCTGGTTCTTTAGTTCGCCGATAATCTGGTTATCGTCCATAGTGTGCCACCCATGTTTCGAGATCTGATTTTATCCCCTCAAGGGAACCGTCGGCCGCCACACATGCCGCCGGTTCGGGCGGGTACTGCGTAAAGTCTTCCCGGATCCGCTCGTATCCCCCGCCGGTGATATTGAGGACAATTGTATCGTCCCGATCGATGGATCCGGACTCTGCCGCCTGTATAAGCGCCGCGGTAGCAACCGCAGCCGCCGGGTCGGGGTCGATCCCTTCCGTTTCCCGGATGAGTTTCTCTGCTACCCTTCCCGCGGTATTGGAAACCGCGTACATCTCACCTTTTGTTGCCTCAAGAGCATCATAGAGACCGCCGGCAATGGCATAGGGGGGCTGGCGGTTGGTCAGTACCGGTGACATGACAGCCTGTACGGCATTAGACGCATCCGGCATATCAAGCTCCGGGTCTATGGCTACGCCGGCACTGGTGCCAAGCCTGAAACCATAGGAATAAACGGCTCGTTCTGGGCGCAGTGGAGCCGGGGCAGTACCGGGCCAAACCTCCCGTCGCCCTTTGAGCCGCAGGGCAGCCTCCCATGCGGCTATCGCACCCGTGCCGCTCCCCACTGCCTGGAAATAATGGTCTGGCATCCTGCCGATGGTCACGGCCGCATCGAGCATCACGGTTCCCATGCCGTCGCGCCGGGCCACGTTCCTTAGCCCCGCCTTCGGGAACGCACCCGGGAACTGCCGTAAGGGCGTTTGCAACGGCGATCGCGTCCGTGTAATCCCCTTTAACGGCCACAACGAAGAGATCGCGGGCGGGCACTGCCGTCCAGAGCCGGGAGACCTGCGGTTTCCGGGACGACAATGACCACCGGGCCGGTGGTACTGCGCCGAGATCCCGGCAAAGGCCCGCCGGTATTTCCCGCCGAAGCGATCACCGGGATCTTCCCGCCGGACTCGGCGAGCCGCTGCATGGTGGCAAGCGCTTCGAGCTCCTTGAACGAACCGGTGGCAAGTACCGCTCCCTGTTCGGGCCAGTACCCCGAGAACGAGATATACAGCCGGGAGAGGCCGAGTTCCCGGGCAAGGCCGGTGCTCCGGTAGGTGACTGCTCCCCCTGAGGGGAGGAGGGGGCTGTTCACCGGGAGCCAGCAGAGGTACCGGAAGATCCCGGTGCAGGGTGCGAGGCGCAGACTTCGTGTTCGGTACTCGGTCCGCAGCAGGGAATCGTGGCCGTTCGGACAGGAAAGGGCGGTGGTATCGGGGACGACCTCTCCCCCGCCCACGCACCGCAGCCGGTACCTGGCGGTCACGACGCGCTCCCCGACAGGATCCGAATGTCTTCCACCCTGACGTGGATGCCCTCTTTTTTCTTTAAAACCATGTTTACGACCCCGGTGTGGGCGAGATCCATCATGCAGGCGTCGGGCAGGAAGGGCTGCCGGCACCCGAACCCCGGCGGGCGCCGGATCACTTCCGCAATACCCTCGAACGCATGGACATGGTAGGCCTGCACGTCGAATGCCACTTCCTTCCGTGCAACAAGTGGGCCGACCGTGTGGCATTCGAGCACCCCGGTCACCGGGTTTGCCGCAAGAACGCGGAGCGCATGGACAATCGGGCAGCCGGGCCCGGCCGGGCGGCCGGTGACAAGTGCCCCGGGCCGGATGTCCCACTTCTCCACGAGATCGGCCCGAAACGGCACGATGAACTTGCGGGCCGAAGGTTCGCCGCGGAATGCATGGATGACAAAATCATAGGGCGCTCCGGTCACATCTGTCCCGGAATACCGGGCAGGCACCCGGACCCCGCACGGTTCCCCGGCAAAAAAGGGGCAGTCCGATTCCGTCCGCGTCCCGTCTGCAACAGCCTCGCCGAACTTCACACAGGACGCAAAACCGCATGCCCCGCAGTCCTTTCCCGGCGGGTGCCACACCTCCGCAGGCATTTAGTCCCCCCGGTACAGGTTGTCGGCCTCTTCGAGGGGCCGGATCACGCCAAAGTGGTGCTGCCATCCGATCTCCTTTTTCCCGATGCAGATGGTGCAGACCCCGAGCGGCGGGGTGCCCCGGAGTACGATCGTCTCCGGGTCGGTAATCCCCGGGTAGTTTTTGATCGCTGTAAAGAGGTAGCGGAGCCCTGTTCCCTGCACGGCGTTCGTCTCCACGATATCTATCCCCGGGACCACGCTCCGTATGCACTCGCGGAAGACCTCCTTTTCCGCCTGGGAGACGAGGTCGGTCTTGGTCACCACCGCGGCATCGGCAAGGGCGATGAGCGGCGCCATCTTGAGCGGCGCATTACTCCCCGAGACTGCAGGAAGGACCGCGATGCCAAACGCCTGCGTGGTATACGGGGTGCAGCGGAGGCAGAGCCCGGCGCTCTCGACAACGAGCATCCCGGCACCGAGACCTGCCGCCCAGGATTATCGCATCCTGAGCACCATGACCCCCATGTGGTCGGGACAGAGATCGCCGGAGTATACCTTCCGGGCCGGGATGCCGAACTCTGCACGGAGTTCCTCGTCCTCGAACGCACGGACCACATCGATCTTGAGGTAGGCGGGCCGGTCGGTCTGTGCGCATGTTTTGACGATCTGCCGGATGACCGCAGTCTTGCCGGCGCTCGGCGGGCCGGCAACGATGACCAGTTTCATGCAGGAACACCGGATTTTTTTACGGGGACGGGCTCTGTTTCGGCCGTCCCGATCACTTCGCCGCAGCGGATCCGTTCGCGGAGGGCAAACAGGAAGGTATCCACACCGGAAACGGTACCGATGATCTCCCGTTCGCGTTCCCCGGGTTCGAGGACCGCGGCAACCGCACCGTTCTTCATCACGATCCGCCGGTCGGTGATGAGGGCGAGGAACGGGTCGTGGGTGAACAAAAATCACGGCCTTATGGTATTTTCGCAGGACAGGCTATGACCCGCTCCTTGTTGATGCCGGCGTTCTCTACTTCGTCGAGGAGCAGGATCGGGGTCCGGCCGATAAGGACGGCATCGGCAATCAGGAGCGACCGGGTCTGTCCCCCCGAGAGCCCGGTCATCCGCATGGAGGTATCGATCTTCTCGCCGGTAAATTCGTTGGCGAGCGCGAGTGTCCGTGCGACAAGTCCCTCATCGGCGGTGCCGCGGGCATGGATGTGGAGGTCGAGGAACCGGGCCACATCGAGGTCGGCGATAACCCGGGTGTTCTGGGTAATGAGCGCTATGGGTTTTTTCGCCGGGTCGCGGACGAGCTCCTCGGGGGGTTCCTTCCCGTTGACAAGGATGCGGCGCCCGGTTGCCGTGTCCTCCTGTGCGAATACCTCGATATCGTTGATGAACGCGGACTTCCCCGAACCGGTCGGGCCGACAATGGAGAGAGTATCCCCCGGCCGGATTTCTATCCGGTCGAATCCCTCCTTTTCCCCGGCCCGGTTTTTCCCGGGAAGGATAGTAAGTTCGTACGCCTGAATCTGCTGCATGACAGGATCATGGACAGGGTTCTTCAAATATATTTCCTAAAGTGCAAAATTTTTTTCCCTTTAGTAATAGTTATAATCTAAAAAAGAATACATTAGGGTTAATATGTTTTCAAAACGGATATTCGAGGCAGACTTCCCCGCCGCACTCTCCGAGGAACTGGATCGCAGGAACATGACGGTAAAAGACCTCGCGGACCAGACCGGCATCCCGGCCTCGACCCTGTACAAGGTGTCGATGGGGGAACGCGATCCCCGGCTCTCGACCGTAAAAAAGATCGTATCGGTCCTCGAACCCGAGCGGCACCGGTTCATTGCAGTGATCGCGGCCAAGTTCCTGCTCGATTCCTTTGCGACCCGGGAGATGGAATGGAACGGGCAGAAATTTGCCATCCACGGGTACTCGGCCCATTCCCTCGACGAATGCATTGTCGCCGCCGCCCGCGCCGAAAAAGACGGGGCATCGGGGATTGTCTGCGCCCCGATCCTTGCCTCGATTGTCGAAAAGATCGTCGATATTCCGGTAGGGATGCTCCGCCCCGAACTCTCCTGCGTTGATGAGGCGATCGGCGCAGTGCTCAAAAGATCGGGTGAAGTGCACCATGGCAGGCGATGCGATCCGGATCGGCCATCTCTCGACGATGTACCACACCGCCTTCCTGCTCAGGGGGTCGTCCCTCCTGGCGAACCGGGGAATCTCTGCCACGTGGAAGCTGTACCCGTCCGGGCCGGATATCATCAATGCAATGCAGGCGGGAAATCTCGACCTGGGATACATCGGCCTTCCCCCGGTCATCATCGGCATTGACCGGGGCCTTCCGCTGGCCTGCATTGCGGGGGGCCACATCGAGGGAACGGTTATGGTCGCGGCAGAAGGGACACCGGTTCTTGCCGACTGCGCCGGCATGAAGGAGTTCCTCATGCAGTTTTCCAAAAAAGCGATCGGCACCCCGCCAAAGGGATCCATCCACGATGTGATCGTGCACGAACTGCTCCGGGAATACGGGATCAGCGGGGTAACGGTGAAAAATTATCCCTGGGCCGATTTCCTTCCCGATGCCCTGCTCTCAGGAGAGATTGCGCTTGCCGCCGGGACACCGGCGCTTGCTGCAACAATCGTCCGCTACGGGAAAGGCCGGCTCGCGGTCCCACCGGACCGGCTCTGGCCGTTTAACCCGAGTTACGGGATTATCGTCATGCGGGAGATGCTTGAAAAAAAGGAACTGCTCGCCCGGTTCCTTGCCGCCCACGAAGCGGCCTGCGAATGGATCCGGCACGACCCTGCGGCCTGCGCCAAAATCGTCGCCCGGACAACCGGCATGGTCGATCCGGCCTTTGTCCTTGCCGCCTACCGGATCTCCCCGAACTACTGTGCGGCCCTTCCCCCGGAGTATATCGCATCGACCATGCGGTTCGCACAGACCCTGCACGCCCTCGGCTACACCTCGCGGCAGGTTACAGAAGAGGAGATCTTCGATACCGGGTGCATCGGCTCCGTGCATCCCGGGCCGCACCACTACCGGGCCGGGATCTGCGGCACCTGATCCCCTAATTCTGCCCTCTGTTTTTATTATTTCAGGAGCCGGTACGACCCGCGGGGAACCCGTATGGTGAACCGGGCCCCTTTCCGGTACTCCCCGGTCTCGGCAACCGTGATCCGGGTGATTGCCAGGATCTCCCGGGTTAAAAACAGGCCAAGGCCGGTGTTCTTTCCCACGCCCCGCGCGAAAATCCGCGATTTCTCCTCCTCGGGGATGCCGATGCCGTTATCCTCGAAACAGAGGAGAAGATCGGTCCCGTCCATTTCGCCGTACAGCCGGATTTTCGTGACACCCTCGCCGTACCGGAACGCGTTGTCGAAGAGGTTGTAAAAGACCTTCTCGAGCATCGGATCTGCATAGATCTCGAGGTCTCCCGTCTCGCAGGAGAACTCGATCGTATTGATGAACTGGGCATAAGCCTGTGCCGAGGTCTTTTTAATATTCTGCCAGACCGGCGCCTTGACCCCGAGATCGTCGTAGCCGCGGGTAAACTCGATATGGTTTTTGATGGCAAGCAGCAGTTTTTCCTGCTTGTCGAGGAGTTCTTCCGTTGCCGGGTCGAGCCTCCGTTCCTTTAAGGATCACGTTATACCCGAGCAGTGCCGTGAGCGAGTTGAGCACATCGTGGCGGGTCACCCCGATGATCAGGTTGAGTTTGAGGTTTGCGATCCTGAGGGCGTCGTCGGCCTGCTGGACCCCGGTCAGGTCCCGGATCGAGAGGATCATGACCGAGCGGCCATCGAGGGTAAAATAAGCAATCGTGATATCGGCGGGAAAGACCGTACCGTCAGCGCGCCGGTGGTACCGCAGCGGGACGCGGGGGATGCGCCGGTCGACGACCTCGCGGGTCTTTTTCAGGCTCCCCCGAGAGATCGAGAATGTCCATGCCGGGCATCTCCTCCCGGGTATACCCGTACAGCGCCGCTGCCGCCTCGTTGGTATCGATGATCTTCCGGGTCTCGGCATCGATCAAAACGAGCGGGTTGTTCTTGGCTTCAAAGACGTTCCGGTACTTCTCTTCGCTTGCCTTTAACGCATCCGTTGCCGCAACGAGGGCGAGTTCGGCCTCTTTTCGTTGCGTGATATCCTGGACGATCCCGATGACCCCGGTCCGGTTTCCCTCGTGGTCGGACAGCGGGGATGCAATGCAGCGGATCCAGATTTTTTTCTTTTTTATCGAAAGCTCGACCGGGATATCGTCGGATTCGCGCGTTTCGCCCGCCAGTACTTTTTTGAGATTGCCGGGATAAGGGGTCTCCCCAAACCACGGGAACCGTTCTTCGAGGCGTTTTCCCACGACCTCCGATCCCGGGTATCCCGGTCAGCTCCTCCATATACGGGTTCCAGAGGGTAAACCTGAGATCGGTATCGTATGCGGTGAGCCCTTCCCGGGCATCGCTGATGATACACTTAAGGTAGGCTTCCGAGGCACGGATAAGCCGCTCAGACTCCGCGAGGCGGTGTTCGCTCCCCGCAAGTTCGTTGTAGTTCTGGCGGAGTTCCTCCTCGGTTGCCGTCAGCTGCTCGAAAGCCGCGTTGAGTTCCTCGTGCTTCTTTTTGAGTTCCTCTTCGGCGCGCTTGCGCTCGGTGATCGGGCGGGACGTAACAATGAGCCCGTGGATCCCGTCGACATCGTACTTGTTGGTGAAGACGGATTCCAGCCAGAGGTAGTCCCCACCCGCCATTTTCATCCGGTATTCCATAAACTGCGACGAGCCGGCTGCCGCGCCGATTTCCCGGTACCGGGCAACGACACCCTCCCGGTCGTCGGGATGAATATACGTCAGGGCATTGTTTGCATGAAAATACAGCGGCTCGTTCTCCGGAAACCCCATGATTCGGTATGCTGAGGGAGAATTGTAGACAACCCGGCCGGTTTTATCGAAGATCTGGATGATATCCCAGATATTCTCGAAAAGGGCCCGGAACCGCGCCGCGCCCTCGCGGACCTTGCGTTCCGCCTGGTATCTCCGGACAATCTGGGTGATCTTGTGCGCGAGTTCGGCAAACTGCGCCTGCGGATTGCCGCCTTTCTGGATATAGGAATCGGCGCCGCTGTCGATCGCATCGATCACAACGTCTTCCCGGCCCCGCCCGGTAAAGACGATAAACGGGATCGTATTGCCATCGGCCCGGATCTGCCGGAGGAACCGGATCCCGTCCATCCCGGGCATCTGGTAGTCGGAGAGGATAACGTCGTACTGGCCGGTTTTGAGACGCGTTAGCCCTTCGGACGCAGACTCGACGGTATCTACCGAGAATTCCCCGGTACGTTCAAGATAGAGCCGCGTGATCTCAAGGAGGGAAGGTTCGTCGTCAGCGTAAAGGACACGGATCACAGGACGTCCACTCTTGGTAATGACGGATTGTCGTGCCCGTTATTTATACAATTTCCCCGACAAAAAAGTGTGAAAACGAAAAGTATTTACTTTTCCGCCCCTTGTGCTGACGGGCCGCTCGTCGGGACAATGCTCACGATGCTCCCGGGAATCTTTACTTCAAGGGAACGTTTGAACCGGTCGCACGTCTCCTGGACCGTGCCCATCTTTTCTTCGGGATTAAAACCAAGGAAGACATCGATATAAACCGTGCTCCCGGAGCGCCGCGAGCGGACACCGTAGAAATCCTCGTATTCGTCGAAGAACAGGGAGAGTTCGTGCAGGATGACGATCTGGAGGTCCTCTTCGAGGGTCTTGTCAAAGAGGTCGGGCAGCGAAGACGTAATCTCGCGGACACCGGCGACCAGCAAAAACCCGATGATGATAAAGGAGACCACCGGGTCGATATACACCGCCCACCAGAACCCCATAAGGACAACCGAGAATACCAGCGAGAGGAGGACGGCGATATCGGAAAACGCCTTTGCCCGGCGGAGACGCCACTAGGCTTCCATGATGGGGGAAGGATCGTTACAGGAAAGCTGGTAGTTTTTGTGCCAGTGGTACCCATCGACAATTGCGGTAACGAGCATGAGCGGGACGGCAATGAACACACCGTCCAGCTCTATATGTTCGGGAACGAAAATCCGGTGGAATGCCGAGAAGAAGATAATGAGGATGGAGACCATCATGATGGCACCGGTGGCAATCCGGGTGGAGGTTTCGAATTTTCCCATACCGTAATCGTAACTGGTGCCGTGTCTCATCTTGAGAAGGATCACCAGCGCAAAGAGGGTGGCAACGATCTCGTTACCGCATTTTAGTACGTCGGCAAAGAGGGTGACCGAGGCGGAAAGGATAACGGTAAGGATCTCCGGGATCCAGAGTCCCACGTCACAGACAAGACCGTATACAAGCGCCTTCTCTTTTGGAGCGAGTTCTCCTGCCCCGCCGAATCCCGAGATAAAACTCCCTGCCATATGAGCCTTTACAGGTGGGTTTGCGACGATAAAAGACCTGCCGGTGGTATTGTCCTCTCGGGGTTTGCCCGGTTTTCCCCGGGGAAGAGGAAATGTTCCCGATCCGGTACGGTGAATGTTATGTCACCCGGGAATTCTCCGGGCCGGCAAAAGGCATCCCCTCATAAAACTGTGCCCGGTTCCTGCGGGCCGCAGCGTGGATAAAAAAAAGTCCGGGCCGGCAGGCAGGCCGGCCACCGGGAAACGATCTAGTCCTTCTGTCGCTTTACCGCAAAATAGGCCCCGCAGATCCCCACCCCGACAAGGACAATGCCGGGGGGGAGGCCGGACCGGGTCGGCGATGCCGTGTCGGACGGCGTGGCGGAACTGAGTGTCCCGGCCACCGGCGTATAACTTCCGCCTATGACATTGACCGTGGAGATCCAGTCGTCATACCCGTTCTCGCGCAGCATGAGGGTATGGGTTCCCGAGGCAATGTTGGGGAGAACCGCCGGGGTGATCCCCATGTAGGTGTTATCCAGGTAGATCCCGGCACCGGCAGGAGTGGAGGTCACGCTGATCTGGCCGGTGGTGTCCGGTGTTGTGACCACATTCGGAACCATGGCCGTTGCAACCGTGGTTACTACCCCGGCCTGGACGACAGCAGTCTGGGTATAGGACTGGTAATCCGGCATGGTGAGCAGGACGGTGTACGTGCCGGGGGAAAGCTGGGTGATGTCAAGGGGCGATCCCGCATACGTGGTCCCCTGGTAGTTGCCGTTTAAAAAAACCGCTGCCCCGGACGGTGTCGACTGCACCTGGATGTCGCCGTACGTGACCGCAGAGGGGTACGGGGTCATTCCCGGTGCGAGCGTAGTAGTTTCCCCGGGATTGATCGTGAACTGCTGGGTGGCATCGTAATACCCGGCCTTTTTCAGCACGAGCGTATAGGTGCCGGGAGCAAGCGCGATTGTCTGCTGGCCGTTCCCGTAGTACGTACCGTCGATGTAGATATCGGCATCGAACGGGGTGATAGCAAGATATCCTACCGCAGAAGGCACGGGAACGAGGCTTGCCGAGACATAGGTCGTCGTGCCGCTGCTGCCGGCGTAAACCGTGTCCCGCCACATCTGGTACCCGTCCTTATAGACGCTGATGGAGTGGTACGTCGAATCTTCGACGGCAAACGTAGTGGGCGTATCCGCGCAGCTGGACCCGTCGAGGCAGGCCCAGGCGCCCGTTGGATCCGAACTGACCGAGAACCATGCCCAGTCAGCGGCGGCCGGGGCGGCAAGGAGACAAAGGCAGACTGCAATCAGACCAAAAAGGATACCCGGTTTTACCCTCGGGTTACGCACAATCATACCCGGTATTTCCGCCGGGTTATGGAAAAATGTTATGACATGTACCGGCGCGGGCAGGACTGCTAACATGGGGAAAAACTAGTAACCTTGGGCAGTCCAACCCGGATGTACCTATGCCGGACAGCGATACCCCGAAAATCCCCGACGGCACAAAAGGGCTCCTCCCCCGGATAGCGGCCCCGCTCTCCTCGGCCATCCTCTTTGCCCTGGTTTCCGCGGTCTCGTTCTCGCTTGCCCTGGCCATTACCGGGTTTGTCCCCGAGGATAGCGGTACGCGGATGATCGGTGCGCTGTGGGCGATGATCTCTTCCATTGTCGTGATGCAGGACACCCGCTCCGCCACGATCAGTACCGCGTGGCTTCGGATCCTGGGGTCGCTCATCGGCGCTGTTTTTTCGGCAATCTACCTTCTGGTCTTCCCGTTTTCCATTGTGGGGATGGGCATTCTTATCGGGATCGTTGTCCTGATCTGCGAACTCCTCCACCTGCCCGGCCACCTGCGGCTTGCGGGTCTTACTGCTGGTATCGTGATGGTAATCTCGGTCGTGAACCCCGATATCCCGCCGGTGGTGAACGCGGCGACCCGGTTTTTCGAAGTGATTATCGGGAGTTCGGTTGCGGTGGCTGCTGCATGGGTATGGCAGTACGTGTTCCCGGAGAAATAGAGGGTATACGCAGGTAGAGAAGATTCAGGCTGTCCGGTTTTCCCGGGCATCGGCCGCAAGGCAGAGGATCTCGAAGAGGATCGTTGCCCCGGCAAGGGCCGTGATCCCCGCATGGTCGTAGGGAGGGGATACCTCGACAAGGTCGCCGCCGATGATATCGAGGCCCCGCATTCCCCGCAGCGTCTGGAGCGCCTCGAACGTGGACATGCCACCGGCGACCGGTGTCCCGGTGCCCGGGGCAAAGGCCGGGTCGAGGCAGTCGATATCAAAGGAGAGGTACACCGGGCGGCTGCCGACGAGGTCCCGGATCTCCTGCACGATCTTTTTCCAGCCGAGTTCGTAGAACTCCTCGATGTGGACGACCCGCATACCGCTTGCGTACGAGAACTCCCAGAGCGGTTCGCTCGATCCCCGGATCCCGATCTGGATGGAGTGTTTCGGATCGACAAGGCCGGCTTCGACCGCGTTTCTCATCGGAGAGCCGTGGGCGCAGCCACTGCCATGGATCGGCGGTGCGGTGTCGCAGTGCGAATCGAAGTGGACGAGGCAGACCATCTCCTTCGGAGCAAGGCCTTTGAGGATCGGGTAGGTGATGGAGTGGTCTCCGCCGGCGGTAAGGGGCACGACCCCGGCGGCGGCAACCCCGCGATAGTAGGCCGCGATGTCTTCGAGGGCCTCTTCGAGCCGGTACACCGAGCGGAAGGGCACGTCACCGACATCGGCGATCCGGTGGGCGATGCAGGGTGACGACCGGGTGCAGTGGTTGTAGGCGCCTACGCTCTTTGACTGGATGCGCAGCTCGCGGGGCCCCATCCGGGTCCCGGACCGGTCGGTGACCCCGAGATCGAAGGGCACGCCGATGAGCGCGAGATCGAGGTTTTCCAGCGTTTCCCGATACGGCAGGCCAAAGAACGTGGGGATTCCGCGGTACGGGTTGTCCACCATGTCTTTCGTGAACGTTTTGAACTGCGCAGCGAGTTTTTCGAGATCGTCGTCCATTGCCGGTGATGCCTCCAAACGTATTCCTACCGGAATACGGGCGCGGGGATATATGAAACCAGCAGGGTGGGGGGTGGCCGGTTCCTGAGATCGATCGGTCCGGCCGGTTTTTTTTCAAACCGGCAAACAGGGGCAGGGGGGCTACCTGCGATCCCTGAGGGGGAGGGGGTGACCCCGACCAATGATCGGGATCGGTCGGTCCGGCCGATCATGAAGTACGATCGGACCGACCATCCCTTCTCGTCTGAAGCTTCAGTGGAAACGAAGGTCGCGGAACTGGAAAAAATGAGGTCGCCCCGACCGATCCCTGAGATCGATCGGTCCGACCGGTTTTTTTGCGGACCGGCAAATGGGGGGAGGGGGGCGACCGATTTTTTTGGAGGTGGGGGTGGGGTCTCCTGAGGGGTAGAGGGGATTTAGCTGAAGGAAGTGTTATTCTCTTTAGAGATGAAGTTGATGAGTTTACTAATTTGGCATCGTCCCCATTATATCGAAATTCTGAATTTCCATACTTAGTGATTGAATAAATTTAACATATCCTATATTAAATCAGGTTTTATGAAGGATGGATCGTGACCACCGTAGATGAGATAAATCAGAAAATCGGAAGAAATGATCCCTGTCCTTGCGGTAGTGGAAAAAAATATAAAAAATGCTGTTACTCGCGGAATCGTCAATCCAAAATTAAGGCAATAAAAGCAAATTTTGGATTATTAAAGACATATTTTCGAACATTCAACGAAAAAGATCTCTTTTCAACGCTCGGTGCACTTCAAATTATTCCAGATAATGACTGTCATGCAATAAGATTAGCAGTGGCTGCACAAATAGCGTGTTCAATAACTCATTTTGGCAATAAAGATATTGATCTTCCTGAGTTTATTGAACATTTAAATAAATTCCTTCTAACGGATAGCGAGATAGGCTTGGAAGAAGATCCCCCTGAATATTTGTTCACAGAAAATATTGTGTTTAATAATGGCAATAACGTCGTTTATCCCAGCATTTACCACGAAGAAAATGATATTTTAGAAGACATTATCTCTCTTTTAAACTCATATCCTGACAAATTTCCAACCGAATTTATTGATGAAGTAATGCCTCGAATTCTGGCAATTTTGACATTAAGTAATTCAATAGCTAGTAAGCTATACCATACGAGATATATGGATACCGTTCATGATTGGACAAGTAAACGAGAAGATATTGAAATTCCCGAGATCGCTTTGTATTTACAATACAAAAACGCGGTAATATTTCAAAAAAAAGATCTGGAACCAATTATCTCACCCATTGACGATATATTAAGACCATTCTATTTAACAAGGGAAAACTGTAACTTTCAAAGGATCAGATTAATTCACATAAGCTTGTACGAGCCCCTTTAATAAATTACAAAAATACTTTGATTATATTAAATCCTATTTCTCTCCTTTGCGCAGTAAGACATTATATCATTAAGACTGCGATAAAATTTCATATTGAAGCTAATTTTACCACATCCTATAGGAAAGTTCTATGGAATAAAACCTTGAAATATCTCTACTTGATGGGATATGATTATATTGATTATTCGTTCCCAGAAATTCCTGAAAATCTACCCATACTTGAAGGTCTTTTTCGAATAGATTCTAACAAACTCGTTTACGTGCAGTTAATTAGCGATACAACAGAAAATTACGATGAACTCAATCCAAAAGGGAATTGGGAGTTAAATGACACAAGTAAAGAAATAAATAAAAGAGATTTTCAGATAATTAGGAATCTTAAGGGAGATTTTAATTCATATGAATTTTTTATTCTCAAAATATTCGGACATATTGGACGAGGATCTCGGCTTGCGTATAATTTTGATGAAAATACTCGAACTCTTTTAATATCTGCAGAAAATTTAAAAATTATAAGTTTAAGCGGCAAATGCGAGCGCTTAACTCTGTGGAAATATGTTAAAGCATATGCAGATGCTTTTAACTATTACTATTATGTCACGGATTCATTTCTAGATTTATTTGCATTATATGAGGAAAGGGGTACGCTTATATTAGAACCGTTGATAATTCCAAAGGTATTCCCTATACCTACAGGTTATGGAAAAAAAATTCGAATGGATACAAAAAGAATAAATGATGATCACTGTGCAGAAGTAGGGGTGTCAGGTTCAATAATCCTAGCTTCAGTCAATAATGCGTATCATGACCCATCAATACCCATTTATCAGCTGAAGGAACCTGTATGGAACTATTTTGGTTATGTAATTGAAGGTTACAATCAACCAGTTTGGGTATTTTACTATAAAGATGTCGACAAATGTGAGCAAAAAATACTCACATTAGCCATGGAACTATTAAAGCCAATAGCATATTGGCTTTTTCAGGTTACCCCAAGTTTAAAAAAGCATTTGGAGCCTTTAGGAGAGGCTCCCCTTCATATATTTATCCAATTTGAAGATATAGGTAAATGGGAAAATATTAGAGAAGATGAATTTGAATGCCTGCAAGAAAATGGATCGTTTCACATCCAGTTTCAAGGGAGAGCAATTTTTTTTGAAATTCCCAATTCCTTTATAAAACAATTAAAAGGTTCTGATAATAACGGGGAAAGAGTGCTATTAAGGGCTTTGTTAAAGTCTTTTGCGAAATTAATAACGAAGCGTTGTGGCACTTGCGATTTAACTGATAAAAGTATTAATGAAATTGTAGAGATTTATGCACCCCTAGGGATAAAAAAACAAATGTTTTTATTTATGGATAGTACTGAAGGACTTTTAATTAATAACAATTTACCCCCTCTTCGATTAATTCAATATCACGATATACAGGAGCAATCACTTGGCATAATTACAGAATTAACTAATTGGAATTTTGCAAACCTACAATCAAACAGGCAAAAGGATGAGGTGTGTAAGGCGATTGTTGAAATTTATGTGAAGCGATTAAAAAGGCAGATAAAAAATTTTTATTGGAAAGATCTTTTAAATAATCTAATTGGCACTTTTGACGCTGTTTTACATACCGGTAAAAAAATCCATGTTTTCAGCCCATACCAAGAGGCTTGTTTTCCTAACGATTCGGTATTTATTCAAAGATTAATGGAGGATCGATCCAAAATCGATCAAACATTAACTTGTGTCAGGACTCTTATCGAAGTCATTATAGCCGAACCTCCGAATGGGAGTAAAATTACTAATAGTGATGACCTCGATAAAATGCTGGCAATTATTCATAATATTATTGAATGGGCCACGGTAGCCGATTTATTCTACTATAATCTCCTTAAATCGGATTTTATATTTGGAGCAGGCGGAAGGATCATAACTCCGATGCAAGACTTAGAAAAGGGATATACAGCATTTCTTAAAGAAAAAACTCAAGAATCCCTTGAAGGATCTTATAATCATTACAAAGAGATGTTCGATTACTGTAGAAAAACGAAGAATTCGGATAAGTCCAGTATATCCAGAGAGATGAATGAAGCCATTATCGCAGAATTTGGACTAAATATTAATCAAATTTCGAGATTCTTTAGTTGTTTGATTCATAGTACTGAATTGTTTATTTGTCCAGAACAGCAAGGTCCTGTTTATACACTTAGCAAAAACGAATTTAAAAAACGCATTATTCAATCACTAAATTGGAAAGAACGAGAAGTTGATCGTGCGTTAGATGAATTCTCACTTTCCAATAGAAAGAAATGGGAAAACCCACCTAAAGGATTTACCTTTGAAGCCGATATTGCACCATGGAAATTTAGGAGAAGATTATCTCATGCCAGAAGACCACTTCTCATAGGTCCAGAACCTAAAGAGGATCCTATTATTTTGTGGGGTTCTCTAAACTCTGAACGCGCTTTAACATATATCGGAGAGTTAATTGACGAAGGCAGGTATGATCCAACTTATTCAGTACCTGAAATGAGATCATATATTGCAGAAATATTAAAAATTAAAGGAGAAGCCTTTACACATTTTATCGAAAAATGGTTTAAAAGAAATACAAAGTGGTTTATTCGAGCGAACGTTCCGATTCCTTTTGGAAGTGATACATCAGCCTCAGAAAATTTAGGGGATATAGATATTCTTGCAATTGATGAAAAACGAGAGATTATCTATTCTATAGAATGTAAAAATTTAAATTTTGGCAGAAATGCTCGAGAAATGGCTAATGAGATAATTCGGCTTTATCAAGGATCTGATGAAGAAGAGGCATGGGTAATAAAGCATAAAAAACGAGATAAATGGCTGAAAATAAATTATAAAAAAATACTCCTGTATTACTCACTGCCTCTAAAACAATATAAAATAAAATCTTTTGTTTTAACCTCAGAAGTAATACCTTCATTATTCTTACATGAAATTGATCCCGACATGCCCGTTTATTCGTTTACTCAATTAGAAAAAGGTGACCTTAAATTATTCTAAAATAAACTACAGTGTTATTTCCTGCGTACCTCTCTCGTCTCAACCCTTTCCTAACATTCTAATCCTTGCCCCAGGTTTTCCCCCCCCAAATAACTTCCAAATTTCCCGTACTCTACAGGAAGCATTTAACCCGGCACGTCTTTTATAAACGTAGTCACAATGCCCCTGACGTTCTGCTTTAAGGTTACGAGGAACATTGCGAAGTACGGGTACGCAAAAATGGCTGCCCGCTACATCGCAAATGCCTGCATTATCCTCATGGCCCCGTATCCTCCCAAAGAATGATCAGAACAATTACCCCTCCCTCTTCACGCTCTCGACAAACGCCCCGTCCATCTCGCAGCGTTCATCGACCGCCGAAAGCAGCTCATCGTGGACTGCCCTGCGTGAATAGTAAAGTTTTGTGATGACACCAGCGTCCTTTGCCGCCTCGATAGCCGGCACAAAATCGCTGTCACCGGTCACAATAATCGCGTACCCGATCTGACCGGCCCAGCTTAGGCGGACCAGTTCGACCGCAAGCAGGATATCGACGCGTTTCTGTTCGTAGGTACCGTCATCCTTGTTCTTGCGCAGCTTCCCGTACCGCATCTGGAACCGGGGAAGGGCTTCCACTTTACCCGCGAATTTGTTATAGCTGCTGACCTTCACCTTTTCCTCATCGGTTGGCGGGTCGCTTACGTACGGCTTGCAATCGTAAAAATACGTTCTGAGCCGCTCCCTGCCTTCGCAGACCTTATCGCAGAATTTGAGAAAATCGACCTTTTTTCCATCGGGAAGGACTTTGGACAAATACCCGTTATCGATAAAAACAGCTACGCGATTATTCATCACGTTTTATTTTAAGGATCACAGAAGAAGAAACTATCGTCCCAAGTCTTTTAGACAGGACGATAGCGAGTATAACACGTATACGTTAGTCCAGAATCTTATAAAGGTTCTGTAACTGTACCCAATCGGGTCAATCGATTTGTTGCGTAACTAACCTCACGGGGGGCGTATAACTATACTCTTGGTTTATCTGCAATAAAATCCTGGCTCTAAATTAACCCAAGTTTATGCAAATGCGCAAAAAATGCCCGATAACTTCCAAAATTCCCGCACCTTACAGGAAGCATTTAACCCGGCACGTCTTTTATAAAAACAGTCACAATGCCCCTGACGTTCTGCTTTAAGGTTACGAGGAACATTGCGAAGTACGGGTACGCAAAATTGGCTGCCCGCCGCCTCGCAAATGCCTGCATTATCCTCATGGCCCTCGCCTGCGGACTCATGGGTATCGATGTGAACGAGAAAGAACCGCTTTGCCCGATCGCCGGAGCCGGGGTCGTATTCACGGGCGCCCCGGCCGGGAACGTTTCGCCTGTCTTTTCTGCTATACGTCGATGACCGCCGGTCCGGGTGCCATTGATCCCTCTCCTCTGGCAGTGTGTGCCGTAACGATCATCGTTTGATCCTGTTTTTGCACACCGGGATATTCGTCCTTCCCGGGCCGGCGCCGGCTTTTTCGTACACGGGACGGTAGCGTCCGGCCCCCTGTACGGCGATTTGAGTGCTAAAAAAAATTCCAGTTTCCCGGGCTCGGGGTCACGGGCCGTATCATCAGAAAGAGGGATTACCCACGACAACAGAAACCAGGCCACAGGATGTGATCGACTCAGCCGCGGTCACATCCGATACCACGCACAGCAACCCGATCAGCCCCTGCGAACCACCCGCAGCAGGTAAAACGACAGATCTTCTTTTTCCCGAAACGGACGCGGGAAAGACAACGGCCGGTACAGGCAAGACTTCACGCCGCCGCACCGTTAAAAACCGAAAAACCCGGACCGGCAGCCGCCGGAAGGGGCGGACGCAGTCTGCATCCTCTCATGAAAACTGGCTCCGTCCGCCAAAGGGCACTTTTGAAGCCGCAAAGATCCTTGCCGCAGAGGGGTACATTGTCGGGAAAACAACCGGGCCGGCCCCACTCTTTGACCTGGTAGGACGGTCACCGGAACAGGGAATTCTCATCAAGATTATCCGACCCAGGGAACCGGTCCGGGGCGCTGCACGGGTGACGGAACTCTACCTCCCCGAAATCCTCCTGCTCCGGTCCTATTATCGCTCGCCGGCAGACTCTATCGAGCTCTGGATCTTCTCCCGGGAGGCGGGCCTTGCCCGGTACCGGGTCTTTGACTGGGGCATCGCGAACGTCACAACAGTTACAAAACTCTTCAAAACGCAGCCCGTTACAGCCCTTACAGGAAAAACAAGTCAAAAATATCACACGGATCAACAGACCCGTAACTCTCCCTGCCCCAATAGCGTATCCGGGTAAGAACCGGGCCCGGATTCACTCACCTTTTTTCCGCTATATACTCATAACGCCAATGATTGTATGTCAAAGGGCGCCCCGAGACCAGGAAAAAAGAACAAAGGAGTTGAAAAAAATGGCAGACTTCACACCAAGGAGTGCAGTCAAGAGTGCGGTCCGCACGCTTGCGGAACCGTTCGAGGACGTGGACACGTTCAACAACCTCGTCCAGTCCATCATCACGAACAACCCGTTCGGATGCGTATCGTATATGAGCTCGGGCGCCAACCACCCGCCCGTAGAGAAGTCCCGCGAGAACTACAAGGCAAAGTTCGTGTACCAGGACAACGATGCCAAAGTGATCGGCAACAGCTCGGAGAGCTACAACACCATCGACGGCTACAAGGCAGGCATCGCAGCGGTCCTCGCAAATTCCGCCAATGTCACGGCGCACGGGGGAATCCCTGCCCATGACTCGGACACCGACACGTTCTCCGCTACCCTCAGGTGCCATGCGGCAAACGGGGAGCTCTTCCTCCTGACATTTGCCCGGCAGCAGGTCTCGCTCTCGTCCTACGAGGACGACGCCATCCAGACCGTTATCGAGACCTGGGCGGACGGTGTTCCCGCCCTCGCCTAGAGGCGATCCCTATGGACACCGAACTCGTACTGGTCGGTGCCTTTCTCGGCACCGGCCTCCTCGCCTACGTGGTCATCCCCGGGCTCCTCGTGATGTGGGACCGGGTCCTCGACCACATGGAGACAAACGAAGAAACGAAGTAAGAACAGGCCGGCCGGGGGAGATTTCCCCCGGCGGTCTTTGGTTTTCGGTTCCCTTTTTTCCTCTTCCGGTACCGCCCCGTTCGGGGGTTCCGGCCACACCCCTCGCTATCCCCGGGGAAATTAACGCACACACCGGCCCCTGTCCGGTATATACCTCCGGACTGCCTTTTCTCTGGTACTGGTGACGTGCCATGCTGTACAGAAGATTCCCGAAAGTTCCCCATGACCTCTCGATCCTCGGGTTCGGGTGCATGCGACTGCCGCAAAAAGAAAGTTCGGGCTTTGCCGGAACGATCGATGAGGACAAAGCCATCGCCATGATCCACCACGCCATTGACTGCGGCGTCAACTACATCGACACCGCGTATCCTTACCACGATGGCGAGAGCGAACCGCTCGTGGGAAAAGCGCTTGCCGACGGCTACCGGGAGAAGGTCATGCTCGCCACCAAGCTCCCGAGCTGGCTGATTACGACCCGCAATGACATGGACCGGTACCTCGACGAGCAGCTCGCAAAGCTCGCCACCGACCATATCGACTTCTACCTGGTCCACGGCCTCAACAAAGCCTGGTGGGAGAACCTCTCAAATCTCGGCGTCCTTGAATTCCTCGACCAGGCCGTTGCAGACGGCCGGATCCGGTACCCCGCCTTCTCGTTCCACGACGCTCTTTCGGTTTTCAAGGATATCGTGGATGCCTACGACTGGACGTTTGCCCAGATCCAGTACAATTTCATGGACGAGGAATACCAGGCAGGAACGGAAGGGTTGCGCTACGCTGCGGCCCGGAACCTCGGCATTGTCGTGATGGAACCGCTCCGGGGCGGCCTGCTCTCCCGCGACCTTCCAGCAACGCAGGCAATCCTCGAAGCTGCCCCGGTCCGGCGTACCGCCGCGGAATGGGGACTCTCCTGGGTCTGGGACCACCCCGATGTCACCACTGCCCTCTCCGGCATGTCTTCGATGCAGCAGCTCGAAGAAAACCTCGCATACGCAGAACACGGGCGTGCCGGTTCGTTTACCCCGGAAGATTTCGCCGTTATCCGGCAGGTCAAAGAGGCGTTCGGGGCCCGGGTAAAGATCCCCTGCACCGGCTGCCGGTACTGTATGCCCTGCAAGAATGGCGTGGACATCCCCCGCTGCTTCGAGTCCTACAACCAGGCGCACATGTACGATGCAAAGGAGGAGTGCGGCGGGGTCTACACGTGGGTGTTGAGCGGCGCCATCGACGGCATCCCCGGGTATGCCTCCTGCTGCCTCTCCTGCGGCGAATGCGAGGAGAAATGCCCGCAGGGCCTCCCGATCATGGAGCACTTAAAAGAAGTTGCAGAATATTTTGGCAGGTAACTGCCGCCATGCAGGGCCTTTTTTCCCCTCCTGCCCAACATTCCTTACCGCACGGTGATTTTCCCTGACCGACACGAACATAGCGACCCCCGCGGAGTTTGCCTACCGGCACCGCCTCGCCATCCTGCTCGTCATTCTCGTGAGCTGCTTCATGGCGGTGCTCGACAACAATATCGTAGCAATAGCCCTCCCGACTATCACCGCAGTGTTCGGCGTGCCGCTCGGCCTCTCCCAGTGGATCGCAACCGCGTACATGATGACAATCGTTGCCACCGTGCTCATCTTTGGGACGCTGGCCGGCCGGATCGGCGTCTCCCGGCTCTTCATTGCCGGCCTTGCGGTCTTTGTCATCGGCTCGTTTGCCTGCGGCCTCTCCGGCTCGCTCTACCCCCTTATTGCCGCACGGATCCTCCAGGGGCTCGGGGCCGCGATGATGATGTCGATCTCCATGGCAATCGTCATGCAGGTCTTCCCGGCCGACGAACGGGGCCGGGCCATGGGCTACATCACGGCAACCGTTGCGCTCGGCCTCATCATCGGCCCGGCCCTTGGCGGGATCCTCGTCGATTCCTTTGGCTGGCCGTTCATCTTCTTTGTCAATATCCCGATCGGCTGCGCCCTGCTCGTGCTCGCATTCCGGTACCTCCGGGTACCGTCCGTGCCAGCCGGCCCCACCCGCATCGATTATCCCGGCGCCGTCCTCCTCATCTTCGTTATGACAGCGCTTGCGTTCCTCTTAAACGAGCTCGCAAACCCGCCGGTCGATTCCTTCCGGTTCGCAGTAAGCGCCGGCGCGGGTATCGCCGCCCTCGTCCTCTTCGTGTACCGGGAGAAGACAACGGATGTGCCGCTTATCGACCTGTCGCTAGTCACCACCCGTGCATTCGTTCTCCCGGCGGCAAGCCTCGTGCTGTACTTCACCGCGACCTTTATTCTGATCATCCTCCTGCCCTTCTATTTCGAAGGGGTGATGGGCTATGCGCCTACGCAAGTCGGCCTTATCGCATTCGTGATGCCAATCGCCATGATGGCAGGCTCCCCGGTCTGCGGCTGGGTTTACGACAAGTACTGCCCGAAGAACTACGCAGCGTTCGGCGTCCTTGGCGTGGGGATCTCCTTTTTCCTCTGCGGGTACGGCTATGCTACGGTCAATATCTGGCTGGTGATTCTCGCCCTCGCCCTTGCCGGCATCTGCCGGTCGGTGTACCAGGGCCCCAACACCATCGAGATCATGGTCTCGCTCCCGAAGGAAAAGGCCGGGATCGCATCGAGCCTCCTTACCATCCTCCAGGACCTCGGGATCATGTTCGGGATCTCTGCGGCAGCGATCTTCCTCGTCATCCAGCTCGACGCCCTCGGGTACACGGGCGCAGTACTTTCCGCCGGCCCGGATGTGCTGCCGCCCCTCTTCGGGAACGCGATGTATGCCGGCGGGCTCATCTGCCTTGCATCGGCGGCGTTCTCCTTCCGGAGAGACCGGCCAAAACCATAAGACCTCCATTAGCCCACATACCCGTATGCCATCCCCCCTTGTCGGACGCAAGATCGGTGTCGGGACAATCCTCCCGCCCCAGCCGGAGAATGTGAAAGGGACCCGGGTCGTCGGGATTTCGGGATCCAGCCGGGAGCAGGCAGGGCTCTCGAAATCGGAGCGTCTCCTGCTTGCCGCACTCGACCGGTGTAAAGATCTCGGGTGCGAGACGAAGTTCCTCCGGTTAAAAGACCTCAAAATCCACGAGTGCGAGGGCAACTACTCCGAAAACCCCGAGTACTGCACCTACCCCTGCCAGTCCACGATGAAGTACGAGGACGACGAGATGGACCAGGTCTACACGGCAGTCCTGGACTGCGACGTCCTCTTTCTCGCCACCCCCATCCGCTGGAACAACCACTCGGCCCTTGTCCAGAAGTTCGTGGAACGGATGAACTGCATCGAGAACCAGTACTCGTGGTTCGGCAACCGGATGATAAAAAACAAGGTCGTGGGCTTAATCATCATCGGCCACGTGGACGGGATGCAGCACGTGGCGGGAAACCTCCTGAATTTCTTTTCCTGGCTCGGGTTCCACAGCCCCGAGGTCTCGATCACCTCGTGGGTGGGGGAGAACAACGAGGACACGACAAAGGACTGGGAGCAGATCGAAAACAACCCCTACACGCAGGAGGATCTTGTCGATATGGTCAACAGCTCGCTCCGACTCGCATGCAGCCTGAAGCGTGAAGTCTGATCCTCTTTTTTTGCGGTATTCCGGAAAAATCCCGGATTATATGAAAGAATATATAGGGTCGCCCCCATTGTAGCCATAATGGCACCCGGAAAATGGGGGTGCCGGGAGTCGAGGATATGCAGACGGTAGTAAAGAAGATGATCGCAGAGGCGATGGCTGCCCAGCACGCCGATGTGAACCAGATCAAAAAGAAGCGGGGAACAAAATTCGTCATCGGGGACACAAAGGCCTACGCCGATGCAGTAAAAGGCATGAAACCGGCAGGAAACCAGAGCAAGGCGGTCTTTGCCCTGCACAAGGACTCGGTCGATGCCCATTACACGATCCTCAAAGGCCTGACCAGCACGATCCGTCCCGAAGACGATCCCTTCGTGGAACACTACCAGACGCCGGTGATCATGGAGATCCTGTACGACGAGGACCCGGCATTCAGGAAGAGCGTTGACACGTTTATTGCCGCAGTCGGGAAGTCCGAGGCCCTTATCGGGAAGGAGTCGGCCCGGCGCTACGCGGGGTTCTACGGGCCCACCTGCGTCGTGGACTTTGCACTCATCCCGGGGAGCAGCAGCAACATCGTCAACCAGATCCTCCGGACCACGAAGATCCCGGTCGCCCACAAGCAGGCGATCCTTGCCGCCAAGTCCTGGGGCATGAATACCTCGTACGGCTTTGGCGATGTCTTTGCCCATGCGATCGAGGACGGGGCGACTCTTGCCGACGCAGTCAAAAAAGAGGTTACCATGATCCAGTCGATCTACAAGACCCCGGTCGCGGCTCAGGCAAAGCTCATGGACGCGGCGGGCCAGTCCTCATTTGACTGCCGGAAGTACATGAAGTCCTACCGGACAAAGATGACCGGTGCGGTCCGGGCCGCCATCGACGAGGGCGTCCACTACGGAAACATCGTGACCGTGCCCGCTTACTGCGTTGGCGACATTGCCCACCACATCGCCCAGTCCACGTACAACATGTGCAAGGACGATGTGATCATGGCGGTGATCGAGGCGGTGACCGAGGTCATGGACAAGACGCTTACCGCGGCTGCCCCGAAGATCAAGAACGAGACCGAAGTGCTCTCCCTTGCCACCGGCTCATCGGCAAGCGCAGCAGAGTACCTGCTCGAACTCGACGGGTTCAACGCGATCATGGTCGTGGACATGCTCACGAAGAGGTACCACAACTATGTCCAGCTCTATCCGAAGCGCGGCGCAGCGGTCGAACTGCACAATTGCGACTTCATGGACATGGTGTACCGCGGCTGGAAGCTCGTGGACAAGGCACGGAGGATGCAGGCCGGGACAAAGGGCATGCTCACGCCCAAGGTCGGCGGCTACGATGTGAACCTCGCGCCAATCCTGAAAAACGATGTGCTCGCAAACCCGCAGCGCTATGCCTACCCGGCATGTGCGATGACGGTCCGGTTCTCGGCGATGATGCGCCTTGCCGATTACCCGTGCCTCTTAACGAGCGAACCGGTCACGGCGACCCTGATGACAAACATCATTGCCTTAAACAAGAAGGTCGCAGCGGCACCGGCCCGGATCTGCAAGGACTGCGCATCTGCCGCCCTCATGGACTTCCGTCACTGCTCCTGTCAGTGGAAGGACGCGGTGTAAGCCCGGTATCGGGCTGACCCGGGGGGATCCGCTATGAAATGCTACGTGTGCGCAAAAGAGGGAGTTGACTCGGATGCAGTCGCCGTCTGCACGGTCTGCGGCATGGGGACCTGCATGAAGCATACGATACGAAAGGAGGTCGACGTCTGGGAGGGGGGCTATCCTTTCCCTTCACGAAAACTCCCGAAAAAGATGCCGAGGATGTTCTGTCCCGACTGCGCTGAGGCTTACAAGGGAGGGTCGTGATGGCATCGCTCTCCTCCCGCTGTATTGCGGAAGGCGTAGGGACGCTGCTCCTTGTGTACTTCGGGACCGGGGCGGCAGTGATCACGCTGATGCTCGCGGCGGGAACAACACCGATTTCGGCATTCAATGTCGGGATCGGGGAACTGGGAGGGCTTGGCGACTGGCTGGCAATCGGCCTTGTCTTCGGGATCACGATCGCCGCGGTCATCTACGCGCTCGGGCCGGGTCTCGGGGGCGCACCTCAACCCGGCGGTGACGATCGCGCTCTGGGCCGTAAAGAAGTTCCCGTCTGGTGAAGCGGCAGGTTATATTGTCTCCCAGTGTATCGGGGCAGCAGTAGGGAGCTTCCTCCTGTACCTCTCGCTCGGCGCCGCTGCGGTGACGACCGGCGGGCTCGGGGCGACCGCTCCCTTCCCGGGGATCGGGTACGGGCAGGCGATCCTTGTCGAAGCGATTGCTACCTTCGTGCTGATGCTCGTGATCATGGGCGTTGCAGTCGACGAGCGGGCCCCGCCGGGCTTTGCGGGACTTGTGATCGGCCTGACCGTTGCGGGTATGATCACGATGGCGGGAAACATCACCGGCGCCTCGCTCAACACAGCCCGTACGTTCGGGCCGTACCTTGCAGACAGCCTGCTCGGGGGCTCGAACCTCTGGATGTATTTCCCGATCTATGTAATCGGCCCCATCTGCGGGGCGGTCATTGCTGCGCTGTTCTATACGAAGATCACGGCAGAATAACCCGGGAATTTCCCGGGGAACTTTTTTTTTAGAAAAACCGGGTTTTGTCACCGGGTAATGATGATATCCGGGTGGTTCCGGTCTTCAGTGGTATTGATGACCGTCACCGGGATATCCGCGTTGTCGATAAAGAGCATTGCCTGGCCGAACTGCTCGGGAACCGAAGGGTCTGCAAACGTTGCGTATGCCTTCAGGCCGGTGCCGGTATAGTCGGGGACCTGCACCGCCGTATACCGGACCGTGGCATTGGCCGCATCGTAGACCGGGTGGGAGAGGGTCAGGATCACGGAATCGTGCGACGCCGGTTCATTTGCAAGCATCAGCGCGGCGTTCGGGGCGCTCGTGCTGTCCCAGAGAGAGCTTCCGGCAAAGATACTGGTATCGATCCCGCCCGAGATCCGGTCCGGAGTATCGGAGAAGTAGATCGTGTCGGGCCGGACCCCGGCAAGCGTTAAGGTCATCGTACCGTTCTCCCCGGGCACTAGCGACCCCGAAGTCCCTTCCTGCACAAAGAGGAAACTGATGATATCGGTCGGCAGGTACGAGGAGGAAACCGCCGCAGGGACTGCGCAGGTCCCGGTGTTGTTTTCCTGCAAGTACCGGGGCCAGGGCAAAGAGGCCGAGCAGGGCCCCTGCAATGAGCCCGATGAAAAGACCGATAATAAATACCGGCCGGGAAAAGCTCTCTTTATAGTCCATCTGTGGGGTAGTGTCCGCGAGGTTCCCATAAATACCTGCGGCATACGGTGAAAAATATGGAGATTAAAAAGGAGCAGGCGTTTATCCGGTCTCGTCGATCAGCTGGAGGTGCGAGAGCCAGCGCCGCATGATATAATGGACGATCGGCAGCTTGGTCACCATCCCGATGCGCCGGCCGTTGATCGTCATCACGTCAAAGGACTCTTTCCCGTCGATGATCATCGAAAAGACATTGCGGTAGACCGTACCGTCGATAGTAAAATCGCTGATGATCGAACGGAACTCTTCGTTTGCTTGCCGAAACTCCAGCCCCGGAAAGGGGAACCTCTTGGGATCGTCGACAATGAGATAGAGCCGGCTGGTTTTTTTGACCCGACGCAGGTCGGACACAAACGGCCGGAAAAAATCCGGGTTGCAGGAATAGACGATCAGTTCGTGCTCCACGGTCTTGAGCAGGGCAAAAACCCGGTTTGCAATCGCGGTTTCGTTGCTGATCATCCATACCGGGTAGGTGGGCGGCGCATCGATGTACAGGTTCCGGAACGTGTCGAGCACTTCTTTTAACATTCCCATATATTCCTGCCCGAGGTTCTGGACAAGGTTTGCCGGGTCGACGGCCCGGTAATACGTGGGCGTTCCGCTCTGGATCTCGATGTATCCCTTGTTTGCAAGATTTTTGAGGACATCGTAGACCCTTCCCTGGGGAATGCTGCCGGCTTCGAGGATCTCCCGTGCGGTCGCTTCATGGAGGCCGACAAGCGCCAGGTACGCCCGCGCCTCGTACTCGTTGAGCCCGATCTTTTTCAGGCGCAGAACCTGCTCTTCCGTAACCAGCCCGGACAGGACAACCACCCGTAGTTGTATCTGCTTTATGTTTGACGTTTGCGACCATTAGCGTTTATGATCAGAATTGACAGGACTACCTGCTGTTACTGCGGGACGTGCGTAGCGGTCTGCCCGCAGGCTGCCCTCGAACTGGTCGATGCGTGCCTTGAGGAACGGGAAGGGTGCTCTTCGTGCGGCACCTGTGCGAAATGCTGCCCGGTCGGGGCGCTGGAGGTCTGCCATGAAGGACAGGTATGACGTGCTCGTGGTCGGCGGGGGGCCGGGAGGTGCCATCGCGGCAGAGACGGCAGCGGCACGCGGACTCTCCGTCTGCCTTGTCGAGAAACGGCCTGCGATCGGCACCCCGGTCCGGTGTGCCGAGGGGAATCGGGAGGGAAGCGCTCGCGGAGTTTATCGCTCCCGATCCGGCCTGGATTGCTGCGGAGATCAAGGAAGCGTCCGTGGTTGCCCCCGACGGCACGGAACTGGTCCTCAATGCAAAACTTGCGGGAAACAAGGTCGGCTGCGTGCTGGAGCGCAAGATCTTCGACCGTGAACTGGTAAGAAGGGCGGCAGAGGCCGGGGCCGATATCGCGGTCAAGACCACTGCCACCGGGCCCGTAATGGAGGATGGAGCGGTCCGGGGCGCGCACCTCACCGGGGATGATCCCGCAGGTCGGTGCTGACGTTGTCATCGCCGCCGACGGCGTGGAATCGCGCTTTGCCCGCATGTGCGGTATCGATACCACTGTCCCTGCCTCTGAGATGATGACCTGTGCGCAGTACCTCATGACCGGTATCGATATCGCACCGGGGAGGACGGTCTTTACCGTCGGAATGACATCGCCCCGCAGGGGTATCTCTGGATCTTTCCGAAAGGCGATCGGACGGCAAACGTAGGGATCGGTATCAGCGGCAAAAAAAGCGGTCCCGGCCACCGGCCAAAGGACTACCTCGACCGGTATATCCGTTCGCATTTCCCTGACGGCAGATCTATCGAGTTTATTGCCGGGGGTGTTCCGGTCTGCCGCCCCCTTCCGTCCACAACGGCAGACGGGCTTATGATCGTCGGGGATGCGGCAAGGGTTGTGGACCCGTTTACCGGGGGAGGTATCTACAATGCGATGTTTACCGGCAGGCTTGCCGCGGAGGTTGCATCCGACTGCATCGCACACGGCGATCTCTCCGGTAAAGCGCTTGCCGCATATGACAAAAAATGGCGGGAATCCGATATGGGCAGGAGTCTTGCACGCAACTACAAAATCAAGGAGTACTTCATCCGGCAGACCGACGACAAGTTCAACCGCCTGATCCACTCCGCGGCAACTATCGATCTCGAAGAGTTCTCCATCCCCGAACTCATCCGGGAATTCGTTGTCCGGAACCCTGCGCTCCTTGCAGACCTCACAGCGTTCAGGGCAGCACTCAGCTGATCCCGTCTCCCGCCGGAGCGGGTGTCCCGGGGCAGTAGAAAACCATTACTTAAAGGCAGGATCTTCATGATTGACCAGATCTTCAGTACCATCGCAGGGGCGGTCAACCGCCATCCGAAACTGGTGATCGCTGTCATCGGCATCGTCTTTGTTGTCGCCCTTATCGGCACAACGATGATCACGATGGAGACCGGGACTGACACCTACCTCGACCGGAACTCGGCGCTCGGGATCACCAACAAGCACTACACCGATTCCTTTGCTGCCGACAAACTCGTCCTGATCGTTGAAACGAGCGACCCGCTCAGTCCCGATGTGCTCGCCTACCTCGACCGGCTGGAGAGCGATATCAACAAACAGCAGAATGTCGAGAGCGCTTCGAGCATTGTCGATGTCTTAAAAAGCATGAACGGCGGCGTCCTGCCCCAGTCCAAGGGAGAGATCGACGCCCTGGTCGCACAGATCCCTGACGCGACCCTCAAGGTAGCCAACCCCTCCAAAGTCCTGACCCTCGTGCAGGTGCCCATGAGGGAGGCGATCTCCGACAACACCAAGACCGCAACGCTCGACAATATCGAAGCACTGGTAGCCGCATCTGACCCCCCGACCGGCGTAACCGTATCGGTATCCGGCAACCCCGCGTTTGCCGCCCAGATGAAATCGGAGATGGGTTCCCAGATGGGCGTTCTCATCGGCGCTGCCCTGATCCTTATGGTCATTGTCATGGGTATCCTCTTCTCCTACGTAAGTTACCGCTTCATCCCGGTGGTCTTTGTAGCTCTCGGCCTCACCTCTGCGCTCGGCCTCATGGGCCTTTTTGGGATCGAACTCAACCTCGCGGTGCTCGGCGCCTTCCCGGTCATGATCGGGCTCGGGATCGATTACGCGATCCAGTTCCACGCCCGGCTTGACGAAGAAGCCCGCAAGGGATCGCTTAAGGATGCCGTATACATGACGATCACCCGGACCGGCCCGGCCGTGATGTATGCGATGCTTGCCACATCCCTGGGTTTTGCCGCGATGTTTGTCTCGTCGGTCCCGATGGTCCGGTCGTTCGGGTTTGTCGCCATGATCGGGATCATGAGCTGCTACTGTGTTTCTCTGGTCGGGATTCCTGCCGTTGCTCTCGCACTTCACTACCAGCCAAAACCACAGGCCCCAAAAGTCTGTTATGCCGTCGGTACAGAGGCATGCGCCGCTACGGGGACGCAGCCGGGCCGGAAACCGAAACAGGGCTCCGGGTCGTACGGGAAGTTCCTGACGGACACCTCGGTCAGGATCGCAAAAAACCCGGTGCCGATCCTTCTTGTGGCCGCCCTGATTGCTGTTATCGGGTTCCAGATCGACCCCTTAATCCCAATCGAGACCAACGAGAACACGTTTGTCCCGACCGATATGCCGGCAAAGATCCAGATGGACAAGGTCACAAGGATCATCGGTTCCACAACGACCGCCGATTTCTACATCCAGGGCGGCAGGGTCACGGACCTCGATACGATCCAATGGATAGACAAATTCGAGACCTACGAACTCACCCGCCACGATGAACTGACCTCGGCTACCAGTATCGTCACCTATATCCGCGCCTACAACAACGGGAACCTGCCCGAAACCCAGACGCAGCTCGATGCAGTGCTCGCCAAAATCCCCACAAGCGTAAAGAACCAGTACATCAGCGGGTCCATGCGGGGCGTGATCCACTTCGGGATGATCAAGCTCCAGATCCCCCAGGAAGAGGATCTCAAGAAACAGATGGAACGCGATATCGAGTTCCTCCAGCCGCCGCCGGGCATCGTCCTTGAAGCAGTCGGGAACTTTGCAGTATTTACCACGCTCATCGGCGACCTGTCGGCCTCGAAAGACGAGATGACCTTTTTGGGATTCGGCCTCATCTTTGTCTTTCTGGGCCTCGTCTACCGCCATATCCACGCGGTTTCTCCGCTCATCCCGATTGTCCTTGTTATCGGGTGGAACTCGGTGGCGATGTACCTGATGGGGCTTGCCTATACCCCGATGACGGCAACTCTCGGGTCGATGACGATCGGTGTTGCCGCAGAATACACGATCCTCGTGATGGAGCGCTATTCCGAGGAGGAGGAACGGCTGCACGACCATATCGCCGCCATCCAGGAGAGCGTGAAACGGATCGGGACCGCGATCACGGTCTCGGGCCTTGCAACCTTCTTCGGGTTCTCGGCGCTCTGCCTTGCAAGTTTCCCCATTATCAGCAACTTCGGGATCTCGACCCTGATTGCGGTCGGCTTCTCGCTCTGCGGCGCGATCTTTATCATGCCGGCAGTACTCTCCCTCATCGGCCAGCTGACGGAATGGCTTGAAACGAGAAGAACCGTACCATCTTTTGCCCCGGCGGACTGACCGGAAATACCTCCCCTTTTTTCTCCGGCATATACGGAACCGGTGGCCGATCGCTCCCTGCCCCCTTCCCAAGGTATATGTCCGCTTTTGTCCAACCTTCCTGCACGCGTACGCGGCACGGGCCGGTGCACGATTGCGTGGAACTCACCATGGAATTATTTCCCGTCCTTTTTGCCATCGGCTCCCTCTTTGCCATCATCGGCGTGGGATTTGTTGCCCGGCGATACAACCTCATCAGCGGCGACTTTGTCCACCTGCTCTCCCGGATCCTTGTTAACATCGCGCTGCCGGCCATCACCATCAGCAGCATGCAGGTCCCGCACACGGCAACCACCATGGGAATCGTGGACAACATGCTGCTCGTTTCTGTGTGCTATTACATTGGTGCATTCCTGGCAGGCCTCCTTGTCTGCCGGTTTCTCCCCTCGACATCTACGGAGCGCGGCGTCTTCCAGTTCATGCTGGTATTCCCGAACACCATGTTCATGGGCATCCCGGTCGCCTCGGCAATCCTCGGGCCTTCATCGCTCTTTTACGTGATCCTCTTCAACCTGCCCTTCAGTTTCCTCGTTTTTACCATGGGCGTCTGGCTCCTCGCCCGGGGCCGGCCGGGGAAATTCGACCCAAAAGTCCTCCTCTCACCCGGGCTTGTTGCCTCGTTTGTCGGCCTCGGTCTCTTCCTGGCCGGGTATATGCTGCCGGCTCCCGTTGACACCGCCCTTTCCCTTGTCGGCTCGGTGACAACACCCCTTGCCATGATCGTTGTCGGCGCCCTGCTTGCCACCCTGCCGGCAGCCCGGCTTGCCGGGGACTGGAGGATCTATTTTGTGTCGGCACTCCGGCTCCTCGTCTTCCCCGTGATCGCGTTTGTCCTGCTCATGCCGTTTGTCTCAGACAAACTCCTGCTTGGCGTCACGGTTCTTTTGATCGCAATGCCGGTTGCGGCAAACTCGGTACTGCTCTCGGAAGAGTACCACGTGGACTCGACCCTTGCCTCGCAGGGGGTCTTCATCTCCACGGTGCTCTGCCTTGCAACGATACCGCTCATTGAGGTCCTGCTTTTCTAAGGACACTTCCAGATCCGCTGGCAAATCCTGAAAAAAAGTAAAAAAAGTTTGAGAGGGCGGTAGTGTGGATCAGGCAGACCGGGATGCAGTTGCATTCCGCGGGTGCCACTGCGGACGGGTAGTGTTACCGAACTGCTCTTTGTGGGTCTGGAAATACGAGGAAAACCATGCATTTTCTGCGGCTGTGTCGTTGTTTGCGATCGCAGTCTGGAGCGCGCTTACGTCAACACCCTTCTGCTGGAGGCCGGTGACCAGCTTCTGGAGCCGTTCCTGCTGCATCGTTGCATTACCGACAAAGCCGGGGGCCGTTTTCAGGCAGGTTGCATTACCGGCCCGGTCCATTCCGCCGAAGCGGGAACCGGGTGTTCCGGCGGTTGCGTTCTTCTTTATGGCACCTGTCGCCTTACTAGCCGTGAGGTTGAACCCCGCACCGGTGTGGGGGTGGCTGCTGTTCGCTGCGAAATGGAACCCGGGCGTATGGCCGTGCATCGCGGTCTGGTTGCCGGCCTGCGCCGTACCTGCCGCTGCTGCCGGGCCAATCCCGAGCCCGAGAACGAGGAGGGCAGAGAGGACCACTGCGATCCCTGCTGCCCCCCGGATAACGAATGTCATACGATCAACTCCGTGATGGAATGGGATGCGGCCTGTTTTGCCGGCATCTTGTACAGTTTGTTTTACATTTTGTAATATAAACGTTATCATTTCCCCGGGTTGGAATCAGGAAAACAGAGTAAAAAAGGGATATCCGGGATTATGCTGCGGTATCCGCGCCGTCATCTGCCGGGCAGAGCGTTGCATACAGTGCGGAAACGGCACGCAGGGTAGAGAACCCTTTTTCGGTGATGATGTAGTCGCCCCGCTCGTGGCGCTGGAGGATCATACCGGCGTCTGCAAGCTTTTTGATGTGGAAGAGGAGGTTTCCCCCGCGCAGGCCGGTGAGTCCCGAGAGATCGGAGAAAGTCCGTGTCTCCGTGGCAAGGGACTGGAGGATCTGGAGCCTCTGGGTATTTGCCACCGGTTCGAGGATCTCCTTTACTGCCTGTTCCTCGGGGACCGGCCCGGCCGCTTCACCGGGTTCGGCGGCTTTTGCATAGACCCCGAGCGCCTGCATCAGGCCGATCTGTTTCTCAAAGAGGCGCGAGACCTCGGAAAAACAGGTATCGCAGCGGGGCGTTGTGCCTTTCTTCCGTAACGCCTTCATCTCCTTTTTACACGATGCAATCACCTCGTCCGTGACCTCCCCGTTCCGGATGTGCTGGGCCGTACTCTCCAGAAACTCCATGAACACGGTAAAACACTTGTCCCGCATCGGGCAGTCCTGCACCATCTCCCCCGGCAGCTCGGCTTTTGCTGCCCCGACCTGGTGGTCGGCAATGAGCCCGGAATAGTTCCTCTTTACCCCGGCAAGTACCGTGTCGATATGCTGCTGGTTTGCCCGCTCGATGAACCGTTTCAAATCCGTCCGGAGACCGGTGATCTCGGTTTTGAGCTCCCGGATCTCGGTAAGCGATCCCAGTACTGCACCCATAATAGTCCCTCCTTCCTGCGAGGGTCAGTGCCATGACCCTCTGCGCTTTGTATATTTTAATGACGCTCACGTATATATTTATAATACATTGATACTGGTATGGTGAAAGAGATGCCAGTATGGAACTGTACCGGTAAAACGGTGACAAAGGCACAGGCAGAAAAATCCCTTGCAACAATCAAGAGCGCCTGTTTTGGGTGCGACACCCACAGCAGCGACTGCCCGATCGGGAATGCGGCCGGGGCCGTTGCAGCGATGCTCGATGAAAAGAACGCGTCGGTAAAGGACCTGATCCACGACCAGATCGCGGGAGCCCTTGCCGGGGCGAAGTTCCCGATCAAGACCCCAAAGGCGCTTCTCGAAGCGTTCCCGAACGGTGCGGATACGACCTGCTGTGTCGGCGATCTCAAGATGACCGCGGGCGAAGCAGGAAAACTCCTCAAGGCTTCCGACTTCCCGTTCAAAAGCGCCGGTGCGGTCGCCGACACGATCGTGGATCGTGCAGGGCTCTAAAAACCCTCTTTCCTTTTCTCTTATTTTGCAGGGTGTTCCTTACCCCGCCCTTTCCTGCCGTACGGGCAGATATAGAGGCACATCCCGCAGACTGCCGGGCCGCCTTTTTGTTCCATCTCCCTGAAATACCGTTCGCAGGCCGCTGCATCGAACCGGGCCTCGCGGGGCTCGTCCTCCTTAAACGGTCTCCCGGTGAACGCATGCACCGGGCAGGCATCGGCGCACTGCGTGCAGGAGCCGCACCGCTCCTCCATGGGAACCCCGGTCGGTTCGAGCGGGGCGTCGGTGAGCACGGTCACCCAGCGGACCCGGGGGCCGTGTTCCGGGGTGACAAGGAGGCAGCTCTTGCCGATCCAGCCCAGGCCCGCGAGGTGCGGGGGAAGCTTGTTCGAGATGATGCCCGCGATCTTCTCGTCGCTTGCCCGTTTCGAGGCCGGGGCGGGGAGCGCCCGGTGGCCGGCCCGCTGGATCCGGTTTGCGACCTCAACGGCGATCTGGTCGAGCATCGTGTTGATGACATCGTAGCTGTTGTGTTTGTAGAGCATCGCCGCTGCGTATTCGGCCCGGTTGGGGATGAGGTCGACAAGCGAATCCTGCAGGGCGATCCCGATGGCAATGGCACGGGGGTACCGGGCCACCAGCTCGCCGCCCTGTCCCCGGATAAACTCCTCCGCAGACGAAAGGTCTGCCACCCCGAAATAGTCTGCCCCGCGCCCGAGTGCGCAGGATTTGAGTTCCTTCCCGAGATCCATGCCGGCCCTCTGATATCTGATCTGTACCGTCCCGTTATGTGAGCCTGCCGATCCGTTGTGAAACCCTGCGAACAAGGAAACGGTATATCAGATCCTGTCGCCTATCGATCTTTTGAGGAACCAGCAATGGCAAACACCATGGAACTTTTCGCACAGGAAGCACCTGAGGTAGCGGCCGCGTTCAACAACCTGATCATGGCGGTTGTGAAACGCCCGGCGCTCGATGCAAAGACCAAGCAGCTGATCTACATTGCGATGAAGGCGGCAATGGGAGACGATTCGGCGGTAAAAGCCCACATCCCGATGGCAAAAGCGGCAGGCGCGACCCGCGACGAAGTGAT
>Ga0268359_12424_pt1 | contig 39928 bp, 37 predicted proteins | sample BioMet11_FD_194416 | JGI IMG/M metagenome (GOLD analysis project Ga0268359, IMG submission 194416) | Sewage microbial communities from Oakland, California, United States - Biofuel 11 (PacBio Assembly) | ecosystem: Engineered > Wastewater > Sewage > Unclassified | place: USA: California | collected...
ATGTGTCTTCATCACTGAAAATTCTTCCGGCGTCAGTTTCCCAGGCTTCAGGAGAACGCTGTCCGGAATTGCTATCTTGCCCATGTCATGCAGTGCTGATGCTTCTGAGATCATATCGACATCTTTCGGGGTCAGTCCATATCTAGGCGCCAGTGCCATGACTTTATTTGCCAGAACTCTGGAGTAGAACTTCATCCGCTTGACATGCTGTCCTGATTCCAGACTGCGGAATTCGACAATACTGCTCATGACATCTACGATATTGCTGTTTGTCTGACGCTGAATGCTTTCCTGTCTCTTCAGCTGTCTGACCTGCTTCTCCAGGATTTCTGTCTGATCATCTACAATCTGTTCCAGATGATTCTTGCTTTCATACATATCGACAGCGCGCTTTAATCTTGCCTTTACAACCGTTCCATCAAAAGGCTTATGAATAAAGTCAAAGGCTCCATTCTGATATCCTTTTCTTTCAAATTCAACAGTATTGTCAGAGGAGACCAGCAGAACTGGAATCTTCTGCAGGATCTTCTGCTCATGCATCTTCTGCAGCACTTCAAATCCGTCCATGTTTGGCATAATGACATCAAGAAGGACCGCAGAAATTGAATCGCTGTGCGTGTTTAAAACCTCCATCGTTTCAACCCCATCAGCAGCTTCCAATAAATGGTAATCACTCCGAAGGATTTCGCGCAGGATGGCACGGTTCAATTCCACATCATCTGTAATCAGTACTGTTCTACGTTTCATGGATTCCTCTGTCTATCTTTTAGGTTTTCTAGTTAATTGCCGCAACTGTGTCATTGTAAAGCTTCGCTAACACCGGGAAATGTTCTACTGCTGAAGGAATATCTGCACCATTTCTCAAATAGTCTACAAAAATAACTAAGTCGTTATACAACTTGGTCATGCTCAGATTGCCAGCAACACCTTTCAACGTATGCGCTGCTGCAAAAGCTTTGTCATAATCCTTTTCTTCCATCGCTTTTTCAAGCTCTTCAAAAGAATCATCCTTTACAAACATCTGTAAAAAATTCTCATACATCTCGGCGTTCCCCATCAGTCTTTCAACACCGCCGTCGTAATCAATCCCAGCAGCCACCAATTTCTCTTTATCCATAAACACTCAGTCCCCCAATCCCTATGATGATAATAATGTGATATGTCTGTACATATCATAAATCTCTGCATAGTTTGTAATCAATACCACTTCCTCAAGATACTCAAAATAGTTTTTACTATTTTGCCACCGCTTTTCAAGGGTATCTTCCTCAATTCCTCACTGCAGCTGCCGATTAAAAGAAAAATATCCATTTCTGGATATCTTTGTTCAGTACTGTATTCGTTATTTGATCCAGCCAAAGTGCAGACAGGCTTTCCGCAGTCCGTCATTTTCAATATTGGCAGTAACATAGTCCGCTGATTCCCTGCATTCTACACATGCATTACCCATGGCAATGCCCAAAGAAGCAGCTTTCAGCATGCATACATCATTCGGTCCATCTCCAAAGGCAGCCGCATTAACCAATGTGCAGCCAAAGTGTTCACATACAATCTCCATAGCAGACCCCTTGTCGATTCCTTTTGGTGTCTGTTCATGGGCAATTTCAAAATGAGTATGAATCTCTGAGGAAAATATTTCATCAATCTCCTGGATCAGTTTTTCATCTGTTGTATAGTAGAGGATCTGGATCAGTCTCTCCCCATTCCACTTCTTTACTTCCGGGATCATTGCATACAAGCGGTAAAAGACCTGGTCGATATCCTTCTCCGAACGGTTCAACCAGCATCCGTCATGGTCATCCACCCAGCGGTAGACGATATTGTTTGCTTCCATTACGGCAATTGCTTTTCTGACATGTGCATCATCCAGATATCGGTAGGATGTATGTCCATCAATTTCAATCTGGCTGCCGGCATTCATGATCAGTGCATCCATCATTGTGATGAACCTCTGCGGAAGCTGGGACATTTCCTTCTTTGCCCGGCTGGTATCAATGACAAGCTTCATGCCATTGTCCTTCATCTGCTGCAGGGTCTGCCAGGCAGAAGCAGGAAGGTCTCTAATATTATTCTGATATGTTGTCCCATCGATATCGAAGAACAGAATATGGACCTGCTCCGGCGCCCCTGGATTGATCACTGCTGTATTGTCTTTCTCAAGCATCTTTTTTCCTCAACATTGCAATAGCATTATACAGGATATTTCCTGCATAGCTGTGCGATGTTGCATTTTCCTCTGTTTATTTTTGATGATGCCATTTTTTCTTATCTTCATAGAGCATCTGATCCGCCCGGTCCAGCGCCGCTTCTGATGTTTCTTCTGGATCATCATACTCCGCCGCACCAATGCTGACTGTAAGCGTGTATTTCTTTTTGTCATCCTGCTGAGCTTCCATGAGTGTCTTCTTTATATTTTCGATGACTTCTTCGCATGTATGCCCGCGTTGATTCATAACGAGACAGAATTCATCGCCGCCGTATCTCGCCGCAAAGCCAAAATACTCTGCCGCTACAGTTTTCAGGACCTCAGCGAATTTCTGCAGAGCATGATCTCCTTCAATATGACCATACTGGTCATTGATTGCCTTGAAATTGTTGATATCGATGATAAAGATCAGGAACTTGCTCTCAGGTGACGTCTTTACCAGCTTCTCAGACAAAAATGTATTCAGTCTGCATCTGTTGTTCAAGCCTGTCAGAGCATCCGTACTGATCCGCAGATTCTGAATCCGCAGGAACAGGATCAAGATTATCATCAGGATGTTCAATGCCAACAGCGGCACATGAGCAAATTCATCTTCATAGATTCCTGCCACAAGCGGTGCAATCATATACAGGACGTAGATCAGGAATTCTTCTCTATCCTGCTTTGTCTTAGCGTGAACTGCCCGTGAGATTGTCACAGCTGTTGGAATGAGCAGATATGCATAATTAATGAAGCCCTGGACCCAGAACAATTCTGTTTCTTGGTAATGCCCTTCACTGTTGATTTTGAAGATCCAGCCGGTAAAGATGGAAAGAACATCCAGAGCACAGATGAACAGAAGAGGGTATACGACCATGGCATCAATCTTCGGCCGATTCATCAAGGTGAAATCAGTCCGGTCTTCAATAAATCTGAACCAGAAGTAGCATCCGCTGGAAACTGCCATCAAGGTAACTGCATTTACTGCCGCATTTAAAAAGACAGGAAGATAAAGTAAATTATCTTCGGTCAGCGCCCACAGAATATCTGTCACCAGCATCGCAGTATATGAATAGATCATATATTTCAGCTGGCTCACTTCATGTTCAGAACCTAAGTTGCTGTTGAGACTGAACAAGATTGTCAGACCCATGATCAGGCAGTATATTTCGGTAAATATGTAAGGCAGATAGGATGCTGTCACTTTATACTCCTTATCTTGTGATTCGTCTCAAGTATATCATTGAATCAAAATTATATTTTGACGGATTTGTACACTGCATCACTGGTGCGTGAATAATATTGCGTAATCTTGAACAAAAAGAATAAGCACTGCATTGATATCCATGCGGCGCTTATTCTTTCTTTTATTCAGGCTATTTCATCATAGCTGACAAGTTTAATATCCTGCTCCTGCAGCCATTTCTTTGTTTCTGGACTGCACAGCATTTCAACTTCCTTTGCACGGTTATATGTAAGGGAAGAATTCTCAAGCAGATATGCATCTATGTATCCAGGATGACATACATAGACATTCGGCATCGTACTGTCAGCTTCCTTCACTGCATCCTGCAGTGACTGGAATGCATCATATTCCTTTTCCATGCTTTGCATTCTGCATGGATGGATCTTATGACCATTGAAGGTGCCTTCTGCATCTCCCGGCTTCTGCATGTTCAGCCGCAGATGATATTTCTCAGCGACAATCGCCAGTGCTTTCCAAAGATTGTCACTGGCAATTGCATGTGCTTCAAAGTAAGCAGGATCTTTCCCCGTCATTTCTTTGTACTTCAAATACTGTGCTTCTGCCTCTTTTACTGCATCTTCCAGAACAACAAGATCTTTTCCGTTCTTATAGGCAGTGCGGTACTCTGAAGAACTCTTAAATGTGCCATCCTCTGCAACGAGAGAGGGAATCTCTTTTGGATCACAGCATGGCACACCAAGACAGATATTTGTATGCAGGCCGATGCTGATCCCAGTTCCTGCTATTCGAGCAAGACCGTCGGCAGCTGTCGGCATGTTGACCATCAGGCCAGTGCTTCGGATCAATCCTTCTTTGACTGTTTTCTCGATACCGCAGTTCACAGCATCGCAGTATCCCAAGTCATCAGCACGCCAGTAATAGTTTCATCATTCCTGCCACGCCTTTCTTTTCTTCTCAGGGTCGTAGATCAGATTCCCTTCTTTGCCAGGATGCTTTTCCGGACGGGCCATCATGCCTTTGCTTCCCATTCTTTCAATGGGGATCTGAGCATCGCGTCCATCCAGTACATCTTCAGTCAGTTCGATCATATCGAGCAGGATTTTCTTCGGTGAAGTACAGCTTCCATGGAAGCGGAGGACGGTATCAAACTCATCTGCATATTCCAGCAGATGGATTAACCCTGATTGATACTTCGAAACAGATGTGCTCTCAGGGAAATGCAGCAGTGTGCCTTCTCCAATGTCATCGCCGAAGACCGCAATTTGATCTTCTTTGATCATTGGGATTACACATCCCTGCGTATGTCCCGGCACTTCGACACAGGTTACACTGACTCCACCCAGATCAAACCTCTGATTCTTTTTCAAAGGCAGATATGGTTCCGTTCTCTGAGGAAGAAAGTCAGCTTCTGAGATTCCTTCCGGCACACCGAACGGTGCATGGAAGACATCAAAGATGCGGTGTTCCAGTGAGGCATGTTTCTTTTCAAGCTCCCAGTCTTTTTCACTAAGATATGCATTTTCAAATTCAACAGCGCCGCCCGCATGATCGCAGTGCCCATGCGTCAGCAGTAAATCACATGACATGACATTGATGCTCTGCAGATACTCTTTCAAACTGCCGACACCCATGCCGGAATCAATCAATAAATTTTTCTCTGTCCCCTGAACAAGGTACATGCATACACCGAGCGGTGTACGGATGCGCCTTATATGTTCAGAGACACTTTCTATCGTAAATAAAGTCATTTCGCTGCCACAATTAGTCAGCTAAAGCTTCCTGTGCTTCTTTTTCCTTTTCTTCTTCAAGGAGCTTCTTATCATATGCCTTGTAGAAAGGCAGATAGAGAACGATGCCCAGCGGGATGGCAAGGAGCTGCCACAAAGCTACCATCCAATTGCCCTGGACTAAGCCATAGAGTACGACTGGCACCTGCATAGACACCTGTGCACCTGACAGCGGTGTAACAATACCGGAAGCAAAGCCGATATAGAAGAATAAGTTTGTAACGAATGGGACTAAGAAGACAGATGGAATCAGCATATATGGGTTCAATACGTTTGGTACCCCGAAGACGATTGGCTCACCGATATTGAAGACAGCTGCCGGTGCTGCAACTTTACCAATTTCCTTGAGCTGTTTGGACTTGCAGAAGAACAGAAGGATAATTACGACACATACTGTAGACTGACCAACAACGGTCATCATGGACATGCCAATCGGGTTTGTCGTTTCACCTGCTAATCTAGCTGCATCTATTGAAAGATAGATAGGCATGATGATACCGGATACTACATTGAATCCATGAATACCAAACCACCAGAGCAGCTGGATCAGAACAGTGATCAGCAGATAGCCAGGTAAAGAACCAGTGACAGCTGTTAACGGAGCCTGCAGATATGTATAGATCATCTGATGGATGCTTCCAAATGGAGTCTGTGCAAATGCCCATGCAAGGATCATGCATACAGTAGCAAGGATAAAGCCAGGAATCAGTGAAGCAAATGACTTTTCAACATATGGAGGAACAGAATCTGGCAAATGAATGACCCAGCCCTTCTGCTGGAAGAGAACATAGACCTTGGCAACGATGATGGCGAAGATCATGGCTACGAATAGGCCCTTGCATCCTAACCAGTCAAAGCTGTATGCATATGTACCTGCGCCGAACAGCAGTCCCTGAATATCAGTTGTATATGGTGTTAAGACGAAGAAGCAGATCAGTGAGATGATGCCTGCAAAGAAGCCATCCTTGATCTCAGCTTCTGCATAAAAGTAAGCGACTGCAAATGCAACATATACGGCAAACAAGCCCATGGTTGCGTTATAAGGAATCAGAATATAACTAGCTAAGCCTGTGCTTGTCAGCATTGTTGTCCATGCTGTAATAGGGAAGTTTGCAATCAAATAGAACAAGGAACTGATGATTGTTACTGGAAGTACTGCCATGAAGCCTTTGGATATTGCCTGTAGTGATTTGTTGTTTGCTGTCCACTTTGATAATGGGTTCAGCATCTTTTCGATAAATGAAGTAAATTTATCCATACGTCCTCCTTGGGAACAATCCCTTTTCTATCTTTTGTTTTGGAATTCGTTCCGTTTACATGCTGATTATAAGTTCATCAGAAAAGGAATGCAAGCGCTTTCTGAAATTTTTCCCAATTTATTTTATATTTTGTACCTTATTCCGTTTATGAATATTTCTATTCCAAAATGACATAAAAGCGAATAATCACGCTAAATAAAAGACAATTCTCATTAAAAGAGTTGTCTTTGCGTTTCCTATTCCTTTTCTGCTCCCTTGCTGGCATAGTACACAACAATCTCATTGAACACCGAGAAGATTGGAACGTTTTCCAATAATGACTTGCTGGAGACCGCCAGGGATGGCAGTACAATGCAGTCATCGCACCACTGTTCCTCTTCCACCTTAGCATTCATTGTAATCACCATTGTCCTGATATGACTGTTCTGCTTCAATGCCTTTACTTCTGTTGTAATTCCTGACCTGCCCGACACTGTATACAGAATGATCAGATCATTCTTATTCACCGTAAGGTCCACTGCTTTGACATCTGCAGCAGACGGCAGGAATGATACATCAATACCAAACATTAATAAGGAGTATCTAAACTGCAGTGCTGATACAGCCGAGTTGATTTCTCCTGCCACATATACTTTTCTGCACTTCTGTGTCAGATCAATCAGCTTCTTGACCTTAGCTTCATTAACAGTGTTATGAATCAGCTGAATTGTACGGCAGTATGCATCCTCAACTATCTGCATACTGTTTTCAGACTCAGAAGACTTCTCTTCCTTATGCTGGTTCACACTGCGAATCACATCATAGCGGAATTCCGAATACCCGCTGTATCCCAGTTTCTGGCAGAATCTAAGAATGGTTGTCTTCGTAACACCAATCTTTTCTGAGAGCTCATTTAATGACAGCGTCTGCACCATGACAAGATCACTGCAGACAGCTTCGCATGCCTTCAGTTCATTCTTTGTCAAAAGGCTCTTATACATCTGTATATTAGCTATAACGTCCATTTTTCATCTCCATCTTGGGATTTATTCCATATCCATCATAGCACTGCTGAAACCATTCATGTCACATAAAAAGCAGAGATCTGATTGACCTCTGCTATATTCCTGATGTTTTCTCTTACTTTGCAAAAGCGTCCTTGATGGAATCCTTCCAGATCAAGAACATAGCGATCAGGTTCACTGCACTTCCGCCATACTTCAGAACTGTATTCACAGTTGTATTTGCAATAAATCCCTTTGCGCCTACAAATGTCAATACAACGCCGATGATCCAGACCCATATTCCCTTTGAACGAGTCAGAATGACACCGACAAGTGCTACCGCTGCACAGACTTCCATCCATACGTGCGGAGCTTCTGCTCTGTACATGAATGCCATCACAATCATTACGATGGAACCAATCAAGAACATCAAGCCACCAATTTTCTTAACCATATAATATCCCTTTGTATGCATATCTGCATCGAAAATATTATAGCACGCATGTTTTTCAGTTTTACAATTTATTAGGTTTACTAACGTTTACCTTGCGATAAAATACTGTGCCAACTCTGCAGTTGTACCGCTTGCAGGTGCACTATTGTATATACTGACTGTCTTAGTATATTCTCTTTTTGTTGTAGAATCTTGTCCAACAATCTCATGATAAACAGTTGCTCCTGTCCCGCCGGCAAGTTGATTCGAACCATCCGACGCCTTTTGAACAAGCTCATACGCTGCTGTATAAGTCAGATACTTCTTATTTGGATTATACCGAATCACACGAACCCAAGTCCCCACCGGCACAGATGTAATATCTACATCCGTCACCCAAGGAATTGTATAGCTGGAATCCTTTTCGATTTTCCACGATACCACATTCATTTGATTGAACAGCTGTGTAAAATTCTTTCTAACATTAATCAGCTGAAGCTGAAGTGTCAGTCGAATCAATCGGCCAGCTCGCCAGATACTTGCTGTTAGCGGAGGAATCCGCAAAAGCAACAATGCTTCTCCTGTATTGTAGAAGTACCATTCATCGCTGCACTGACAATTCCAGAACTTGTCCAGCTTGTAGTTATGTTTCCATCCGTATCAACTATGACAGAGAGAATACTCTGAGTGTGATCTTCTTTTACAGATCCAGATTCTGTTCCCTGACCATATGTCGGAAATACCCTGACGCGTGGCTAGAAGTTCAGCTGTAGATGCATTGTAATAGTAGATACCTGCAGTTGACTGCGTTCCTTCCTGATTCAGAAATTCTACAGAAGCACCATCTTTGCTGTCTTCTCTACATTAGAGTCAGCGTTTTCTTTTCCAGTCTCAACTGCATAAGAAAACAAAGGAATCGCAATTCCTGTTAATACACCAACAATCGCGACAGCAATCAACAATTCAGCTAAGGTAAATCCTTTTCTGTTAATCATATTAAAAGTATATCATCGCAATCAATTGAATTGTGAAAAGAACATGCATTACTAATGATTACTCATTTACTAATGATGCTAGAACAATCATGACCACCCGTAAATGGGTGGTTTGCTCCACGGGTATAACCCGTTTATTACCAGCCAGCGCCTTAAGACACTGGCTTTTCCATACTTCATATGTCGAAGCCGCCATCGCTCCTGCGACCTCACTGGCCGCAAGCGGCCTTACTTCTTATTTTGTTCGTCTTCCTTGCTTCTTTGTCTTCTCCGAAAGGATCCTCGTATTCCTTCACGCTCAGCTTATCTTGGGCGATGTCATTCTTCTCCTAATCCCGGATGTACTTCCTCACTGTCTCCTCGTTCAGCCCGATCGTGCTCACGTAGTACCTGTCTGCCCAGAAATGTCTGCTCCCATATTTATATTTCAGGTTCGCATGGTACTCGAAGATCATCAGCGATGATTTCCCCTTCAGATATCCCATGAAACTCGAGACCGATATCTTCGGCGGGATCGACACCAGGATGTGGACATGATCCGGCATCATATGCCCTTCGATGATCTCGACGCCCTTATACTTGCAGAGCTTCTTGAAGTATCCGATGATGTCCTTCCTCAGCTGGTTGTATATCACCTTCGACGATACTTTGGAGTGAATACAATGTGATATCTTGTATAATACTTTGTGTGTGCCAATGAATCATATTTGTTGGCCATAACTGCACCTCATCTTTCTAGCATAGGCGACTTCGACAATCTCCATGGCAGTCTGATGGGGTGCTTCTTTCTAGAAGAAGCACCGTCTCTCCACCTGTATAACAGGTGGTTTTTTTCTGTTTCGTGCAATGCTGCCGTGATAGTTCTTTTTTATTACTTCTTGCACTCAACTGTCCCTAAGACGAATAAAAAAGATGATTAATTATCACTAAAATAATTTAATCATCTTTATCTGGTTCAAAACAACAATTGCTATTTCGCTGCAATTTCAATACTGCTATTACCGGTTGTAGGAACTTTAGCTGTATATGTTACTGATTTACCAGAGGTCCAAGTAACCGTTGTATTTCCGCCAATGTTTACTGCAGTTCCTAAATCTGCTGCATTACCCTTTGTCACATATGCTGTAGTAGGTGTTGCTGTTGCTTCGGTAACTGTGCCATCATTATTCAAATACCAAACAGTTCCATCTTTTGGATTACTTGTCAATAGATTTGCAGAAGCATTTGCGTATCCAGAACGAATATTTGCTTCATCTGTAGCTGCTCTTGCCTTACCTAACTGTGCTGTAAAAATCGGAATTGCGATTGCTGCCATGACAGCGATGATTGCTACGACGATCAATAACTCGGCGAGCGTGAAACCTTTTTTGTTGAGCTTCTTCATATATTTTCTTTTCTCCTCTTTTTATTAAGTAAGTGTTTTTCTTACTTCGTACCCTAAATATAGCATCCGGGGTTTTTGCATACAAGAAGGAGTATGAGTATCTCGTGAGTATAATTGCGTAACATACATGTATGCTAGATTAAAGATAATTATACATAGTAAACATCGGCAAATAGATGGATATTACGATGAATCCAGCAATGATTGTCAAGACAATTAACATCGTTGGTTCGAGCCTTGCCAGCATTTTTTGAGTAGCATATTCCGACTCCTGCGTATAGTAGGAACCAACTGTTGACAACGTCTTTACAAGTTCACCCGTACGTTCACCAACACCTGTCATTTCCTTTAATACATCAGGGAAGTATGCTGACTTACTGACAACTTCTCCAAGTTCTGCGCCTGTCTCAATCTTTTCGCTCATGACTCTGACTTCTCTTGAGATTGCGTAATTATCGATGCACTTTGCAGTTGTCTTTAATGAGTCAGCGACAGATAAGCCAGATCCAACAAGGGAAGCCATGGATGTCGCAAACTGCTGCGATGCATTCAGGATGGCAATCTTGCCAAATGACGGCATCTTCAGTGAGAACTTAGCCCAGGCAAGTTTTCCTTCGTCTGTACTGGTCCATACTTTAAATACAATATAAATAACGAGAATGACGCCTACAATGATCATCCAGCCTGTCTGGAACCAGTCAGTCATGGCAATCAAGATCTGTGTAGGAACAGGAAGTTCCCCACCGAAGTCCTTGAACAGACTTGTCATCGTCGGCATGACCTTGACCATGATAACAATCAGAACTACAACGGCTACTCCTAATACAAATAATGGATAACGCATTGCGCTCTTTACTTTTTGTGATACTGTATTTGCTTTCTTATAGTACTCGTAGAGATTATCAAATGATCTGTCCAGCGTACCGGAGATCTCACCTGCACGAATGGTCTCAATAAAGAGAGCTGGAAGCTGAGGATAGTTCTTTTCAAAAGCAGTTGCTAAAGGAATGCCCTGAGAGACATCGTCTGCTGATGCGGTCAGCATCTTCTTCAGCTTCTTATCTTCCGTCTGCTGTGCAATCATGAGCAGACAGGAATTGATGCCGATGCCGGATGAAATAATGACGGAGAACTGTGAGCACATCACAGATAAAGCCTTGGCATCTACTTTCTTGCTGCCGACATCTGCGTTCAATACATCCCACACACCGCCGGTCCTGACTGGCTGCAGCTTCAGTACGATTGGATATTCTGCTTTGATCTTATCAACGGCTGCGTATTCATCGATTGCTTCGACAACGCCATTGGACTTTGTACCGTCTTTTGCCTGCGCACTGTATTTAAATGTTCTCATAATCTTTCACCTGCTCTGTTGATGATTGTTGTACCAGCTGCTGTATTCCGTTTGACATACTCCGCATCGGCAGCGGCTTCGACAGCAGCTTCGGCAGTGATATATCCTTCTTTGACTTTCTTGAGCAGACAGTTGTCCATGGAGATGGAACCAATATTGGCAGAGGACAGTAAAGCACTCTGCATCTGCGGTGTCTTTCCTTCACGGATCATTGTTCTGATTGCTGGTGTTACGATCATTGCTTCACATGCCGCAACTCTTCCTCTGCCTTCTTTCCGCAGTAAGAGCTGCTGAGAAAGCACAGCTTTTAAAGTTGTGGATAATTCTAAACGCACCTGCGGCTGCTTATCAGCCGGGAAGGTTCCAACGATACGGTCAACGGAATCAACAGCACTATTGGTATGCAGCGTCGCAAATACCAAGTGCCCTGTTTCAGCTGCTGTCATTGCAATCTGAATTGTCTCTGCATCTCTCATTTCACCAATGAGAATGATATCTGGATCTTCACGCAGAATTGCCCGAAGTCCATCTGCGTAGGAAAGTGTATCCTTGCCAATCTCTCTTTGATTGATGAGGCATAGTTCTGGCTTATAAATATATTCAATTGGATCTTCCAAAGTAATAATGTGTTCTTTTCTTGTGTGGTTGATGCGGTCAAGAATGGCAGCTAATGTCGTAGATTTTCCTGATCCTGTTTCACCCGTTACTAGGATGATCCCCTTCTGCCACTTGGCAAATTCATTGACAACTGGCGGCAGTCCCAGTGTATCCAGATCTGGAATTTCATCAGAAAGAATACGCAGGGATGCTGAAATCGAACCATGCGAATGATATAGATTGATACGGATACGATGGCCGGAAATTGTTTCGGACAGATCGATACTGCCAATTTCTTCAACTTCCTTGAACCTTTCTCCGGCAAGTCTCTCTGCATATGCCAGACAATCGGCGTATGTTAAAGGCTCTGTATTTTCTGCATTATACAGTAAACTGTCAATTCTGAACTTTGGCGGCACACCTGCTGAAAGATGTACATCTGAAGCTCTGTGCTCCGCAGCCATGTCAATCAGTTGTTCGATTGTCAACATTGGCATTGCTCCCTTCTATTCAATCGTTGCTACTTCTCTGACAACCTCATCCAATGTAGTAACGCCCTGCTGTACTAAATCTCTGGCATTGGCAATCATTGGTACGAAGTCACCGCTCTCATTGACGAGCTTGCGCAGTTCTGTAGAGCTCATGCCTGATGTGATGGCATCTCTCAGTCTGCTGTTCATCGTCAGAATTTCAAAGACACCCGTTCTGCCACGGTATCCTGTATTGAAGCACATATGGCATCCTCTGCCATGATAGAAGTGATATTTACTTGGGTCTTTGATGCCTGCTAAGTCCAGCATATGTTCTGCCGGTACTGTCTCTTCCTTGCAGGAAGGACAGATCTTTCGTAACAGTCTCTGGGAAACGATACCTCTGACAGAGCCGCCGATTAAATATGGTTCCACGCCTAGATCCTTCAGACGATCAATCGCGCTGATGGCATCTTCGGTATGGATCGTAGAAAGTACTAAGTGTCCAGTCATGGCTGCCTGCATGGCAATCTGTGCTGTTTCACCATCACGGATTTCGCCGACGCAGATAATATCCGGATCCTGTCTCAAACATGCACGCAGTGCACTGGCAAAAGTCATGCCAACTTTCTCGTTGATGGCCACCTGGGTGACACCGTCAATCTGGAATTCCACTGGGTCTTCCAAGGAAATCATATTGACAGTATCGCTCTTGAGTTCCTGGATCATTGTATACAGTGTTGATGTCTTGCCAGAACCAGTTGGTCCTACAATCAGGATCATGCCGGCACTGTTCTCTAGGATGCGGTCAAATTTTGCATTGTCTCTTTCGGTAATGCCGATACCCTGACGGGTCAGTGTTTTCTGGTCTCTGGAAAGGACACGGATGACGACCTTCTCACCATAGATGGTCGGCAGCGTTGATAAACGAAGGTCTACATTTGAGCCGTCTGCACGTCTGGCAATAGCACGGCCGTCCTGAGGAATCCTGCGTTCTGTAATATTCATATTGGAAATGACTTTGAAACGTGAAATGATTGCGGACTGGAGTTCCTTTGGAATTGTCAGGATCTCATTCAGTCTGCCGTCGACACGGATACGTACGACCATTTCTTTTTCACGCGGCTCAATGTGGATATCAGAAGCCTTTTCAGCAATACCTCTTTCAATAATACTGTTTACCAGCTTGACGGTCGGTGCTGCCGATGTCTCCTGTTCAACCACAGGATTTTCCTGCAGTTCATCATTGACGCCTCTTTCTTCCTTCATCTGCTCAATGGCCATCGCTGCACCTTCGTTCTCATAGAGAACAGCCAATGCATGTGTGACAGCATCTGAGTAGGCAATCATCGGGATGACTCTCTTCTTAGAGACATCCTTGGCAGCTTCAATGGCACGGAAGTTCAAAGGATCTTCAGTGGCTACCCACAAACGGTCTCCCTCGACCTTGACCGGGACAATCCGATACTGTCTGGCAGTTAAGCGAGGGATATACTTTGTCATTGCTGGATCGATCTTCTCATTATTCAGGTCGATGAAATCAATGCCCAGCTGCAGGCGCAGAGTATCAATCAGCTGCATCTCTGTGATGAACTTGTTCTCAATTAAAACAGTTCCCAGACGCTTGCCGGTATCTTTCTGTATTTCCAGCGCTTTATTGATATCTTCATCCGTCAATACGCCAGCATCTGTTAATATCTCACCTAAACGTCTATACTTCATACTTTGCCCTCCTCATAGTGATGCAGTGGATCATTCATTCGGTCTTACGTATATATCCTGTGATTCTAATTCTCCTGATGTTCCATATATGACAATGGTGCACTTAAATACTTTGTTTACAGAATCATATGTGAGTCCTGCAGAACCATCTTCGATATTGACGGTCAGGTTCTCAGTACCTGCTTTTTTCGTCACTAACGGAATGCTCTGCATCTTGTCATCTGTATTTGGATATGGTTCTGCCGTCAGACCATTGGTCGCATCATTTGTATAGCGGATGTTGTAGCCTCTGGCAGATGTGGTGAAGCTGTAATCTGTCGCGCTGTATGTGGAAGCATCTGCGTTCTTCAGATCATTTGTCACTTCCATGATGGCAGTGGACAGAAGCACCTGTGCATTGGCCTTCTCAGTGACGTCCCGATAGACTCTGGAGGCCGCAATTAAACCTCCGGTCAGAGATGAGAATACAATTCCCAGCAATGCAACAGTGACCAATGTCTCTCCTAATGTAAATCCTGCCTGCAGTCTCTTCTTCATATTATTATCTCTTGAAAGTCATATAACTGTAATCACCAGATTCACTGGTAATCGTTGTTACAATGACGCTGATATCATTCACATTGCTTGTGAAGGCCCCGCCGTTGAATGTAACTCTTAGGTTCTGTGCGTTTGTTCCTTCAGCAACAGTTCCTGTTTCAAAATCATTTCTCAGCGAGTAGTAGTCTTCCATATACTTGTCAGTTTTCTTGATGATCTTGATGGATGCCGCAATCATACTGCCGACTAAAACAAAAGCTAATACCATGACTAAAGACGCAACCAGCACTTCTGCTATTGACTCTCCCTTACTGCTCTTCAGTTTTTCCATCATCGTATTTTTCATTGTTTTATTCTCAGTTACTGCACTGTGATATTCGCCGGCAAGAAAGAAACACTGTTTCCTCTTTCCCGAGGTGTATTTCCGGTGGTCGGTGATGCATTGATTGCTGAAGTCACCTTTCTGGTCGAACCGGTCATTGTGAATACGGCGGTAACGTTGTAGCTGTCGTCCATTGTGACAGATGCCTGGATGTCTTTACTGTTAACGGTCATTGTGATTGTCTCACTGATAGAACCTGTATTCTGATTATATTCACAGACACATAATGTCTTATACAGCGTATCCAATGTTGTAGAAGATGGAACCTTGATCGTCCCATCATTATTCTTTACATATTCCGCGTTATTCGCATTGAATTCTGTAGCATTCTCGAATGTGTCATTGAAGAGTGCAGCCGCACTTTTCATGGCATATACATCCGCATCATCTGTCCAGGTCGTTGTCACAACACCGCTGGAAGCACTGGCTGCGGCAAGGATGGTCGCACCTACCATGGCACAGATCAAAATACAAATAAAGCCAGCATCAGGGATGCTCCGGATTTCGATTTCAGTTTTTTCGAATCGATCTGTCCATTATCTGCACCAAAAAGAATGTCCTTCCGACACGTTCATTATACTGTAAATTCATGCATTACAATATCTACGAGCCAATATTACTCATAGTCAAAAGAAAAACAGGCCTTTCGAAAAAAAGCCTGTTTTATCATTATTCTACGCTGTTGATCTTTGCCAGCATGTCTTCCTTGACTGCCTTGTTTACTGCCAATGCCTTCTCTCTGGAATCCTGTACCGAATAGAAGTACAGCTTGATCTTCGGTTCTGTTCCGGACGGACGTACAGCAAACCAGCTACCGTTTTCTAAGAAGAAGCGGATGGCATTCTGCGGCGGAATATCTTCATAGCCGTTCTGATAGTCAATGACTTTAGAGACCTTGACGCCGGTGACTTCTGTCGGCAGGTTGCCGCGCAGCCATACCATCATTCTCTTGATGCGTTCTGCTCCCGGAATTCCTTCCAGAACTAAGTTTGGTTCATCTTCTGCAAAGTATCCATACTTTGCATAGATGTCCTGAAGAACATTCCACAGAGTTTTTCCCTGCTTGCGGTAGAAAGCAGCAGCCTCAGCGACCAACATGCCTGCAGAGATGCCGTCCTTGTCACGGATGTCTTCACATGCTGCATAGCCGACAGATTCTTCATAGCCAAACAAGTATGTATACCCGTGTTCATGGAGATATGGGACTTTGCCGCAGATGTTCTTGAAGCCGGTCAGTGTCTCAAACATATCGACACCGTAGTCCTTAGCAATGATTGTTGAAAGTGTACTTGTGACTATGGACTTGACCATCGCGCCCTTGGCAGGAAGTGTTCCTGCGGTCTTATGGCCTTCCAGGATATAGTTGACCAGCAGGTAGCCGGTCTGGTTGCCGTTGAGCGGAATGTAGTTGCCTTCATCATCTCTGATCTCAATCGCAAAGCGGTCAGAGTCTGGGTCAGTTGCCATCAGCAGTTCAGCACCAAATTCTCTTCCGTACTGTTCTGACAGCTTGAAAGCCTTTGGATCTTCTGGGTTCGGATAACCAACGGTCGTGAAGTCTGGATCAGGGTTCTCCTGTTCCGGTACAATCTTCCAGTTCTTGAATCCTCTGTCATTCAGCATTTCTCTGAATGGAATGGAGCCGCAGCCATTCAATGGTGTATAGACTAGCGGGATCGTCAGATCTAATTCTTCACCTTCATGGATCGCCAGCTTTTCAATCCGGTCAAGATAAGCACGGTCATATGTCTCGTCCAGCACTGTAACTTTGCCGGTCTTGACTGCTTCTTCATAATCCATCTTCTTGACGCCGTTCCAGAGATCGACTGCATTGATCTTTTCGGTCATGCCGTCGGCAGTCTCCGATGATACCTGGCAGCCGTCCATCCCAATATGCCTTGTATCCGTTGTATTCCTTTGGATTGTGGGAAGCGGTGATGTTGATGCCTGAAACTGTCCCCAGCTTCCGGATCATAAAAGCAAGTTCCGGGGTAGGTCTCAGATCAGGGAAGGTATAGACCTTGATACCGTTGGCCGCAAAAATACCTGCCGCCAATTCTGAGAATTCTTTAGAGAAGTGTCTTGGGTCATGGGCAATGACAACACCCTTGTCCATTGCCTCCTGGCCATGGACACAGATATAGTCTGCAATTCCCTGGGTCGCCTTGCCGACCGTATAGTAGTTCATGCGGTTCGTGCCGGCACCGACTTTTCCTCTTAATCCTGCTGTACCAAAAGCCAGATCCTGGTAAAAACGTTCCTGGATCTCTGTTTCATTGTCTTTAATGGTCTCTAATTCGGCCTTTAAAGGATCGGCAGCCGGAAGTTTCTCCAGCCACTCGTTATAACGAGCCATGTATTCTGTCATGATTAATTCAGCCTCCGTAAATATCTGACCTCATTATACCCGACTTGCAGAAAAAAAGAACTAGGCATCTAGTTCTTCCGGTTGATCAATCGATCTCTGTATTTGATGACGATATAGATCATTACTGCTTCTACTGCAATGGCCAGGATCATCCACATCCATTCTCCGCGGACCAGGAAATGACCGATGACGCAGTTCAGCAAGATCTGTACCGAGCTTGAGGCAAAAACTGCCTCAACAAATTCTTTTAAAGTAATTATGGATCTTGCGGCAATATAAGGAATAATGCCGTTTGGAATGCCTGGAATCATGCAGGCGACCGCGATGACTAAGACGGGATTGCCGCTGTTGATCTTGGACATCAGCCAAGTCGACTTGCCTTCGGTATCTGTCGCTATCTGAATGCTCTTGCCGAAGATTCTTGCAAAGATAAAGACTAATGCGTTCCCTGCGGTAAAACCAAGCCAGCATATCAGGAAGGAAACGCCACCAGCCATAGATCAAAGCACCAGTGATCTGAATGACCATGCCTGGGATAAAGATACTGACGACCTGCAGGATAGAGCAGAAGAACAATGCGACATATCCGCCCCATTGTGATCTGCTGTTCAAGTATTCAGCAATCTTTTCCTGGTCTCCTGTTTTAATCAGGCTGTAAAGTTCCGCAAAGAAATCCCCGAAGAATACATAGATCAGATACGCTGTCAGTAATATCACACCGATCAGGATAGCCACGATCAGCTTTTTATTTACTTTTGCCAGTTTGTCAGACATCTTTCCCCTTTAAATATGCATGTGTAAATATAGCACATTTATGGCCTTCTTTACACACATTTTCACACAATGGAAGTGTGTATCCCCTTACAAAAACGGAAGATTGAATACGTTCTTCCGTTTTCTGCAGTTTCTTTATCTATTTGAGGACTTCGCAGCATCTCTAATTTCCAGATATGCCAATGCCTGCGTCTGATAGAAATATGGTCCAACATAGAACAGACCAGCAAGATTCAGTGTTAAAGCGGAGACGATGAACCATCCAATAAAGGACAAGTCCAGCACGAACAATTCCATCTTATGTCCATTTGTTAAGTTCGAGGAATACTTCATCACATCGGAAGTGTTCATCATTGGATGTTCCGCAAGAATATACGGAACAAACTTGTATTGATAGCTCTTGACCACGCCAGGTACGACCAGCAGCAGTGACCACAGGAACACCATCAGGCTCCTCCATAGCAGCATCGCTGAGATTCTGATCCACTGATTTTTGCGGAAACCGGAGAACAGCACATCCTGTGAATCTGTTCCTTTGACATGGCAGGCAAACCAGTTCCTTGCACCATATTCCATTGGATTGCCGACAAACACGGAGAAGAAGAAACCGATGAACAATGATATCGTTGCCCCATAGAAGAACGCAGAGCTTGTCATCAAAGACAAAATATCGGTGAATGTTGGAATTGTCAAAACAGGCTGTGTGGCTGAAATGTTGATCCTGGAACCACTGCTGGCTGCGCCAAATGTATCTGCCAGACAGATCATCAGAATAAAGCTTGCCAGTACGCACATCCAGTAATTCTTATGGATCAGCTGTTTTGCGTTCTCTTTTACTGCCGATCGGTCAAGTGTCATTTTTCATCCCTCTTATTTTGACAATTATACCAGAATTCGCACTGCATCTTACCCATGGATTGCATAAACAAACTATGAAAACTTTATAAGCACGATAAAAGCTGCAGTGAGAAATCCATCTTCCTTTTCACTGCAGCTTGTTTGATTTGATTATCTTCTGTATAGACGCAGTCTGCGGATGCTGATGCAAACTGCAGCAATAGAAGTGAATAATAGGAATCCATAGAGCATCAGATTGCTGGTACTGCCCGTTGCCGGGGATGCACTGTCTTTTGTTTCTGTGGCTGTTGATGCCGTGCTGACAGCTGCTGCCTTTGGCGAAGTCGCAACTGCATATTCAGAAAATTTGTCAGTTACAAATGACAATGTCCGTGTCGCAGCATCATATGTTGCCGGGATTGCAGCAATGGTATCACCGTGTTTCCTGACAACTGATACAGCAGCACCTTCAGGAACAACATCTTCATCCAGTACAATGCTTACTTTGACCTTTTCTTCCAGATCTGTTTTTTGAATGATCCACGCAGTCTTGGATGACAGGTTATCTTTTGTAATCACAGTGCCCTTGGCAATATACTGATTGACAGTCAGCCCCAGCACAGTCTGAATTGTTGATCCAGTTCCTGCAGCAGTCTGCATCTGCAGTTTGATGCTGTCTTCCACAGCGGCATCTTCCACATCCAATTCCGCATTTCCAGAGCCGACACCGGCTGCACCATTTTCAATGGAAGCAGACTGAACATGATCTGAATTATTTGTTACGATATCTGTTCCTTCAATAAAATTACTGGTGAAATGAAGCTGGTTATGAATATCAAATGTATATGTATACAACTCATCTTCTACATAAATGCCTTCTGTGATCGGCTGACCATTGATTTCAAAACCTGCGAACTGATATCCGGCATCCGGCACGAACTTAATTGTCACTTTTGAATTTGGCTGCAGCATCGCAAGTCCGGTCGTACCTGAGCCATCTGACTGGATTGCAGGCTGTCCGAATTTATCCTTGAAATTTGGATCACCATTGATTGCCGTTATAATGATCTTGCCATGCTTAAAGACTTCATATGCCGGTGACAGTTTGCTTGCTTCATCATATGACCAGCTGATCGTATACCAGTTGTCATACTGAATATTGCCGCCTCCCAAAAGTTTCTTCACTTCTCCATTATCCAGAGTGCCGTTTTCCACCATATCACTGCCCTGCATCAAGCCAAGCGCCTCGATTGCAGTCAGTCCTAATGGATTGGCTGTTGGGAGAACCGCCCTGATATATCTTGTGTTTTCGTTCTGGAAAGTGTAGTTATAAAATGTCAGCAGTTCTCCGTTTTGAAAATTGATGATCTCTGTCTTTGTGGCAATCGTCCCTTGACTGATCGGAAGAAACGTTCCGTTTTCGCTGTCCGAATATTCTACTGTTCCATAGTTTGTCAGATAGGCAGCATTATATTCAGCGGGAAGTGTCACTGTAAATCCTTTAATGAATTGTATATCTGCTGTTCCGCTCTTATTAAAATTGATGTTGCAGAAATAGCTTTGATTGTAATCATCATAAGACGCAAGGTATGAAGCACCGTCAAAGGAAACAATAACAGTCGTGCCTCCTGCAACATTGCTGAATGTTAATTGCATCTTCCCAGCTGCTTCAAATGTAGTTCCTGTCGAATAAACATTCTGATGCGTCGAATCTTGAATCATCAGATCAGCTGTTTTGGCTGAAGAACTGTCATGGAATGTATAGGTTGTTCCAGCCGATTGTGTTCCCGTAAATGATATCGATCCTGTTTGGACAGCCAGAGTGACATTGTTGAGCTTCTCAATGCTCAGTTGAATCGTAGTTCCGCCGGTAATTGGAACATTTGTCTTCAAGCAATCCACCGTAGTACTGTTTATTAAATGGATAGTTTCCGTTCCTAACTGCCATGTACTGCCATCATTTGTCTTTACAACATATTTATATCCTGTTTCAGGCGTTGTAATAAAAGCGATACCAATGGATGGACTCGATGAAGTCTCAGAATATGTAAAGGATTGATCAGTTACCGCCATCTGATCAGGGCCATTTGTCACAATAATCTCAGCGGTCTTGCCATTGTCTGTCAGTGTGAATACATTGTTGACCGGGGCTGACAGAACAGCACCGCCAGACGTATTTGCCGGTGTGACAGTAATACTGTAATCTGCCGCATTTGCCTGAAGCGGCATGACAGCCAATACCATGATGCACGCTGTCATCATACTGACTGCATATCTGATTATTTTCTTCATTGAGCTTCCCTCCTGCCCATCAATGGAATCTGTATTGATATCATAACGGGTTGAGAAAGCCAATACAGGTATGTTTCCAGTCTTGGCAATGACAATTCCGGAAACTTCCGAAAGAAGCAGAAGATTCGTTCTAAAATAGACATACATCCATATGTCGAATTTATAATAAAAATATAGTGAAATGAATCCACATCAAACGCATACATATTGAAAAGGTGAAGAAATGATGGACTTTACAGAGTATCTCAATCATTACTGCAGCGAAGTCGGATGCACCAGCAGCGAGCTTTCAGAAACTTCCGGCCTTTCGGTTGCGGTCATCAGCCGATATCGTTCCGGATCCCGCCGCCCAGATCCAAATAGAGAACAGCTGCGCATGCTCGCTGTGGGAATCCATAATCTTTCATTAGCTAAGGATGTCTCTGAGATATCCGAGCAGGATATCTTGAAGACATTGAAGAACAGTCTTCTTCAGGATAATCGTGACCTAGCTGCCATGACCAGAAATCTGGATATCCTTTTATCTGTTCTGAACGTCAATATGAATCATTTGGCGCATTATCTGAAATATGACACATCGTTCATATCGCGGATCCGCTCAGGACAGAGAAAACCGGCAGACCCGCAGCAGTTCATTGATGATGTATGCAGCTACATTGTAAAAAACTATAATTCTGACACTAATCGAGAGAGTATTCGAAAACTGCTGAACGTAGAAGATGCACCGCGGACACCAGCAGAATCGATTGATCTGCTGAAGCAGTGGCTCAACCAAAGTACAATTAAAGATTACAATTCAATATCCGGCTTTATTAAGAAAATGGATGAATTCAATCTGAATGAATATATCCGAGCTGTTCACTTTGATGAACTGAAAGTGCCTTCCGCGCCATTTTATCATCCACGGTCCAGAGATTACATTGGCATTCAAGAGATCAAGAATGGTGAACTGGATTTTCTGAAAGCTGCAGTATTATCAAAATCCATGGAACCTGTCCTTCTGTGCAGCGATATGCCGATGGAGGATATGTCAGGAGACGATTTCCCTAAGAAGTACCTTTATGGCATAGCAGTTATGCTGAAAAAGGGACTTCATTTGAATGTTGTCCATAATCTGAACCGTCCTTTCAATGAACTCTTATTAGGGCTGGAAGGATGGATGCCGATGTATATGACAGGACAGATCACGCCATATTACTTGAGGAATGCCGGCAGTGAAGTTTACTGTCACTTCCATAATGTATCCGGCAGCGCAGCTCTGATTGGTGAATGCATTGTCGGCCATCACGATGACGCTAGATTTCACCTGACTGCAAAGACAGAAGATATTGCCTATTACCAAAGAGAAGCTGACTACATATTGGAAAAGGCAGTGCATCTCATGGATATCTATACCGTTAAGGAAAAGAATGTGCTCGAAGCATTTTTGAACCACGATGCTTCTTCTGACGGAAGCCGCAAGAGCATACTCAGTCTTCCTCCTTTATACACGATTGAATACAGTCTTTTACTGCAGATCCTGAACCAGAACAATGTTTCAAACGCTGATCAGGAAGCGATTATTTCTTCCTATGAAAGTCAATACCGGCGCATTTCAGCCATTCTTGAAAATGACTGTGAAATCAATGATGAACTTTCCATCGTGACGGAAGATGAATTCAAGCAGTATCCTGCCGTCCTTTCTATTGCAAACTCCTTCTGTGAGAAGAATATTTTCTACACCTATGAACAATATCTAAAGCACGTATCTCTCACAAAGGAATTCTCTCAGAAGAACCCAAGCTACTCCGTACACCTGTCATTCAACCCCGGCTTCAGGAATATTCAAGTCACCATTCACTGCGGCAGATGGGCAATGTTCTCAAAAGGCACAAACCCAGCAATTCATTTTGTTACCAAGCATCCTAAAATACTGGAGGGAACAGAAAATCTGAGCTTTCTCATCAAAGATTAATCGAAAAAAGTCCTATTCAATTTTTTATGAGTAGGACTCTTTTATATCATTCAGTCATCCCACTGCGCATGGAATAAGGATGCATAGAAGCCACTCTGCTTCAACAGCTGTTCATGTGTTCCTCTTTCCATGACTGTTCCATGGGAGAGTACTAATATCTCATCCGCACTCTGGATTGTCGAAAGACGGTGGGCAATGATAAAGGTCGTTTTGCCGCGGCAAAGCTCTAACATCGCCTTCTGAATCTTCTGTTCTGTATTGGAGTCAACATTGCTGGTCGCTTCATCCAGGATCAGCATCTTTGCCTCACTCAGCATTGCCCTGGCAATGGTCAGCAGCTGTTTCTGTCCCTTGGAGATATTGACGCCGTCATCGGTCAGGATAGTATCATAGCCGTCCTTCAATGACATTACAAAATCATGAATATCTACCGCTTTGCATACTTCTACAACTTCTTCCTTGGTCACATTATCTCTGCCGTAGGCAACATTTTCATAGATGCTTCCTTCAAACAGCCATGTATCCTGCAGGACCATGGAGAACTGTTTCCGTAAGCTGTCTCTGGTGCAGTGACAGATATCATGTCCATCAACCGTAATGACACCGGAATCTGGATCATAGAACCGCATCAGCATATTGATAATGGTCGTCTTGCCGGCACCGGTCGGTCCGACAATGGCAATCATCTTACCGCTGTCAGCTTTCAGGTTGAGACCATGAATGATCTCATTGCCTGGGACATAGCTGAAGTGTACATTTTCAAAGAAGACGTCTCCTTTGGCATGATCCAGCACCACCGCATCTGCGTCATCCGCCAGCTCACTTGGTTCATCAATCATCGCAAAGACTCTGCGGGCAGAAGAGATTGCACTCTGCAGCTCTGCCATGATCTCTGCCATTTCGGAGATTGGTCCGGAGAAGCGCTTGGAATACAGAATAAAGGATGAGATGTTGCCGATACTGATCTCATGCGCCAGGAATAAAATACCGCCGAAGCCGGAGATGATAGCCAGGGAAAGATTGTTGACGAAGGTGACAGTCGGTCCAACGATGGAGCCTTGATAGTCAGCTTCATAATAAGTATCCACGGCATCCTGATTCTTTTCGTCAAAGCGGGAGATGATTGTTTCTTCCTGTCCATATGCCTTGATGGTCTTATGTCCAGACAGCATCTCTTCCGCAAAGCCATTGAGTTCACTCAGCTTCATTGAACGTTTGTGGAACAGCGGTCTGACCACCCGTGGCACGATGCTTCGTAATATAGATGATGATTGGAGTTGTAAAGACAAACACAATGCAGAGCTTCCAGCTGATATTGATCATCATGATCAAGGAACCAACAACAGTAATGACACTGGTAATGACATCGATCAGATCGGAAGAAAGTGATGTGTTGATGGTATCGATATCGTAGGAGATGCGGGAGATAATATCGCCGACTTGATGATGGTCAAAGAACGAAACTGGCAGCGTTGTTAAGTGGTCAAACAGTTCCTTTCTCATTTCAGCGGTGATCAAAGAAGAGACTCTGACCAGGACTGCCTGCGTCAGATACATAAAGATGCTGTTGAGCAGGACGGCGACGATCATCTCTGCGCAGATGGCAAAGACATTGGTGAAGTTCACGTTTCCCGCAGAGCCAATCGCATCAATTGCCTGACCTGCATACTTCGGTACAAGCAGTGCTAAAATATTGCCTGCCAGTGTAAATGCAATAGCCAGCAGCATCCTTGCCTTATGGCGCCACAGGTATCCCATCAGACGCAGAAGCGTTTCTTTGCCTGAGGCTCTTTTTTCATTTTGTTCAGTCAAACAGCGCACCTCCCATCTGTGAATCCGCAATGGAAGAATACAGTGCGTTATGATGCATCAGTTCCTCATCTGTTCCAGATCCATTGATCTCTCCATGATCCAGGACAATGATCTGACTGCATCCCTTGATGCTGGATACACGCTGGGCAATGATCACCATCGTTGTATCCGGATATTTTCATTCAGTGCCTTTCTCAACAAGGAGTCTGTCTTATAGTCCAGGGCACTGCTGGAATCATCTAATAATAAAAATTCAGGATGAGACGCAAAAGCACGGGAAAGAAGAATTCTCTGGCGCTGTCCGCCGGAGACATTCGTTCCCTTGCTTGTCAATTCATAATCTTCCTTCTCTGACAATTCGGAGATAAATTCTTCTGCCTGCGCATTATTGATGGCATCCTGCAGTGCTTCATCTGATACTTCTCTGCCAAAGCGGATATTCTCCTTAACTGAATCAGAGAACAGGAAATCATTCTGCATGACAATGCCAAACTGTTTTCTCAATTCATCCGGTTCAATATTTTTGATATTCTTTCCATTCAAATAGATTGCGCCGGAATCAATATTATAGAAATGCAGGAGCAGAGACAGGATTGTACTCTTGCCGGACCCTGTAGCACCAATGATGCCCAACGTCTCACCTTTCTTCAACGCAAAGGAAATATGCTTCACATTATCCTTTACTTTTAAATAAGAGAAAGATACATCCTTGAATTCCAAGGCATACTGCGGATTACCATCCGGTTCATTGGCCGGCTGCCAGTTCTTTTCATTTTCTGTATTCAGTACTTCCATGATTCGTTCGGAAGAAGCCATACCTCTGGAGTACATGATGAACATTCTTGAAATTGCCATTAACGAATGGGAGATCATCTGGAAATAACTCATGAACGCTAAGATCTTACCTGTCTCACTTAAACCTGCATTGACTCTGTAGGCACCCAAAATAATGACACCGACCATGCCTGCATACAGGAATAGATTCATCAGCGGATTGATCACTGCCATGACTAAGTTGGCATGGACTTCTTCATCTTTCAATGCATCATTTACGGTCTCAAAGTGCTTCTTTTCATAGTCTGTGCGTGACAATGCCTTGATGACTCTGATGCCCTGTGCATTCTCACGGGTCACTGATGCCATTTGATCATTGGCCTTCTGGACACGGCGGAACATTGGAACACCCTTTGCAGTACGGAAATAGATAATGACCAGCATAAATGGAATGACCGCCAGAAACACCAACGCCAGCACTGGTTCCAAAAGGAAGCAGAGGACCAGCCCGCCGACGGTAATAATCGGTGCCCGAACGCCCATTCTCTGCATCATGCCGATCATCCGATGCAGATTATATGTATCACTGGTCAGGCGTGATTCCAGAGAAGGAATCGTATATGCATCTGTCTTTTCACAGCTGAGATACAAGGTATGTTGAAACAAGTCATGACGGATATTCTTTGTGACATCTCTAGCGACTTCAGCCGCATTCCGGTTCGCTACAACATTCATGACCCAGGCCACAAGTGCGCATACGACCATGACTCCGCCCCAGAACAAAATGCCGTTCTGATCTCCGGCAGGGACAACGTCATCAATGATCTTTGACAGGATATCCGGCAGCAGCAATTCCAAAAAAGAACCGACAGCTTTAATTGTTAAGCCGACGGCAATCATTTTTGTGCAGGGCTTCAAATAATCCCTCAGTCGTTTTTCCATGATAATATTTTACAACGTTTTTACAATTTTACATTAGGAAACAAAAAGCTCTCATTGCGAGAGCTTACTTACATCTTTTCCGGTGCCGAAACACCAATCAGATCCAATGCATTCTTCATGGTGATCATCGCCGCATTGACCAGTCCCATACGCTGAATTGTCAAAGCTGGGTTCTCTGGATCAACAACACGATTGGAATTATAGAAACTGTGGAAGTCCCTTGCCAGATTCGTGCAGTACTGGCAGATGCGGTTTGGAGCTCTGTGCTTTGCGGCATCCGCAACTGTCTTCGGGAACTCACTGAGCTGCTTCAGGATCTGCAGTTCCTTATCATCCGTCAGCAGGTCATACTTATCAACCTCTGTAAATGCCGGCGCATCTTCCCTGTGTAGGATGCTGAACATTCTTGTATATGCATACTGTGCATAGTAGACAGGATTGTCATTGTTCTTCTGCTTAGCAAGATCCATATCGAAGTCCATCTGCGTTCCTAATTCTTTAGAAACGAAGAACCATCTTGCGGCATCGACACCGACATCTTCGCAGAGCTCGCGGATTGTGATGGCATTGCCGGTACGCTTGGACATCTTGACTTCTTCGCCATTGGAGACCATGCGGACCATCTGGATCAGATCGACAATCAATCTGTCAGGATCATAGCCAAGTGCTTCCATTGCGCACTTCATACGGGTCACATAGCTGTGGTGGTCTGCGCCCCATAAATTAATCAGAGTATCATATCCTCTTTCAAACTTATAGACATGGTTGGCAATATCTGGTGTAAAGTATGTTAGAAGACCTGTATTCTTTTTCAGGACTCTGTCCTTGTCATCACCGAACTGGGTGGAACGGAACCATAATGCATCATCCTGTTCATATGTCAGACCTTTATCTGTCAGGTCCTGAATGACCTTCTTGATGCGGGCACTGTCGTTCTGATAGAAGAAACGTTCATGTGTCCAAACATCAAAGTGGACGCGGAACAGATCCAGATCTTTTCGGATAGCATCCAGCTTCATTTCAATGCCTTCATCCTTAAAGTATTCAGCCCATTCAGAAGCATCTTTGTTCAGCCACTTGTCCCCGTCCTTTTCCTTGATGGATTTAGCAACTTCGATAATATCCTGGGCATGATAGCCATGCTCCGGCAGAGGATACTCTACACCGAACAGCTCACAGTATCTGGAATACATGGACTCTGCCAGCATATCGATCTGGTTGCCGGCATCATTGACATAGTATTCTCTGGTCACAGCATATCCTGCTTCACCAAGCAGTCTGCATAAGGCATCTCCCCAGGCAGCACCTCTAGCATGTCCGCAGTGCAGGTCCCCAGTTGGATTGGCAGATACATATTCTACCAGTACCTTTTCGCCTTTTCCTTCATTGTTCCTGCCGTATGCATCTCCTTCTTTCAGGATCTTATGGATGACATCGCTCAATGCCGTCTCTGAAATACGGAAGTTGATAAAGCCTGCACCAGCCATTTCAATGGACTGTGCCTCTTCCAGATTCTTCTGCAGGATTGGAATAATTACCTGGGCAATGTCTCTTGGGCTCTTATGCAGCTCCTTGGCAAGACGCATTGCAATATTGGTGGAATAGTCTCCCATCTTCGGGTCACGCGGTCTTTCGACCATGACCATCGTATCATCTGTATCCAGATCAAAAGCTTCCTTGACGGATGCCTTGATTGTCTCTACTAGCTTTTCACTGATCTCACTCATTTGAAGCCTCCAATCATATTCTTTCTAAAAGCTTTCCTATTATAACGGAAACCCTGCTTTTTGTGTACATATGTATGTAAAAAGGCGCACTTTTCTGCGTCTTATTTGATCTTGGACTTATCCGTGGATGTCCTCACTGCTCTGTCGCCAAGAAATTTCCTGACTTGGTCCAGCTGATCTGCATCAAAGTAAAGCGCTGCGTTTCTTTTCTTCAGACGGAAAAAGATGCAGGAATCATTTTTAGAAAGCGTTACTGTGCCGGCATCTTCCCATTTGGTCAGAGCGCCGTTCATTACAATCCCCTCTTCACAGAGTCCGCTCTTGAGGAAGTAATACATGACCGCAAAGACCAGCAGTGCAATGGTCTGCGACCAGCGAAAAACTCCAGTATAGCGGAAGAAACCGTACACTGCTACCGCCGCAAACAATAACGGCACCAGCCATCTGGCTCCTACCTTTGTCGCAACCTTTACCTTACGGCTGTTGTTTGTCCATATGATCAGCATCACAAAGATAATGCCGTCCAACACATAAAATACCCCGTCACCAAGTTCCATAGGATCACCTCGAATATGTCATATTATACCCTATCTCTGCGAAGAAAAAAGAAACAGCTTGCGCCGTTTCCTTACTTCATCTTGACAGAACTCAGTACCTTGTCAAATACCGGTGTCATATCCACAGTTCCTTCTGGATCCTGGATCATGATAATGGCAATGACGCCTGTACCATCCTGGATCAGATACATCTGTGAATTCGCATCTTCCTGAATGACATTGTAAATGACAGAAATGCCCTTGGCATAGTATGCTTCCGTGCCGTTCAGTTCCTTCTTTTCAGTTGAAACAGCTGTCCACTTTTCATTTGTCTTGATTGTCTTGAACAGATCTTCAGAAGCTGTTGCACCTTCAACATACAGGAACTCCATGACATCCTTGGAACCCTTGATCGTATAATCCATTTCATCATAATTTGAGTTCTTTCTTCCGCTCCATTCGTTTGGAACAGAAACTGTCATGCTGTGGAATGTTGTTTCTGCAAAGGTCAGCTTGGTAACGTCTGCCTGTTCAGAATACGTGTGGTCAACTCCACTCGCGGATGACGATGATGCTTTTGCGGCAGCTGCTGATGAGGAACAACCTGCCAGGGTGCCTACCAGTACTGCTGTTGAAAGAATCTTTGTTAACTTTTTCATTTTTATCTTTCCCTCCAATAGCCAACGCTATCCATTTTATTTGTTTGCCTGTATGAATGCAACATCAAAATAAACGGTAAGATTTGCACTATTATGCAAAGAAAAAGAAAAACAGGGACAAGCCCTGTCTGTATTACGATTTTGCGGTTGCCTCCGGACTGACCGTGATTGTCGGTGTCGGCGTAGAACGGGAAGAAGAATTATAGGTCCCTTCAATCTCGATCTCACGGGCAAAGTTTGTCTTTACCCCAATATAACCGAACGCGGTATCCAGATAATCCGGATGCTGGAAATAACAGTATGCAAATGCGGCAGCTCCGAGCAGAAACAGAAGCAGAAGAATATAGAATATTGTGGATATGATGGACGGTTTCTTTTCTACAACGTAAATCTTTTCATCTTCCGGATCCGGCTGTTCTGTGATCTGTGTTTCCTCAATACTAGGTATTTCTGCAGTATCTTCCAGATCTGCCACTTTCTCATTCTTTTCTGTATCTGCCGCATCTTCTTCCACCGGCATGCCGCAGTTTGGACATATGCGGTCAGTGTCTTTCAATTCTGCGCCGCATCTTACACAAAAACCCTTCATAACTTGATTCCCCCTATTGTAATGAAAATGGATGCATCTATTACTAATAGGATAACAGAAACCGGCATTAAAAAGAAGCGTATTTCTACGCTTCTAGTTCAAGTCGTCTGGATTATAGCTGACGGTCATGCCGTCTTTTGTTGTTTGAATGATATTGACAACTGTAATGTTATTATCCTTTAAGATCTTTGTCATCTTTTCAACAGAGATTTCACCTGTTGCTTTGACAAATGTTTCCGTTCCTCTTTCAGAAGTACGGTAAACACCGGCAGCTTCTACATTTGCATCATTTTCAGCAAGCAGTTTCATCGCCTTGACCAGACTTCCTGGCTTGTCTTCCATATTGAATACAAATTTTGTTCCTTGGTGTTCAAGGCCAAGCAGATCAACGAATGTCTGGAAAATATCCTTTTCTGTAATGATACCGATGACCTTTTGATCTGCATCCAGAACAGGAAGGACATTGATTTCATGCTGGAGCATCAGTTCTGCCGCCTGCTCCACAAAGGAATCTGGGTCAATGGATACGACATCCTTGATCATGATCTCTTCGACCTTGGTGCGGGAAAGCAGATAGTTCAGCTCATAGATTGATAATGATGTCTGGTTTGATCCGCTGGAGTCAGTAACAACACCTTCAGTGATCAGACCAAGAAGTTTTCCATCCTTATTCGTAACTGGAATACGATGGAATTTTCCCTGCTGCATCAGTTCCAATGCTTTGGATACGGATGTGTCCGGTGGAATGCATACCGGATCTTTAGTCATATGATCCTTTACGTACATGATTAACCTCCAAGATAGGCCTTTCTGACCTGTTCACTGGCTGCCAGTTCGGCGCCAGTTCCTTCTAATGTTATTTTACCAGTTTCCAGAACATATGCACGGTCGGCAATTGCCAAAGCCATCTTTGCATTCTGTTCAACCAGAAGAACAGTTGTTCCCTGCTTATTGATATCTTCAATGATACGGAAGATTTCCTTAACAAGCAATGGGGACAATCCCATGGAAGGTTCATCCAGCAGCATAATCTTCGGGTGTGACATCAGTGCCCGGCCCATCGCCAGCATCTGCTGTTCGCCGCCTGACAAGGTGCCTGCCGGCTGTTTTTCTCTTTCTTTTAATCTTGGAAACAGTTCATATACATGTTCCAGATCTATTTGAATCTGCTCTTTATCTTTACGGGAATATGCACCCAATGCCAGATTCTCAGCAACAGTCTGCTGCGCAAAGACACGTCTGCCTTCCGGCACTTGTGCCAGACCCATCGAAACAATTTTGCTGGAAGGTGTCTTGATCAGATCTACTCCGTCCAGAGTGATGCTTCCTTCTGCCGGCTTCAGCAGGCCAGAGATTGCATGCATGGTTGTTGTCTTGCCGGCGCCATTGGCACCGATTAATGCAACAATTTCACCGTCATTGATTTCAAAGGAAATTCCCTTGATTGCTTCAATCATCCCATAGCGGACTTTTAAATTTTCTACTTTTAGCATATCATCCGCCTCACTCTCCGATATATGCCTTGATGACTTCTGGGTTTGCCTTGATCTCGGCAGGTACACCCTGTGCCAACAGCATACCATAGTTCAATACGGTAATTCTGTCACAGATTCCCATGACCAGTTTCATATCATGTTCAATTAACAGGATTGCAATCTTGAAATGATCACGCACTGTACGGATCATATCCATCAGTTCCTGAGTTTCCTGCGGGTTCATCCCGGCTGCCGGTTCATCCAATAACAGAAGTTTTGGGTGTGTTGCCAAGGCACGGGCAATTTCCAAACGACGCTGTGCGCCATAAGGAAGATTGCCGGCACTCATAGCTGCCTTATCATCCAGGCCGAACAGCTTCAGCAGCTCCATTGCTTCTTCATCTGCTTTCCTCTCTTCTGTTCTGTACTTCGGCAGACGGAGAATTGCTGTCATCGTGCTGTAGTTTACACTGTTATGCAGGCCAATCTTTACATTATCCAGAACTGTCATATTGGAGAAAAGACGGATATTCTGGAAGGTACGGGCTACACCTGCTTTATTTGCCTCAACCGGATTCAGCTTGGCCATATCCTGACCATCCAGGGTGATTGTCCCTCTGGTTGGCTGATAGACCTTTGTCAGCATATTGAATACGGTGGTCTTGCCAGCACCGTTTGGTCCAATCAGACCATAGATTTCACCGGGATAGACCTGCATATTCAGATCATTGACGGCAGTCAGACCGCCGAAGTCAATGCCTAAGTCCTTGATTTCAAGAACAGGAGTTTTTGTCTCAGTCATTCTGCTGTTTCCTCCTTATTCTTATTTGATTTATTCTTCATCTTCTGCAGCATCGTCTTCAGTTTTTCGTTATTTGTAACAAGCATCATAACAATCAAGACGATTGCGTAGATCAACATTCTGTATGTACTCAGGAATCTCAGCATTTCCGGCAGTGCGACCAGCAGTGTCGTAGCTACGATTGTCCCAGTCATATTGCCAAGTCCGCCTAAGACTACATAGACAAGGATCAGAATGGATGTATTGAAGTCAAACTTTGTTGCCACCACTGAAGTATAGTTCAGGACATACAGTGCACCGGCTGCACCAGCTAAGCATGCACTGACGACAAAGGCCAGTGTCTTTGTACGGGATACATTGATGCCGACTGTCTCAGCTGCGATGCGGTTGTCTCGGCATGCCTGAATGGCACGGCCCTCCTTCGAATAGATCAGATGATAGACAATCAGCAGAGAAACAAGAATCAGCACAATACCTGCGGTAAATGTGGAGATCTTGGAAATGCCGGTCGCCCCCATCGGACCGCTGATCAGCATCGTTCCGCCTTCACCCAAAGTAATGTTGTTTGTAACAAAGCTGAAATGCAGACCTGCCGCATCAACACCGACATATAAGTTTGTAACGACGGACATCAGAATCTGACCGAAGGCTAATGTTACGATAGCCAGATAGTCACCCTGCAGCTTTAAGACTGGAATCGAAATCAATAAGCCAAACAAAGCTGACATGGCACTGCCGCAGATAATTGCAATAAATAAGCGCAGAATCTCATTCGGCACAGCTGTTGCCAGCATGCCTGATACAATAGCAGCTGTAAAACCGCCAACTGCCATAAAGCCAGCCTGCCCCAGGTTCAGTTCGCCCGAGAAGCCGACATTCATATTCAGACCGATGGCAGCTACGATATATGCACAGATCGGCACTAACAGAGAAGTGAATAATCTGGTCAGGCTTCCTGTACCGATCATTGTCTGCAGTACTGCATATGCGATGATTACAATTAAGAATGATGTTGTTCTTCCACGCATCTGGCGGCTGAACATATTAGTAAAGAAATTATTCTTTTTCATTTTCGCCACCTTACACTTTCTCATTGATCTTCTTGCCTAACAGTCCAGTAGGCTTGATCAGCAGGACAACAATCAACACCGCAAATACAATGGCGTCAGAAAGCTGTGTCGAAATATAAGCTCTGGCGAAGATCTCGATGATGCCTAACAGAAGGCCGCCAAGGAATGCACCAGGAATTGATCCGATGCCGCCGAAGACGGCAGCTGTAAATGCCTTGATGCCCGGCATGGAACCTAACGTTGGATAAACGGAAGGATACGATGAAACAAGCAGTACGGCTGCGATAGCCGCAAGACCTGAGCCAATTGCGAAGGTGATGGAAATGATGCGGTTGACATTGATTCCCATTAAAGTTGCTGCCCCTTTATCCTCAGAACATGCACGCATAGCACGCCCTGTCTTAGTTTTATTGATGAATAAGGTCAGCAGGATCATGATGATGATGTTGACTGCAATTGTGATCATGGACAGATAGGATACACTCAGTCCGCCAATATCCAAAGAGCCCTGCGGCAGCGCATTCGGGAAGATCTTAGTGTCAGCTCCCCAAAGCAGCAGTGCTCCGTTCTGCAGAAAATAAGAAACACCAATTGCGGTGATCAGCACCGATAAGCTGGATGCCTGACGCAGTGGCTTATATGCGAGTTTCTCAATCGCAACACCTAAGACTAAACACACCACGATTGAGACCAGCACTGCCGGAATGACCGGCATGCCGAATGAACTCAACATGTAAAATGCCACATAAGCGCCTACCATGATGATATCGCCATGGGCAAAGTTCAACATTTTCGCAATACCGTAGACCATCGAGTAGCCCAGAGCGATGATTGCATACACTGATCCCAGACCGAGACCACTGATCAAATAAGACAGAAATGCCATATGAAGTCCTCCTAGAAAAAACCAATATAGGCTGCCAAAGATTTCTTCCTTGGCAGCCTCTATATATCAAGTTTACTGACAGTGATTACTCAGCAGAAACGTAAGCACCGCTCTTTACTACGATTGCTCTTGGATCCTTAGAGACTTCACCGGTTGCCTTCCAAGTTACATTCGAACCTGTGACACCGTTGAATGTCATTGATGTGAACTGCTTAACGAGTACATCAGTGATTTCCTTAGCCTTCATGCTGGAAGTGACACTTCCTGCCTTGACGCCCTGTGCGATTGCATAGATTGCATCATAAGCATCAGCTGCGAACTGGTTAGGTGTTTCGTTGTACTTAGCCTTATATGCCTTAACGAATGCTGCTGTCTTTGTATCTGTAGAATCAGCAGAGAACGGTGTCAGCATGTATAAGCCTTCAGCCAATGTTGCATCGAAGCCATCCTGAGAAAGGATACCATCCATACCATCACATCCGAAGAATGTAGCCTTGACGCCCTGCTTCTTAGCTTCCTGAAGGATCAATGTAGCCGGCTGATAATAGATCGGCATGAAGATGACATCAGCACCAGCTGCTGCTAACTGCTTGACCTGTACAGAGAAGTCTGTAGCACCATTCTGGAATGTCTGTGAAGATACAATATCCAGGCCTAATTCCTTAGCCTTAGCTGTAAATGTTGTATTGATACCAGTTGAGTAGTTATCATCAGAACGATAGATAACACCAATCTTTGTACCTAAATTTGTGTGTGTGCTCAGATAAGTAGCAGAAGCAGAACCCTGGTTAGGGTCAGTGAAGCACATCTGGAAGACATTGCCATAAGCTGTAGAGCTGTCAGCCATATCCTTGAAGATAACACCTGTAGATGATGCAGATGGTGTCAAAGCAAAGATACCGTCTTCTTTATATAAAGGTGATACAGCCTGGCCAGCGCCGGATGTAACTGTCCCCAGAGAAACCTGCATGCCCCAGTCTACGAGGTTGTTGTATGCAGTAACAGCCTTTTCAGCATCAGCCTGATCATCTTCAGCCTTGAACTCATACTGCTGTCCGCCCTGTGCGTTGATTTCTTCAACAGCCAGAGCTGCAGCATTTGCTACGGCCTTGCCATATACGGCAGCATCACCTGTCAGAGGTCCAGATGAGCCAATCTTAATTGTTCCTCCTGCTGCTGCACTGCTGGAACTTGTTGTTGTTGTTGTACCGGTTGAGGAACTACAGGCTGCTAATGACATAGCCATTAACGCTGCCATTCCACCTTTCATAAATGACTTGTAATTCATATTTCTATCCTCCCTTTCAATTTCTTATTTTGAAGATAACGAAATTATAGAGAGGCTCAAAAACAAAATCAACCACTTTTTTCACTTTATTTTCACATTTCATGAAAATTATTCATATTTTATGAAACAATTTTCATTATAGTATTTTGTTTCTTTTTTCCCTTTTTTATCTCATACATTATATCATCTGCGTGTTCAATTGCTTCCTGCAGAGTGATTTTCTTTTCGCTGCTTACTTTAAACTCACCAATGGATGCACCTAGATGATACGGATGGTGCTGGTCTCCCTGTGAAATATGATTCAAGGAAAGACGCAGTTCTTCAATCATGGAAGAAGCACCGATGATGACAAACTCATCACCGCCGTATCTCATGGCAAAAGCTGATGTATCCTGCAGCCCTCTGGTTATAGCCTGTGAAACTTTGAGGATTGCATCATCCCCTGTTTCATGGCCGTACATATCATTGATCTTCTTCAGATTATCAACATCAATAAAGCAGATATATGCCGTCAGATTCTTTTTCATCAGCTGATCATAAAGAAGTCTGCCCTTCTGTTCCAAGCCAAAGCGATTATACAGCCCTGTTAATGGATCAGTGATATACAACATGCTCAATCTGCTGTTCAGATTCTCCATTACAGAAGCACGGCGAACTCTTTCGATGGCATTGTCAATCAGTGAGAATGCTGTTTCAAGGAAGTTGAATTCCATCTCACTGTTAAAACCGTCGGTCACGATATAGCCGATGCATGTCTCTTCTGCCTGCAGAGAATATACCTGCAGCATTGTTTTATTCTTCATGATCTGTTCCGGCAGAACAATCCTTCTTGAGAAAGTCGCATAGATATGTTCTTGATCACACAGCATTCCGTGCGGGTCAGACATGCCGATCAGCATCATATCGCTGCCATAGTGGCGGACAGGATTGGTGTGCCGAAGTTCTCCAAATACAGGCCGTTGATGACTAGATACATGGATCCGCTTTGGAACTCAGCGGCATTCTTTTCAACAGTCTTGGCAATATCACCAAGCGTTCTCGCCTTATCTAATGAAACAGACAGTGTATTGTACAGCTTGTAGTAATCATAGACGTATCTGTTTGCCCGCAGATACTTCTCTTTCAATACCGTTACTTCATTCGCTGCATCGCCGCATCCGCAGGAACAGGAATAAACAATCTTCGCAGGAGTGCAGACTTCGCCCTCAATATTTTCTCCCTGGACAAGCATCACGCCACATCCAGTGCCGTATAAATGATGCCTGGGAAATTGCGGTTCACAGTAGATATCCTGACAGGTGCTGCCGCAGCAACACTCAGATCATCAAAACCAGTGATTTTTACATCTTCCGGAACACGGATATCATTCTTGAGCAGTTCTGTCTTTGCACCATATGCCAGATTGTCATTGCCGCAGACAATTCCTTCCGGAACATTCCCTTCCGCAATCATTTCCTTGACTGCCAAGGCACCATATTCTTCATCCCATTCATTGCCATAGGATTTTACATTGGCAATTCCGTATTCTGCACAGCAGGCATAGACTGCCTTCTTTCTGATCTGTGCTTCTTTGGAAGTCGGCAGGCCAGCCAAGACGGCAATGGAATGACAGTGATGTCCCACAATCAAATGCTTCGTCAGTTCATACGAAGCCTCATAATTATCTGTACCAACAACGACCGTTCCATCCAATGGATAATTGATAGAAACAACAGGAACGCCTTCTGAACGGGCACGTTCCACCAGCTTGGCTCTCTTTTCCAGATTCCAGATCCGGTTGCCCTGCAGAATCACGGCATCATAACCTGAAAGATACGGCAGGTTGAAGATCTGCAGCGCCGCTTTTTCTTCATCATCGATCCGATAACTGCCAAAACCGGTGAACACATGGACTTTCACATCCGGATGTTCATCGAGGAAGCGATGGATGCCACGGGTAAACTGCCCGGCAATCTCAGTGTTCCAGTCGTATGTCAAGAATGCAATATGATAGGACATTCAGTTTCCCTTCTTATTTATACTGTTATCTGTATTATATCTGTCTTTTTCATCCCGTCCTTGAAATTACCCGTAATACTCTAAAAAAAGGAGAAGATTTCTCCTCTCCTGCGCCGCTTATTTCAGATCTTCTCCATTGGTCTTGATGCACTTCTGATACCAGTAATATGAATCTTTGACTGTTCTCTTCATCGATCCCTGGCCATAGTTGTCCGCGTCGACATAGATCTGGCCATATCTCTTGGCCATTTCTCCCTCACCGTTGGATACCATGTCCACACATCCCCAATACAGATACCCCATCACTGGAATGCCGTCGATCTCGACTGCATCCTTGAGCGACTGGATATTTGCACGCATGTAATCGATACGATAGGAGTCATGAACGGTTCCATCTTCAAAGGTATCGTTCCACCCGATGCCGTTCTCTACGCACCATACATCACAGCGGTATCTATTATAGAACGTATTGACCGCAATTCTCAGGCACTGCGGGTCGGTTGCCCAGCCCCATGCGTTGGTCTTCAGATATGGATTGGCAACTGTTCTGCTCATCGCACCATTGCCTTCACCCTTCTCCTGGCCTTCCATATGTGTTGTCACGACATGGGAGCCGTAGCAGCTGAAGCTCAGGAAGTCGCATGTATATTTAGCAATTATATCCAAGTCGCCTGGTATTGCCGGCAGCTTGATGCCGTCTCTTTCATACTCAGCCAGCTTATAGTTCGGATAGATTCCCTTCATCTGTACATCACTGTAGAACAGGGTACGATCCTCTTCCTGCTTTGCCAGCAGCTGATCTGCCGGGTCACTGGTGAAACCGTAGACTGGTCCATAGGCCAGCATCATGCCGATCCGAAGATCTGGATAGTGCTCATGTGCCTCCTTGACCGTCAACGCAGAAGCCAGGAACTGATGGAATGCCGCATTGGCTATGTTCTGCGGGTCTGCGTGGATCAAGCCTGCTGTGACATATGGTGCCGCATCAATGCAGTTGATCTCATTGAAGGTCAGATAGTACTTGACCTTGCCCTGGAACCTCTTGAAACATGTCGCAGTATATTTGACATAGGCATCCACCATCTGTCTGCTGTCCCAGCCGTTGTACTTGATGACCAGGGCAAGCGGATTCTCATAGTGCTCCAATGTCACCAGCGGTTCAATGCCGTACTTATGGCATTCATCAAAGACATCCTCATAGAACTTCAGTCCTGCTTCATTCGGTTCGGCATCATCCCCGTTTGGGAAGATCCTTGACCACTTAATGGACAGACGGAAGCATTTAAAGCCCTCCTCTGCGCAGAGCTTGATGTCTTCTTTGTAATGATGATAGAAATCAGAAGCGATATGAGACGGATAGTAGTACTTGTCTCCTTCAATCAGGCAAGGCACTGCACCTTCCGGCAGATGTCTTTCCTCTGAGCCGAAGCACAATGGTGTCGAACCAGTTGTGCCGTCCGGTTTCTTCCAGGTGACCTGACGGCGAACGGTGTGTGAACCGTTGGTCATGATGTCCGCTGTGGAGAGACCTGCACCGCCCTCAAAAACGCCGCCTTCATACTGATTGGATGCGGTCGCACCGCCCCATAAGAAGTCCTTTGAAAATGTCATTTTATATATTCTCCTTCTGCATAAGATATATCTATATTATAGACGCTGTACTTTGAAACGAAACTCTTTCGTTGTGATAAATTATTACAGATTTTATAATAGACGCATGCATGATATATGGAACCCATGGCATGGGTGCAGGAAAAAGAGTGAAGGATGTGAGCACTGCTACATGTTCTTTTTAGACCGCATGCGCAATGTCGATTCCCTCGCCATCACTAAGACACAGTCCTTTCGCT
>Ga0268359_11574_pt1 | contig 39490 bp, 37 predicted proteins | sample BioMet11_FD_194416 | JGI IMG/M metagenome (GOLD analysis project Ga0268359, IMG submission 194416) | Sewage microbial communities from Oakland, California, United States - Biofuel 11 (PacBio Assembly) | ecosystem: Engineered > Wastewater > Sewage > Unclassified | place: USA: California | collected...
TGTTTACATGGCCCATCTAACAGGTAGTACAGCTGTCAATTATAACCCGACTTACAAAGACCATCATTTCTGGTCTCTTCCCATTACTGGCGTTATGAGTGCTGCCAGTCTCTCGACTAATAGAGAATTTACGGAAGATATCGAGATAGGCTACTACTCAGACGCAAAAGTAGAACTAAGAAACCCGCAGGGTCAATTAAAAGCAACATTTTTAGCGGCTAATAAACCCGCAGTTGAAAAAATACCAATTAAAACAGTAGTTTAAATGCATATCAAGTGCAGACCTGACAGTGAATATTATAGGGCTCATGCAGTTGAACTTGAACAAGAATGGAAAACACTCAACAGTAAGTATCAGTAATTATAATAAGACTGGATATGCCTGATTTTATCGCTCAACTGCGTAAGCTCTATATAAGTTAATTCAAGATACAATTTTTCCAGAAAAAGCTTTTTTCAGGCTTCCTCTCAAATTTTTCGAATATACTCGGATAAAGTGCAGGGTACTTTGCTTCTTTAAGAGGGATACAAAACATCCTTTCCGGATAAGACGAGTCTCCACCAAATCCGATGACAACGAAGAACGGAAGCTTCTTTTCTCTCGCAAAGCCTTGATAACGTTTTAATTGCTGAGGGTCGGACCACTGGAGTTTACCCTCAAAGAGGCCGGACCTGAACTTACATTCAACGCAAAAAACTTCATCTTTCGGGAGATACCGGACAATAAGATCCGGGTCGGTATCCGATTCCACAAATCTGTCATGCTTCCGCATAATGTCTGTATTCCATTGTACAATCGAGAAATATTTGTCATCAAAAAGGCTCACAACATATTTTTCAAAATCATTTCCCTTTTCTACGGATTCGTCTTCTTTCAAGACTTCAACTACTCTTTTAAGTTTGCCAATAAGTCTCATAATAGCCCCCCATACAGTGTATATAAACAGATTATGTTTAATTATTTTAAAATGTATCGTCAGTTCACACACACAGTTCCCGCAAAATACGTGTCTTTCTTCTCAAGTTTTTAGCCATTACCTGTTATTCAGCAATTAACCTGTTATTCAGCAATTATTTACTGATTCTGCCACTTCAGGAAGTTGACCGGAAAAATAGAAGATTAAGTAAGAGGGGGAAATTAAACCATTGAAATTATTTCAATATCCCGTTTTTCCAGAAGAATTTCTTTTTTGAGCTGCGTTCAAATTTCTCAACGAGCTCTGTAGAAAGTGCAGAAGACTTTGCCTCTTTTAGGGGAATGCAGAACATTCTTTTAGGTTTTCTGGCTTTACCGCCGAGTCCTATCACAACATAGAATGGGATATTGTTGTCTTTTGCAAAAACTCTGTATCTTCCAAGCTGTTTGGGTGCTGACCACTGGAGCTTACCTTTGAAGAGTTTGGATCTGAATTTGCATTCAACACAAAAAATTTCATTTGTGGGCCTGTAGCGTAGTATAAGATCCGGGCCACAGTCGGACTCGACAAACCGCGTATGTTTCCTTGCCATGTCAGTCGTCCACTGCACAATAGAGAAATACTTTTCATCAAAAAGGTCCACAACATATTTTTCAAAATCGTCTCCTTTTTGCTCGGATTCATTTTCAAAAATTACCTCGATAACTTTTCTTATCTTTCGGAATAAACCCATAGTTAACCACTGGCATTTTTGTGAAAATATTAAAATATTTCAGTACATTTATAAATGTAATGGTGTGAACAGGAAAAAAGTATGCAGTAGGCTGAAACATAAAAACTATTCATAGCAGCTTTTTATACTGGGTTCATCAAACCCGAACTCAAATTCAAACTCAAACTTGCCCGCGATTTCCCACAAATCTTTCCCACAAATCTTTCCAGGAATTCTTCCGGAAAACCTTAATCTAAAAAAAGGATATACTATATTGGGGATAAATTAAAAACTTGCTAAAAATAATCAAAATTGAATAAAAGTTCAAGGTTTTACGCCTATGGGGAGAGGGCCGAGAAATTACGAGGAGAAACTGATAACTCCGGAACAAGCAGTCGAGCTTATGGAAGAGGGATGGAGGCGAGCAGACCTGCACGTTCATACAACCTGTTCCTTTGATGTGCTTCCTGTAAGAGACCTGCACCCTGAGAGCCTTTATGAGAAGGCTCTAAAGATGGGAATGGATTACGTGACATTTACAGACCATGATACCATTGAGGCATATGAAATTCTCGGATGGAACCGTGAAAAGCTTGTCTCTGGGGTTGAAATAAGTGTATATGACCCGGAATTTGCAGGGCACTCGCTTCATATTAATATTTTCGAGCTTGACAGGGAGGAGTTCTTTGAGCTCATGGAAATTGCGGAAATCGAACATGACCTGAGAAGCTTTATCAAATACCTCAGGCGGCATAAACTTCCTTTTATTTACAACCATCCTTTCTGGTTTGAATTTCATAGTGAACCGAATCCGTCTTCAGTCCCCAGGCTAGCAAAACTTTTCCCTGTACTGGAGTACAATATGCACGAACTCAAGCAGAAAAACGAACTTACAATTGCTCTTGCAGAGAACCTTGGCAAAGGTATTGCCGCGACAACCGATACTCATACAGGAAGAATCGGTAAAGTATACACTCTTGCAAAAGGAGATAATTTCAATGAATTTTTCAAAAACGTAGCGCAGGGAAAAAGTTACATTGTTCCCGAAGACCTTACCAGAGAGTTTTTGATCGACGAAATGAATACCTGGATAGATCTGATTTTTGAAAAAAGCCAGAAAAACAGGGATATAGAAAGCTACCTTACCGGGATAAAATCTCTTGATACAATGGTCAAAATATCCAGAAGCCCCCTATTGAGCAGTTTTCCTGGCCTCAACAGGACAACCATGAACCTGTTCTATATGATCTCAAACACAGGGCTTCCTGCATCAGTCTACATTCATTCGGCAGAGAATCTAGCAAGGGAAATTGAAAGACAGATTGAGATCGAGAAACAAAATTAAAAGTGCGGTTTTCAGTTTTTGTAATGATTTGAATTAGCCTGCATAAAAAGGGCTTTCCCCAGTCTATTTTTTGGATAGGAAAATATCAAAAAGTTTATATTATGAAATTGTTTAAATTATTTAGCATAAAAAATGAATAATTAGTATTATTTTTAACTACTATCTAAGATATTATTGCTAATAATTACTATGATGGGAAAAGGTCTCGATTAGAAGGTTAGAAATGTTACTCAAGAAGTAATTGGGATCTATAGGAATATTTGCAGTCTGTAGGAATGTTTTTGAAACCTGGATGATAAGAGCTCAAAAAAGGGGAAAGCAGTAGATGAAACAAATAAGACACTTAATGGGATTGGAATTAAAAGTAAAATTAAAGCGAACGATTATCCTTTCAATACTTGTTCTTACCTTTTGCTCAACCATATTTTCTTCAGGAGCGGTAGGGCAGGAAGATTCTGAAAACAATCAACCAGTCTCAGAAGAAGGATTTTTTTACCGGTTTATCACATATGTAAAAAGCTTGTTCTCAGGAGAAGGAGAACTACAGAGCTCAGGAGAAATTTCCAAAACCGGCGCTGCAGACATGCAGCAGTCAGCAGATTCTGAGACAGCAGTTTTGAGAATTGCAACTCCAGACGTAATAGACTCTGCGTCCCTGGTTGGAGATACAGGTCTGGGGGTTTTTGCTCATCTTTCAAACCCACCACTCATGAAAATGGATGCGGACGGACATATTGTAGGGCAGCTTGCAGAGAATTACAGTGTATCGGAAAACAACACGCGCTGGACTTTCTACCTTAGAGATGACCTTTACTGGAGCGACGGAGAAAAAGTAACACCAGAAGATGTTGAGTTCTCAATCCGCTACTACGGCGAAAAAACTCCCTGGGCAAGCTGGATCAATGATACCCTGGAAAACTCAACAGTTTCGGACGCCGACAATTCCGTGACCTTCAAATTTAACAAGCCCTACAACCGAGTCAGTATGGAATTTGCAACCTATGATATCCTTCCTGCTCATGTGTGGAAAAATATCGATGATCCAGTAGAATACACAAACAACGGCCCTTATGTCGGCTGCGGACCCTACTACCTAAAACTGATAGACCTCAATGCCGGAAAACTAGTTTTTGAGAAAAACCCTTACTGGAAAGGAAAGGATCCTGAATTCAAAACTGTCGAGATCCATTTTTACTCAAATGTGGATGTTGCCACTCTAGCCCTTAAAAATGGGGAAGCTGACACTTACTATAAATATGCGGGATCATACCCTTACTCAAGTATTGAGGAACTTGAAAAAACTGGAAATTTTGACCTCATGGAAAAGACTAACATCGGGCTTGTTTTCCTTGCCCCCAATTTGAAAAAAGCCCCGTTTTCAGATGAGGAATTCAGGGAAGCTCTGTCCTATGCCATAAATTATGAAGAGCTTGCAAAGCTTGAAACCCTGGGGTACGGAGAAGTTCCGAATCGTGGTTTTGTGCCGCCATCCATGGAAAATTATAAGGAAACCGATAAACTGGAGTACAACCCCGAAAAAGCCAGAGAGACCTTGAAGAAAGCCGGATACTCGGACAGCAACGGGAATGGAATACTGGAAGGAAAAGATGGAAAAGACATAAAGCTTGAAATCCTCATCCGACCTGATTACGCCAGAACAGGCGAACTTCTCGATGAATATTTTGAAAATATTGGGCTTTCTGCAGACCTCAAAACTGTGGATTCAGATACCTGGATTTCTCTTAAAGATAGTTACAATTATGACCTGACAGTAACGCGTTCCACTCCCTGGGGTATGCTTATGCACTCAAGTTGGGGAAGCGGCTACTTTGATTCCAGGCGGACAGGTCAGGGAGTTATGCATAATGTAGAAGACCCTGTATTCCTGCAGCTCTGCGATAACATCCTTGCAACCACGGACCCTGCAGAACTTCAAAATTATGCATACGAGCTTCAGGACTACTATGCAGAGAATCTGCCTGCAATTCCCCTCTACTGGAGCAAGTCGATTACTCCATATAACAGGCACTTCAAAGGCTGGTACGCGGATCCTCTTTACGGGATATATAACCTGGATACTTTTACAAATGTAACGAAGGTGGAGGCGTAAAACTTAGTCTCTGAAGAGGAAATCCGATTGAAGAAAACGGGTAATCAGAGCGATATCAGAGATAGCAAGAACAGTTAAAAGAACGATATCAGAGATAACAAGAACAGAGTAAAAAGAGCAATGTCAGAAATAGAGCAATGTCAGAAATAGTAAGAAAAGGAACCAGGTATTTTGCCTCGTTGATGCTGATAATCGTCATCAACTTTATCCTCCCAAGGCTCATGCCTGGAGACCCGGTAAAAAACCTGATTGGTGAAGATGCTTATGTTTCAGAAGAAGTGATGGAAGAACTGAGGGCGGAACTGGGGCTTAATCTGCCCCTTTCCGAGCAGTTCACCTCCTATCTCTCCAACCTCCTGCACCTTGACCTGGGGTATTCCTATCACCTCCACGCCCCTGTAGCAGAAATTCTTCTGAATAAGATGAGCTGGACACTGATTTTTGTGGGGGTATCAGTGGTTATCGGAGCTTTGCTTGGATGTTTTCTCGGTGCCCTTGCCGGATGGAAACCGGATAGAAAAATGAGCCATTTTACAGGTTTTATTTTTGTGGTACTTTCCTGTATCCCACCTTACTTTCTTGCCCTTCTGACCCTCTATATCTTTTCATTTAAACTGGGGCTCTTTCCCTCCAAAGGCTTTTATGACACCCCTGAAATAGGAAGTGTGCTGCATCACCTTTTCTTACCTATCTGTGTAATGTCTGTCTTTTCAGCATCCAGAAACTTTCTGGTCATGCGAGGAAGCGTAATTCAGGAAAAGGAGCAGCTTTATGCACTGTATGCCAGAGCAAAAGGCCTGTACAATAACGATATACTTTTCAGACATATCATAAAAAACGCCTCTCTCCCGATAATTACCCTGCTTGCCCTGGATTTCGGTTTTCTCTTCAGCGGAGCACTGTTTATAGAAATCATCTTTTCCTTAAACGGGATGGGGGTCATGATATACAATGCAATAATGGGAAAAGACTATCCTCTGCTTCAAGGAGCATTTCTGGTAATCGCCATTACCGTTCTGCTAGCAAATATGTTTGCTGACCTGCTCTATGCATTGATTGACCCCAGAGTAAGAGGAGGCCTGGATGAATCAATCTGACTGTACTGATATCCCCTGCATGAAAGAAGCGGGCATTGAAGGTTTTTCTGAAATAAAATCCGAAACTTCCAACTTCGAATTTCCTGGAGAACCTTCTTCCTGGATTTTTCAGAAACAGAAAGGTTTCCAGGGACTATTCAACTGGATAGGCGTTCTCCTCTTTGTACTTTTCATTTTTCTGGCGCTTTTTCCTTCAACTTTTGCTCCTTATGCCCCAGAAGAGCGTTTCATGCCCTACGAAGCCCCTTCGGAAGAACACCTGCTTGGGACAAATGACATAGGAAATGATGTCCTTTCAGAACTGGTGTTCGGGGCAAGGATCTCAATGACAGTAGGTTTTATGGCAGCCCTGATCTCAACTCTCATCGGGACTTCATTAGGTCTCTGTGCAGGCTATTTCAGAGGAGTCATTGATGAGCTGTTAATGGGCTTTACTGATGTTGTCCTTGTGATCCCCAAAATCCCCCTTATCATAGTTCTGGGAGCATTTCTAAGGCCGAGCATCTGGATCTTGATAGCTATATTGGGGCTTCTTTCCTGGGAATCCACTGCCAGAGTCACCCGTTCAAAGACTCTACAGCTCAGGGAAGCAGGTTACGTAAAAAGTGCTCAATGTATGGGTTTTTCCTCTTACCACATCATGAAATCAGATATATTCCCAAACATTATCCATATCCTGTTTCCCAAGTTCATGCTGGCAACTGCTTCGGCAATGATTTCTGAGGCATCTCTTTCTTTCCTGGGACTTGGAGATGTAAGCATGAAAAGCTGGGGGATGATGCTTTCTTTTGCTTTTTCTCAAGGTGGTTTTATTCGGGACATGTGGTGGTGGTATATGCCTCCAGGAATCTGTATCACCCTCTGTGTACTATCCATCGCGCTGATAGGTTTCGGGCTTGAAGCAAAGGAAGAAGAACACTTCAGAGAAGGTGTAAACACGCTATGAAAGCCTATTCCAGGAGCACATTGCTTGAAAGGAATACATCGCTTGAAAATACATTGCTTGAAAGGAATACATCGCTTGAAAATACATTGCTTGAAAATACATTGCTTGAAAATACATTGCTTGAAAGGAATACATCGCTTGAAAGGGACGTATTGCTTGAAGTAAGGGACCTTGAGGTCTCATTTCAGGGAATAGAAACCGTAAACGTACTTTCGGGAATTTCTTTCTCGATTAAAGAAAATGAAACTCTGGCCCTTGTAGGAGAGACCGGATGTGGGAAATCTGTCGTCGCACATGCAGTTATGAACCTCCTGCCTCCTGAGTCAAGGGTAAAAGGGAATATAGAATTCAGAAGAAAAAACTTGCTAGGAATGAATGAAAAGGAAATGGCAAAGATTAGAGGAAAAGAAATTGCTATTATTTTTCAGAATCCTGCCCTTGCCCTCAACCCTGTGTATTCCATAGGTCACCAGCTTGCAGAACCCCTATATGTGCACCAGAAGGAAAAGAAAAAGACGGCACTTTCCAGAGCCGCATTAGCCCTGAAACGTATGGGTTTTGCGAATTTCGCTGAGTGCATGAACTACTACCCCTCATGGTGTTCAGGCGGGATGAACCAGCGCTTTTTGATTGCTGCTTCAACCATACTTAATCCTTCACTCCTTATAGCAGACGAACCCAGCAAAGGACTTGACAAAAATGCATAGCCGAACTGGAAGCTGAACTTGGGAATCTGAAAATGGAAAGAAAGAGTGCCCTGCTTCTAATAAGCCATGACCTTGGATTTGTGCAAAGGCTTGCAGACAGAATTGCCGTGATGTATGCAGGGGAGATTGTCGAACTCGCTGATCCTTCAAGCCTTTTGAGAACCCTTTACACCCTTACACCAGAGGTCTCCTGAACAGCCCTGCCTGAGAAAGGCTTTATTCCCATACCAGGTTTTTCCCCGTCTCTTAGTAGCCTTCCTTCGGGCTGCAGGTTCCACCCGAGATGCCCTTTAAGGGAGAAGCGCTGCACTCAAATCCATCCCGAAATTAAGGAAACTGATCAAAGGGTTGTGAGGTGTTTTCTATATCCCTGAGAGCAGACAGCATATCAAAGACATACGGAAAAGGTCTGTTAAGCCAGGGAAGATGTATTTTCCGAGAAGTTTCGTTTGAAGTCAGGTCAGGAGAGACTTTTGGACTGATGGGGCCTTCCGGAGAAGGAAAAAGTACGCTGGGGAGAGTTATTGCCGGGCTTGAGAAGCCCACATACGGTGCTGTGTACTATGAGAGTTCTCCACTTTCCGAAATGAATAAAACCGAACATATGACTTTTCGCCGCAAGGTCCAGATAATGTTTCAAGACCCTACGGGCGCTTTTAACCCAAGGAAAAAAATAGGAAGCTCAGTTTTCGATGTCCTGAAACTCCTCAAAATTCCCCTTCTAGAACATGCCTCAAAAACAAAAGAGATGCTTATGACCATAGGCCTTCCAGAAGAAGTGCTTTCTCGCTATCCTTCACAGCTCTCAGGAGGCCAGCTACAGCGCCTTGCACTTGGCCGAATTCTTCTGCTCGAACCCGAATATATCGTACTTGACGAACCAACTTCAGCCCTGGATGTCTCGGTTCAAGCCCAGATCCTGCACATGCTTAAAAAGGTTCAGGCCGAGAAGAGTATAGGTTATCTCCTGATTTCCCATGATGAAGCTGTTATCCGTTTATGTCAGACAGTTGTGGATTGCTTGAGAACAGGCAGTTGGAGATAATTGATTGAGGCTTTTTAAAGCCCGAATTTCTCATAACTACCAATAAAAACTTTTTTACAAGTCCTCTTTTCCTTACAAGCTCCTTTCCTTACAAGCCTCTACAAAAGTACTGAAAACTAAGATTCAAACTAAATATTCAAAACTAAATATTCAAAACTAAATATTCAAAACTAAATATTCAAAAGAAATCCAGAATTTTTTCAGGGCTTTCAAGCACAGTAATTCCCTGTAAGCTTTTAATAATCTCAACGTTGCGCATATCCACATCCCGGACAAGGACTTCCACAGGCCCGCCTTTAATAGCTTTATAGGGACAGAGTTCCTTGCAGATCCCGCAGCCTTTGCACTTAAGAAGGTCTATCTGGTCTGTGAAACCGTTTTTCTCAGTGATTGCTCCCTGAGGGCAGTTTTCTCTTGGAGGGCAGTCTTCGCAATGCTTACACTGTTTCCTATCAATGTTATAGGGCATTTCGGATATAATTGAGCCTTCAATATCTACAGGCACGATATAAACAGGGACTCTTCCTTTTACAGCCTGGGCAACGGCATTGGTAACAAGGGAATCAGCAATTCCATAAGCGATTTTCGAAACCGTGTTTGAGGTTGCAGGTGTGACAAATAGGGCGTCATATCGGTCAAGACCGAAGCGCCCGACCTTAGGAGAACTCGAACCCTGCTCGCTTTCCCGGAAGATTTCTTCGAGGTAATCCCCGCCGGAAATTTTAACAAGTTTTTGCTCAAGCCCGTACATGCGCAGTACCTCCTCTCCAGCCCTGGAAACAAATGTGTTTACGGAAACTTCAGGGTTTCTGAGCTTGATTTCCTTAAAGACCTGATAACTGCGGTCCAGGAAATGCCCGGCACCTGTAATGCCCCACGCAATTCTCTGAAAACTCATGGAAAGAAGTCATGCCCGAGGGGGATAATATAATTTTCTAAAAGGAGGTTAATCCACTTTTGAACAGTTATATATCTCTGCTGTGATATCTTTAAGGTTACTGTGAAAAACAGAAACTTGTCGGTGTCAGCAGTTCGCAAAAATCTTTTTTCTCTATTTATTTCTCCCTTTAGCGAAGACACTCCGATGTGTTCCTAATCCTCAACTTTCATTTCAGCCATTCCACAACAAGAAGCACAAACATATCAAGTATGAATTTATCCTCATCTACAACTATTGGTCCTCTTTTTATAATCGTAAAATGCTTTCTCTGAATGTATACCCATATGTTTTTTAGGAGGAACGATATCAGCGTATAAAATATTTGATATTAGCATTTTTAGTTGAAGTTCTTGGCTTAATCACATTCCTCATCCTGTGTGATGATTCAATAGTAAACCTTCTTCTGTATTAGGGCCATATCCAAGCTTAGATGGAAAAAATGCATATGACGGCGTTTTCATTATATATAGAGTTGTCAGAATACATCATTTAAAAGAAAGCAAAAATTAGTGAAATGCTGAACATAATTGTAACTTTTCATTCATTATGTTTTGCAGATTTTTAGTATTCTGCCACTTCGTAGGAAGTGATCAGGTTTTCAGAGGATTACATTTATAATTCCTTCAAAACTTATTTAGATCGGTGTAAAGAAAAATGAAAAAATTCCTAAAAATCATAATCTACACATTTTTGACACTTTCCTTACTTGTTTTTGTGACAGGTTTTTTAGTTTTTTCATACCCCTTTTTCTTAAACACCTATGCTAATTACTGGTTAAGTGTAGTGCAACCGAACCAAATAGTTTTGACTATCAAACTTATCCAAAGGAAGAATTTGCATCAAAGTACCTAAATACCTCGTTAACTCCCCAGGACGATTTTCTATCTCTCTTTAAGAACCACTATGGGGTTAATAACTCTAACACCTGTGTCGTTATCTGTAGTAAACTTAAGGATCCTAAGAATAGTTCAGTTCATACGCTTTATGGAATTATTTGCCTAAATAACTCTTGCCTAAATAACTCGTCTAGTTTAGTGTTTAAGGGCGACGTAAACGATCCGGAGATTTTTAATTTTCAAATTTATTCTAAGGAAGAATTTGCATCAAAGTACCTAAATACAACATTAACTCCTCAGGACGATTTCATTTCGCTCTTTGAGAGTTACTATGGGATTGAGAATACCGATATCGTGTTTATTGCTTATTATATTCAGGATCCTAAAGACAGGTCAATCCATAGACTTTATGGGATCAATCAGTGTGAAAGACATGTCTTCATAGCTACCTGGAAAGAAGATCAGACTAATGGGAATAATAGTGAACTTCTCGAGGAAAACGGAACTGAAAATAGTAGTGGTCAGAGAAATGTTAAGTAGGGAGTATGAAAAATGGAAAAGGAATTTAGTAACTCTAGTGTGAGACAAAAGAAGTTCCTTTTTCTCATCTGGTTGCTTGTGATTATAGGAGGAATGATATTATATCTCATTTTTCCGGATGAAATTAACCTTCTCTTCCTTAAAGAACTTGCAAAAGAGCATCATATTGTTGTTCTTGGAATCTATTTTCTTTTATTATCTTTTAGAGGGCTGACAATGATTCCTTCAACTGCTCTTCTGTTTGCAGGAATTATTATCTTTAATCCAGTAGAGCTTTTTATAGTAAACATGTTAGGAATACTTGCCTCGTCCACAATCGTGTACTATTTTTCAAAGTATATGGGCTTCGCTACATATTTTGAAACAAAGTACGGAAAATATGTTCAAAAAATAAGACATGGCCTTGGAGACAATGAACTTCCAATTATAGTGGGCTGGAGCTTTTTTCCTTTTGTCCCAACAGACTTAATAGTTTATGTTGGATCTACCTTGGGAGTACACATTTTTAAGTGCCTGATGGGAGTTTTCATAGGAGAAGCAACACTAAATGTATTGTACATCCTCTCAGCATATATGATTTTACGTCTTTAGAGTTCTATGATGAACTTATTTTACTGATTTTTCGCTTCTCAACCTATATAATTTTATAGAAACCTAATTACAGTCAAAAACTCACAGCCCCAGTACCTCATAAAGCAGTTTCATAGCTTTTTTCTCGTTTTCTCCCCCGCATTTGGAAGCCAGTGATTCATAATGGCGGATCAGTTTGAGATATTTTTCGTCCCCTGTCAGTTGATAGCGGGTTGCATGGACAGTCGCCTCAAGCACCGCATTGAATCCCCTGTTGGGTACAGGCAGGTTTTTCCAGTTAGCTTCATTGAAACCTGCTTTTACAGGAATAAGGTCGGCCACAAGAGCATGTTCCGTACTTTTGAGATCAGTACACTCGAAAACGACCCAGGCTAAAGCTGTTTTCAGGATTGGAAAACTGAGCTCGTGAACAGGCACATAGTCAAATTCTGAGGGATCAAGATCGAAAAAAGTCGAACGCACAAGGAGCAGAGGATCATACACTACGTTTGCGGCAAGATATTTTTCTTTTGAGACGTTTTCCCAGGTATGGGTGCCTTTGAAAAGCCGGACAAAAGTCCTTCCGCTTTTTACGATTATTCCGATGGGAGCAGCATTGGGGGATTCCAGGCCCGTGCTGATAATTGTTTCGGAAATGCCTTCCCTGATCCCAAAGGAATATAAATCGACAGAGTCAACAGACGAAGATTCGCTTCCGTTTATTCTACGTTCAGGAGAATATCTGATCAAAAGCGCAGTCCTCCCAGAAGGGCAATGAAAAGCCCAGCTATGATGATATCGGCTGTTGAACCCGGGTTTATCCTTTTCTTGAGAAGTTCGGAGTCAAACTCCTGTACAGCAGGAAGCAGAACTGCAAAGTCTCTGGTGGTATTACTTGAAGATTCAGTATTACCTGAAGCCTCCTCCCAGGCCGAGAGGATCTCGCCTGCTCTGGAGGAAACATAGTCTGCAGTAGCTTTATCAAATTTGGTTTCAATGAAAGTATCCCTGTGCCGGGACAGCAATTTCAGGAAGGTATATACGACAGCTTCGTTGATGCCTATGGCTGAACAGTTCGAAACTGAGTTCTCAGCTCCAGGATTTTGAGCCTGCATGAATTCTGTTATGCATTTTGCTCCCTCAAGGCAGCGTCCGAAGCCTGAGACCCATTCATTTGCAATCAGGTCATATCCCCTGGCAATATCCATAAGTTCGTAAAGGGTGACTTCCTGGGCTCTTAATTCGGCTGTTGACTCGGGGTCTCCAAGGCTGAATTCATCCACGCTGTTAACCCTCACCCCTGCTACTTCGAAAGCCCTGTAGAACTCGACAGCGTCTTCACTATCTGTTGCCTGAACAAAAGCATGTGCATGTGCAGCAAGGGCTTCGAATTCATCCGGTAAGAGCTTATAAGGGGCTTTTCCGCAGGAGTTGAAGAGTTCACCTGCAGCCATTGAAAGAGGGATAAGTAGCAGAAAGGCGCCGAAATGAGTATTTCCTCCTTTTTGCCAGGCAGAACTTTCGCAAACAGCACTTCTGATAAGTGCACCAATACAATTCCTGCTTCTTGCAGCCAGTTCGAGAACAGGGTAAACGCTTACCGAAGACGCTATAAAATGCTCAAAGCAGGTGTCAGGATAATTATGTTCCCTATCGACGTTTCCCGGTTTTGGAGAGGCCGATACCTCAAGTAGCATAGCAAGCTGGGCACAACGGGCAATAAGATTTGAAACCTGTGGGTTTTCTGCCAGTCCAGGTATCTGGCAGGTAAAACCAGTATTAATTGGATTCATTTACCGGAATTCTGGCATGATCCAGTACGTAATTTGCCAGTTGCTTTTTAAGCTTCATGTATTCTACGTCAGAGAGGCCAATTGTGTTTAATACTCCGTCTCTGATCCAGCAGGGCTTGGTGATTTTACAACACCAGACAAGGCTTCCAAAGCATGTGTCTTCTCCGTATTCCAGCATTGTGCCTTTCGCAAAGTCAAACTTTGTCCTGGCAAACTCTTCTGCCGTATATCCCAGTTTTTGGAACTTTTCATGTACAGGACAGGGTTTTACAGGCAGGCAGCAGAAAGCCAGTCCCCTGAAGTCCCCTTCGCTGCAAACGTGCTTGGGAGCATTATACCAGCCTATTGACTGCTGGTAAGAGGTAACGTTTTCTACCAGTTCCTGTATAAGCCCGGAATTTTCAAGGACTCCTCTGGCAGCGGAGACCATATCGGCTCCTCGGGTAAACATTTCCTTTGCTGACTCAAAGTCCTTGACCGAATTGTTTCCGATCAGGAAGAGCCTTGTAGCGTCCCTGTAATTAAGGATTGCATCAAGATCGGCACCGCAGCCTTCCGTTCCGGCATCAACATGTATGATATCCGCACCCGCCTTATCGATAAGCCTTGCAAGTTCTATATCATCGACCACGTTTGCCCTTACTTTTACTGAAAGCACAACTTCGGTTTCCTTTATCGCTTTGATCCATGCCGAAAGCCTTGGAAGGTCGTGGAGAAGAGCTTCTCCCAGCCCGGCTTCGAGCATCTCTGGCTGCCTGCAGTGAGCGTTTAACTCAAGGATCGCTCCTTCTTCTTTGACAATTTTTGCAGCTTCAATGAGGGGTTCAAGTGTAGTACTCCTGACATTTACTGCTACGGCACTTCCGGACGTTACTGCCCGGATTCCTTTTTTATAAGCTCCATAGGTTCATCGGAAATGAACTCTTTTCTACCCCGGGCTACGAGGGCTGAAGCAACAGCTATTGAAGCCTTATCCAGGTTAAAGGCTCCAAGAATTACCAGCCCGGCATTGCTTGCATACTGGTTGGCAAAAGCACTATCGACAATTCCTGCCATAGGCGCCAGTGCAATCGGGTTTTTAAAACGAACATATCCAATATGCAAATCGAACAGACAATCACTCATGTTTTACCTCTTGAAAATAAGCCTGAAAACTGATATGAATTATAGCTATTGCCCGAGATTAAAGTACCTATAAGATTTTTCGGACAAGCCTTGAAGACGGAAAAAGTCCATCCATAACTTACGAATCATAATGCATATATATTAATATTTGGACGCACCCTAAACACACAACATTTATATAAACTATGGGGAATGGGCATACCTGTAACCGCCCAGAGACTAAAATAAAATGTGGTAATATTAAATAAAAGTATTATATCATTCCTGTAGAAAAACATTTCTCAGTCGTAAAATCCATTTAAGTCTTAAACTCTTCTCAATCTCAAAACTCTTCTCAATCTCAAAACTCTATTCGACCTTTTGTAGATTGGGCATCCCAAAATATATATAATTAGAAAAATATATAGGAGGTCACCAAAAGATAATATGCGAGAGAGGCTGGACGGCTGACGGGCCTTCTGGGTCTGAGGAAAGTCTCCCCACCGCTCCGGATACACGAACATCTGTAAAGGATGTCGGGCGAGAGCCCGGGCCCTGGCACAGAAACGATAACCATTCTCTGAAAATGCGATGATGCGGAAGCTGAGGTCTCAGGGAAATGGATGAAACGGCGAACCTCGTGGGTGCAAGTTGGAAATCGGGAAGAAGATAATTCCGGAATCTCCCGGTTGTTTTTGGAAACGCATAGCCGAATGCCGTCACTGCAAGAGTCTTCAGGACCATTTCCTTCACTGATGGGTGGAGGAAATCTTTGCAGGAACAGAAGGGAGCTTACGTGCCTCACTCGCATAAACTTACTTTCCGTTGTTCCTTTTTCTACTCGTTTTTTCTTATTCCGGTTTATTTATTTGTATTTCCGTGATTTTCATTTCTTTATTCGCTTTCTGTTACTCCAGTTTCCTTTATTTTCCTCTATTTTTTATATCGATTTTTATTAGTTCCTTCCAGTGTAAGAGACTTTATTCTGGAGACAGGCTCAGTCAGGCAGAAGTTCAACAGCAACCAGCGGACATATTCTTTATAATTCCTGTTGGTTACCACCTCATCCAGATACTTATCCAGGATCTCCCTGTTGCTAATAGCCAGTTTGAAAGAGGTCTCAGGAAAGCGATGCATTATTTTGTCCAGTTTAAGAGAACTGGCAAGATAATTCCCGAATTCCTGCCTGCAACTGGACTCATAGGCTTTAAGGCTACTTAACTTCAGGCTGTACATGACAAGGTCGGCAACGGCCTCCGCAGCAAGTTGCCCTGACCGAATCGCATATGAAAGACCTTCTCCCGTGAAAGCGTCTACAAATCCAGCAGCATCCCCACTCAGAAGCAGCCTTGAATTGAGGATTTTTCTTTTTATCCCGCCTTTGGGGATAATATGGGAACGAACCGGAAAGTCCCCTGATAAAACCGTTTTCCTCCAGAAAATCCCGCAGTATTTTTTTCGGATGCTCAAGATATTGAGCTGTCCCTACAATTCCTGCAGAATAATATCCGGCATGGGGAAAGATCCAGCCATAACCTCCCTGCGCGACCCCAAAATGAATATCTATAGTACCCGGAAATCGGTTCCTTATTACTTTATCGTCATCAGGAATTTCCGAAACCAGGCCCAGCCCATATCCTGTTTTTTATCTCTCGGCCTTACTTTGTATTTAAGGGTTCCACCTGAGCCTTCTGAAATAAGAACGAACCTTCCCAGATAGGTATTATCCGTGGTTCTTACTTCAACGCAATCTTCTTTTTCAATCAAGTCAAGAACCTCTTCCCCGGTATGGACCTCAATTCCAGTCTCCCTGGCTTTTTCAAGCAAAAAGTTATCAAAGACTTTTCTGGAAACCAGCAGGGCCAGGTTATTTTCTTTCATTCCCTCAACAAACCGGTCCCTGAAATAAACTCTTACCTTTGGGATATTTCTCTCGATTATGGACTCAGGGAGCTCGAAATCCAGGCAAGATAAACAATAAGAAGAAAGAGCTCCTCCACAGGGCTTATACCTTGGGAAATTTTCTTTCTCGATTAAGAGGGTTAAAAGTCCCCTTTTCCCGGCTGTCTGTCCTGCCGATGCTCCTGAAGGTCCTCCTCCTACTATGATCAGATCGTACATGCTAAGACACCCGCTTACGGAATAAGTGCAGCTATATACAGACAGGAATAATCTGCCCTTAAAATATATTAAGGCTGGAGTGATAAAAAGATAGAGGAAAGAAAAAGAATACCTGAAAAAAGTTCTTATCAGTTTATTACCTGAATTTGAAATTCAGAAGGGACCAACGAAGGTAATCCTTATAATCAATCTTGAAATCCACAACCTCAAGATATTTGTCCAGAATTTTTCTATTGTTTATAAACATTTTAAAAGATCTTTCCGGAAAACTATGGATTAATCTGGAAAAAATAAGGGAATATTTAAGGTGAGTTCCGAACTCTGCTTTACAAATAGATTCGTATTTAGAAAGATCTTTTAGTTTTCCTCTCTGCTGAGAAATCTCGGCAATCACGTTGGCAGCAAACTGCCCTGAACTTATGGCATAGGCTAATCCTTCACCTGAAAAAGCGTCTACAAATCCGGCGGCATCTCCGCTTAGAAGGACCCTTGAACCAGCAACCTTTCGCTTAATACCTCCCAGGGGAATCTTGTGTCCATGAAGTTTATACTCTCCGGAAAAGCCATTTTCCTTAAGGAACTCAAGCATGGATTCTTTCGGATGCGGAAAGTCCTTGCTAACTCCTCCTATTCCAACAGAATAATAGGTTTTATGGGGGAAAATCCAGCCGTATCCACCACTCGCAACTCCTAATTGCAGTTCCACGGTTTTTCCCAGGCGCTCTTCAATTTCTCTTTCTTCAGCAGGGATTTCAGTAACTACAGATATCCAGTATTCTTCTCTAGTATCTGTAGGCCTAACACATGTTTTGAGGAGCCCATGTGCCCCTTCGGCAACAATAGCAAATTTTGCCTGATAAGTTTGTTCTTTTGTAATTACTTCCACAAATTCAGGTTTTTCCGTACAGCTCAGGACCTTTTCTCCGGTATGTACTTCAATTCCGGTTTCTTTCGCTTTTTTGAGTAAGAAGTTATCAAAAACAGCTCGAGAAACCAGCGAAGAGATATTGTGATCCTTGTGCATCTCAATCATCTGATCTTTGAAAACACCCCTCACCCCTGTGACTTCCCACTCGATGATATCATGAGGAAGCTCGAAGTCAAGATAAGAAATAGCATGAGCTGAAAGTCCTCCTCCACAGGGTTTGTATCTGGGGAATTCTTCTTTCTCAAGCAATAATGTGTTTAAACCAAGCTTTCCTGCTCTTCTTCCAGCGGAGGCTCCGGAAGGCCCTCCTCCAATTATTATTAGATCATACATATCCAACGCCTTCGAAATTACCTGAGTTTGAAATTCAGGAGGATCCAGTGCAGGTAATCCTCATAATTAATTTTGAAATCCAGAACCTCAAGATATTTGTCCAGGATTTCTCTATTGTCTATAACCATTTTGAAAGATCTTTCTGGGAAACGATGGATTAATCTTGAAAACATAAGTGAGTACTTGAGATGAGTCCCGAATTCATCACGGCAGAGCGCTTCATATTCGCTCAGATCTGTAGGGTTTTTGCTTTGCAGGCAAATTCCTGCAATTACCTCAGCAGCAATCTGCCCTGAACGAATTGCATAGGCAAGTCCTTCACCTGAAAAAGCGTCTACAAATCCGGCAGCATCTCCGCTTAGAAGAACCCTTGAACCTACCACTTTTCTTTTAAATCCTCCCCAGGGGATCTTGTGCCCATGAAGCTCATACTTTCCGGAAAAGCCATTTTCCTTGAGAAAGTTAAGCATGGATTCTTTAGGATGTGTAAAGTCCTTAACAACCCCGCCAATTCCAACGGAATAATAGGTTTTATGAGGGAAAATCCAGCCATATCCGCCACTAGCAACTCCAAAATGCAGTTCCACAGATTTTCCTAGGCGTTTTTCAATTTCTCTTTCATCTGCAGGAACTTCAGTAACAAGGCAGATTCCGTATTCTTCTTTATTATCTGTGGGGCGCACAAAGGTTTTGACAAGCCCCTGGGCACCTTCTGCAATTATCGCAAATTTTGTCTGGTATGTCTTCTGACTAGTATCCACTTCAATAAAGTCGGGCATTTCCCTGCAGTATAGAGCTTTTTCTCCAGTATGAACTTCAATCTCTGTTTCTTTTGCCTTTTCAAGAAGAAAATTGTCAAATTTGTTTCTGGATACGAGCGCAGCTACTCGATGATCCTTGTGTATGTTGACTGATTGATCCTTGAAAATAACTTTTGCCCCTGTAACTTCCCATTCAATAATATCCTTAGAAAGTTCAAAATCAAGATAAGACATCGCATGTTCTGAAAGTCCACCTCCACAGGGCTTGTATCTGGGAAATTCTTCTTTATCAAGTAGCAGTGTTTTCATGCCAAGTTTTCCTGCCCTTCTTCCGGCCGAAGATCCGGAAGGACCACCTCCAATAATGATTACGTCATACATGAAACGCACCAGAAGAATATATTACTCTGTCACGAAAATTATTTTGTCACGCAACAGGCTAATTATTCTGTAATTTTTGCCATTATACGAGATTCAATATTAATTATTCAATAAAAACGGATTTATTATTTACATTTACCTATATATATTTAATAGAATAGAAAACTCGTCAACAATTGTCTTTTTGTTACTTGCTATTGATCAACGCAATGAGATCTCAAAAATATTAAAAGATATGAATAATTAATCTAAGAAAAGTAAATTAAATAAGAGGGATTCTCAAATAATAAGTTATGAAACTTACATCTGAGAACAAGTCTGTGTTTATTCCTCTGTAAAGAGGAATCAGTAAAAATTATTGGTCTTATTTGATGTGACAGTTTCATCGTTTTAAATTTATTTATAATACTTGTTATTAGAAATATGGGATTTATTCAGTATTAAGCTTAATAATATAACATGGATTTTCGAAAAAGATTGATCAAGCGTAAAGCCTCTGGACGCAGATTCATACATAATACTTACAGGTAAATAAGACATCATAAGATTAAATGAGAGAGGGAGATGACCATAAAAAATTTCCCTATGTGATATGCTAACTTCAAACCTCGAATAATTTCTCTTTGATATCTTCTTTGTAGTGTTCGATAATCAAAAATTTCCGACTTTATACTTGAAGAAATTACCTCAGCAGCAATGGTACCACTTTTTACCGCATAATAAATACCCTCCCCAGTACAATACTCTCCAAAGCCTGCAGCATCTCCGACTAGAATACATGGAAAATCGGGTTGTTTATAGTAGATTCCATAATAAGGAATAATATGCCCTTTAAGTTCTTTAGATTCGGGTACAAGTCCAAGATTTTCAATATAATCAAAAAGGTATTTTTGGATATTTTTCATTTTTCTATTTGTTGTATAGGCTCCAACACAAACATATTGATCTTTAGGGAAAATCCACAAATAACCATTTGGAACCGTTCCGAAATCGAAAGTCATATTAAATTTACCAATATTATCCTTGCTCAAGGGGCAGTTAATTTCTATCGCAAAACCGTAAAGATCTCTTTCAACAATGTTAAATGTTCTATTAACAATACTGTTAGTACCATCAGCCCCAATCAAATAATTACATCGGAAAAACTGCTCCTCTGTTTTGACACTGAATTCCCCATTCTCCCAAACAACTTCAGTCACCTTCATTCCATCAAGAAACGTTGCTCCCGAATCAACAGCCTTTTTAATAAGGAAGTTATCGAATTCTTTTCTTTCAACCATTTTAGTAAGTGTTTTATTACCTGAGATATTATGAAAGATCTTGTTTTTGTATGAGGCTACAACATTATTTGTACTGTATTTTACCTCCTTGAAAATAGAAAAATCAAAAGATTTGAATGTTTTTACAGTTAAACCCCCTGCACAGGGTTTATAACGTGGAAACGGATATCTATCAATAACAAGCACATTAATTTTAGATCTGGCTAACACATATGCCGCAGATGATCCTGCAGGTCCTGCTCCAATAATAATAACATCATATTTTTTCATAGGAATCATTATAAAAGTGAAAATTTGAATAGAATAGTTATCAATCTTACAAAAATTTTACTAAAAATGAGACTAATATCCAATTGTGTAAAGTTAGTTGTTAACAAGAGCTTAAAGTACTTTATTTTAGATAGATCTACAGTGCTTTATACGAGGCTGACCTTTAAAAGCTGGTTGTGTTTGACTTGACACTAATAGTCTCAATACTGATCGATATTAATGAAGAGTGAGCCACAGAAAACAGGAGCTACTAAATTCCTTTTCCATTTTTCATACTCCCTACTTAAATATAATAATGAAACAGTAATCAAAAAGAAGATAAAGGATATAGAGCTAACCTTAGGTTAAATTAGGCACACTCCATTTTTTCATAGCTGAATATTTAATTTAAATTCTATTTTTATCAAAATGTTTGATCGTTTCAATTACTTTCTCATAGTCCACTTTCGTATTATAACAACCATCGTTCAACAGAGGAACACCATAAGTCACAACTTTTTTCCCATTTAAAGCGCACATTCCTTTGTTGATTTCGTAATCACATGCTATTCCAAGTAGACCATCTGCAGGCTTATATTTCAGGATGTTGACGAGAGCCGAAGAGCCGGTAAAAATATATAAGTCGTACCCATACTTTTTGGCGTCTTTTCTCAATTGAGTTACAATACATTTCCCGCAGTCTCTACATTGAATTCCTAAAATTGTTGACGATGCAGGGCAATCTAATGCACGCACACAATGCGGAACAACAATTATGCGATTTTTGGTTTTTGAGAACTCTGATGCATGAGCTATGTTTTTCAAAGATACTATCCATTTATCCAAAATTCGTGGGTCCGAAAACTTACAGAAAAAATATTTTATAGGTAAATAAAAAAAATCAAGTACATTTGAAAAGAAACCTGCAAGCCATACGTTTCTTTTCAGGCTGATTCGACTCACCAAGAGAGCAGATATCGAAATCAAAACCGAAAAAATTATGGTAAAAAACAGAGCTTTTCCTATAAAACTATACATCGCACATCTCCATTTTTCTGATAATTTCTTCCACGTCAGCTTTGGTATTGAAACAACCATCCCGAAGGAGAAGAACACCCTGCACAGGGATAAAAGATACTTCCTGCATATCTTCTGCGAGCTCGTTGTAACAGGCCACACCCAGGCAAGATTGAGGCCTGTACTCCTTGAAGATCTTTTTGACAAAGCTGCTTCCAGGGATTACAAAAACCTTGAAATTGTACCTATCTGCAGCCTCATATATCTTTGAAATGTCACATTTCCCGCACCGTTTGCACTCATAACCATGGATAGGGTCACACCTTGCCCTGCATTCCGGGTGTCTCATACACTGAGGCAGGAACACAACCCTATTCTCTTTTGTGTGAACAAAGCGATCCAACATTATGGCGTTTCTTAAATCAATAAGAATATCATCTACGAGATTTTCCCGGATTCTAAAAAATCTGCACAATAATTTAGAAGGGGAATAAAAAAAATAGAGAGTAAACAACACGAACCCCGGAAAAATAATCCTGCGTTTTTTAAATGAATATGCCCCTATAAGCAGGGCTATCCCTGTTCCTGCAAGAGCAAATAGAACCAGATATATGAATATTTTTCCTAGAAATTCGTAAGGAATATACATGTTCAAGGGGAGGTAAGTATCGGTATTTAAGTTTTGCTATTATATAGCAGTGAACCGCCTCGCCCGAAAACTCTCGCCTGACGGCTCAAGTTTTTATGTTGTATCCTGAAATGATTTCGCAGATTCAAAACCATTTGAAAGTTCAATATACGATACAGTAGCAGACGACGCAAAAAGTTAATTGTTGAGTAAATTTAAGCTTCATTTTGGTAATGTAGAATGATTCTGTAAAATGAAACAAATTTAATAATAATAGGTTAACAAGAAAATGCATTAAAAGCAACGCATTTCTTATAGATTGTATCTAACCGAATACAAATGAATATCTTTTCAAAATTATACTTTTTTTCTTCCCATTTTCTTTCGTACATACCGTAAAACCCCATAAGAACAACCCAATAGAAGCATAATCTTAAAGGGTTTCTCACCTGCTTTGAGGAGTTCTTCAATTTTTTCATGATCGTATTTTGGTTTCTGACCTCTCCTTTTTGGAGGAGATTGGTGACTCATTAAGATTTCACCTCTTCATACAATTTGCTGTACTTTCAAGTTTACGAGGGCTGGTCATTTTATAGGTCCAACTGTAGCTGAAAAAATTCCTTAGCTTCCATATACTTAACATAACCTTAAGAAAGTTGAAAAAAAATCACTTAGCAGCCCAGGCATTATCCATCTCCACAATATAAGCATATTATAACAAAATATAAAAGCCTATCATATTAATATTAATTTAAACTATTAATATTTCGTGTATCTTTTAAGAAAGTATAAGTAAAAATCAAAGTTTTGCTGGCGCACTCCGCTGCAAGCAACGGATATATTCGCGCCCCCGCTCCAAATTCCGTTATAGGAAATAATAACCCTAAATAATTTAGTTTGAGCAGAAGTTTATAACCGAAAATGGAATTGAGAGATTATATTATCATTAACGGTTACCAAGGAAGTTTTCCATCTCCGCAGCAAACTAGCTGGGTATTCGACTGAAATTAATGACATCAAAATTCGGATTAAATAAAAAAATTATTTGACGTGAAAAATTTCAGATTAATTATGGCTCTTTTGTGTAGAACTTACTTTAACTGAAAAAAAGTAACATTAAGTCGTTATCTAAAGTTTAACGTTTATAATGGGCTTAGGGTAAGGAAAAGTTGAAAAAAGATGAGAGGATTAACCCCTCATTTTCGCATCGAACTTTGGGTTTTGCTTTTTACTTTCTTTTATACAGGAGTACTGCAAACAGGCTGACTATTCCGTAATATATCTCAAAACTTGGTGTGCTCGGAATTTCTTTTTGTTCAGTCTGCGGTTCTTTGCTCGTTGTATTATTAATTGTTTCAGGGTCGTCAATATTTATTTTAATTGTTTCAGGGTCGTCAATATTTATTTTCGTTACAGTTTCCTCAGATAATGTTTTCTCTGTACCCGTTATTGCAAATGACGAGAAACCTGAAGTTTTGGCTGTGAAATATAGGAATTCATTATCTTCTCCTGAAAGACTTACTGGAAATTGCTCCCATTTTTTATCGTTGTATCTGTTAAGAGTGATAGAAGATTTGTCGATATTTTTGTCCTTTACCCAGGATTTTTCAACCTTGAAACACACGATTGTATTTTCTATGTTTTTTGAGGTTGCAATTCCCCCATTTCCTACCCAGACATTAAAGGATTTGTAAACTTCACCATCGGGTAGTATGGAAACCAGAGAAGATTTCCCTTTGAGCTGTTCAGCAATAGTTGTGGTCTTCCCAAAGGTTTTCTTTGCATCAAAACTCACATACATAACACAGGTTGCATTCTTTGAGAAATCGAACTTTACAGATTTCCCATTTATAACAGCAGCTTGTGAAAGTTCCTTTACCTGGACATTACTCTGAAGCTCCGGAGAACCGCCTCCACCTCCTCCGCCACTGGAACTGCTATGGCCACTTCCACTACTATCACTGCTTGAGCTGCTTTCTTCAAACACAGTTATTGTAGCAGTTTTTGATGCAGTATTATTTCCATTGCCTACTGTCAGGTTAACAATATAGGTTCCTGCTGCAGAGTAAGTATGCAATGGGTTCTGCTCAGTTGAAGTGGCTCCATCTCCAAAGTTCCAGTTCCTTAATATTGCGTGTTGCGACAAGTCGGTAAACTGGACTGAGAGAGGGGTATAACCACTCGTGACACTGGTGTTGAAGTCCGCTACAGGATCTAATTGAAACACTTTCCAGATGTTAGAATAATTTCTTTCATATCCCAAAGCCCAGAAACCTACTCCACCTAGATTTTCGGATTTTACATATTGATATTTTAAATTAAGTGATTCATCATCATCATACCATACTTGATGCCATGTATCACCAGACTTATAACGGTACCAAGGAGTATTGGAATCCGAGTCCCAAATTCTGCCATAAATTTGAGAATTATTTACAGCATCTTCTATATGTATGGTTTGTTCATTGGTTATGTTTGCCCCTGGTTGATTGGAATCGGTCGAATAATCATAACCATAAAATGGCAAACCTAATATTATTTGGTTTTTACTAAAGTAGTTTGATGTTTCGTTTACTGACTCGATCGCATCATATTGAATTGGACTGTCATATGGGGAATTGGGGGCTGTGGTTTTACGATCACAATAGTCATAACTCATTAGAAAAACGGAATCTACATATTTTTTAAGATTTGCATTTTTGAAGGTCGCAGCATGTTTTATGCCCCAAGGGGTATCGATAGAAATATGATAAGCGGGATTCTCAGTTTTTAACGTTGTATGAAGATTCGCCATTAAATTTTCAAATAGAGGAACATTTGAAGTTCCGGTGATACTATTTATATCGGTCGGCGTTTCCAGGTCTAAATTTACTCCGTCTGCACCGTACATCTGTAACAAATTTGAGATATTGTTTATGAATCTTTTGGTGGTTTGCAATTACACTGTCCATTGCATATGGATCACTTGAGTATATACACAGTGTTATTTTTACTCCATGTTGGTGCGCCTGGTCCCGAACCGCATAATAGTGACTCATATTTTCTGGGTTCGTAATTGTACCATCACTGTTTAAAGTCCATTCAGAATATGAAACATGAGTTAGAGTATTCCAATCTGGTTGATAGGATTCAATGTAAGGCCAGTTGGGCCAGAAACCATATACTATAGTACTGTTAGGCGTAGCGAAATCTGTCACTGGTGTTTGTGGGGGAGCTACAGTAATTAAATTCTGTTTCGTCACCGTACTATTGCTTGCTTCATTTGCCACTGTTAAAGTAACATTATACATTTCTGGATTCGTAAAAGTGTGGGTTGCGTTCATGGATTGCTTTGGATTGATACAATCGCCGAAATCCCAGTACCAGGAGGTTGGCGTTCCACCATTACCGGTAGTTAATCGCTCACCTTGCGTGAGTCGAGTTTCAGTTCCAGCCGATGCCATACATGAGCCGAGAATTAAAAAAAATAAGATTGATGCTGTTAAAGGCATTGAATTCAATTTTTTCTTATTTGTCATCTATTTTCTTTCTCCACTCAACATCTAAAAAATATAACTAATGATTACATTCTAATATTCTTTAATCCTTTCCTTCTAATTTTAACCTGTATTGGTTAGGTACTCAAAATATGACTACATACGTCATCGGTTAAGCACCAAATTCCCTCTCTTGTATAGGTTTTTATAATAATATCTTAATACCTGTTTCTCTATGTCTCCTTGTCCTCCCCCTACTCTGGAAGACTCTCTTCGGGAAATGTTTCCCGAAGAGTGGTTAAGGCAAACTGCAAAAGAAACTGGTCTTATAGTACGTGAACGTAAAATTGATCCTGTCATCATCTTCTGGGTTTTAACTCTCAGTTTTGGTGTCCGCTTGCAGCGTACACTTGCCAGTTTGAAACGAGAATATGAAACAGCATCCAGTAAAACCATAAGCGACAGCAGCTGGTACTATAGATTCACTCCAGAACTTGTGGAGTTTCTTCATCAATGTGTAATTCACGGCATAGAAGAACTTGCAAAAGAACCTGGTAAAAAACTTAGTAAGAAACTCGAAAACTTCCAGGATGTTCTCATTCAGGACAGCACAATTGTTCGTCTTCACTCTTCTTTAGCAGATAAGTTTCCAGCAGCAAGGACAAGAACAGTATCTGCAGGCATAAAAGTTGGAGTCATGGTAAGTGCAGTTGCTAACGGACCTAAAACAGTTGCTTTGTACTCTGAAAAAACAGCTGAGATAAAAACATTAAAAATAGGTCCCTGGATAAAAAACCGTATTCTTCTTGTTGATCTTGGTTTTTACAAAACTCAAATGTTTGCAAGGGTTGAGGAAAACGGAGGATATTTTGTTTCAAGAATAAGGAAAAATATGGATCCTATTCTTGTTTCTGTTGATGAGGGGCTTTCTAAGACAAAAAGCAAGGAGTTCGCGGGAAAACCTGTTAGTGAATGCATTAAGCAACTTTCTGGAAAAGATATTGATGCTGTTGTAAAAATATCATTCAAAAGAAGAGCATATAAAGGCAAACAAAAGAAGGATGAGATGCTTGTACGTCTTGTTGCAGTATATAATGATGAGGATGAAAAGCACCACATATATATCACAAATATTCAAAAAGATGTTTTGAATTCAAAAGACATTGCAAACTTATATGGAGCAAGATGGGACATAGAACTGCTGTTTAAGGAGTTAAAAAGCAAATACGCTCTTGACGTTCTTGAAACAAAGAATGTGCAGGTAATTGAAGCTCTAATCTGGACAGCAATATTGACACTAATCGTTAGCAGAAGAATTTATTCTCTTGTAAGAAACTCAACGACTCATCCTGAAAAAATGGCTAGATATACGCAGTTACGTTGGAGTACAATATTTGCAGAGAATGCATCAGATTTGTTGACAGTAATTCTGCATAGGTGTGGAATTCAAAGAACTTTTGAAACGATAATGAGTGTATATGAAAGTCAAGCATTAGATCCACATGTAAACAGAGAAAGGTTTAGAGATGAATGGTTTGAATAAAAATGAAAGAATTGGATTCAAAAAGAGTAGCAGAAGGGGGAAATAAATCCTTAACCGATGACCAATGAATATGACTATAATTTAGAGTTGTCAAAAAACACAACAGCTAATTCACATAAAAAACAATCAGTAACTAACAGTTAAAAAAATAATCACAAATAAGATGAGAAAAAGTTGCTTTAATCAAAGTTGTGCTGGCGCACCCTACTGCAAGCAATGAATTATGTTCGCGCCACCGATCAAAAGCTGTAATATTCACATTAAGAAGATCAGTAAAATTAGTTTGAAGATTGAATTCTCATTTATATCGAGAGCGTCGTAAAAGTCCGTTTGATTCTACAAATGGGATAAATTAATGTACAATAAGGTTGGTGTTTACCTAAATTTCATGCAAAATTTTACAACCATATTTAAAGTCAACGTTTCAATTATCCAATTGTAGAATTGTTTTGACTTTTGCGACGCTCTCATATCATCTAATATAGTTTTCAAGCAGATTTATTGAATTAGAAGCCTCTTTATGTGCTATCATCAAATGCTCAACGAAATCTTCTTGGATATTCCAAGCAGTATCAACATCTGGACCTTTTGTTGAATTGATTCCATATAGGCAATTTATATAAATTTTATACTCTTTGTCCGCCTGAAGCAGGTTTTTATAAAACGTTGATATACTTTTAACTGTATCCTCACTAAGCATGTAAATTTCTTTCCGGAAATGGAAATATAAGCCATTTTCATCATATAGCGAATTATGTTTATTTAAATTTACTTTCGTATTACGAATTACTGATTCCAATAATGTAGGTGCACCCACTGTCACGTTATGGCTTTCGTAATATTCTGCAATTGGTTTGATATTTTTTTTAATATCTATTATTTCATTATAAAAACCGATGGCAATACTTTTTGTTTGGACTTTAGTTTCATTAACCGCATTACTGGTAGAGATTTCACTTAACTCCTTTTTGCTTCCAGATTGTTTCTCTTCTAAATTTATGTCATCAAGAGACTGCTTCAAGTCTGGCCAAAATTTATTAAAAGTTGTTTTAAGTCTTTCGTTGTCTAGTTCCTTTGCCATTTTATTTAATGAAACTAACAAAGTGAAAACGTCATCTTCTGAGAATAAAGTCACCTGTAATTGTTGTAATGGTTCGTCAATATCATCGGGTTTGATATTGTATAAAAAAGGGGAAACTCTCGGTTCATCAAACTTACTAAATAAAGCTCCAGCTTCAAAGTTTAACCAAGGCTCTCTAGTGTTCTCATTTGTAAGACATAATATGCCGAAATCTGAATCTCTCAGTTCTTTAGCAATAGATTCAAACCAAGTCCTTCCTTTTGCAATATCTTTGGTAGAAACAAAAGGTTTAACTGAATGAAGAACTTGTGGAATCCAGTCTCTTAATATAAAAGCGACTTTTTTACTAACTTCACCAGACCAACTAATGAATACTTTCATGCATACTTAACAGTTTTCGCTTTTAATATAGGTGTTGTTGACTAATTGCAAACTTATTGTTTACTCCCAAGCATACTCAAAGCTATTGATTCCTTGACCGGACTTATTGCATGATGTGATACTTTCGACTGAACCATTAGGATACCTTACAATAGCAGTCATAAATTTTTGAACTCCATTTTAGTCATACAGCCTGTTCAAAAATCCCTCTATCAGTTTAATGTCAAGATTAAGCTTAAAAAACAATAAAGAGACGAAGTATAACTCAGGTACATTGACAGTCTTAATGTCTTTATATTTGTTATGCTGAAGCTCATTCCATCTCTTATCAACAATCATTTAAAACTTTTTAATCCTGTATAAGTCAACCTGAATTTTTACTGAACTTTCAAAGATGTTGGTTGAATGGTTCTCTCGCTAGTGAAAATGTGTTGTGCCTAACATATATAATTAGAAAACTGGTCTTACTGATTGTGAAAAAAGATAGTCCATATGTTCAAATGTGTTTTTAATCCATTATTTTTGACCTATGTAGGATAATTTACTTGACATATGGGACATATTCATATTAATAACTCCACTAATTTGCCATAATATGTAATAAATTATTACAAAAATGCCATTGATTTGAACGTGAAATGGAGTACCAATTTCAAAATATTAATATGTCTTGTAGGCGTTACTCATATCGATTTTAAAACTTAAAAATTGATACAAGTTATGCAAAATCGTCATCGTTAAGACCAATTTTAGGTATAATCAACGGTTGTGCGGCCTACTGGCATCGTTTTCACTATATCTTTGAAACGTGAGTTTTAAGAAGATTATTTTCAGAACTGAAATATATTTTAAAGCTCTATGTTGACCAAGTCTCTCGGTAAAACAATGATCAACAAAATACAAATCATTCTTGTTTACATTAGAAAATCAGCGCAACATTTAACGATTCTAGCCTTTTTTGAAGACTAAATTGTATATACCCACATCCATTATATCACTTCTTAAAATGAAATAGTGGGCTTTAAACAAAAAAAGAAAAAAGCCTCGGGCGGGATTTGAACCCGCGACCCTCGTCCTTACCAAGGACGCGCTATACCCCTAAGCCACCAAGGCACTGATGCTCAAAGAGCATCTCCAAAATATCACAGCAGAGATATAAAGGTTTCGACTGAAAGCGGAAATAGGTGGGATTTCTCCCCGGACTGCTGGAAAATTTGCAAGTTTGCCATAAAATAAATCGGAAAACTTGCTTCGAAAACGCTAACATATTCCAATTTTGTTATTTAGTTCGTCTTTTCCTGATCTTTTCTTTATAAGCTCCAGCGCTCATCGATAGGGAAGCGCTCGTTAATCCACATAAGGACGTGGTTGTTGTGGACTATCTTATAGGAACGGGAAAGGACAGGTATGCCATCGAAGGTGGATTCCCCTTCCAGGATTTCAAGTTCGGCCATGTCGCGCCTGGTCTCAAGGTTATGGCTGCGCAGGATCCGGCCGATGGGGATATCCGCCCGAATGAGCTGTTCCTTCATGGTATCAGGCATGCGTTCCAGAGGAGAGAGAGACCTTGCATGGACAAAAGTTGTGTCCCCTGCAGAGAGCCTGACTACCCTATCGTTTACCTCACTGCTCTCTTCCACGCCCAGAAGGGCAGCAATCGTTTTGTCAGCCTTAACGGTATACTGAGACTCAGTTATTACACTTACCGGTTTTCGTGTCATTATTTCCAGCAGGAAGGTCACTGAGCCGTCGGTTCCGCAGCAGACCCGCAGGCAGGTGGGAATCTCAAAGCTCTTCAGTTTTTCCAGAAAATCGCCACTCAAAAAGATACCTCCAGATAGGGGGTGTCTGGTAAAAAAATTTCAAAATAAGATTAAGTCGTCAGGAGTTTTACTCCTCACTGACTTCTTTCTTGGCATTTTTTACTCGTTCTTTTGCTGTGTAGCCGGTAGCCTTATACAGGAAATCCCGGAAGGCCTTATTGGTCCGCATGACAGTTTCATCATCAGTTATGGTTTTGTCAGAAAACGTGTCCACAGAGAGCTTTTTATTTCAATCCAGACTTTTATCTTTGACATAGCTCCATAGGAAGTTTCAAGGACTTCTTCGTTTCTGGAGATCTCCCCGGGAAAACACTCCGTCATTACAGAATAAATCCTGTCAATATCAGGCTTAAAACCACGCTTCAATTTATACTGCTGCATTGCTATCCTCTTATAAGAGAGTTTCATCTCAGATAAAGTTTGCTTAGAATCGATTTGCTTAGAACCTTTTCCTCACATTCCCTTACATTTTCCTATATTCCTTTAAATTGCAGTATGCTTACTTACGTTCCGGTACATCATAATAAATAAAGGGGACGTTACTATTTTTTTAAGTTGTACCTCTAATACTTTAACTCTGCTCATATTTAACATTGGTTATTATTTGACATGAAATTAAATAATTTTTAGATCTTCCTTACACGGGAGTCCAGAATACGGTTTCTCTACTTTTGCCCTCAAGTCGCATCTAACTACATATAGAGTCTACATATAGAGTCGTAACTTAGCTTCATGAATTATGAAATAATTTTATAATTTAATGATTATGTGATTTGAATTAAATATTCAGGTCATAACAGATAATGCTCATGAGAATCAATCATAAATATGATTATACCTATCATAAGTTGATATAAAAAAGATCTGATTAACTACCTGACATATCTTAATGTTTAATATCGTAATGTTTAGTTTGATTTACCTTATCCATTACTTTAACAATGTCCATTACTTTAACAATGCGCAAACAAAAAGCCTTTCCGCTTGACTAAACCTGCTTCTTTTGATTGAAGCTGATCGAAACTGATAGAAGCTACAAACAGAAAAAGGCTATTCGTTGTTTTGTGTGGATATCCTCATGATGTCCTCATAAAAACCAATGCGGTCTTGAATTGAAAATCATCTTATCCATAGGGAATGACGAAGAGCCCAGAAAAATAAGAAGGAAAAATAAGAAGGTGACCCCAGGATGCATAAGATACTTAATCTGGAAGAATTAATTGCCTCAAAGCAACTTGAAAGGAAAAAGAGACAGGATGCGGGGATCTGAATCTTGAAGAACTGTATGACCTAATAATCCCCCCAGGCACGGTTGTATCTATTATTTATGATATTGTTGAAGAGTTCGGGCTTGAACCTGTTACCAGGAAGATATTCGTAGGCGTAGCAAACAGCGAAGAGAGAGAACTCCTGGTTCTCCGTGGCCCTCTGGAGAAGGTTCAGGCTGCTGAAAAATTCCTCTATGAAGAAATGAAAGCCTGGATAGAAAATCAGTAACTAATCAAATGCTCTCAATTCGGCTAGATTTTTCAAATAATTCAGTAAGTTTCTCAATCCGGTTAAATTTCTTCGGGCAAATGGCCTGGAGAACATAAAATCCCGGATTGAAAAACAACAATGAAAATTAATCTTTTTTGACGAAAATGTGGATATGTAAACTTTAAAGACGTAGATTTTAAAGATATAAACTATAAAGATGTAAACTTCAAAAGATTAAACTTTAAAAGATAAAAGACATTAAAAAGGAAAGAAGGACAGAAAAACATTAAAAAGGAAAGAAAAACAGGAAAACCCTTATTATTTGGAACAGATGCCTGTAATGCTTTCCCTTGAAAAATCAAATACTGTAACTCTACCTGTTTTATCATACATATCGAGTTTTAATCCTGCCTCGATTTTTCCGATAATGTCAGCTGTAAGCCCAGCCTCTTCAAAGACCTTTCTACATTCTTCGGCCTTTTCCGGATCTGCAGTAAACACATAGCCTGTCCCGGGGTGCACTTTTAGCCACTGCTCAAAATCCACGTTTTCGGGTCTCGGAACTTTTTCAAGGTCCACGGCTGCACCAACTCTGCTTGTTTCACAGAGCATGCCAAGTGTCCCTATAATCCCGGGGTTGCTTATGTCTTTTCCGGCTGTAGCAAGTTTTCGTTTTGCAATTTCCTGGGTTACAAGATAGCTCTTCCTGAGCACTGCCGGAGCCTTAAAAGATGTTGTATCCCAGCTATAAGGGGAATTTGGCCCTATTTTTCCATCCATATCGTAAGCTGCAATAACCAGGTCTCCAGGCCGGGCAGTGTCGCTCCGGATTACACAATCTTTCTTCACTATCCCGATAATAGCAACGGAAATGGAGTTATAATCAGTATCAGGATGGACGTGACCACCTACAAGCGGGACCCCAAATTTCCGGACCCCTTCAGCCAGGCCTTCCATGAGTTCCTTACAGGCTGTCTCGGAGCTTGAGGAAGCAATATCTACCATAGCAAGAGGCTTTCCTCCCATTGCTGCGATATCGTTTACATTAACAACTACAGCTCCATAGCCTGCCCACCAGGGACTGGCATCCAGTATCCTTCCCCAGATTCCATCTGCTGCAAAGAGGATAACGTCATCTCCTCCTATGTCAATAACTGCTGCATCGTCTCCAAAATCAACGATCGCGTTCTGATACTCAGGACGAACGGCTTCGAAAACTGAACGATGTCCTCAATCTGTTTTTTTCGGGTAACCCCTTCAAAGTTTTTTATCCTTTCTGCAAGCTCTTCCAGGTTCAATGTCAGGCTTCCTTTTGTTTTTGAATTTATACGAGTATTTCAGTAGTATAGATACAAATATTAACAGTACAAGTCGAGTAATCAGTGGTATAAATACGAGTATTTCAGTAGTATAAATATGAATATTTCAGTAGTATAAATACGAGTATTTCAGTAGTATAAACACGTGTATTTAAGCAGTGTAAATACGAGTAATCAATAGTACAAATATGAGAGCATGTCGGTAATGCATATACTATATTAGTACAATTAGTTAGTACGCTATCGATGAGCTTACTATCGATGAGCTTACTATCGATGAGCTTAGATAAATTACGAAACTTCTCTTATGAAAGAATCCTGAGATATTTTCGCGGGTACCTATTCTTTTATCCTTTATCTTTTTTGTTCTTTGTTTCATGGAGAAGAAGCGACAGCTTTTTATTAAGTAATTCAATCTTATTAAGGCAACTTAATATAAGTTTCTATATATAAAAATCCCTTACTGTTTAAAAAGGAGTGAAAAAATGGTAGCAAAAGTTAATGCCGATATCTGTACAGGCTGTGGAACCTGTGTAGACGAATGCCCAGCAGGTGCAATTTCTCTCAACGACGATGATATTGCAGTTGTGGATGAAAGTGAATGCCTTGACTGCGGCGCATGCGAAGATGCCTGCCCGAACAATGCAATCACAATCGAGTAATGTTTATATACGCAATTTTAGGTACGTTTTTAAAATAAATCTGAGAAGCGGAGTAACCTTACTCCGACTTTTCAGGTATTGGTCTAGAATTCTTTTTTCAGGTTTTAAGCCAGAACTCTTATTTGAACTCTTACTTGAATTCTTATTTAAAAGCTTTTTTTAATTCCAGAATTAAAAATTACTCATGCTACTGAAAAAGTAATTCTTAAGCCTGGAATTCCTGCTCTTTTCAAGCTTTCTGCTCCCCGTTTTCCTTAAGGATTTTTCTTGCTCTTTCAATATCCTCTTTTGTCTGGATTTTTATGAGCTTTCTGCGCTCTTCGCTCATCTGCGACATGTCCTGAGAAAGAAGCCCATACGCATCAGCTCTACACTGCCTGCAGTGGCGCATCTGCAAGACGTAAGGTTCACACGCTTGCTGGGTAGCTGTTCTTTCTTCTGCGGTAGGCGGCTCAATGTTTGCAAAAGCTCCCTGGCTAATAAGGGGCATGATATTCATGATGTAGACTCCGAGTTCGTTGAGTTTTCTGGCAATCTCAACCACATGTTTATCGTTAATGCCAGGGACAAGTACGGTGTTTACCTTAACAACAATTCCTGCATCTACAGCAGCTTTAACGCCCTCAAGCTGGTTCTTTATCTGGATTTTTGCGCCTTCGATTCCCTTATAGACCTTTCCGTGATAAACTACATGATCCACGATTTTTGCCTGGATTTCAGGGTCGATCGCGTTTATTGTTACCGTTAATGTAGAAACCCCTACGCGCAGAATATCCTCCAGCTTTTCGGGAAGCATAAGCCCGTTTGTACTCATGCAGAGCGTGAGTTCAGGAAACTCTTTTTTGATTAGTTCAAAGGTTTCAAAGGTCTCTTTATTAGCCAGAGGGTCACCCGGGCCTGCAATCCCAACAACCTTAATAAAGGGATAATCTGTTATGATCTGCCTTGTCTTCTCAAGGGCTTCCTGTGGAGTAAGAACCTTACTTGTGACCCCTGGTCGGCTCTCGTTTACGCAGTCAAATTCCCTGACGCAGAAATTACACTGGATATTGCATGAAGGAGCCACAGCCAGGTGAATTCTCCCGTACTTATGCTGTGCTTTCTTGTCGTAGCAGGGATGTTCGGCAATTTTTCTCAGGAGCCCTTCGTCAAATTCAGGGCGGTTTGTGTTATCTATAGGATTGTCTTCTGGCAAATGTGTTCTCCTCCGTTCAGAGTTTAGAAGTACAGCAGGACCTCAGTGCAGGGGGATTTCAGAATATCTAACCCAGTTTATGATGAACCCCTTGATATACATTGTGAATTTATCTGGAATCTGGAGAATTTTTAAATGTTTCCTCCGAGTTCCTACAGTTTTAAATTTTAATTAGATATAAAATCCCTTTAATTATATAAAAGCTCAGTATGGTATGGCGGGCTTTAAGCGAATTTATATACCTTCTGTAGATTTTTTTCTCAAAAATCACGGGTAAAATGGAACTATTAATTAAATGTTATCAGGATAAACATCATCCGATCTGATCATTCCGTGAAATTATCCATTTCGCACCATTTGCCTTCCCCTTCCCATACCCTTACCTGGAGGGGAAAGCCAAATCTCTCCAGGAGCCGGGAGTGAATGTGCTGGCAGAGGTGCTCGGAACTTGGAAATTCGATGATTTCATTTAACAGGGTATGGTCATATTCTTTAAGGGTTTCCTTAATTCCCTTCTTCAGGTCGTAAAAGTCGATAACCATTCCATTTTCCCTGACTTCACCTTCTACCAGGACTTCAATTTTATAAGTGTGACCGTGTACTCTTCCGCATTTTCCGTGTCCAGGAAGGTAATGGGCACTATCAATATAGTCAATAACTCCCAATCTCATTTTTGTCATCTGGTACACTCCGTTTTCAATAAATGTTTTTTCAATAAATGTTTTTCAAGAATTTATTCACATCTAAAATTTATTCACATCTCAGTGCGTTCTTTGTTCTTTTTAATTCTGGTTATAAACAACCCCACATCCTGTGAGTCTGGGGGATAACTCGTGTATCTATAATTTCAAGCAGGTTTTTCTGCAGTTCCATAATATTCTGGACGGATGTCTGTATAGATTGGGAAGGTAGCGGATTCGTCACGTCACGTCCAATAGGGGTTTCAGGCTGAAGTATCACACAGGATACGTAAGGAGCTATAGCCTCTACGGCCGGAGTTACAGTTTCTAATTCCGTATTGCTATCTACAACAATCTTGCAAAAGCAATCCCTTGATTGGTTTTTTCTCAGAAGCCTGAAGCATTCTACTGTATTTTCTATATGGGTTTCCCGGGCTTCAGACCCTATACCCCGGAGTGATTCGGGAAGTTTGAAGTCTCCGGACACATAAGCAACCTTCTCAGTCAGCTTTCTGGCCTGGTCAGGCAAGGTCATATTGGACTCAAGGTAAAGCGGCGAGGTCAGATTCAACTTTTCTATGAAATCCGCATATAGGAGAGGTTCTCCTCCTGTCAGGGAGACTGAATGGAGCTTTTTGAAAGGCTGCAGCATAGCTTCCAGCTGGCCGATACTTACAGGGTTTTTGATTTTCTCAAAACTTCCACTTCCTTCCACCTGCTCATAATCACAGGTTCCGGGGTTTGCAAAATCCGTATCACAGTAGTTACAATTGAGATTGCAGCCAGAAAAGCGGACAAAAGCCTGCCTTGTTCCAACATATGGGCCTTCTCCCTGCACAGAACAGAAGACCTCCCTTATCGGAGCAGAAATAAAGTCAGAAGTTTCCATTATACAACCCCCAGAGGCCTGGACTTTCTCAGGTCCTTTTCTATATCCTCAAATTCGCGGACATAGGCTTCTCCTACTGCCTGCATGAAGCTTGCAACCTGTTTATCTTCTCCTATCCCTGCATCTTTCAGATTTCCGTATACATCATGAGAGACGTTGATGCCGAAGTGGATTTTCTGGGAAACTGCCGAGGTACTGGCAATCGAAACTGTCAGTTTCTTTCCATTAAGAAAAAGGTCGTCTCCTTCCCTTGTTGTATGCACTCCAAGATCTGCAAGGTATTCTCTTACAAGAACTGTGAAAAAACGTTGCCGCGTATAGATAAGTTTCAGGTCTGTAGAATCAAAATGTTCGATAATGAAACTTACCATATCCTCGGACCAGATCGATTCGTTTGCCCGTCGGTCTTCCAGGTCGATCATGTGCTCAATTTTTACGTCGCAAGCCCCTCTGAAAACTACAACCGAGTCTTCCTGCACTCCAAAACTGTTGTAGGCCCAAAGAGAGGAAATCTGGCTCCCGTCATAATCAAATTTCTCAGGTAAAACAATGCATTTCATAAAATTCTCTCTGCAAGTTTTTCTGCAAGTTTTTCTGCAAACTTCTTCTTAATTCTTTCTTAATGTACTTTGTTGGCCGGCGTCCTGTCAGATTATGTCGATTCAGATTTCAGGCATCTCTTTTCGGCTCAAATTCCAAGCCTCTCCAGAAGAGGATCTTTTACACCTGCATTATTAAACGCACGTGCTCTGCGCACGCAGCTCTCGCATTCTCCGCAGGGAATTTCTTCTCCGTGATAGCAGCTCCAGCTGTACTCAATAGGAGCTTTTGCTTCCAGAGCTCTTCTGACGATTTCCGTTTTTCCAAGTTCAATTAGAGGAGCCAGTATCTTTACCCCGTTTTGAGTGGAGTAGGAAAAAGCTCTGTCCATCGCCTTCACGTAGGCAAGGGAATTGTCAGGGAAAGTACCTGCCTCTTCCCCGTTAAAGCCCACTATAAGGTAATCACATTCCCTGCTTTCGGCAAAGCTTCCCGAGATATTGAGCATCACCCCATTTCGATTAGGGACCCAGACAGCTTTTGCTGAAGCGTCTGTGATTTCTGCAGGGGCCGCTTCGTCAATGTCCTCAAACGATAAAGATGGGACTTCAACATCCCTGTTAACGAGAGCGGTGGATGTTATTTCCGAAAGCCAGTCCAATTTTATAACCCTGTGCTCAATTCCGAAATATTCGCATACCTTTCGTGAGTACTCAATTTCCCTCTCTCTGGCTCTCTGTCCATAATCAAAGGTAATAGCCATTTCAATGTCAAAATCTTCCGCTGCGATTGCGAGCGCCGCAACTGAATCAAGCCCGCTGCTCAGGAGGGTTATAGCTTTCATTTTCACTCACTAATTAACTTGATTGTAACTCAAGATTCTAACTTTTTAATTAAATTCACTTTTTCAAATTAACAGGAAATTTAATTGATTATTTAACCTTAACAGGAAATTTAACTGATTATTGAAACTTAACAGAAAATTTAACTGATTATTGAAACTTAATAATAAATTTAACTAATTATTGAAACTCAACAAAAAATTTAACTGATTATTTTAAATTCAATAGGAAACTAAACTTATCATTTAAACTCAATAGGAATTTCTTGAATTTGTGATTACAAGATTATCCGGGTTTATTAACTCAGGATTACCCAGGTTTATTCTTTCAGGATTCCCTGAATATTCTTCAGGGATTATTCCAATAATATCAGCAACTCCTATTTAAAAGTAGCTGTCTTCTTGATAGGGGTTAAGGTTCAATCTGTGGATTTGTATTGATTCAGATTCATTACAGGTGCAAAAGTGGGAAAGCATTCTAAGTGCAGATGTAAAAGCAGGTCCTGTTAAGTTTTAATCCTAATGTTTCGCTCTAAACCTCGATTTAAAAAGTCTGATTATAAACCCTAATTTTAAAATTTCAATTCTTGAAGAAGGCTCTAAAAAATCTGTTTTACCAAATTCTTTTTAGCAAACCGCACTATATATTGAATAGGGAAAGCTAGTCGAAGAGGTGGGAATACTTGATTGGAATTATTTCGGACTCACACGATAACATGAATGCTATCCGGAAAGCAGTAGAGTTTTTTAATGAAAAAAAGGTAAAAGCCGTGCTGCATGCTGGAGATCTCATTTCTCCGTTTACCGCGAGAGCCTTTAAGGATTTGGAGCCAAAACTTTACTTTGTATTCGGAAACAACGATGGCGATAAAGTAACACTTACGAAGCGGTTTGAAGAAATTGGAGCTACTTCCTGCGGGAACTTTGGGGATCTGACAATTGACGGGCTACATATTGCCCTTCTCCATGGGACAAATGAGGCCCTGGTCAAAGCGCTTGCCATATCAGGGGAATTTGACGTAGTAATTCGGGGCCATACTCATGATCCAGGCGTCAAAATCATTGAAGGGGTTCCTGTGATAAATCCGGGGGAAGCCTCGGGTGTGCTTTCAGGAAGCCAACGGTTGCCATTCTTGAGATCGCAAACCTTAACGTTGAGATAATGCAGCTTGAACTGGACTAATTTTACTACTCTCTTATTTTTTAGTGTGATAAGTTTAT
>Ga0268359_10568_pt1 | contig 39470 bp, 44 predicted proteins | sample BioMet11_FD_194416 | JGI IMG/M metagenome (GOLD analysis project Ga0268359, IMG submission 194416) | Sewage microbial communities from Oakland, California, United States - Biofuel 11 (PacBio Assembly) | ecosystem: Engineered > Wastewater > Sewage > Unclassified | place: USA: California | collected...
CCCTCATGCTCCGGGGTGCCGATGCTGCCGGGGGACGGGGCATCCACGCCCGGATCATGCCGCCCGAGCGCTGGCAGAAGATGTCCACGGCCAAGAAAAAGAAGCAATCCGGTACAGCGTGCTTCTCGCGCCTTGCCTCAACCATGCAGCTCCCGCAGGATACCCTCCGCGAGAAATATCTTGAAACGGTCTCGCTGCTTGTGGAGCACGATCCCGAGACCTATGCAAAGGAACTCATGCTCGACGCAGACGGGCTCAACTTCTTCTTAAACGACCGTTCCCGGGCCCAGGAGATCATCCGGGGGCTTGCAAAGAAGGAGCGGGAGCAGGAAACCGAACAGAAAAAGAAGGCAAAGAAAACAAAACCTGCAAAAGGCCGAAGCTCCGCCAGCTGCCGAAGTTCCCCCGGTTCCTCCAAAAGAGCCTGAGCCCCCGGCACCCGAAACAAAACCCGAACCCGATCCTGCGGACGGGCCCGGTACACGAAAAAAAACCACCGGCCACCCAGTCAACACTCTTTTGACGGTTTTTTAAGTGCGCCTGCGGTAATAGTGGAGCGGCACACCGCAGTCCACGACCTCGCCCCCGTCGCCGTACCCTTCGAACCCGAGATGGTAGACCACGAGGTCGCAGTCGATCCGTTCTGCAAGCGCGATAAGCGGGGGGATCATCTCTTCTGCCGGCCGGATCGCATAGATCGCATCGGCCCCGGTATAGTGCGAAAGGTCGGGTTCGAAGATATCGTCCCGGAAAAACGTGATTCCTGCCGCAGGCAGGACGCACGGACGGATATCCACAGCCCGGACCGGGATCCCTCGCGTCACACGGATCTGCAGGGCAGCGTCCGGGTTGTTCCCGATCCCCGCCTCGACAGGGTTTTTGTAGCGGGCGGCCATATAGGCGCCGACGCACTGCTCAATATGTTTAAGCCCGGCCATCCCATAGAATAATGCGATGCGGCTCAATATTTTTTGGGATCAGCTCTCTCCCGAAGGCCTGCAGCTGCCGGTAGGAAGAATGATCGCGTCGGTTACTGGTGTCCCCGCGGTGGTCGTGGAGAACCCGGTCCGTATCATGGGCTTTGTGAACGCGAGAAAACAGATCGACGCCCAGGTACAGCTCGATCACCTCGCCGCCTATACGCACCAGCACCGGATGGATGACCCGGTCCTCCTTGTCGTCACCCAGGACCTCTTCAACCCCGGGCATTCCTCCCTCTTTGGCCTTGCCCGTGAGCAGGCAGGGGTAGCGGTGGTCTCGACCGCCCGACTCACAAACGAGTTCTATGGCCTCCCGCCCAATGACGATGCCCTGATCGACCGGCTGGTGACCGAAGGGGCCCACGAGGTCGGACACCTGCTGGGTCTCTCCCACTGCAAAAACCACGAATGTATCATGTTCTGCCCGGACACCCTCGACGAGCTCGACGGCAAAAAGAAAGGGTTCTGCGAGAGCTGCCAGAAACTGCTCGATGCGCAGCAGCAGTGCCGTATCGACCAGATCTGATCTTTTTCCTTTTTCGCAAACGATTATCTGGTGCGGGTGTCAACGGTCAGTATAACCACCGCCTGCGGGCGGGGCTTCCCGGAAGGTACCATGTTCAGGTGTGTCCTTGTCGCCACCGATTTTTCGTTTCACTCAGACCGTGTACTGGAGTGTATCGGCGGGATCCCGGGGATGGAGGAGATCGTCCTTGCCCATGTTCCTGCGGGCGGGCCGGATAACGATCCGACTGCCGGAAAAGAACTCAATAAAAAGGCCGTCCTCATCGGGAAGTCAGGCATCCCGGTCCGGCCCCTTCTCGTGCAGGAGAAGGCCGGGGACACCGCCGGTGCAATCGTCCGGGCGGCGGCACAGGAGCGGGCCTCGCTTATCGTGATGGGAGCAAGGGGAACGAACCTGCTGCGCACGCTCATTCTGGGCAGCGTCTCCCGCGGCGTAATAGAAACCGGCACCACCGATGTCCTCATCCTGCACTTCAAAGGCGAGGACGCGCCCGATCCTTCCGCGATGGAACCCTTCTGCAAAAACATCTTTTTTAAAATCCTCTGCCCGGTAGACTTTTCAAAACCCACCGCCGATCTCCTCGCATTCCTCTCGGACCTGCCACTTGTGAGGGAGGTGATCCTCCTTCATGTACTGCCCGTACCCGCATTTGATAAGGACAGCGATGCACTGGAGGCAGAAGCCTATGCAAAACTGGGAGAACTAAAACGTGCATACTTCCGCACGGGCTGGGTGCGCACGCTCGTCCGGCACGGCGATCCGGTCCGGGAGATCGCAGACTGTGCCCAGAAAGAGGACGTCTCTTTGCTTGTGATCTCCCGGTACGGGAGCAGGGATTATGCCACAAACATCCCGCTCGGCCGGACCGCTGCCGGTGTGGCAGGGCTGGTGCAGCGCCCGGTTCTTGTCCGGTATCCCCACCTCCACCTTGACGTGGCCGCCCGCGAACTCGCCCCCGCCGAATTTCCTCTTGCAGAACAGGTCTGGTCCGGCTACCGCGGGCAGAAAGCCGACCCGGTCACCGACCGGATCTTTGCGGTCTTTGTCGAAGGACATCCCGCCGCGGTCGCCCGCTGCCGGCGGCACCCGAACGGTCTCGAAGTGGACGGCGTCTTCGTGCCGGACGAATACCGGAACCGGGGATATGCCCGCAAAGCCGTGGAGGCGCTGGTCGCTGCCTGCGGGAAGGAACCGCTGTACATGCACTCAACGGTTGCCCTGACCGGGTTCTACGGCACGTTCGGGTTTTTACCGATCCCGGAGCGGGAACTGCCCGAAAGCATCCGGGCCCGGTTCGGGTTTGCAGAAGGAAACCTTGCCGGGGCAGACGCCTCGCCCATGAACCGCCCGCCCGATTAAAAAAGGGCTTATTCTTTTACCGGCAGGATTTCGATATCCATCCGGCTGATCTTTTCGTAGATCTTCTTTGATTTTATGATCGGCCAGAGTTCGTAGAGGATGACCGTGATCGGTTCCCACATCGCCGCCCATCCGATGATCAGAAGCGAGTCCGAGAGGAGCTGGGCACCGATATGGTTCTCCATCCCGGATACGAGCTGGCGGGCGAGAAGGGCGATGACAAGAAACGACAGGCCGATAAGCAGGCTCCACCGCCCGAACCGGAACTTTTCCCGGAATTTCCGGTCGGTGGCGAGGGCACGGTACGCGAAATGGGTGTGGATTGCCGGGATGATCTTCTTTGCTTCATCGCAGTTGCACTTTGCAGAGGGGAGGTAGATGACAATCTTGAACTGCGTTTTTTTCGGGAAATCCTTGACGGTATCGACAATGTACTGTTCGGCCGCGGTATCGATCTCCTTTTCGTAGAACGGGGCCGGGTCAAAGGAGTTGAAGAGCTGAGGGATCGAGCTGAGCTTGATCTCGATTAAGATCTTCCCGTCCTTCTTGTGGTACATCGAGGCGATGTCCTGTAACGGCTCGGGCTCTTCAGGCATGGTGGTAGTTCCTCATAGGGCGGCAGGGCCGATAAATCTCACGAACAAAGATAAGAAAAAAAGTGAGCGGGAAAGATTTACTCTTTGTCCTTAACGTACACGATGCCGTCGGGTTCGCGGTAGTCGGTCTTGACAACGATCGTGTTCGAGATACGGTTGAAGACCCGGAGCTTGGTGCCGGGCATGGCGAGCCACCCGATCAGGCAGTCGAGGAACAGCACCGGGATGAATGCTTTCCCGAGACTCTCGATCGCGGCCGTGGTCCAGTGGATCCTGGTACCGTCGCGGTTAACAACGCGGATGTTTAAGACCATCTTCCCGATGGACTGGCCCTTGTAGCTCTCAAAAACAGTCCAGTACAGGAAAAAGATGAGGATATCGATACTGAAATCGAAAAGGCCCATGTGCCCGAAATCCCAGAGGGCGTGCATCTTCCAGTTGAGGGGTTCGAGAATGCCGCTTACTATGTTCAGGAACAGGATGATGAGGATGATATCGATAAGCCAAGCCCATAATCTGGTAGACCACTTTGCAAGATAGAGGGTCTTTCCCCGCGAGATTGCGGGCATGTCCGGTGCCGGAACCTTTTCGGGTTCCGCGGCCGGGGCCGGAGAGGGTTCGGTGGCCGGAGCCGGAATTTCGTCTGCCATAACAGCATGATCATATGCACCGCGAGTGAATGAAGGTTGCGAACCGGGAGGTGGGTCGCGTTCCTGCCGAAGGTTTTTTAAGACAAACCCTTTTATCCCGAGAACAGAATAACGGTACAAAATAAGGCCGGACGTGCGTCTATGACAGAATCGGTCATTACAGAGTATGACGGCGGGAACCGCGACAGGGTTTCCCGGATCTACCGGTACGGGCCGGGTGGGGTCCGGGTCTACGATGGCCATGAGAGGCTCCGCAGGATGTATACGTTCTCCCCGGGCGAGAACACGATGACGGAGAACGACCCGAAAGCTCCATCAAAAATCCTCAGGAGGTTCGTCTTCGACAACTACGGGATGCTCGAAGAGACCTTCTCGTTCGGGAACCCGCCCCGGACCTACCGGTACGAGAACGGCGGGCAGCAGATCGTAATGCGGGAAGGCGGCGATTACGGGGCGGTGGGAAAGACCTACTCGTTTGAAGGTTCCGGTGTTGCGGAGACCGCATTTGGCCGGGACGGGAGCATCGAGCGGGTCTTTGTCTTTGAGGGAGGAGAGGCGATCACCATCCGCAGGGGCAGCTGGTACGGCGATATCGAGCGGAAGCTTGTCTTCGACCGGATCGATCCTTCGGTTTTCCGGACACCGGACTCCTTTTTGCAGTTCCTTGCCTTTACCGACAAGAGCCAGCAGGAGATCGACGAGGCGATCGATGAGGAGGTTGCAAAGATCCGGGCGGGGTCCGAGGGCAACCGGTACGCCTACACCGGCCCCCGGCAAACGGGCGGGGCTTCCGGCAGCGGGAATGCAGGGCCGACACGTGTCACCGGCCGGGGCAGGCCGGCGCGGGACGACGATTCGGGCATTGATTTCATTGCCGATGCAGACACGGTACGGAACACCCCAAGAGGCCCACCGGGTTCACGCGGACAGAGCGTCGGGGTCCCCTTCGAGGAACGCTGGCAGAGCGCAACGAATGGCAGAAGCGGACAGGCCTCCGGAGGGAGTGCCGGCATTCCCCTCGACGAGCGGTTCCGGAGTTCCCGCGAAGAGGAGAGGACACTCTCCCGGGGCGTGAGCGCAAATATCCCTCTCGATGAACGGTTCCGGAGCTCCCGCGAGGAGGACCGGACGCTCAACCGGGGAAGAAGCGCAGATATCCCGCTTGACGAGCGGTTCCGGAGCAGCGAAGAGGACAAGGACGAACTTACCCCCGGACGAAGCACCCGGATCTCCTACGAGGAGCGCAAGGCCGGGAGAAGGATGCAATAAAAAGGGGGTCACCCCTCTTCCCGGGTTCGAAGGCGGTCCTGATTTTCACGTGCTTTTTCTTTTTGTGATAGAAAAACTGACCTCCGTTAAGTGTCCGGTAAAGACACCCTGACTCCGTATTCAATAAGATAAGAATACTGTCGGCATGTAGAGAGGAAATACCCCTCTCCGGTACAGCCCCGACGGGCACGATACCAGACATTCCCGGGACCTTTTTTCCCAGGGATGAAATCTCCCCGTTATCCTCGACAGTCCAGCTTGTCCCCAACGGATAATTGGTCTGTATTCTCCCATTCGGTTTCTCTGGATCCTTTTGTGGCATACGTGTCCCTCTCTGCCTGACCGGGCCTTTATTCAATGAACCGGTTGTAGTGTACCGGTCGGATCGGTTCCGTCTTCCTCTTTTAAAGGGAGCGCAAATGCAGACAGGATCGCAATTATCGCCAGCCCCGCCAGCCACCAGAACGCACCCGTATATGCAGTAGTGACCTCCGCGATCCCGGACGTCACCTGGACCTGGAGCCGATGCTGGATAATAACCGCAATTGCAGCCGAGCCAAAGGCCCCCCCGATAAGCTGGAAAATACGTGTCGCACTGCTCGCATGGGGGATTTGTTCCCGGTCCAGGCCCCGGTAGGCAGATGCCATTACCGGGATAAGTACTCCCCCAAGGCCGATTCCTTCAACAAACAATGTCGCTGCAATAAGCAGGGGGCTTGTATCCGGCCCGGCAAAGGAAAAGGGTACGATCCCGATAATGACAACAACAAGACCGGTCTGGACAAGTACCCGTGAATCAATGCGATCGGTAAGTTTCCCGATCCAGCTCCGGGTCAGTAACATCCCGAGCCCTTCCGGGATCAGCCAGAGCCCGGCAAACAGGACATCGGCCCCCCGTACCTGCTGGAAATACAGAGGCAAAAGAAGCATGGCCCCGGAAGAAATGGCTCCGATAGCAAAAAGCAGAACACACGAGGCCGAAAAGGTCCTCGATTTGAACAAGCCTATGTCAATCAGGGACCCTTTTTTTACCGATGTCGCGTGGATAATGAACACGCCCAGGAGAACAATCCCGACGATTAAGGGAGTAATAACCATCAGCCAGAATGATTCCCCGCAGGAGCTCACGCGCGAAATGGCGTATACAAGAAGTGCAAGCGCCGGGGAGAGCAGGAGGATTCCCGTTATATCAAGGGTATTATCACTCTCTGAACTTTTATTTTCCGGCAGTTCATGCCAGGCAAGAACGAATGCCACGATACAAATCGGGATATTGATAAAGAAGATCCAGTGCCAGCCCAGGGTATGGACAATAATCCCGCCCAACACCGGACCAAAGATTGGTGCAAACAACGCCGGCAGACTCATAAGAGACATGATCTGGCCGAGGTTTTTTCCTCCAGCGGCTTGTGCGGTCAGCGTCATGAGAATGGGGATAAGAAGACCCGCCCCAATACCCTGGAAAATACGGGAAACAATCAGGCTGAGGACATCCCAGGACAATGCTGACAGTACCGATCCGCACAGGAATACTCCAAGCGAAAATAGCCACATACGTTTTCCACCAAAACGGTTGACCGCCCAACCGGATACCGGGATGGTCATACTCATTGCAAGAAGGTAACCGGTAATCACCCACTGAATATCTGCCATGGTCGTGTGCAGGCTCGCGGTCAGCGTGTTGATTGCCACGTTTACCATCGTGGTATCAAACAATGGGGCAAGACCTCCCACAAGGAGGATAACCGCAATTTTCAGTACTGCCGGATCGATATTTTCCCGGGGTGTTACCGGCGTTTGTATCGGATTAGCCATCATAAAACCAGTCTGCGTTCCTTTAAGAAACGCTGCGTATCTTATTATAAGAAACATTGAGTTCCTTAAGTATAAATAGATACTCAGGAAAACGAGATATACTCAATTTACATAACCTGAAATCATTCTTAAAAGGAGACGGAAAACCTCTATGCGCGGACAAAAACGGGTCGATCTCTGCGATCACATTCCCCGGGCGATGATGCGGAACCCCTGAAAGGAACGCGGCGCCGGGGTGAAGTTCTCGAAGATGCAATACTTCTGGCTGCATGGGAAGAACTATCCAAGGCCGGCTACACCCACATGACCATGGAAAGTGTTGCAGTCCGGGCTAAGACCAACAAGGCGGTGGTATACCGCCGCTGGCCAAATAAAGGCGCACTCGTAGGTTGCGGCATTGAAAAAATACCTGCCCCGTCCGGATCTGGAAGTTCCGGATACCGGCAACCTCCGTACGGATATCCTTGTCCTGTTGACAGAACGTGACACAGCCCCTGCAGACCATCGGGGCTGAAACCATCCACGGGCTGATGGTCGAGGTTCTCGATAATGAGAAGCTCGCATCGATTTTCAGGAAGTTACAATCAAGAGGTACCGATAAGATCACTATGACCCTGAGAACAATTCTCGAACACGCCTCAGAATAGGGGTGAGGTTTCTCTTAAAACGATCAATCCGCGTATCCTTTCCCTGCCCATGGACCTGATACGCTACGAAATACTCATCCGTCACGAACCGGTATCAGATGCAACCCTCAATGAAATTGTGGACGATATTTTCCTGCCGCTTATCCGTGCTAAAAGATAATGGGGATACCGGGTATACAGCCGAGATTGTATTCCGGTACATCCACCATTCACTCCTCATATGTAACAACAGAGGCGGTGCACCGGAAAAAACCGGTTGACAAAAAAAGGATTAGTGTTCGTCGCAGCGGAGTACGCCGCCGTGACCGATGTCTTCCAGACTGTGCTCGTCGATCATGATCGTGACGAGCTCCGGGTCGATCCCGAGCGTGGAGACAAGGGTGTTGGTGAATTCCTTTACGATCCTGCGTTTCTGGTCGGTGGTCCAGCCTTTGCGGACTTTGAGAATGACGACGGGCATGATACTACCTTGACCGGAAGTATGGGAACGGCTGATATTTACTTTCTTGTGCGCCCGATCCGGCTGCAAAACGCGGGCGGTACCCCGTTTTTGCGTACGCGGATCTTTCTTTATTGTGCTCCGATTGCCACGTAACCAAATATTATCTGTCGGTTTTCCTCTTCCGGATTTTATTCAGCCAGGCCCATCCCCTCATGCGATCCATGCTGCCCTGTCACCATGGCCCCTCCCTTTCGGGTCCGGACGGATTTGCCCGGCAAACGGGAACCAAAAGAACCGGGATTACAGGACAGAACTCCATGAAGGAACATTTTTGTTCCTTGAGAAAACGCACGAATTACACTTGGATTGGCGGAAAAATCACGCAACGGTTCCGGTTTTCCCGAAAAACCGGTTCATAATCAAAGCAGATTATCTATCCAATCAAAGTCTGGGATGTCAAAGGGGCCTCAATGACAAAAAACGAAACGGAGATGATAAAAAATGAGTGAAAACACTGAACAAATCCAGAAAGAGAAAACACCCGGCCCCTCCGGGCCCGGTGCGGGGACCGGCCCGTTATCACCGACAGCACAGGAACACCGAGTGGTGCCCAAAAAAACAGCACCGCCGCATCTTGTTGAACGGGCCACGGCCCTTCGGGGACAGAGAATAGGACGGCCGCCGACACCAAAGAGTGTACGCAGACGCCAGACCCAGGGAGATCTCTACAGCAGGGATCCCGAGATCCCGTACGTGAAATTCGAGGCTGCGCTCCGCGATCTGATCTGCTCCTTAATGGAGCGGCAGGACCGGATGAACGAGGATATCTTTTACCGGGTAAACGATCTCGGCAGCAGGATCGACGATCTCGAAGACGGCCTGCAGGAAAGCGGAGGCGAACAATGACCCGGGGAAGGCGCCCGACCAAGGCGCTCACGGAAGCCGTGGAGATTGCAGGGAAGCGGGGCAGCGTGGAGATGGTTGCCGGGAGGCGTGGCCGGTCTTTCGATTTCCTCATCATCGAACCGTTCCGCGTGGTCTTCGTGAAGGTGAAACGTTCCAGGACCTCATTTACCTCTCTCGGGGAGGCCCTCGAAAAGTACGAACGGGAGATTGCAAGTCTCCACCGCGTTGCCCTGACCCGGGTAACGGCCCGGGAGTTCTGGGTCCGGTCCCCGGCCGGAGAGTGGCAGCATTTTCTCATCCGGCACGATTCGGTGATCGAAGTCAATGCCGACGGGACGTATATCCCCGGGAGGTACTCCCGCTGGAAGCGGGAAACCCGGAGGAAAGTACGGCAGACGGGGAATAATTCCTTTTTTTGCACACAGAGAACTCCCTTCTGTAATGTCGCCCCCCCTTGCGTCAGTGAGTCCCCCGAAGGGGAGGGGTGGCATAGCGAGCAGGTATTACCTGTACCAGAACCGCTCGGATTACAGGGTACTACCGCTCAATCTCTAACCGGGGACGCCCACGCTGGCAGAGGGCGACAGCCACCTGGTGCGTCTTTGAGGATAGATTCAATTCCGGGGTGCAGATATAGGACACCCCAAAAAAGGGTATCACGAAAAGCAAATCCGGACCCGTATCGGGCCCCGTTTCCCATTTTTGATCCATTTTTGCACAAAAACCGTGCAGTTTTACACACTTTTTCCGGAAACCCGATATACTTGCCGATTCTGGCCAATCAGGGCATTTTGCGCGGCGCTGTAAAACCCTAATGTACGCTTTTGTGAGGCAAAAGTCAAGGGGGGCTGGGGTGCAGGAGGGGGGTGGGAAAAGATGGGGTGTTTTAGGGACTCCCTCGGTATCATCTGTATCGATTGCCGGCAGACTAAATCAGGATCTCCGAAGGTACACCTTCAATTGACAACACCCCAAGCGGGATCTTTAACGTAATGCTTTGTTTGATAAAAGAATTCTTTCTAAATTAAACCAGTATACTAATATGGTATAATGGTAAGGATTTTACTGTATGTTTGGAAAGTCATACAAAAAAATTATACATTCTCTCTTTTTCATTGACTATTTTCTGATTTCGATCTTTCTATCGTTTTATGTCTTTCCGATATCTCTCACATACGCTACAATATTAGCGACAACATTTGCGATCATTTTTTCTATTTCGGTCCTTGCCATTCAACACATTTCTCAAAACTATTCGTTCAGAGTGCTTGACTATTATAGAAATGATAAAGTTACGATTTTAACACTGGGGATTATTGTCTCCGGTATTTTCGTAATCGTTATTTACAATATTACTAACTCCGATCTTCTTTTCCTACATTTTCTTTCAATTCTTCTGTTTTTTTCATCATTTCATATCATCCTCATTTACTTTGATAAAACGATGAAGATAATTAATCCTGTTCAATTGTCTGAATTATTGTTAGATGAAGGAAAAGAGGCTATCGCTAAATGTTTATCTAAAGATTTGCGAGAAATAATTTCCCTAATCGGGGACATATCCATAAAATCGCTGATTAAAAAGGAAACCTCTTCGACAAAACAGTTTCTTGGAATTTTAAATCAATTTGATACAGCATGTATTGAAGCATGTAAGAGAACTCCTCAATGTGAATTATTTCAAATGAATGTTGGGGGAATAGGGAATTACATTTATGTTGACAATATTTTTGAGGCAATTGCTGATGAGAATCTTCGTATATTAAAACAATCATTGGACCAAAAAGAAATTGTCATCAATAGAGAAATTTATAAAAATGCCTCAAAATTGGTTATAAATACAATTAATGAGCCACATGAAATCTTTTGGGAATACCTAAAAATAAATTTGTTCATGTTTGAAATGTCTCTTACGGCGAAAGATTCTGAGAGATTTCTCTATCTCAATCAATTGATTGAAATCTACCAGAATATGGGTTATCGTCAAATAAAAATTGAAAACCTTAATGATCTTATTGCGAATTTTTACCTACGAATAAATCAAAAGATTGTCCAAGAAAATGATTTTGATCTATTTAAAAATGAAATTAATGGATTTAGTCTTGGCTATATTGACTCACCCGATCACATCCAAAGGGAACTTGCCGATAAATTATATTTTATTGAAGAAACTCGGAGCAATCCCTCAATTCTCTATTATGATAATGATTTTTCAGAGAACCTTTCAAGAAAAAGATCCCAATTACAAAATTTCATCAAATATGAAATTCCTGAGAATTATAATAAAATATTTGAGTACCAAAAACATGTTATTGAGTTCGTTATTTTTATTATTCAATATTTAGAAGCAGAAAAGATCAAAATATTTCCGCGAATCAGCCTCAAATTGTTTTAGCAATTGAAGACACCATTGAGAGATTGAAATCTAATTACCTTAATCCTGAAGGAAATTTTACTCACGATTTACTTCAATTGTATGGAAATGCTCAACTTTATCGTACATTTTTCCTCATCGGAACTAATATTCTCTATAACCAAAAAACCAAAGGTATCATCGCTGAAAAGTACATCAAAGAGCTTTGGGAGCATACTCAACCCGAAGATGCTGATGCGTTTTCATTAAATACCACACCCGTGACCTTCAATGCAAGGTGGTTGACGAGTTTACTGTTTTCTGGTGGAGCCTCTTCGGAAACCTGGAAAGATGATTTTTCATTAAAGTTTGAAGATTTCCATGGCGTGACCGATTATATCTATCAATATTATCTTTTGTGTATTACTGAAAGCCTTCTCAAGAATGAAGGATCCTTATATCTTATTCCGAGTTCAAATTTATCGTTAGTAAAAAGTGAATCCCCAGAAACCCTTTTCAAGGAATATTCCTTTGTAACACAATTTATTTCAGAGAAAGAACGTTTGGAAAAATATCATAAAATATTAAGTCAGCAGTCAAAAAAATATATTCATCTTTTCAAAGGAAATGTAAAGAAATCCTTCATCGACCTAAAAGATTGGATCGATAATACAATTGACGAATGTGAGAAACAGGAAAAAGAGATTATTTCTATTCTGGACTTAGACTCGAAAAAAGTCGAAAATGCGAGAGAAGAAATCCTAAATTCTTACAAAAACACATCGCAACTCGATAAAATTATTAACACAAAAAAATATGTTGAAGACGAAGATAGTGCATTGACGTTTGGAAAAATTGGACAACGTCTCCTTACACCGAAACACTGTCTAATAACACCATCAAATGTCATATGTGATCTTATTTGGTCGAGTTATGGAAAGTCAATTTCAGAGGGAGAGAGAGAATATATTTACAATACGCTAAACGATTTGACGAATATTGAAAAAATTGATGTAGATTTCTCTACGATTGAAAGTTTGCTCCAGGTATTTAATTCGACAATCAATCGGTTAAAGAGTGAAGGATTTAATCCACAAACAATTTTTATTCCGCTAGACATTAAATTTGAATTTTTTAGATTATTACAACAAAATCCTGATGAATCTGAGATGTGGAATGCAATTCAGCGTTACAATATTATCCACTCTTGGAAAAATCATCCATTTGATAACATAGTAATCATCGATAAAAATTCTGGTTTGTGGACTTTTAAAACCGATCCGCATGGGGATGAAAGACTAAATGTTGACATTGCCGAATATCAAAATGATCGATTAAAGGTTGATGTTACACTCTCGACCATTTTTAATTTTCAATTAATCAACCCGAACGGCATAAAAATAATTAAGATTTCGAATTTTCACCGGGAATGATAGGTTTATGCGGTCCAAATTTTTATAAAAAAGGGGGGGATATTTGAATAATCACTTTCACCTTCCCAAATCCTCACTTCTATAAATACTGGCACCAATCTGTACCCCACGTAAATGAAGGATATCATCATCAAGGGTGCACGCCAGCACAACCTGAAAAATATCAATGTGGAGATCCCCCGTGACAAGCTTGTTGTGATCACTGGGGTTTCGGGGTCCGGCAAATCCACGCTCGCTTTCAACACGCTCTATGCGGAAGGCCAGCGGAGGTACGTCGAGTCCCTCTCCTCCTTGCGCCCGCCAGTAACCTAGGCTGAATATCCATCAATCTCGGTCAGCACTTTCTCAAATGCCTCACCAAAATCCGGAACCGCTTTCATCTGGTGGCCGAGAGAAACCTGCCACAATGCGCTAAACTGCTCCCGCTTTCCAGCGAGGACTGTCGAATCGACAGCGATCCCTTTGGGTTCACATTTCCGGAAAAGAACCGATTTCACAATCGACCGGTCAACCCGGTCTGCCAGCTGCCCCACATCGTAGAGATCGCGTGAACGGGTTCTCTGGAAAAGAGAACGGATCTTCTCCGCCATAATTTCCTCAAGAGAATACGAAGTCACGGCTAGCGGGAGATCGTCAGAATATTGATGGAACACCGTACGCCGGGTTACCGGTAAAAAGAGATTCTCATCCCCGGGGTCCGTCAGGTCCAGATCGATCTTAACCGGCGACGCAGATGCCCGGTTCAGGATCCGGAACCGTACTGTCGCCTTGAAACCGGTCCGGGTTTGCCGTAACCCGGGATTGTCTTCAAACGGAATACCGCTCTCTTCGCGAACCTGTACGATCGCATTGCTTATCGTTGCAAGAACTGCATCGGCACCAATCTGTTCAGGGAGGGTAAAATCAAGGTCATCGGAAAAACGGTAATTTTCGATAAACACCTTGCGGATGCATGTCCCTCCCTTGAATACCAAGTTTGCATGTTGAAGGGCAGACAAAAACCAGTTCTGCGCATAGTCCCGCTCGATTGTTGAAGGTGGCACTCCGGCTTCACGGGCACATTCCATGATCTCACGGATCGGGATCATTCCGGGGACTCCGGCAGCACAGCATCCAGATTAATCACGAGCCGCCATTTTGCATTATTCTCTCCAGTAGCCGGCATCGTGGGGTCCAGCAGCAGGTATTTTTTTGACCGGGGCGGCGGGAGACTGATCGGCACACCGGCAAGCTCGCACAGGTACCCGAGTCTCCGGACCACAGCAAAATTGTCGATCTTCAGGGCATATTCACGGAGTTTTTCTGGATCCAGCGAACGATCCCTGAGCGCTTTTACCACCTCGTTGATTCCCCCGGCATAGTGGGGTTTATCGAGACAATCGACAACCGTCTTCTCCCTGTCGGTAATACTGATCGCAGTCTCCTCGATCCATTCTTTACGGAGACCAAAGAACTTGTCTTTCTTTACCCGGACGATCTGGAAGTTCACCCCGAAAATATCAAGCATACTCTTTTTCTTGCGGGCCGGCGTCTGGACAAAAACCGTTGAGGGGATCTGCTCGGTGAGGCCGTAATGATGGAGGGCACTCCAATAGGAGATTGCGCAGGGTTCTACAAGATACGATGCAATGACAAATTCGTGGAGCGTATATTTTCCCTTCTCGCTCCCGAGAGGGATGATCAGGTACTTGCCTTTCTCAATCCGCTCGATAAACCCTTTTTCCTCCATACGGGAGAGAATGACCCAGAGGATCTCTTTTTTGATATGCGTTTTCTGGTACAGCTGAGTAAACGAAAATACCTGGTTCTCTCTTGCCATGGACTTCAGGATATCAAGCATCATGGACTCTTTTTCCCCCATAGGTACACCAACCTTAACATTTATGTTAATTTTGGTGTACTTGAGGGGGAATTAAGGGACATTTACCGGGAACTCCCCTCTTTCACTTTCATGCCCCGAACTGAACCGCTTTAAATGCCGGGCGTCAACAGTCTGAGCACACCAGCATGAAGGATATCATCATCAAGGGTGCACGCCAGCACAACCTGAAAAATATCAATGTGGAGATCCCCCGTGACAAGCTTGTTGTGATCACCGGGGTCTCAGGGTCCGGCAAATCCACGCTCGCTTTCGACACGCTCTATGCGGAAGGCCAGCGGAGGATACGTCGAGTCCCTCTCCTCCTACGCCCGCCAGTTCCTCGGGATGATGCAGAAGCCCGACGTGGATTCCATCGAAGGGCTCTCCCCCGCGATCTCGATCGAGCAGAAGACCACGTCCAAAATCCCCCGCTCGACCGTGGGGACCACGACCGAGATCTACGACTACCTCCGGCTCCTCTTTGCCCGGATCGGGACACCCTACTGCCCCGAGCACAACATCCCCATCGCGGCCCAGAGCCCGGACCGGATCGCCGACCAGATCGCTGCCGAGCATCCCGGCCAGGTCACGGTCCTTGCCCCGATAGTCCGGCAGAAGAAGGGGACGTACCAGCAGCTCCTCCGCGATCTCAACGCCGAAGGCTATGCCCGGGCCCGGGTGAACAACAAGATCGTCCGGACCGACGAGGAGATCAAGCTCGACCGGTACAAGAAGCATGACATCGAGGTCGTAATCGACCGGCTCGACACTTCCGACAAGTCACGGCTCGCGGAAGCGGTCGAAAACACGCTCAAGAAGTCCGGCGGGCTCGTGCTCGTGACAGACGAGGCCGGGAAGGAATCGACTTACTCCTCGCTCCTTGCCTGCCCGGTCTGCGGGCTGGCCTTCGAGGAGCTCCAGCCGCGGATGTTCTCGTTCAACAGCCCGTTCGGGGCCTGCGAGGACTGCCACGGCCTTGGCGTCAAGATGGAGTTCGACGCCAGCCTCATTATTCCCGACAGGAACCTGCTTGTATTGCCGACGGTGCGGTCGCCCCGTACCGGAACCCGATGGACGGTTTCCGGGGCCAGTACCTCGCAACGGTCGCAAAGCACTACGGGTTCTCGGTCTTAACCCCGATCAAAGACCTCGACGAGGAGCAGTACAATGCCCTGATGTACGGCTCGCACGAGAAGCTCCACTTCTCGATGAGCACGAGAAACGGCGACGCCCAGTGGTCGCACAACGGGGAATGGGAAGGGCTCCTCCCCCAGACGGCACGGCTCTACGCCCAGACCCAGTCCGAGTGGCGCAAGCGCGAACTGGAGAGCTACATGCGGGTCTTCCCCTGCCCGACCTGTAAGGGAAAACGGCTGAAAGACAAAGTGCTCGCGGTCCGGATCGACGGCAAGTCCATCATCGATGTGACCGATCTCTCGGTCACGGGCTGCATCGCGTTCTTTGCGAACCTCCGGCTCACGGAGAAAGAGGAGGGGATCGCCCGGCAGATCATAAAAGAGATCCGCTCCCGGCTGCTCTTTCTGGAGAAAGTCGGCCTCGGCTACCTCACGCTCTCGCGGAACGCCGGCACGCTCTCGGGAGGCGAGGCACAAAGGATCCGGCTCGCCACCCAGATCGGCGCGAACCTCATGGGCGTGCTCTACGTGCTCGACGAGCCTTCAATAGGTCTCCACCAGCGGGACAACCGCAAGCTCATCGAGACCCTCCAAACCCTCCGGGATATCGGGAATACGCTCATCGTGGTGGAACATGACGAGGACATGATCCGTTCCGCCGACCACGTGATCGATATCGGGCCCGGGGCCGGGCTCCACGGCGGCGAGATCGTGGCGCAGGGAACCCCGCTCCAGATCGAGAAATCGAAAAAATCCCTTACCGGACAGTATCTTTCCGGGAAAAAGATGATCGATGTCCCGGCAGAGCGCCGGAAGGCAAAACAGTTCATCACGGTGAAAGGCTGTAAGGAGAATAACCTGAAAAACATCGATGCAAAGATCCCAATCGGCCTTTTCACGGTTGTGACCGGCGTCTCCGGCTCGGGCAAGTCCACGCTCGTGTACGACACGCTCTACCGGGGCATGATGCAGAAGCTCTACGGCTCAAAGAGCAGGCCGGGGCGCACAAGGAGATCGTCTTTGACTCGCCCATCGACAAGGTGATCGTGATCGACCAGAGCCCGATCGGGAGGACTCCGCGCTCGAACCCGGCAACCTACACGAAAGTCTTCGACGAGATCCGTACGATCTTTGCGGAGACAAAGGAGGCAAAGATCCGGGGCTACAAGGCGGGCCGGTTCTCGTTCAACCTCAAAGGTGGCCGCTGCGAGGCCTGCGAGGGCGACGGGCTCATCAAGATCGAGATGAACTTCCTGCCCGACGTGTATATCGAGTGCGAGGAATGCAAGGGCAAGCGCTACAACCGCGAGACGCTCGAAGTGAAATACAAGGGCAAGTCGATTGCCGATGTGCTGGACATGAGCGTGGAGGAAGCCCTTGCCCTCTTCACAAACATCCCCTCGATCCAGAGCAAGCTCGAAATGCTCTGCCGGGTCGGCCTCGGGTACGTGAAGCTCGGCCAGAGCGCAACAACGCTTTCGGGCGGGGAAGCGCAAAGGATCAAGCTCACAAGAGAGCTCGCAAAGCGGGCCACGGGAAAGACTCTCTACCTGCTCGACGAGCCAACCACCGGGCTCCATTTTGACGACACAAAGAAGCTCATCAAGGTGCTCGACGATCTCGTGGAGAAGGGCAACACGGTCGTGGTGATCGAGCACAACCTGGACGTGATCAAAGTCCGCGGACTACCTCATCGATATCGGGACCCGAGGGCGGGGACTGCCGGCGGGGAGATTCGTGGCGACCGGGACACCGGAGCAGGTGGCGAAGGTGAAAGAAGAGTTATACGGGGGAGTTTCCTCAGGCCGCTGTTAAAAGAAAAGGCATAGGGACTTTGGCACCTTTTTTTCAGAGATCGAAGCGATACCTCCCCGCATCAGGGCCCCCACGGGGCACGGCGGGGCGAGTGCAGTTTTCTCTTTACTGATCCGCCGCGGGGGCGCCCCGTCGGGGGCGGCGGAACCCCTCTCTCTTGGGGGTATGGGGGCGACAGCCCCCATCTTCATGATCCGTTTCCAGAACCTGATCGATCCGTGTAATCAAACGATATCCCAAAAAAAGATCCGCTGTGTTGGATCTCACAGAAAAATCGCGGCGAACAGAGCAATCCCAAACAAAAAGATCAAGATCCCGGCGATCCTGTTCACGAGGCCCAGCACCCGCCTGTTGCACCGCGATCCAAGAACCGAGGTCCCACCCACAAGAAGAACCCACCAGGCAAGGGATCCTGTAATGACGCCAAGGACCATCAGCACCGCTGAGTAGTCACCTCCTGAGACTGCGCCGATACCCAGCGCTGCAAAGACCCCGGCAAACGAGATAATGGTCATGGGATTGGTAAGCGTCAGAATAACGGTTGTTCCATAGTCCTGCAACAACGTACCTTCCCATGCAGTTCCGGGATTATCCGGAGGGGCGGATAGGAAGGTCCGGACACCCAGATACATAAGGAACGCACCTCCAGCAGCCCTCACGAGAAGGATATGTCCCGTCAGCAGACCGGTAATGACGGTAAGGCCAAACGCGGCGACTCCGGCATATATCCCATCTGCCGTTGCCGCTCCGAGGCCTGTCGCAAGGCCGGACCGCCAGCCGCACGCGAGCGTCCGCCGGATACAAAGGATCGCAATGGGCCCGATGGGCGCTGCTATACAAAACCCAAGGATTATCCCGGCAACAAGAACCGACCAGTCCACTTACGTACAAAGAATCCGTCGCTATAAATCACTGTCTTTTCCGGTCCGTGACAATCCTGTCCCGCAGGCAAGAAGGAAGTTGCAGTTTTTTCTGTCCGGGGGGCGACAACTCCCCTGATCCTTTTTCCGTACCAGAACCCGGCATCGCTCACAAAATCCCATCCTATTACACCCCCACCCCTCCCCTTCAAGACTCGGCAAGGGGGGTGCCCCCCGGATTTTTTGCCACCCCCCTACCCTCAGTTTTCTATTTTCGCAAACAGACCTCCACCCCCCCTGTTTTGCATAAAACAGGGGACTACCCCCCATTGCTTCCAGTCCCAAGGGGCGTGCTTCGCGTGGAGCATCCGGCGAGCGGGGGAGGGGGGACTACCCCTCCGGTCACGGACAAGGGGGGTGGGGTATCAGAGCGATGGGGTGGGGGTACCCCCCTCGCCAGAAATTTATAGATGCCCCCCAGCCCGGAATTTTTTTGCCGGACCCCACCCCCCGGGTCATGCACAAATGGGGAGGGGTGGGGGGTCTCGCAATTTTTGAAGTTCATGCAGATCCGGGAACTGCCGAAGTCCTCAGATCCATGGTATCCGCACGATGCTCATCCAAAAATGAATCGGGAATTATTTGTCAGGGGTTCTTATGTCATGACATCCCATTCCAAAAACGGTGTAGCCAAAGTGTCTACCGATCCTTCCCTGAATCCGCTTCGTTGTCCGAAATGCAATGCACCGGTTTCTCCCCAGGATAAGTTTTGCGAAAACTGCAGCGCAAAACTCGAACCACCCCGCACCTGCGGGAACTGTGGAGTACCCGTTGCCGAGGGCATGAAATTCTGCGAGAACTGCGGGGCCCCCGTGGTCCCACAGGCGCCGCAGGAAGCCCAACCTGAAGCGGTTGCCCCGACACCGTCTCCCGCGCCCGCAACACCGCCTGCCGAACCGGCCACGCCGGCCGCACCCGCTCCGGCAGCAGCACCCACGCAGGCCGGCGGAACTCCCGGACCTGACCGGAGAATCCTCCTCGCAGGAATCGCCGGGGCGGTCGTCGTCATCATCGTCGTACTGCTCTTCATCCTCCCGATGTTCTCCGGCGCCGGATCCGGTTCATCGTCAGCATCGGGAACCTCGGCCGCTACGGTGGCCGCGACATCGGCAAAGACCACCGGTTCTTTCACGCCCGGTCCGACCCAGACCATCCCCGCGAAATACACCGTCCTCCTCGAAGTCGATAAAAACAAGATTACCGGGGATACCACGGTACGGGCCGTCGGCTCCGACCTCGGCGTGGTTAAGTATGTCCAGGTAACCCTGTACGAACAGGACGGGCAGACCGTATCCGACAAACTCATCCCGAACAAGAAGGATAACACCGTCACGCTCGAAGGTTCCACACGGCCCGAACGGGTCCAGGTAACCGTAGTCTTCTACTCGGGCGAACAGTACACGCCCATCGATAAGATCTACTAATCCGGGTTTTGCAGGCCCCTTCTTCCGTTTAGGGCCTGCCTGCCCGTCCTAGATAATCCGGTTATACAAAGGATGGGCCCCTGGGGAAGAGTCGGCCGGACGTTTGCGGAAGATCCCGCAGATCGAACGACCCTGACCTCTTCCCCTCAGGGTTCCCTATCCTGTCCGGCATCGGCATGGCCGCCCGATCCGGCCGCCTATCTTGCCGGAATCTCCAAAAGGCGGCACGTACACGCCTGAAAATCATAATATCCCCGCCGAAGAAATTCAAAAAATTTATATGTCATTTTATATCATTCAAAGTGAGGTTTTTCATGCCTTTTTGTCCCACCTGTGGAAAAAATGTCGACGCCGACAAACATTTCTGTGTTCACTGCGGCGCACCCCTTGCACCGGCCGCTGCTCCTGCACCCCAGGCAGCAGCACCGGCTGCTTCCCAGCCCGCATACGTACAGCCGCCAGCTCCCGCAGAGGAGAAGAACACGGCCATTGCAGCCATCGCATCGTTCCTGTTCCCGGGCCTCGGCCAGGTCTATAACGGTGGATTCGTCAGGGGCCTCTGTATCTTCTTTGGGACCCTTGTCGGGTACCTGTTCTTCGTAATCCCGGGAATCATTGTCTGGCTTTACGGGATCTACGACGCTTACAAGACGGCAGATGCCATGAACAAGAAAGAGACGCCCTTTGTCCCGTATTCGACGAACCATATCGTTGCTTTCATCATCATCGTGGTCGTTGCCCTGATCGTCTACTTCCTTGTCATGGTGGTGCTGATGGCCCTGCTCATGGGAAGCATGATGTCCGGTTCCCGGTATTACATGTATCTCCCCCTCTGGAATTTCCTCTAAATCCTTTTCCGAAACGCCATCCGATCGCCACACCTTTGTCACTCGTGAGTTAAGAAAAAATGCCCTACTGTCCCGAATGTGGAAAACCCGTTTCCCCGAATGCCAAATTCTGCCGGAACTGCGGTTCTTCCCAGCTGGAAGAAAACCCTGTTCCCGCAGCTTCTCCCGTACCGGCTCCTCCGGAACTCCGGACCTGCACTTCCTGCCAGGCGCCGTTAAAACCGGATGAAAAATTCTGCGGCAACTGCGGTAAGCCGGTGGATGCACCGGCCGTTCCCCCGCAGGCTCCCCCGGCACCGGAGCCAGCCCCGAAACCGGCTGCTGCCCCGGAGGTACCGGCACAACCGGCACCTCAGCCGGCCCCGGTTCCGGCTCCTTCGCCCGGAAGAGTCTGCAGCTCGTGCGGAAGCACGGTCGATGCCGAAACCAAATTCTGCGGCAACTGCGGCAAGCCGGCGAATGCAACGGTTCCCGCTCCGCAGGCTCCTCCGGAACCGGCCCCAAAACCAGCTCCGGCACCGGTTGCTGCCCCCGAGGTACCGGTACAACCGGCCCCGGCTCCGGCTCCTTCGCCCGGAAGAGTCTGCGGTTCGTGCGGACATCCGGTCAGTGCCGAGACCAAATTCTGCGGCAACTGCGGTAAACCGGTGAATACAACGGTTCCTGCCCCGCAAGCTCCTTCGCAGCCCGCACCACAACCCGCCCCGGTCCCGGTTCCCCCGTCAGCCCGGCCTCCTGCCGCAGCAGGTGGCAGCCGTCCCGCCCGTCGCACCGGCGCCGGCTCCCCAGGCTCCCCCGGTCCCCCCGGCGGCAGCCCCTGCAGCCCAAAATGAGAAGGTCATCGGGGTCATCGCAAATGCAAGAAAACCAAAGATGCTGGGCGTTGCCTGGGACACCTACAACCTCGTCGTCACCGATCGCCGGGTAATCATGGCCCAGCTCACCCAGCAGATGGCAAAAGATGCTGTCGCAGAGGCGCAGGCAAAAGCAAAGGCGCAGGGGAAAGGGTTCTTCGGTATCATGGCGGACCAGATGTCTGCCATGTTCCAGTACGCCGTACGCTACGAAAACATGAACCCGGAGACGATCATTGCCGAAACACCGGGAAATTTTGCCCTTGAAAATTCCCAGATCGGGGTCGTGGACCTCTCCTTAAAAGGGGACAGCGACGATACCTCCCAGTACAGCGAATTCAAACTGGTCTTTAAATCCGCAGGAGGAAAATTCGAGTTTCGGATCGCGGAAGACGAGCGCTACATCAATATCCTCAAGGCAGCCTACGGTGCAAAGGTCAAGATGCCGTTCGGCTACCACAAGGTCGGCGCCCTCCGGATCAAGTTCTTCTGAACCGGGATCCGGGGAGGAAGAGCGGTTCGGTAATTCCGGCCTCCTCTCCCCTGCATTCAGGTTTTTCCTGCCGGAATATGGCAACGCTACCAGCGCTGCACCCTGACGGGAATCCTCCCGCAATGGACGTGAAAACCCGGGATTACCCGGTTACGGTAAGACGCACAGAACCCATGACACCCAACAACGAATGGAAAAAAGCCGTAGTCGCAATACTCGCGGCGGTAGTTTTTCTGATCCTCTGTCCGGTATTTCCTGCGGTCATTGACGGCATGGACGGGGGATATGCACTTGCATTCGTCTCATTTTTCCTCGCAGTCTCCAGTGGAGCCGTTGCCCTGCTCTTTATCCACCGGGCACGGGTGATGGACGGGATCCTCGCGGGACCCACACCCCCTCGCCCACTGGGTCTATACCGAAGAGATGTCCCAAGAAAGCAGGGACCGGGAATACCGGGATTTCGCCGGCCGGAACCGGAGCATGTTCCTCTTAATTGGCGGGATGCTCGTTCTCGTCTCGCTCTTTTCATCATCTTTGTCGGAGACGGTGGACTGGAAACCGGTATAGTCCTTCTCGTACTTGCGGGAGTCCTGTTCGTGGTTTCCCGTGTCACGCCTGTTCTCGAACGGCGGCGTGCAACGGGCGCACCCCGCGAAGCGTTCATTGCCCGGACCGGGATCATCTACCGGGGGGTCGTCTACCCATTCCGTTCGTTCCTCGGATCCCGGGGAAGGGTCTCGCTGCGGAACGCCGATGCAAAGAATCCTGCATTGCTGGTTTTCCCGTTTACCCAGCAGAACGGCCTTTTCATCCGCCAGCCGTTTACGGTTGCGATCCCGGTACCGCCCGGCGAGGAGAAAAGCTGCCCGGGAGGTTGTCCGGGAACTGGGCGGGGAAGTGCCGGAAGCGGGGAATAGCCCGGTTCTTGTTACGACAAAAACAGCAGCTTCACGGAATTCGGACATTCCCCCGATGCCCTGCGGGATGCCGGGAAGACCTGTGTAAACCGGTACCTGCAACCGGATAACAGACAGTGCCCGGTACCGTCCCCATACCCACAGCGACGAATGAAAATCTTTTTACGGTTTTTAAAAAAGTCCACAACAGGAACGGGCGGAGGGACTCACTCCCGCTGTCTCCCGTACTCCCGGTCGATCATGTCCGCCACGTTTTCGAGATCGTCGAACATCCGGCAGCGCGTCCTTCCTGAGCTCCTGTACCATTGCACGCAGCGTGCTGCCCCGGAGGTAGATCAGCTTCCGGTGACGGTACAGGATCCCCGCATCGATCAGGTTCCGGATGTGGTGGTTCACCCGCGATGGCGTGATATTGAGCTCCGCTGCGATCCGTTCAACCGGCAGCCCCTCGTCAATCGGCCGGTGCTCCAGAAGGGCCACGATAACCTGGGTCGCCACCCGGTCCGTGTCCCGGCCTTCCCCGATCCCAAACGAGTGGAAGAACCAGTGGATCTCCTCGTCCTCGCCCGGCGCCATCGGGCGGTCCACCTGCCGGATCACAATCTGACGGATCATACCTGCCACCAGTGTTATCGCTAAAATAATTTAAATTTTTTCTAAATTGTTTCAAAAAAGTTCAAATCATTTCTACAATTTTCATAATTTTTAAATATTTATGGCACCTACACTACAGCCATATCACAAATATCAGTGAGGTAATACGAATGGCAATTGTTCCAATCGGAGAAAGGGTTTTGATCAAGCCCAAAGGAAGCCGAAGAGGTAACAAAGAGCGGGATCTACATTCCCGAGACCGCCCAGGAAAAGAAGAAGGAAGGGACGGTCATTGCTGTCGGGACAAACGAGGACGGAAAGTCGCTCCCCTTAAAGGCCGGCGACCACGTTATCTACGGCGGCTACAGCGCGGACAAGGTAGAGGTAGACGGCGAGAACTACGTCTTTGTACCGTTCAAGGACGTGCTCGCGAAGATCGAGTGAGGTGAGAAGATATGGCAGGATCCAAGCAGCTGGAATTTAACGAGGAGGCAAGGAAGTCGCTCCTCGCCGGTGTAAACAAGGTAGCGGACACGGTCAAGATCACGCTCGGCCCCAAGGGACGCTATGTGGTGATCGACAAGGCATCGAGCCCGATCGTAACAAACGACGGCGTGACCATTGCAAAGGAGATCTCGCTCCACGACAAGTTCGAGAACATGGGCGCAAAGCTCGTAAAGGAAGTCGCCCAGAAGACACAGGACAAGACCGGTGACGGCACGACCACGGCAACGCTCCTTGCCCAGTCCATGATTGTTGAAGGCCTCAAGAATATCACCTCGGGCGCAAACCCGATCGAAGTCAAGAAGGGCATCGATGCGGCGGTCGGCGAAGCGGTCGGCTACATCAGGAAGACCAGCGTGCCCGTAAAGGACAAGGCAAAGATCGTACAGGTTGCAACGATCTCGGCAAACAACGACGAGGAGATCGGCAAGCTCATCTCAGAAGCGATGGAGAAGGTCGGCTACAACGGCCTCATCAGTGTCGAGGACGCAAAGAGTCTCGAAACCAGCCTTGACGTGGTCAAGGGAATGCAGTTCGACCGCGGATTCATCTCGCCCTACATGGTCACCGACAACGAGAAGATGATCTGCGAGTACGAGGACTGTTCGATCCTGATCACCGACAAGAAGATCTCGTCCATCAAGCAGATGGTGCCGGTGCTCGAAATGGTTGCATCGGAAGGAAGACCGCTCCTGATCATTGCAGAGGACGTTGACGGGGAAGCACAGGCAGCCCTGTTCCTCAACATAATCCGCGGGGCCTTAAAGGTCTGTGCGGTCAAGGCACCGGGCTTTGGCGAGGACAGGAAAGCGGTCCTCGAAGATATCGCTATCCTGACCGGCGCAACCGTCATCTCGGAAGAGAAGGGCATGAAGCTCGACAACGTCACGAAAAAAGAACTCGGACAGGCCCACGTGATCCGTGTCACGAGCGAGAAGACGCTGATTGTCGGTGGCAGGGGCGACAAGAAGGCGGTCGACGACCGTATGACCCTCATCCAGTCCCAGATCAAGATCGCGGACTCCGAGTACAAGAAGGAGGAACTCAGAAAGCGCCTCGGGAACCTCGGCGGCGGTGTCGCGGTGATCAAGGTCGGAGCAGCGACCGAGACGGAGCTCAAAGAAAAGAAGATGCGGATCGACGATGCCCTTAATGCGACCAAGGCCGCAGTCGAGGAAGGCGTGGTGGTCGGCGGCGGGATTACGCTCTTTAAGGCCATCGAATCGCTCGATGCGCTCAAATTCGATGACGACCGCAAGGTCGGGGTCTCGATTGTCCGGCGTTCGCTCGAAGAGCCGATCCGGCAGATCGCAAAGAACTGCGGGGTCGAGGGAGCCGAGGTTATCGCAAAGATCAAGGAGAAGAAGAACCCGACCTACGGGTACAACGCGAAGACCGCAACCTACGAAGACCTCATGGAGAACGGGGTCATCGACCCGGCAAAGGTCGTCCGGATCGGTCTCCAGAACGCAGGCTCGATCGCCGGCATGATCCTCTCGACCGAGGTCCTGATCACGGACTTCAACGACGAGAAAGGACCAGAAGTCCGGCAGCGATCATCATCTAATCTTTAAAAATCCCTCACGCACCTTTTTCCCCCAAACGTGCCGACAGAGGAGCCCCCCACGGCCTGCCGGCACGTTTTCTTTTATTTTCACCCCGCACGCCCGGGGTTCTTATACCGTTATCTCTCACGTCTGGTACATACGACGACGCCGGGAAGGCAGGAGATGCCGGCCCGGAAAAGGACCCTTTACCCATGACTCCACAGGCAGACACCACCCGCACCGCACCGGATACCCATGAACCTCTCCTGACCCTCCTGAAAAAATACTGGGGATACCCGGATTTCCGTCCCCGTCAGGAGGCAATCATCCGGTCTGTGGTGAGCGGCCGCGATACGCTTGCGATCCTGACCACCGGCAGCGGGAAGTCGCTCTGCTACCAGCTGCCTGCGGTGTACCTCGGTGGCCTTACCCTTGTCATCTCCCCGCTCCTTGGCGCTCATGAAAGACCAGGTGGATGCGCTCAACGCCCGAGGTATTCCCGCTGCTGCGTGGACGGGGCTGCTCGACAGTGCAGGCCGGAACCGGATCGAGACGGCAATGCGGGAAGGCCGGCTCCGGATCCTCTTTGTCTCACCGGAGAAGTGCATGCAGCCGGGCTTTCTTGCTTTCCTCAAAGGGTTCCCGGTCCGACTCATCGCCATCGATGAGGCGCACTGTATCTCGGAATGGGGCCACGATTTCCGGCCCGAGTACCGCGAGCTTGCCCGGCTCCGGACCTGTTTCCCGGATGCCCCGGTCATTCGCGCTGACAGCAACTGCGGTCCCGGAGGTGCGAAAGGACATCGCCCGGCAGCTCGGCCTCGTGCAGCCCCGCGAGTTCGTAGGCAGTTTCGAGAGAAAGAACCTCACCTACAAAGTTGTCAGGAAAAAACACGCGGCGGTCCAGCTCGCGGCCATCTGTTGCCGGCACAAGAATGAGTCCGGCATTGTCTACTGCCTGAGTAAAAAGGAGACGGAGGAGTGCGCCGCTGACCTCCGCCAGCGGGGTTTTGCCGCTGCTGCCTACCATGCCGGCCTCTCCCGCCCGGTTCGGGAATCCGTGCAGGAAGCATTCCTCAACAACTCCGCGAAGATCGTCTGCGCCACCGTGGCATTCGGCATGGGGATCGACAAGCCCGATGTCCGGTTCGTTGTCCACTATGACATCCCCAAATCGGTAGAGTCCTACTACCAGGAGACCGGCCGGGCCGGCAGGGACGGCAAGCCAGTCCGAATGTGTCCTCCTCTTTAGCCGCAGGGATATTGTCCGGATGAACTGGATGCTCGACCACGACAACGCAGGAGAGAAGGCATCGCGGATCGCGCACCGGAACCTCCGGGAGATGGTCCGGTACTGCGAGACAACAACCTGCCGGAAACACTTCCTCCTCGCGTACTTCGGCGAGAAACCCACCGGCCCGGCCTGCGGGACCTGCGATGTCTGCTACTGCTGCCACATCCAGGCCAAAGAAGAAAGCCCCGGCCCGGCGCTCACCTGCCGGCAGGAGTTCTCATGAGTTCACGGCAACCGCCCGGCGCAGTTACCCGATCCCGAGCGTTTAAGACGCCCGCACCCGGATACTTTTTCCAAGAATATGATCGATACCGCAGGCCTTCCCGAGAACCCCGGCTGCTACCTCTATTCCGATGCAGAGGGGCGGATCATCTACGTAGGGAAGGCAAAGAACCTCAAAAAACGGGTATCGAGTTATTTTACGAAAAAAGACCACGACCCGAAGACAAAGAGCCTCGTTGCCCACATCGCCTCGGTCGATTTCGTGGTCACCGGCTCCGAGACCGAAGCGTTTCTCCTAGAAAACACGCTGATCAAAAAGCACCAGCCGAAGTACAACATCGACCTCAAAGACGCAAAGCGCTATGCGTGGATCGAACTCACAAAGGAAAAGTTCCCGCGCCTTGTCGTTGCCCGGAAAGCCACCGGGGACGGTACGTACTTCGGCCCCTTTGTCTCCGCAACCGAACGGGACTATGTCATGAAGGTGGCAAAGAAGATCTTTCACTTAAGAACCTGCAAAAAACTCCCCAAACGCCCCTGCCTGCGCCGGCACATGCAGTCCTGCAGCGCCCCCTGTACGGGAACGGTCAGTCCCGAGGAGTACGGGGAGAACGTCAAAAAAGCCATCCTGCTCCTGAAGGGAAAGGCAAAGGAACTTGCAGCCCGGCTCCGCACCGAGATGGCAGCACGGTCGGCGGCGGAGGATTTTGAGCGGGCGCTCATACTCCGGAACGAAATTTCTGCTATCGATCACCTCGCGGACCGGCAGCACGTGGAACGCCGCCGCGAGTACGACCAGGACGTGATCGCGTACCAGGTCTCGGGAGAGACGGTCTACCTGACGCTCTTTAACGTGGAGAAGGGAACTCTGGCAAACAAGCAGGAGTTCACTTCGGTGCCGGCGAGGACTTCTTCGAGGAGTTTGTCGTCCAGTACTACTCGGACCACGAACCCCCGAACGAGGTGATCGTGGAGCAGGAGACCGACCCGGCGCTGGAAGAGTTCCTCTCGGCAAAGAAAGGCCGGCATGTCGGGATCGTTGTCCCGCAGCGGGGCGAGAAGAAGCAGCTCCTCGACCTTGCCAAGAAAAACCTCGAGATCGCGTTCTTCCGCGACACCTTAAAGGGCGTGGAGCTCGGCGCGGCGCTCGACATGGCAAAACCTCCCGAAGTGATCGAGTGCTTCGATATCTCGCACCTCTCCGGCACCGCGATGGTCGGCTCTATGGTGCAGTTCCATGACGGGAAACCCGACAAGTCCGGTTACCGGCGCTTTAAGATCAAGACCGTGGAAGGGATCGACGACTTTGCCTCTATCGCGGAAGTCGTGACCCGCAGGTACAGGAGGCTCACCGAGGAACACGCCCCGCTTCCGGACCTCGTGATCATCGACGGGGGAAAGGGCCAGCTCTCCGCAGCGCTCGGCGCCCTCTCCGCGCTCGGGATCGACAACCTGCCGGTGATCTCGATTGCCAAGCGCGAGGAAGAACTCTACGTGCCCGGGGACTCCCTGCCCCTGCGGCTCGACCGGAAGAGTATCGCGCTCCGGTACATCGAGGAGATCCGGGACGAGGCACACCGGTTTGCCATCACCTACAACCGGCTGCTCAGGAAAAAGAAAGTCCTTACCTGATCCGGCCAGCCCACCTGCCCGAAGTCAAAAGTATATATGCCGGGCGGGTAACAACTCTCCAGTAACAGAAAGGTGAATCTCACATGCCAGACTTTTTCAACCCGTTCAGCGGGATGGTTCCGGACCGGAAACTGACCAACGAGGAACTTATCCGGGTTGTCCGGCTCGATGTTGCCGGTGAACTTGAAGCCATCCACGGGTATATGGCCCATGCGGATGCGACCGATAACGAACTCGCAAAGGCGGTTCTTACCGATATTGCCGATGAAGAACGCGTCCATGTCGGGGAACTCTTACGGCTCCTTTCTATCCTGACCGGGCAATGCAGAGGATGAATTCTATAAGAAAGGAACGCTCGAAGTAGACACCATGGCAGGACAGGTCGGGGCAGCCGGCGCAGCTGCACCGGCGGCAAAAGAAGAATCTACCATTGGCTCATTGAAAAATGCAAAGGAGGCATAAATCATGGCAAATGCATATCTCGGACGTGAAGACGCACCCATCGGTGCTGACACCTGGAAGCTGATCGATGACGTGGCGGTCCAGGCAGCAAAGAGCCAGCTTGCCGGGCGCCGGCTGCTTGCAGTCGAGGGCCCGTACGGCTTTGGCCTCAAGGCAATTCCCCTCGGGGACTATGCCCTTGAAGACGGAATCAGCGCGAGCGTCTCGCTCCCGCTCTCCCTGATCCGGACCGAGTTCTCGCTTGCAAAGCGCGACCTCGCATCCTTTGAACGCGACCACCTGATCCTCGACACGGCACCTGTTGCCTGTGCGGCAATGGACGCGGCGGCAAAGGAGGACAAGATCATCTTTGCCGGTCTTGCCGGAACCCCGGGCCTCCTCAATGCAGAAGGCGCAGGCTCGATGACCCTTGCCAAGTGGGACAAGGTCGGAACAGCAGCAGACCAGATCATCGATGCAGTGACCAAGCTCGACGCAGCCGGGTTCCACGGGCCCTACAGCCTTGCGCTCGCACCGGCGCAGTACAACCTGCTCCTCCGGCGCTACCCCCAGGGGAACGGCACAGAACTCGAACACATCTCCTCGATTGTCGGCGACGGCGTCGTCAAGGCACCAGCGCTCAAGAAGGGCGGTGTTCTCGTTGCCTCGGGCAGCCAGTATGCCTCGGTTGCGAATCGGCCAGGACCTTGCGGTCGGGTATAACGGCCCGGTCGGCGACCTGCTCGAGTTCCAGATCTACGAGAGCCTTGCTCTCGTAGTCCGTGCACCCGAGTCGATCCTCGTCCTCAAATAATCTTTTTTTACCGATTCATGCGGAGGACAAAAACCATGTGTCCGCAGTTTTCGAGGAATTGTGCCGGGATCGTTGCAGTTCTCCTCATCGCAGCATTTGCTTTCGGGGCCGGCTGCCTGAAGCGAGACGGTGGCAGGCGATACCTCGTCCGGTACGCTCCACGCCCATTACGAGCATGCCGATTCGTGGTCGCCCGGTCCTTGGCTGCTATGCACATGCAACCGGCTACGTATACAACGCGGGGAACACCTTCGGCAGATAATGTCAGGCTCGATCTCAACCTCGTCAACATAAGACGGCATCAGATCCGCGATTCCCGGCAGATCTTTATCGGGACGCTCGCACCCGGCCAGACGCAGTCTTTCGAGACGATCCTTGATGGCGACTGCACGCAGGACTACCGGGTCGAGGCGTATTTGTAACGGGGAGAGAAAGAGAGCCGGGTTTCCACCGGTTCAATTTTTTATTTTAAGGCATAGTTCGGGAGACATTTGTTTTTAATACTCGGCCCCCTTTGCGCCAGCCCTGCACCCGAGGGGGCGGGGGCGCATGCGATGCCTCAGTATTACCTGTACATGAAAATGATCCGCTGGACTCATCAGGAGTGCAGGTAATACGGCACTATCGCTACATGGGGGATGCCCGAGCGGCGGGGGCGGAGGCTTTGCCGGAGCCCCCAAGAGCGGTCAAATAATTTTGGGAACACGGTCAATTCTATCTAGCCGTTATCCCTCCAGCGGATCCCTTGCCCCTGCTTCCTCAAACGCCTCGCGCCTTTCAGTGCAGGCCCCGCACTTCCCGCAGGGCCGCTCTCCTCCCTTGTAGCACGACCAGGTGTTCGCGTAATCGACGCCGAGAACAAGGCCCTTTTTGACAATATCTCCCTTGCTCATTCTCACGTACGGCACCCGGAGCGTGAGGTCCTTCCAGTCGCAGAGGTGAAGGGCGGTCTCCATGGCGCTCACAAAGACCGGGCGGCAATCCGGGTAGATCGCATGATCGCCGGCATGGGCAGCGTAACAGAGTTCCTGCGCCCCGATACCGATTGCATACGATGCTGCGAGGCTCAGAAAGACCATGTTCCGGTTCGGCACTACGGTCTGTTTCATCGACTCCTCGGCATAATGACCTTCAGGGACATTCCACTCATCCCGGGTGAGACTTGACGGAGCAAGGTCTCCCAGGACAGAAATATCGACAATCTTCTGGGGGACGCGGAGTTTTGCGCAGGTCGCCTTCGCGCACTGGATTTCCCGCTTGTGCTTCTGGTGATAATCAAAGGTCAGGGCAGAGACCTCATAGCCCTGGTCCAGCAGATCGTAGAGGAGAGTCGTGCTGTCGAGTCCGCCCGAGAGGATGAGTACTGCTTTCACCTGCGGTTACCCCCGATGGTATTACCGGGTATCTCCCGATCCTATATCAAGGAAACGCTGCCCGGGAAAACCATCCTGCAATCCGGACATGTTAAAAAAGGGGCAAAAACCTGCCAGACACGGCTGTCGCGGGTCACCCGGGCCAACCCGGAACAATGAGCACGCAGCGTGCTTTTCAGCAGGTACCGGCAACCCGCCGCTGTTTTCGGCCGCTTAATCCAGCTCGCCAAGGAGTTTTCGTATATCGATCCAGATGATGAGCTCGTTTACTTCCTTGTCCTTAACCCGGATCTTGCGCTTGATGATACCGATGATCGAGGTTTCCTCGTGGCTGACAGATGCAGAAGTGCGGTCGACCTGGTCGCCCTCGAATGTCGAGACCGAATTCACATCGTCCACAAGGATACCCATCTTGGTCTTTGTTACGTGATCGTCGAGAACGATGATCCGCGAGGCTTCGAGAGAGTTTGTGCTTGCATCGGCGATATTCAACCGGTGCTTAAGATCGATTATCATCGTGATCTCTCCACGGAGATCGATGATGCCGCGGACATAGGGGGCAACGTTCGGGAGCTTGGTAATGGTCGTGTACTCGACGACTTCCTTGACATCGAAGAGGTCGATAGCAAAGTGCTCGTTCCCGAGCACGAACTCAACGACCTGAATAGACTCTCTCTCCGCCCGGGCGGCAGCAGGGCCCTTTCCTGCTGCAACGGGTTCGCCTGCCTTTGCGGTCATGACAGGAGACCCCGTCATTCCACCTTGAATTTGCGGTTGGCGTTCATTGCCTCGACTGCGACATCGTTTACCGTCTGGATCATCCGGGTGATCTCGTCCAGCGCAGCAGCGGATTCCTCGGTTGCTGCTGCAGCATCGCCGGCTTCTTTTGCGGTCTGCTCGATAAGGTTAGCGACCTCGTGGACGCTTGCGGTGATCTCCTCGGTAGTAGCAGCCTGCTCTTCGGTTGCAGCGGCAACCTCGGACGCGCTGTTTGCAACAGTCTCTACAGCAACCTGGATCTTCTTGAATGCGCTGACCGCATCGGCAGAGGCAACTGTACCCTTGCCCACCAGTTCTTTGGAGGTCTCCATTGCCTCAGTCGCTTTCTTTGTCGCTGCATTGAGGTGCGTGATCATCTCTTCGATCTTTTCGGCGCTGGAGCGGGACTCCTGTGCAAGGGACTTGACTTCCGATGCAACGACCGCAAACCCGCGGCCGTGTTCGCCCGCACGGGCCGCCTCGATCGCTGCATTCAGCGCGAGCAGGTTGGTCTGGTTGGCGAGGTCGCGGATCAGCACGATGATCTTGCTGATGTCGGCCATCTGCTTGCCGATTTCCATGACGATACCGTGTACGTTGTTCGAGGACTCGGCAATCTCGGTCATGTCCTTGTTGATGGTATCGGCAAGGAGGGCACCGTTCTTTGCGGAATCGTTGGCGGTCTTTGCCTGGCCGGTGACACTCTCCATGCTCGAGGTAATTTCCTCGACTGCGGCGCTCATGTCCTGCATGGCCTTTGAGATCTGGTCCACACCGCCTGCGGCCTTCTGGGCATTCTCGCTGACGCCGCCGGTGTTCCTTGCGATCTGGTTGACGCCCTTCGATGCATCCTCGATGCTCTTGTTTGCATTATCGGCGGTCGAAGTAAGGTTCTGCATCTTGCTGTTGACGTCCCCGATATTCTTCTGGAGGTTGATAACGATCCCGCGGACGGCGTCGCGGAGCTTGGTGAGCTGCTCGTACATGGTCTGGACATCGGCATCCGGAGCCGTAAGGGTGTACCGGACGGTAAGATCGCCTTCGGCCATGCAGGTGTACAGCCGGGCCATTTCGTCGATTTCGTGAGCAGCGTATTTCCCGGTCTTTACCGATGAGGTCACGTCGCTCCAGACATAAAATGCGCCATCGAAATTTCCTTTTTCATCAAGGATGGGAATTGCGTCAAGATTGAGGTACTTTGTGACACCATCCGGCCATGAAACCAGGGTCTCGGTGTGTTCCAGTTTTTTTGTTTCAAAACACTGGTAAAAACCGACATCGTTTAAAACCGTGATGTCAAAGTCGTAGAGTTTCTTTTTCATGAGTTCATCATGGGTACCTCTCCAGAACACTTCGTACTGTTTATTAATCGAGATACGGCTTTTATCGGCACGGAGAACGGCAATGGCAAGCGGATTGTCCGCAAGCATCCGGTCAATACGGAATTGTGCCTTTTTTACTTCCTCCATTTTCAGGTGCAGTTCGGTAACATCGCTCCAGACATAAAAAGCGCCGTCGAAATTTCCCCGGTCATCGAAAATCGGGATTGCATCCAGATTGAGGTACTTTGTGACACCATCCGGCCATGAAACCATTGTTTCGGTATGTTCCAGTTTTTTCGATTCAAAACACCGGTAGAAATCAATGCCGTTCAGTACTTTGATATTAAAATCGTAGAGTTTCTTTTTCATGAGTTCTTCATAGGTACCTCTCCAGAATACCTCGTACTGCTTGTTAATGGAGATCCGGCTTTTGTCAGCCCGCAGGACGGCTATTGCGAGAGGATTGTCACGGATCATCGAATCGGCACGTTTCTTTGCTTCATGTCCTTCGGTGATTTTGATAACGGCCAGGTTTACCAATCGTGCAAACCCCCGAAGTTCGGGATTCACAGCATTTTCATCAATATGAGCGCTGGCATTCCCTTCAATGCCTTTTTTCAACGTGGATTCAATATCAGTCAGATCCATAATCAAACACTCACTACATATGCATACTATGGAAGAAATATCAATGCAGTTTTTGTAGGTTTGTTAGGTATATTATGAGTAAATTGACTATTATCATATAAACATAGCGTTTTTTTAATTTTTTACGGGGATTTACACAGTTATATAATATCTGAAAAACCGAATGAGAGAAGCACAATTCAGCTATAAAAAAATTTTAACGGGTGGTTTATAAAAAAATAACGTAGACCTAGGAGGTACAAAAGTAAAAAATATCGACAGACCGAATTATTTTCCAGTCTGGTACATCCGGTTTACCGAATTCCTTTATACCTGTCCCGGAGCGCTCGGTTTTACCAGATCTCATTGAATTATTCGAAACGATCTCCTCCCTTGAACAGAGCGGAGGATTACGGATAAAACAAGGTCAGGAATGCCCAATATCTCCGTAGAACAGGTCCCGGTTACACAACAATTACTATAAAAAAGTCAAAAGAAGGAGGATATTCCTTCTTTATCCTGTATGACGGAACTATGGAGCGATTATTTCTGGGGACATGCAGTACCTGCACGAGAGATGAGGCGAAGGTTCTGTAGGTAATTAACCAGACATCCGCATTCCCCCGCACTCACAGTGTCGTATCCAGGTCTTCGAGCAGCTTTTTTATGTCGATCCAGATGATGAGCTCGTTGACCTCTTTGTCCTTCACCTTGGTTTTGCGTTTGATGATGCCGATGATCGCGGTATCCTCGTGGCTGATCGAAGCCGAGGTATGGTCGACCTGGTTGCCTTCAAATGTGGAGACTGACGTCACATCGTCGACAAGGATCCCGATCTTGGACTTCGTGATCTTGTCGTCGAGGACGATGATCCGCGAGGCTTCGAGAGACTTTGTGCTTGCATCGGTGATGTTGAGCCGGTGCTTGAGATCGACGATCATCGTGATCTCGCCGCGGAGATCGATAATGCCGCGGACGTACGGGGCAACGTTGGGAAGTTTGGTGATGGTCGTGTACTCGACAACCTCTTTCACATCGAAGAGGTCGATAGCGAAGTGCTCGTTCCCGAGCACAAACTCGACGACCTGGATGGAGGATCCCGGATCCGCGTGGATGGCGGCAGGGCTCCTCGCCAGCTCTACAGGTTCACTTGCCTTTGCAGACATGGCAGGGACCCCCGTCATTCCACCTTGAATTTGCGGTTGGCGTTCATTGCCTCGACTGCGACATCGTTCACGGTCTGGATCATCCGGGTGATCTCGTCAAGTGCAGCGGCAGATTCTTCGGTTGCTGCAGCTGCATCGCCGGCTTCTTTTGCGGTCTGCTCGATGAGATGGGCGACCTCGTGGACGCTTGCGGTGATCTCTTCGGTGGTGGCAGCCTGCTCTTCGGTTGCCGCAGCGACTTCGGAAGCGCTGTTCGCCACGGTCTCGGCAGCGGACTGGATCTTCTTAAACGCTGCCAGTGCGTCGGCTGAAGCAACGACTCCTTTCTCGACCAGTCCACGGGACGCGTCCATTGCGTCGGTGGCTTTTTTCGTGGCCGTGTTGAGGTGCGTGATCATGTCCTCGATCTTCTCGGCGCTGGAGCGGGACTCCTGTGCAAGGGACTTGACCTCGGACGCGACAACGGCAAACCCGCGGCCGTGTTCGCCCGCACGAGCGGCTTCGATAGCTGCATTCAGCGCGAGCAGGTTGGTCTGGTTGGCGAGATCGCGGATCAGCACGATGATCTTGCTGATGTCGGCCATCTGCTTCTCGATCTCCTTGACGATGCCGTGAACATTGTTGGTGGCATCCGTGATCTCGGTCATGTCCTTGTTGACCGTATCGGCAAGGATGGCACCTTCTTTTGCCGAGTCGTTTGCACTCTTTGCCTGCGTGGAGACGCTTTCCATGCTCGAAGTAATTTCCTCGACCGCGGCGCTCATGTCCTGCATGGCCTTGCTCATCTGGTCCACGCCTTCGGCGGCTTTCTGGGCGTTCTCGCTGACCTCGCCTGCGTTCTTTGCGATCTGGTTGACGCCTTTTGTCGCGTCTTCGATGCTTCGGTTCGCATTGTCCGCAGTGGAAGTCAGGTTCTGCATCTTCCCGTTGACATCACCAATGTTCTTTTCGAGGTTAAGGACGATCCCGCGGACTGCATCGCGGAGCTTGATTATCTGGTCGTGAACTTCTTTGGTTTCCTCGTCAGGTTTGGAGATCTCATATCTGACGGTGAGGTCGCCTTCAGCCATCTTGCCATAGATCGCGCTCATTGCGGAGACTTCTTTTTCCATGTACTCGCGGGTCTTTACAACACTGGTGATCTCATTGTACGTGATGTAGACCAGCTTGACCTCCCCTTTCTCGTCAAGGAGCGGGATATTGGTCCTGATGACCACATGCAGGCCGGATGGGGTCTCCATCGTGCTCTCCCCAACGGTCTTGCGGCGGGTGGTAATGGCTTCCGTTACCCCTTCCCCGGTATTTTTTACGTACTTTATCATCTGCTGGTCGCGGAAATCGCTGAATTTCATGGCAAGCAGCCGGTCTCTGCCGTACCCGGTCAGTTTGCAGAACGTATCGTTGACCATCACGATTTTCTGGCTGCTGTCCACGATTGCCTGTGCGAGAGGATTCCTCTCGAACATTTCCATTAGATCCTGTAATTCGATCATTTACTTCACCCGAGTCTCACAACGGTTTCTTTCCATACTTCGTTCATAATCTGGCCAAGGCCGGTATACATTGCAGCAAGTCCGCAGAGGATTCCTTCAAGCCCGGCAATCACAATGATGGTGCTGCTTCCGAGCGCGTTTCCAATAATCAGGAGGAGGAAGAGCAGTACGAGCAGCCCGAATACGACCTGCATTGCCCGGGATAACCGGAAGGTAATCAGGAACATCCCCAAGGAAAACAGGCCCCAGATTCCAAGGAAACAGACCATCGCTGCCGTTCCAAGGGGGGCTCCCCATCCCCACAGGGGCATCAGGATCAGGAACACTAAAGAGATCCAGAAGAACCCGTACGAGATAAACGCAGTCATCCCGAAGGTATTGTTCTTTTTCCATTCCATGATCCCGGCAATAATCTGGGCAAGACCTCCGTAGAAGATCCCCATGGCAAAGACCACGGAGCCCATGGCGAATATGCCGGCATTGTGCATGTTGAGGATGATCGTTGTCAGGCCAAATGCCAGAAGGCCCAAGGCCCCCGGATTTCCTGTCGTATCGGTGATCTTGATCTCGTTTTTGAATACCTGGTCGATCTGTGTTTCCATAGATGTCACCATATCGCTTTGATTTCCTTGCTCACATCGATCCCTGATGTATGAAGGATCCGGTACAGGAGCCGGGCTCTTTCCACGGCAACGGTACACGACGGATACGGACAAATACAGCTGTCACCGTAAAGTCCATCGTCGGCCCAGGTTCCTGCTTTCATCATGCCTTCACTCATCTCCATAGGTTTCTCCCATCGTTCGCATGGCAAAGTACCGATTGAGGTGGTCGGACAGTGCATGCATGCGAATGATATTTTCTTCCAGTCCGTCGCGTTCTGCAGGCTGTGCCGATGTTTGGGCACAATACTCTTTTGGAAGTTTTGCCAGTGATGTCATCCTCATTCACCTGAATAATTGTTCCAACAGCCCTCGTTTTGCCATGCTTATCTTTGGGGCTGACCATATGTGTGCAAAAAGCCATTTATAAATATGACTAAGTGCAAAGCAAATAAGCAAAGCAAATAAGAACTTTTTATAGCAAAATGGCCGAAAATGCATAACGAACCGAAGAAAGTGTTGATCATGGAGGAGTACCTGTACGAAATATCCCGGATCAAGGAGGCGCTCGAACAGCACCCGGATGGCTTAAGCATTACCGATATAGCCGGGCTGCTGCAGATCAACCGGAACTCGGTCGCCAAGTACATGGATATTCTCCAGATCCAGGGATCGGTTGACGGGAAAAAGCGGGGCACATCAAAGGTATATTACCTCTCCCACCGGCTTGCGGTCGATTCATTGCGGAAAATCTGCAGCCAGCCGTTTGTAATGCTCGACCAGAACGGCCAGGTCATCGAACACAGCACATCGTTTTCTACCCTGCCCGGCATGCTCCCGGAGCAGATCGACGGGCAGCATTTCGATCAGCTCCCGTTCAGGTTCGAGGGGGAGGAAAATGCCCGGCAGGTATTCAGGATGGCATTTAAAGGACATGAGCAGCACGTGCATGCCAGTCTCAGGCTCCAGGGGCGCGAATATCCGGTTAACCTGTATATGATCCCGGTTGTTTTCCTGACAGGAAAACCCGGGTGTCGCGGTATTGATTGAAGGTAACTGGGATCGCACGGAGGACCGGCCCAAGGGAAAGATGCCGGGGCAGCGATTCTCTCGTGCTCCTTGACAACCAGATAGAATACGTTGTCCGGTATACTCCCGACGGCATCCTCCAGTATGTCAACGAACCCTACTGTCGGGCTCTCGGCAGGTCGCGGGAAGATCTCATCGGCCGCCCGTTTAAGCACCTGGTCTCATCGGACGAGGCGGAGCGAATAAGCCAGAACCGGGCCCGGCTGACCGTTAAGTATCCGGCAGGCATGATAGAGATCAAGGCGATCATGGCAGAACGGCGAAGCGCGGTGGCAGCGGCTGGTGGGACCGTGCCATTTTCGATGACCGGGGCCAGCTTACCGGCCTACCATTCCACGGGCCTTGACATCACCGATGAAGTCCTTGTACGGGACCAAACTCAAAAAAAAACCCAGGAGATGCTCGAAGAGACGATCGTGACCCGGACAACGATCTCCGCGAGATCAACCGCCAGCTCTATGAGGAGATGTCCCGCCGGGAAAACATGGAACAGCAGCTGCTCATGACGCAGTTTTCCATGGACAATGCCGCCGACATGGTTTTGGGTAAACCGGAATGCAAAGGTAAACTATGCCAACAAGGCCGCGGTAACCGGCCTCGGGTTACCGGGGAAGAGCTCGCGGATCTTGCCTTTGGCGATATCTTTGCCCTTCCCCCCAAAGTACCTGGGGACGAGATCTGGCAGGCCCTCACCCGGGCCGGCACCCTCACCCGCGAACATTCGTAGTGCAGAAAGACAAGTCACGG
>Ga0268359_10588_pt1 | contig 39357 bp, 42 predicted proteins | sample BioMet11_FD_194416 | JGI IMG/M metagenome (GOLD analysis project Ga0268359, IMG submission 194416) | Sewage microbial communities from Oakland, California, United States - Biofuel 11 (PacBio Assembly) | ecosystem: Engineered > Wastewater > Sewage > Unclassified | place: USA: California | collected...
TGCCACAGGTCAACGAGCTCTTCTCGGATTTCTCTCCTGATGACGAGGTGCTCATCCTTACGGACATTCTTCAAGGCAGTGTCAACCAGGCGTTCGCGCCCTACATCAACGATCACGTCTTTCTCGTGGCGGGGGTCAACGTGGCGCTGTCCCTCGAGCTGTGCCTCTCGGCGGAGAGACTTACCGTCGATGGCATCGAGGAGGCAATCGAGATGGGTAGGCAGTCCATGCGCCTCGTCAATACCTTGCAGATAGAAGATGGCGAGGACGACGAATAGCGATCCGCTTGAGAGTGCCGGTCGCAGAAGGGGGAGAGGATTCATGCTCATCAGCCAGGTCATCAGAGGCGTGAAGGACTACTGCAGCGGTTGCGACCCATGGACGGATGCGCCGATTGATGACGCCACCACACGCGACCAGGTTACCTACGGAAGCACCGACCAGGAGTGCACGGGCATCGTGACGTGCATCTGGCCGACGGCCGACGTCATTCGCAGGGCCATGGAGCTGGGTGCCAACCTCGTCATCGCGCACGAGGCACTCTTCTGGAACCACGGGGACCACCAAGACGTCGTCGCTGACAACAGGACCTATCGTGCGAAGAAGGCCCTTCTCGACGAGTGGGGTGGCACGGTCTGGCGCTGCCATGACTACATCCACTCCAAGGTGCCCATCGATGAGGGCGGCTCCATGGTGGACGGAATCTTCTACGGACTGGGCTGGAAGCTCGGCTGGCTTGACTGCCGCGTGGGGGATGTCTCGCTCGGTCTCGACTTCGAGATTCCCGAGATGAGCGGCATGGGACTTGCGGCCTATCTCGTGAAGAGGCTCGGCCTCAACGGTACACGCATCATCGGCGATGCGGATGCGCGCGTGCGTCGCGTGCATGTGCCCATGCACGTGCTGGGCGACGCCAAGGCGGACACCCATGAAATCGAGTACGCAGACAGGAACGATGTCGACGCACTCGTGACCATGGAGTTCATCGACTTCACCACCAGTGAGTACATTCGTGACGCCGGCATGCTCGGCCAGAACAAGTGCGCAATCACCATCGGGCACTTCAACCTCGAGGAACCTGGGATGGAGTACATGGTGAGGTGGGTTCCCACGGCGATCGGCACTGACGAGATTCCTATCACCTTCGTTCCCATGACCGATACGTATCAGTACGTGACCAGGTAGGGCAGCAGTCCTCGGGAGCGCGCGAGACATGAGGGGTCCCGTCGTCACCTTCTTCGATGCCGGCGGGACCCTTACCTATAGGAGCCCCGAGACGAGTTCCACGAACGTCCCCATCCTCGAGATTGCCAACATGGCGGCGGTGATGGAGTGGCCTCACCGCATGTTCTCGCCTATCGTCGCGCGATGGGGTGCCATGAGACACGTTGCAGCGATCGAGGCAAAGTGGTTCCACGAGTGACCTGCAGAAAAGCGGGCCGAATGGACGACCGCTCTAACGGATGCCGCTGCAAGGTGCCTCCCAAGACCATAAAATGCAGATAATACTGTCTCGAAACGTTGGACCGTGCTGTGCGGTCGTCCATTCGGCCCGCTTTTCTGCAGGTCATCTGTGGAGTACGCGGCGTACGCATGCTTCCATGGCGATGACGCGACGCACACATCCCCTCCACCATGGGCTTGACCAAACATGACCTCTCTCACCTGCGAATGTTTCAGATAACAATCGATGCCGTTCCGCGCGGAAAACGAACCCGTTTCGCGCGGCGGACCCATCGGTTTCCCGCATTTCACAACTCTCGAACCGTCCGTTACGTCTCCGGCGTTTGCTGCGTTTGCCCTGATACTTGATTCCATCCAATACCGGCAAGGCAGGGATGGGCGTGACGAGTGACAGAACGCGCTGGTTCCTGCTCGAGTGGCAGAGGACGACCGTACGGTCGGACGTACGCCAGATGGGAAGGTCGAGACCATGAAGGAACTCGTGCTCATCATCCGCCCGGAGATGCTTGAGGAGCTCAAGCAGATTCTGGACAAGGTACACAGCGGCGGCATGACGGTCATGAGCGTCATGGGCTGCGGCACCCAGAAGGGCTTCGCCAGCGACAAGGGCGTCAACGAGATCCGCGGATTCAAGATGAACATAAACCTGCTTCCCAAGATCCAGGCAAGCGTCGTGGTCAAGGACGAGGACGTCGAGGCGATCATTGCGGACGTCCGTGAGCACATGGCCGACGGCAGGGTGGGGGATGGCAAGATCTTCATCCGCGACATAGACGATGCGGTTCGCATCCGTACGGGAGAGCGTGGCACCGAGGCCCTGTAGGCGGGGTCTTCTGTTGTCGGGAGAACCGAATCGCCTGGAGTAGGGATGGTGCCCATGAGTGCTGAGCCAATTGTCCAAATACGGAACATCAACAAGTTCTACGGAGACAACCATGTGGTGAGGGACCTCGACCTCGACGTGCTCGAGGGCGAGTTCCTCACGATACTGGGCTCCTCGGGCTCCGGTAAGACCACGACGCTGCGTATGGTCGGCGGCTTCGAGCAGCCCACGTCCGGGGAAATCCTGCTGGGCGGCGAGAACGTGGCCGATCGCGAACCCTACGAGCGCGACGTCAACACCGTGTTCCAGAGCTATGCGCTCTTTCCGCACATGACGATCTTCGACAACGTCGCCTATGGGCTCAAGATGCGCAAGGTCCCCAAGGACGAGATCGTCAGGCGCGTGACGGACATCCTTGCCCTCGTCCAGCTCACCGCCTTCGAGAGTCGCAGGCCCTCCCAGCTCTCCGGTGGACAGATGCAGCGCGTCGCCATCGCCCGAGCGCTGGTCAACCACCCCAAGGTGCTGCTCCTCGACGAACCGCTCGGGGCTCTGGACCTGAAGCTCAGAAAGCAGATGCAGCTCGAGCTCAAGCGCCTCCAGCGCAAGCTCAACATCACCTTCCTCTACGTCACGCATGACCAGGAGGAGGCCCTCACCATGAGCGACCGCATCGGCATCATGCACGACGGTGTGCTCGAGCAGGTCGGGGTTCCCAAGGACATCTACGAGGAGCCGGCCAACCGGTTCGTGGCCACGTTCATCGGCGAGACGAACCTCTTCGACGGGGTCATCAGTGCGGTGGGCGGCGACATCGCCCGTCTCACCATCGAGTCGGGAACCGTGCTCGGCAGGTGCTCCGGTCTCAAGGTCGGTGAGATGGCTGCCGTGTCGGTGCGCCCGGAGCGCATGCGCTTCTCGACGATGCCGGTGGACGGCTTTTCCATCGAAGGCATCGCGCGCGAGCAGGTCTACGTGGGATCGGTGCTCAAGAGCATGGTCGAGCTTCCCAACGGACAGGAGGTCCGTCTCGAGCGCTTGGCGAGCGACCCCCTGCCTGCCGATGGCCCGGTCTACCTGTACTGGGACCCTCTGGACGCGCGTGTCGTCCAATCGCCCGACCAGGCCGTCTACGGCGCGGTGCAAACCGCCACGTTCCTGTAGGGGGAGGGCCGAGATGAAGCTCAGCAGTCATGAGTTCCGTTCCAACACGCTGCCTGCGGCCATCACCGTCATCCCCGCCGTGGCTTGGCTCGCTCTCTTCGTGGCGATTCCTCTGGTCTACATCGTCGTCATGAGCTTCTGCAGCATCGACGAGTACTACAACGTCACGTTCCAGTTCACGCTCGGCAACTACGCGAACCTCCTCAACCCAAGCTACGTGCAGATCTATGTCCAGTCGCTCGTGATAGCGGCGCTCTCGACGATCATCTGCCTTGCGCTGGGATACCCCTTCGCATACCTGATCTCACGCACCTTCAAGGAGCACAAGGTCATCCTGTATATGCTCGTCATCATTCCGTTTTGGACCAACTCGCTCATCCGCATCTACGGCTGGAGGACCTTCCTCGGGGCGAGCGGCTTTCTCAATGCCGCGCTCATGTCGCTTCACGTCGTGAACGAGCCCGTCGACTTCCTGTTCAACCAGGGGGCCACCATCCTCGGCATGACCTACGACCTCTTCCCGTTCATGGTGCTGCCCCTCTACACGGCCATCGAGAAGCTTGACGAGGCCCAGATCGAGGCGTCGTCCGACCTCGGCGCCCATGGCCTTGCCACACTGTTCAAGGTCGTCGTGCCACAGACGGTGAGCGGCATCTTCTCGGGCTGCATCATGGTCTTCATCCCGAGCCTCGGTGCCTTCTACATCTCCGACATCCTGGGTGGTGGCAACTCCGACGTCATCGGCAACCTCATCCAGCGACAGTTCCAGAGTGGGAACAACTGGCCGCTCGGGGCGGCGCTCTCGATAATCCTCATCGCGATAACCCTGCTGCTCGTGAAGGTCTACCAATGCTCCGGCGGCGACATGGAAAGTCTGGGGGTGTGACCATGGCTCTGAAACGACAACTGCGCGAGAAGCTCAGGCATCGTGGCGGTATCGTCTACTGCGCGATCATCTACGGCATCCTCTTCCTCCCGATCGCGGTCATCGTTGCCAATTCGTTCAATGCGACCGACACCAAGCCATACATGTCGTGGAAGGGCTTCACGTTCGACTGGTATGCAAAGCTCCTCTCCGACAGGTCCCTGCTCAGCTCGTTTGGGAATACCATGGTGCTGGCCATCACCACGACCATCATCGCGACCGTCATGGGCACGATCGTCGCCGTGGGGATGTATCGCTACAAGTTTCGTGGCAAGGGTGTCATCGATGGGCTGCTCTACATTCCCGTCGTCATCCCCGAGATCGTCATGGGCATCTCCCTTCTGGTGCTCTTCACGAGCATCCATCTTCCCCAGGGCATGCTCTCGCTCGTCATCGCCCACGTCACGTTCTGCCTACCATTCGTGATCTTCAACGTGCGGGCGCGCCTGGACGGCTACGACCAGTCGCTCGAGGAGGCGTCGATGGATCTCGGGGCAAACAAGCTCAAGACCTTCTTCGGCGTGACGCTTCCCATGCTCGCGCCGGGCATCGCGGGAGGCGCGCTGCTGTCGTTGACCCTCTCCATCGACGATGTCGTCGTGAGCTTCTTCGTCAACGGCCAGACCATGACGTTTCCGCTCAAGGTCATGCAGAGCATCAAGAGCGGCGTCGCTCCCGACGTGAACGCGCTCTCCACGCTGATCCTCATCGCCACCATCCTGCTCGTCGTCCTGACGCAGAGCAAGATGGTGCCAAATCTCGTCTCCAAGCTGCGCAACCGTAGGGCCCGCACCCTGCGTTCCCAGGATTGTGCAGGTACGTCGTCCGTCAATATGAAGGAGGAGTCATGAGAGACACCATGATGTCGAGAAGGAGCTTCCTGCACACGAGTGCCGCCGCGCTGAGCCTTGCCGGCATCGCATCCGCGGGGCTCGCGGGATGCGGGAGCAGCGCCGCGAGCGACGGTGGTGAGCTCAACATCTTCATCTGGACCGAGTACGTGCCCGACTCGGTCATCGAGGACTTCGAGAGCGAGTTCGGCATCACGGTCAACGCGTCGACCTTCTCGACCAACGAGGACATGCTCGCCAAGTTCACCTCGGGGGAGGACGACGCCTACGACCTGCTCCAGCCCTCCGACTACATGGTGAAGCTCATGATCGACCAGGGCCTGCTCCAGGAGATGGACACGAGCAAGCTGGAGAACATCGGCAACATCGGCAGCCAGTACCTCGACCAGGACTACGACAAGGGCAACAAGTACTCCGTGCCCTACATGGGCTCGGTCACCGCCATCGCCGTCAACACCGACAAGGTCACGGCGGACATCTCGAGCTACGCCGACCTCTTTGACCCGGCGTACGCGGGCAAGCTCGTCATGCTCGACGACTACCGCGAGGTCCTCGGCATCGCCGCCGACAGCATCGGCATCTCCAACAACGAGACCGACCCGGACAAGCTCGAACTCGTGCGCACGCAGGTCATGAAGCTCAAGGACAACATCAAGGTCTACGACTCCGACAGCCCCAAGTCCGCCCTCATCAACGGCGACTGCACGCTCGGCGCCGTCTGGAGCGCCGAGATCGCCCTCGCCCAGCGCGAGAACCCCGCCATCCAGATCGTGTTCCCGACCGAGGGCGCCGAGATCTCCACGGACAACTGGGTCATCCCCGCGCACGCCAAGAACGCCGACAACGCGATGAAGTTCCTCGACTACATGATGCGTCCCGAGGTCGCCAAGACCATCTCGGACGACTACCCCTACGTCCAGCCCAACACCGCCGCCATCGACCTCATGGACGACGACTTCAAGGACAACCCCGCCGAGAACGTCCCGGCCGAGGTCTTCGAGTCGGGGCACAGGACCGAGAGCCTCTCCTCCGACGTCCTCAAGATCTACAACGACATCTGGACCGACCTCAAGAGCTAAGGCTTCTGAGCTGCGGTTCATTGAGGGTACATCGTTTTCTGAAAGGAGCGTTCCCATGGTCTGCGCGGCAGGCGAGAAGGTCGAGAGCGGCGAGAAGGTCGAGAGCGAGAAGGTCGAGTTCCTGTTCCTGAGCGAGCCGGACGTCATCAAGGCCGGCTGCACCGACATGTCGGCCTGCATCGACGTCATGGAGGACACGTTCCGTCTCCTCTCGCTCGGCGACTACCGCATGAGCGGCAGGAACGAGAACTCGCACGGCTCGATGATCGAGTTCCCCGAGTCGTCCCCCTTCCCCAACATGCCCCTCTCCAGCGCCGACCGACGCTACATGGCCATGCCCGCCTACCTGGGCGGCAGCTACAACATGGCAGGCGTCAAGTGGTACGGCTCCAACATCGACAACCGCAAGCGCGGGCTGCCCCGCTCCATCCTCACGCTCATGCTCAACGAGCCCGTGACGGGGGCGCCCGTGGCGCTCATGTCGGCGAACCTCATCTCGTCGTACCGCACAGCCGCCGTCCCCGCCGTGGGCGCGCGGCACCTGGCGAGAAGAGACGCGCACGTCGTAGGCATCGTGGGGCCGGGCGTCATGAACAAGACGACGCTCCGGAGCTTCATCCACGAGTGCCCCGAGATCGACACGGTGCGCGTGAAGGGGCGCGGGGCGCGCTCGCTCGAGTCGTACGTCGACTACGTGCGGACGAACTTCCCCCAGGTCACGACCGTCGAGGTCGTCGACAGCATCGAGGAGGCCGTGCGCGGCGCCGACCTCGTCTCGGTGGCGACGAACGAGAACGGCGGCATCGAGACCTACCCGTATCTCAAGCGCGAGTGGGTCAAGCCGGGCGCCCTCGTCTGCATGCCGTCCGACGCCAACGGCGACGAGGAGCCCTTCATCGACGGCACCTGGAAGATGGTCTGCGACAACTACCTCATGTACGAGGACTGGCGAGACCAGATCGGCCACTTCGACGTCTGCGGGACGCTCGGCAACAAGTGGGTCGACATGGTCGACGAGGGTCGGCTCGACCGGTCGCAGGTCGTCGACCTCGGCGATATCGTCCGCGGGACCGCGCCCGGGCGCGAGTCCGACGACGACATCTTCTGGTTCAGCATCGGCGGCATGCCCGTCGAGGACATCTCCTGGGGCACCGTGGTCTACCGCAGGGCGGCCGAGCTCGGCATCGGCACGAAGCTCAAGCTCTGGGACGCGCCCGCGCTCGCGTGAGGGCGGACGGACGGGTCGGACGGGCAGAGACGGACAAGCGAGGCAGGTGGTCTTCATGAGCAGAATCGCAGAGCATCCCATCCTCGGCACCCCCGAGCGAGGGAGGCTCGTGACCTTCTCGTATGACGGGCGGGAGCTCCAGGGGTACGAGGGCGAGCCCATTGCGATGGCGCTCCACGCCGCGGGCGTGATGGTGCATCGCTACACGGCCAAGCGGCACGAGGCGCGGGGCGTCTTCTGCGCCATCGGGCGCTGCACCGACTGCGTGATGGTCGTCGACGGCAGGCCGAACGTGCGCACCTGCATGACGCCGCTCGCGGCCGGCATGGACGTCAGGACGCAGGACGGCATCGAGCCCCTCGATCCGGACGATCCGCGCGCGGTCCGCCTCGCCTCGATGGTGGCGGACGCCGCGGAGAGGGGAGGCGAGTAGGGCATGAACCGTCATGACCTCATCGTAATAGGGGCCGGCCCCTCCGGGCTCTCGGCGGCCATCGAGGCCGCCCACGCGGGCATGGACGTCGTCGTCTTCGACGAGAACGCCCGGCCCGGCGGCCAGCTCTTCAAGCAGATCCACAAGTTCTTCGGGTCGAAGGAGCACCACGCGAAGGTGCGCGGGTTCCGCATCGGCGACGAGCTCCTGAAGGAGGCGGACGCGGCGGGCGTGCGCGTCGAGCTCGACTCGTCCGTGCTCGGGCTCTACCCGGACCGCGAGGTCGTCGTCCGCCACGGAGACGAGGTCTTCCACGCCAAGGGCGACGCGGTCCTCGTCGCGACGGGCGCCTCCGAGAACACCCTCGGCTTCCCCGGTTGGACGCTTCCCGGCGTCATCGGCGCGGGAGCCGCCCAGACGATGATGAACCTGCACGGCGTCAGGCCGGGCGACCGCGTCCTCATGCTCGGCTCGGGCAACGTCGGTCTCGTCGTGGGGTTCCAGCTCCTCCAGGCCGGCTGCGAGGTCGTCAGCGTCGTCGACGCAGCGCCGCGCGTCGGCGGCTACGGGGTGCACGCGGCCAAGCTCGCGCGCTGCGGCGTGCCGTTCCACCTCTCGCACACGATCGTCTCGGCCGAGGGGACAGACCACGTGACCGGCGTCACGATCGGCGAGGTCGACAAGAGCTGGCAGATCGTCCCCGGCACCGAGAAGCACTTCGACGTCGACACCATCTGCGTCGCCGTGGGCCTGTCTCCCATGAGCCAGCTGCTCGACATGGCCGGCTGCGACATGGTCGACGACCCCAGGCGCGGCGGGCTCGTCCCCGTCTGCGACGAGAGTGGCGCGACGAGCGTGACGGGCATCTTCGCCTCGGGCGACGTCTCGGGCATCGAGGAGGCCTCCTCCGCGATGATCGAGGGACGCATCTCGGGCGCCGCCATCGCCGACTACCTCGGCTACCTCGAGCACGAGGGAGAGACGCGACGGGTCGGCGAGCTCGAGGGGTCGCTCGACGCGCTCCGCCAGGGCATGTTCGCGCCCAAGAACCGCGGCACGGTGCCCGAGAGGACCGAGGAGGGCTGCCCCGTCTCGATGAACCTCCTCGAGCACGGCTTCCTCTCCGACGATGAGGTCCTCGCCTATCCCGGGGTCACCCACGCGAAGGGCGTCCACGCGGTGATCGAGTGCAGCCAGAATATCCCCTGCAACCCCTGCCAGGACGCCTGCAAGAAGGGCTGCATCTCCATCGGCGAGAACATCACGTCGCTCCCCGTCGTGGTCGGCGACGCGGCCTGCGTGGCCTGCGGTATGTGCGTCGCGTCCTGCCCGGGCCAGGCCATCTTCCTCGTCGACGAGGATGCCGGCGACGGCTTCTCGACGGTGACCCTGCCCTACGAGTTTCTCCCCGTGCCCACCGCGGGCACGCGGGGGAGGGGGCTCTCGAGGTCGGGCGAGGAGATCTGCGATGCCGTGGTCGAGTCCGTGCGCTGCGTTTCCGCGTTCGACCACACCAACCTGCTCACGATGCGGGTTCCCGAGGACTGTGCCATGCGGGCGAGGTTCTTCAGGCCGGCGCCCGCCGATGCCGACGAGGAGGCGGTCTCATGAGCGACGAAGCCGTGCGCATGACCACGAACGGGGCGAGCAGGTCCTTCTCGCCCGCGCCGCTGGACCGCTCGCGGGGGCTCGGGGACTTCGTGCCCGCGCCCGACGACGACGTGCTCGTCTGCCGCTGCGAGGAGGTCACCAAGGGAGACATCCGGCGGGCCGTCCACGACGGCATGTACACGATGACCGAGGTCAGGCGATACCTGCGTGTGGGCATGGGGCTCTGCCAGGGTCAGTCGTGCACCAAGCTCGTGCGGCGGATCATGGCCGCCGAGCTGGGGGTCTCCCCGGCGGCGCTCGACGCCGAGACCTCTCGGGCGCCGATGCGCCCCGTCGAGATGCGGGTGCTGGGAAACGAGGAAGCCGCGGGGGGAGCTGACGCGCGATGACGGATACCAGGACAGAGGGCGTGGAGGCGCTGGGTGGCACGGCGGACGTCATCGTCGTCGGCGCCGGCGTCATCGGATGCGCGACCGCCTACAACCTCGCGCTGCGCGGCCGCTCAGTCGTCGTGCTCGAGCGCGACGAGAGCATCGGCAACGGCGGCTCGAGTCGCAACGGCGGCGGCGTCCGGCAGTCGGGGCGCGACGCGCGCGAGCTGCCGCTCGCGATGTACGCCGTCGAGCACCTGTGGCCGGGCCTCTCCGAGGAGCTCGGGGCCGACGTCGAGTACGTCAAGAAGGGCAACCTCCGCCTGGGCAAGACCGAGCACCACCTCGAGGTGCTCAGGGGGCTTGCCAAGACCGGCAGGGAGCATGGCCTCGACATGCGGATGCTCTCGACGGACGAGGTGCGGGAGCTCAACCCCTTCCTCTCCGACGAGGTCATCGGGGCGTCGTGGTGCCCGACCGACGGGCACGCGAACCCCCTGCGCACGACGCTCGCCTTCTACCGCCGCGCCCGCGCGCTCGGCGTGCGGTTCGTGACGGGCGTCGACGTGCTCGGCGTGCGCACGGTCCGCGGCCGCGCCCGCCAGGTCGTGACGTCCGCGGGCGTGTTCGAGGGCGACGAGTTCGTCCTCGCCGCCGGCCTCGGGACGCGTCGCCTCGCCGCAAGCGTCGGGATCGACGTCCCCATGCGCGGGCTTCTCATCGAGGCGCTCGTGACTGAGGCCGAGCCTCGGATGTTTCCGCAGATGCTGGGCACCGCCGACGCCGACTTCTACGGTCACCAGACCGCGCACGGGTCGTTCGTCTTCGGCGGTGACTCCGGCCTCGAGGAGTCCAACGGCTATGCCGGCGGCGTCCCCACCGCGAGCATCACGGCGCCCGCGATCTGCCGGAGCATCATGAAGTACGTGCCGCGCTTGGCGGACGCGAAGATCGTCCGCACCTGGGCGGGCTGGGAGGACGAGTGCGCCGACGGCGTGCCGGTCATCAGCACCGTCGACGAGGTGCCGGGCCTCACCCTCGCGTGCGCGTTCACGGGGCACGGCTTCGGGATCTCGCCCATCGTCGGGCGCCTCGTCGCCGAGCTCTGCTGTGGCGAGAAGACCACGCTCGACGTGACCGCGTTCAGGTACGACCGCTTTCGCGCGTGGGCGTAGGGAGGGCCGCATGGACCCCTTCGACTTCAGCATGCCGACGAGGATCGTCTTCGGCCTGGGGAGGGAGGACGAGACGGGCCGTCTCGTCCTCGAGTCCGGCGGGAGCAGGGCGCTCGTGCTCTTTGGCGGGGGCTCCGCACGACGCACCGGGCTTCTCGCCAGGGTCGAGCGATCGCTCGACGAGGCACGCGTCGGGTTCGTCGAGCTCGGCGGCGTGCGGCCCAACCCAGGGAGCGGCCTCGTCTACGAGGGCATCGAGCGCTGCCGGGCCGAGGGCGTGGACTTCGTCCTGGCCGTCGGCGGCGGGAGCGTCATCGACACGGCCAAGGCCGTCGCGGCCGGGGTCTGCTACCCCGGCGACTTTTGGGACTTCTACGAGGGAGACGTCGCCCCGCTCGAGGCGCTGCCCGTCGGGGTCGTGCTGACCATTGCCGCCTCGGGCAGCGAGGCCTCGCCCGACTCGGTCATCACGCGCGACGAGACCCTGCTCAAGCGCGAGACGAGCTCGCGGGTTCTGCTGCCGCGCTTCGCGGTCATGGGCCCCGAGCTCACCGAGACGCTGCCCGCCTACCAGACGGCCTGCGGGATCACGGACATGCTGAGCCACGCGTTGGAGCGCTACCTCACGAACACGCGCGAGGTCGAGACGAGCGACCGGCTGCTCGAGGGGCTCATGCTCGCCATCGTCGCGGAGGCGCCGCGGGTCATGGCCGATCCGCACGACCACGAGGCGCGGGCGAACCTCATGTGGGCCGCCTGCCTCGCGCACAACGACGTGGCCGGGGTCGGCCGGAGCCAGGACTGGGCGAGCCACGACATCGAGTACGCGCTCTCGTCGAGGTTCGGCTGCGCGCACGGCGCCGGGCTCGCCATCGTGATGCCGGCCGTCATGAGCTACACCTGCGGGCATGACCCCGAGCGCCTGGCGCAGCTCGCCGTGCGCGTTTGGGGCTGCGAGGCGTCCGCCGAGGGTCCGGAGGCGACCTGCGCGCGAGGGGATCGCGAGGTTCCGCGGGTTTCTCGCCTCGCTCAGCATGCCCGTCACGCTGGGCGAGATTGGTGCCGGGACCGATGACGTCGAGGCGATGGCGTACGAGACCTGCCATGCCGGTGGGAGAACGGGCAGGGTCGGCGGGTTCGTCTCGCTGGGCGAGAAGGACGTGCGGCGCATCCTCGAGCTTGCGCTCTGATGAGGGCGCGGCGGGAGGTGACGAGCATGGCGTCGAGCTACGTGATTCTCGCCCTGGCGATTGCGCTCGAGGTCGCCGCGGACGTGATCCTCGAGTACACGAAGGGTTTCACGGCCGTGGGACCTTCGCTGCTGACGCTCGTCCTCTTCGTGTCGAGCCTCGTGCTGTTCTCGCGGGTGCTGCTGAGCATCAACCTCTCGGTGGCGTATGCGACCTGGTCGGCCGCGGGCATCATCGCGACTACGGCCGCGTCGCTCGTCATTTTTCACGACAAGCTCTCGGCGGCGGGCGGGGTCGGGATCGTCCTTCTCGTCATCGGCGTGGTCCTCGTCAACCTGTAAAAGGGGACAGGTTGCTTTTCCAGGTCCGACTTTCCGGGATTTCGGCCGGTGGTATGCGTGGCGCGGCGTGGGTTGAGCTGCTTCCGCGGATACGCCGGGGATCTGGTTTTGGCGCCAACCACGTAGGTCGACCTTATCGCGACGAATGCCGCGCACGTTGCGTTTGTCCGGTAAAACTCAGCTTGCGCGTGCGCCGGGACCCCTTCGGGCACGCGTAGGTCGACCTTGTCGCGACGAATGCCGCGCACGCTGCGTTTGTCCGGTAAATATCAGCTTACGCGTGCGTCGACGTTGTCCATTCACTCCGCGCGTTCGTCTCGCCAGACATGTCGCCTGCCGAAACCTCGGAAAGTCGGACATGGAAAAACAACCTGTCCCCTTTTCCAGGTTAGGAGACGAGGGAGGGCAGCTTGCCCGCGGCGAACGCTGCCACGAGCATCCACGGCAGGTCGATAAGCGGGAAGCACAGCACGAGGATGGACACGGCGAGCACCGGCTTCCTCGTGACGCCAGCGAGCAGAGCGGTCGTCACCACGGCCACCGAGAGCAGGGGATTCACGCCGAGCAGCGCCGCGACTCCGTAGCCGAAGCTTACCCCCGCGTAGATGTTGGGGAAGAATGACCCGCCCATCCAGCCTCCGGCGAGGCAGGCCTGGGTGGTTGCGAGCTTGACGATGCCGGTCGCGATGAGGACGGCCGCGCCGACCGTTCCCCACGAGCCCATGAGGGTGCCCGTCTGCGCCTCTCCCGAGTACAGGACGCCCGGCAGCGCGAGCGCGACGAGTCCGAGCAACAGGCCGCAGGTGAGCGCCCGCGCGAGGGGCTTCGAATCCAGATGCGAGAAGCCCGCCTGCGCCACATGTCCGAAGAGGCGGGACGCCTGCGCGAGCAGGTAGCCGAGGGCGATGAGCAGCGGCGTCCAGGCCAGGTTCCCGAGGACGTCTCCTCCGATTGCCTCGAACCTCGGCAGTCCCGTGCCCCCTCCGAAGAGGGCGACGAAGGCCTGCGTGCCGAGAAAGGCGCCGACGGCCGAGAGCGCGTACAGGACGGCGCGCGGCAGCTTCGCGTACGTGAAGCGCTCGAAGTCGGCCCCGGAATCCTCGAGCGGTGCCACGAGGCCGACGAAGGGGGTGCCGAAAATCGCCGAGAGCACGGCGGCGACCGAGACGTCCGCCGTGCGCATCGCCCGCACCCCCGCGTGGCGGAGCGTCTCGCCGATCCAGGTGACCGCTGCCGCCGCCAGCCCGGAGATTCCGGCCTCGGGGCCGACGGAGCCGCCGAAGGCGAGGGGGAGCAGGAAGGTGACGATGGACTTACCGAAGTCGCGCACGTGATACCCGCCGGTGGAGCGGACCTCGTCGAGGACCTGTTCGAGCGAGTCGAGCTTCTCGGCAGACTTTGCCCAGCACCCGATGAGAAGCCCTCCCACCAGGCAGATGACCACGGGGAGGATGGCCATGTTCGTGGCGGTGCCGGAGATTCCCCAGACGAGGCTCTGGAGCGCCTCCTGCCCTCGGAGGAGCGCCAGCACGAGCACGCCCACGACGAAGCCAATGAGAGGGGAGAGCAGGGCGACTCCCGCGAACGTCCCGAGGAGCCGGCCCTTCTCGACAGGCTCGTCGGCGGCTTCCCTGACGGGTGCCGTGACCTTGTCGTCTGTGTCCGTCTGCCCACTGGGGCGATCGTCACGCATGCTCGCATCCCCTTTCGTCGAGATTTCGTCGTCAAGCATGACACATCGCGCCCCGCCAGTGCGAGTTTCTGGCGCGCCATCAGGGAAGGTCTACCATCTGACGACAAGATCGACCGAGGAAGGGGGACGCATGATCGTCGAGCAGCGTATCAAGGACTTCGAGCGGATGGGGCTGGGCCTCTTCGTGCACTTCGGCCTCTACAGCGTGCTCGGTCCGCGGCGAGTGGGCGAGGCACCTCGTCCCATGAGCGCTGACGAGTACGAAGGGCTTGCGGACCGCTTCTGCCCCAAGCCGGATTGGGCGTCCTGACCTCGCACATCACGGCGAGAAGTGCCGGCTTCCGCTACGTCACGCTCACCTGCCGCCACCACGACGGCTTCTCCCTCTACGACACGCGCGGCCTCTCGACCTTCGACGCGCCGCACGCGTGCGGGCGCGACCTCGTCGCGGAGTTCGTGGACGCCTGCCGCGAGCAGGGCCTCGTTCCCTTCTTCTACCACACGCTCGAGGACTGGCACGAGCAGAGCTGTCCGGACGACTGGCCCGCCTACCCTGACTACCTGCAGGAATCCCTACGACTAGCTCTGCACCAACTACGGTCGCGTCGGCGGCTTCTGGTTCGACGGCATCTGGGCGCACCCCGACAAGGACTGGCACGAGGACGAGCTCTACGGCATGGTCCGGCAGCTCCAGCCCGACGCGATTCTCGTCAACAACACGGGGCTCAACGCTCGCGGCCAGCTCGGCAACATCGAGCTGGACAGCGTGACCTTCGAGCGCGGCATCCCCAGGCCATCAACCTCGCCGACTCGCCCAAGTACGTGGCAAGCGAGATGAGCGAGACCTTCGGCGACCACTGGGGGTATGCGGCGGAGGACATCGACTACAAGTCCCCGGCGGACGTCATCCGCGAGATCGTCACCTGTCGGCGGCACGGCTCGAACATGCTCCTGAACGTCGGTCCCCGGGGTGACGGGTCACTCCGGGCGCTCGATGCCGCGTACCTCGGAGCCGTCGGGCAATGGACTGCCGTCCATGACGTACTTCTTCATGAGCCTCGACCCACGGCGATCGAGGTCGCTGGCGACAAGGACGACTTTCTTCTCCGCGACTGGCGACACGTACTACCTCGTATGCACCCACCTTCCGATGTCAGGGCGACCCGAACGTCACGCCCACGGACCATCCCGAGCTCAGGAGGGACTTCCGCCTGGGCGAGCAGGTCGAGTCGGTCGCATGGCTGGACGGCGGCGACCCGCCCGAGTTCGTCCAGCAGGGCGACCAGGTCACGATGTGGTGCACGCCGTTTCCCTACGGGAGGCACCTCGTCGTCCGCGTGGCGGAGCTCAAGACCCGGTAACCTGGAAAAGGGGACAGGTTACTTTTCCAGGTTTTGTGGGACGGGGATTTCAGGTTTGTGCTCAGAGGCTGGCTCCTGCTGCGGGGACCTGGTCGCTTGCGAGTCGTCCTTGTCGCTGCGTGGGTCGTGTCCCTCGTACCACTAACGTAAAAGGATCCTTCTGGCTTATTGGTGCAGGTGACAAGCCCTCTACCTGGGGATGCCAATAACGCCCTTTTGTCCGGGCGACGTTTGCCCAGTTGGCGCTGCACCATTAACGTCAAAGGATCCTTCTGGCTTATTGGTACGGCCCGCTCATGCTGCTACCCCCCCCTGATCCTCCGATACTCCCGAGGGCCCTTGGTCTTGCAGTCCGCCCCCTCGGCTGGCGATCCCAACGCGGCACTTCGCCGAATTCCCGGAATAGGAAACCTGGAAAAGCAACCTGTCCCCTTTTCCAGGTACTTTTCAGCGACGAACCCAAGAGTGGGTATACTTGAGTTGACAGCTAAATGCTACTTCGCACGTCGGACTTGAGGCTGAGAGGGCGTCATGAGCCAAGGAGACAGCAGGTATACGAGGCGCGGCACGCGCCGCGCTGACGGGGGCTCCGGGATGGGAAAGAAGAGTGCCCGCGTCGTCGCGATCGCGCTTGTCGTGGTGCTCGCGACCGTGGGCATCGCCGTCGCGGCGATGGTGCGCTCGAACTCCTTCGTCACCACAACGAACCGGACGGACGTCTCGACCAGCGCCGACGGCTCCTCCTCGCGCGAGGTCGTCTCCGACCAGTCCGCATCCTCCGGCGACTCCGCAACCTCAGCGGCTTCCGACGCGAGCACCTCTGCCGCGTCCGACTCCTCCACGTCCGCTAGCTCGAGCGACAGCACGGACGAGGCCGCTCGCCAGGCCGACCTCGAGCTCGACCCCACGCGCACGACCGACTGGCTCGACCACAGCAACGGCGTCAAGACCGTCTACCTCACGTTCGACGACGGCCCCTCGGAGAACACCGAGAAGGTCCTCGACATTCTCGACCAGTACGGTGCTCACGCCACGTTCTTCGTCACGGGCATGAGGTCCGACTACTATGACATGATCGGCGAGGCGTACCGTCGCGGCAACACCATCGGCCTGCACACCTACACCCACGACTACGCCACCTGCTATGCGAGCGTGGACGCTTACTTCAACGACCTCGACCAGATCGGCCAGGTCGTGAAGGATCAGATCGGCTACGTTCCCTACCTCGTTCGCTTCCCGGGCGGCTCGTCGAACACGGTCTCCAAGAGCTACTGCTCGGGCATCATGTCAGCCCTTGCCCCCGAACTTCTCGCCCGCGGCTACCAGTACTACGACTGGAACGTGAGCTCGGGCGACGGCGGCGGTAGTCCTCTCCGCTGACGAGCTCGTCGCCAACGCGACGGCCTACGGCAACTTCACCAACGTGATCCTGCTCTGCCACGACGCGAGCGCGAAGACCACGACCGTCGAGGCGCTCCCTCGGATTCATCGAGTACTACCAGTCGCAGGGCTTCGTCTTCCAGGCCATCACGCGCGAGACCGTGGTCGTCCACCACGGCATCCAGAACTAGCGCCACGCGTCCGGCCTCTACGCGCGGGCGGAGTCGTCGTGCCTCGAGTCGCAGATCCAACCTGCGCAGAGGCAGGCGCCGAGAAGTGCCTCGAAGATTCCGAACACGATGATGGTGATGACGTTTCCTGCGCACATGTCGTTCTCCCTTGCCTTGACGCCTTCTTTTCACGATGCAATCCTCGCATGTGGGCAGGTGACGGGCCATCGAAGTGGCTTACCTTCGGCTTTCGAGTTTGTAAGGTTTGCTAGAGTGGTGTAAGTGGGCTCACAGGCGCCGCGGCGCCGTCGGAGGAGGCAGTCATGGGCAAGAAGAAGCGCACGGGAAAGGTTCGCAACGAGGAGGTCCGCCACGAGGAGACCTCCGTCTCGGACGTGCTCGCCGCGCACCTCATCGATACCTCCAGGCTCTCGCTCTCGACCGAGCAGGAGCGTGGCGCCGGCATTGCCCGGCTCGCCCGGACGCTCACCTTCAGCGCCTGCGTGTTCGCCGTCGGCGTCCTCGTCGCCTCCGCCGTGCTCTCGCAGTTCCTCGTCGGCTGGGAGCGCGGCGTGCTCGCCATCGCCTGCGCCGTCGACGTGGCGCTCCTCCTCGCGACCATCGTGGTGTCGGTCGGCGCGCAGACCGTCGAGGGACACGTCCATCTCGGCTCGCCCAAGGACTTCGGCAACGGCCTCGCAACGCTCCTCCGCACCAAGCCCGAGGCGGGCGCGCTCGACGCGGCGGAGATGCTCTGTTCGTCGCTCAACCTCGTCTTCCGAGACCTCCGAGAGACGAACGACGGTCGCCGTGCCGCCGTCAGGACCGCCTCGGCTCTCTTCTACGCGGCGGTCGGCGTCGTCGTGGTGATGGTGGTCCTCCTCTGCGTCCTCTTCTTCATCGCTGGCTAGGACCCCATGCGCAGACACATCAACGTGGCGGACAACGACTCGGCCTGGCCGGCGCTCTTCGCGCAGCCGGGAGGCGCGGCATGACCGGTCCCGCGCCTCTCATAGCCGAGTCCACGCCCGAGGAGCGACGCTCCTACGTCGAGCGCCGCTATCCCTGCATCGCCGATTGCGACCTCTGCGGCATCTGCGCCTCCTTCCACGGCCGCGACGCCGTGAGCGCCTATGAGGACTACGTGGAGGGCAGGCTCGAGTTCACCGAGGTGTCCCTGCTGCTCCGCGGTTGACCAGGGCGCGACGCGGCGTTCCTGCGGAGGTCCCGTAGTCCGCTCTCCTTACTGTCGCCTGCCGGACCTGTGGTGTGGTACCATTCACGCCCTACGAGGGAGTAGTGGCACGCGAACGCGTGTGGTGCGTCAACACACTGGCACACAGCCTGGTGCACCTTAATCAACGAGACTCGTGGCGGGACCGGGGACGGTCGTCGCCACGGGCCTCGTTTTTTATGCTGAAAGGGGACGACATGAGCCTTATCGAGCTCTTCCTCATCGCGGTGGGTCTCTCCATGGACGCCTTCGCGGTGTCCATCTGCAAGGGCCTCGGGATGAGGCGGGTCAACTGGAAGGTCGCCGTCGTCCTGGCGCTCTTCTTCGGCGGCTTCCAGGGTCTCATGCCGCTCATCGGCTGGGCGCTCGGCACCCAGTTCCTGTGGCTCATCGCCCCCGTCGACCACTGGATCGCCTTCGTCCTTCTCGCCTTCATCGGCGGGAAGATGCTTTGGGAGGCCGTCCACGAGGACGACGAGGGGGACTGCAAACCCGCTGACACCATCGACCTCGGCGAGTTCACGATCCTCGCCATCGCCACGTCGATCGATGCGCTCGCCGTGGGCATCTCGTTCGCTGCCCTCTCCGTGGAGATCGTCTCGTCGTCCATGATCATCTGCGCGACAACCTTCGCCTTCACGCTCGCGGGCGTGAAGATCGGCAACGCCTTCGGGTCGCGCTACGAGCGGCCGGCGAGCATCGCGGGCGGAGTCATCCTCATCCTCCTGGGGCTCAAGATCCTCCTCGAACACCTGGGCGTCCTTGTTATCTAGCGAGAAGGACGTTTCTTTGGCGTCAGGTCAGCTACCTGGGCTTTTGTACAAGACACGATGGTACTTTCGTGTACGCCACCGTACCTCCATCACTTTTATCGCTGAAGTCCCATGCTTGTCCCTCGGGTGCTTGCACGGTGACGTGCCGGCGCGCGGTCCGCGCTTCTCTGGTGGCTCCGTCTTGGCGGCGGTTGTCGCCGTCAGGTGCGAGGAGTCGCGCGTGCCCAGGCGGTTCTCGCTCGCCAGCCCCACAAAGCCCTCACCGCGGTGAGCCACGGTGGCTTTGAAAAACGGTCTCACGGGCGGCGCGCAGCGCGACGCCACGAGGAACAAGGAGCGGCCCAGCCTCATGCACAAGAACCGAATCTCCTGCGTCATTCCCTGCTATCGCTCTGCTGGCACCATCGCCGAGGTCGTCGGGCTTCTCGAGGAGACGATCTCCTCACGCTCCGACGAGTTCGACCACGAGATCATCCTCGTGAACGACGCGAGTCCCGACGGTGGTGCGACCCTGGCGGAGCTGCGCCGAATCGCGGAGACGAACGAGAGCGTCGTGGTCGTGAACCTCGCCCGAAACTTCGGGCAGTTCCCTGCGATCATGGCCGGCTTCGCGCAGGTGTCGGGTGACATCGTCGTCGTTCTCGACGACGACATGCAGTGCCCGCCGCAGGAGATGTTCCGCCTCGTCGACAAGGTCGTCGACGACGACGTCGACATCGCGTACGCCTACTATCCCGACCGCAAGTTCTCCGCCTGGCGCAACTGGGGCAGCTCGTTCAACACCTGGTGCGTGCGGCACTTCGCCGGCGTGCCCAGGGACCTGCAGATCAACAACTACTACGCCGTCAAGCGCTACGTGGTCGACGAGGCCCTGCGCTACGAGAACCCCTACCCCTACATCGACGGGCTCCTCATACAGTCCGTCGGGAGCTACGCGAACGTCGAGGTCACGCACCATGCCCGCGAGCAGGGCAGCTCGGGCTACACCCTGAGGAGCCTCGTCGCGCAGTGGCTCGACGGCGTGACGCTCTTCTCGATCGTGCCGCTGCGCGTGGCCTCGCTCCTGGGCGCCATCTTCGCGGTCGTCGGGTTCATCGCCTGCATCGTCCTCATCGTCCAGAAGGTCCTCGACCCCAGCATCGCCGAGGGCTGGACCAGCCTCATGGCCGTGCTCCTGCTCATGGGCGGCGTCATCATCCTTGCCGTGGGCATGCTCGGCGAGTACGTGGGTCGCATCTACATCTCGATCAACAAGAAGCCGCAGTACGTGGTACGTGACGTGCTCGACCGACGCGGCGAGGGAGGGAGAGCCTCATGATCAAGTTCAACGTTCCGCCGTACATGGGGACGGAGTTCGACTACATGAAGCAGGCCATCGCGACGGGTAACATCGGCGGCGATGGTGAGTTCTCCATGAGGTGCAAGCATTGGATCGAGGATCGCTTTGGCGCGCAGGCGGCCTATCTCACCACGAGCGGGACGTCCGCGCTCGAAATGGCGGCATGGCTCTGCGACATCGAGCCCGGAGATGAGGTCATCCTTCCCAGCTTCACCTTCTCGTCCACCGCGACGGCGTTTCTGCAGAGAGGCGCCCGGCTGGTCTTCGTGGACGTCCGTCCCGACACCATGAACATCGACGAGACCAAGATCGAGGCGGCCATCACCCCCCGGACCAAGGTCATCGTTCCCGTGCACTACGCCGGCATCTCCTGCGACATGGATGCCATCATGGAGATCGCCCGCGCACACGGCCTCAAGGTGGTGGAGGACGCCGCGCAGGGCGTCATGGCAACCTACAAGGGACGCGCGCTCGGGACCATCGGTGACTTCGGCTGCTATTCCTTCCACGAGACGAAGAACTACTCCATGGGGGAGGGCGGCGCCATCGTCATCCAGGACCCCGCGCTCAACGACCAGGCGGAGATCCTGCGCGAGAAGGGCACCAACCGCTCGCGCTACTTCCGCGGCCAGGTGGACAAGTACACCTGGGTCGACTACGGATCGAGCCTCCTGCCCTCCGACATGCTCGCCGCCTACCTCTGGGCGCAGCTCCAGGAGGCCGATAGGATAAACGATGATCGCCGTGCCACGTGGGATGCCTACTACCAGGCATTCCTTCCGCTGAGCGAGCGGGGCCTCCTGGGTGTTCCCACGGTGCCCGAGGAATGCGTCCACAACGCCCACCTGTTCTACGTCAAGCTTGCCGACCTCGCCGAGCGCACCGCCTTCATGGGCTTCCTCAAGGAGCACGGCGTGCAGTCGTCGTTTCACTACGTCCCCCTGCACTCCGCTCCCGCAGGCCTCAGGTACGGGCGCTTCTCGGGCGAGGACGTCTATACCACGCGCGAGAGCGACCGTCTCACGCGTCTGCCCATGTACTACGGCATGGCGCCGGCCGATCGGGACAAGGTCATCGAGACGGTCCTGTCGTTCTTCGAGGGCCGGTAGTGGCCGGTAGCAGACAAGGCCATGGCGGCACCCTCCTCGCGCTCCATGTGCTTCTCGGCGTATACTCGCTCTCCGACGTGGCGAGCAAGAAGGCGTCGCAGGCCGCGTTCCTGAGCCCTGGGTTCATTGGCTTCTACCTGGTCGTCCTCGTGCTCTTGGCCATCTATGCCATTGGGTGGCAGCAGGTGATACGGCGCATGCCGCTCTCGAGCGCCTATGCCAACCGCGCCGTCACGGTGGTGTGGGGCATCTTCTGGGGCTGCGTCCTCTTCGGCGAGCAGATCAGTGCGGGCAAGCTCGTGGGCGCCGCGCTCATCATCTGCGGCGTGGTCCTCTTCGCCCGCGCTGACAGGCAGGACGCCGGGTCCGTGGGCGGCGACGGGGAGGCGTCATCATGACGTCGGAGCTCGGACACGTCGTCGTCCTCCTCGTTGCGGTGTTCGTGAGCGCCGTGTCGCAGGTGATGCTCAAGAAGGCGGCGATGCGAACGTATCCCTCCCACGTGGCGGAGTACCTGAACCCCCTCGTCATCGTCGCGTATGTGCTCTTCGTGGGATGCACGCTTCTCACCATCCTGGCCTACCAGGGAATCCCGCTCTCCTTGGGTCCGGTTCTCGAGGCCACGAGCTATCTGTACGTGACCGTCTTCGGGGTTACCATCTTCCATGAGCACGTGGGGCGCGAGAAGATCGTCGCGCTTGCGCTCATCGTTGCTGGGATTCTCGTCTTTGCGCTCTGGGGATAGGGAGGCGTCATGAGGGAAGATAACGCTATCACGGCTTCGGGTATCCTCGCACACGGCCCCCTCGCCTGGATCGATCGTCGTGCCCAGCGGGTGAGGGCCTGGGACGATGCCCACCCCGGTCGCGGGAAATCGTCGTACTGGCGTTGCTTCAACCTCGCGTTCGTGCTGCTCGCCTGCTTCTGCGTGGGGGTGTATCTGGTGAACGGTCGGGCCATCCTCTGGAGGACCGATGGCTACGAGCAGTACTATCCCTTCTTCGCCTACGAGGGGGAGTGGCTTCGAGGAATCAGTCTCCTCCCTCCTGAGTGGCCAGGGGTTGCAGATTCCGGCCTGGCAGTTCGGCCTGGGCTACGGCTCCGACGTCATCATCTCCATCGATAGCATCTTCGACCCGGTCAACCTTCTGTCCGCCCTCGTGCCCGTGAGATACTCCGAGTACCTCTACCAGGTACTCATTATCTTCAGGCTGTGGCTTGCCGGGGTGGGGTTCTCGCTCTATGCGCTGAAGCGTGGTCGCAGTCGCTTTGCCACGCTTCTGGGGTCCCTCACCTACACGTTCTCGATCTCGCTTCTCGAGGGGCTCGTCTGGCCGGGCTTTCTGGTGGGAGGCGTGCTCTTCCCCTTCGTGCTCCTCGGTGTCGAGAAGGTGTTTCGGCACGAGCGGCCCTACGTGCTCGTGGTCTCGCTGGCCGTCCTGCTCGCTGCCTCGTACTACTTCGCCTATATGATCCTCATCCTTCTCGTCGCGTACTGCGTCGTTCGCGTGGTCCAGATCGAGCACGGCTTCGTCCTGCGACCCTTCCTGGGATGGACGGCCAGAATCGGTGGCGGCGTCCTTCTCGCGGCGCTTCTCTCCTGTGTCGCCCTCGTCCCGTCCGTCCTCGAGGTCCTGAGCCTCAGCCGAGCCACCACGACCGAGACCACCCAGTCGCTTCTCTACTCGTTCACGTACTATCTCGACGTCGTGCCCGGCCTCGTGGGGTCGTACTCCGTGGGAAGCGACTGCAACGTGGGGTATGGTGCGGCGGCCTTCGTCTCGTGCGTGCTTCTGTACCTTTCGGGCAAGGGTCGGCGTGCCCTCAAGGTCGCCCTTGTGGCGATGACGGCGATGCTGCTCATACCGGCCGTGGGAAGTGCCCTCAATGGGTTCAACTACGCCACCAACCGCTGGGTCTTCGCCTATGCGATGCTCGTGGCCTACGTCGTGTCAGTGATGGCCGAGGATATCGGACAGATCGACCTCAGGAGGGTCCTCTCCGTGCTGGGCGTCACGGCGGCTCTCGCGGCGTGGATATTCCTCATCCCTCGCGAGCGCACCGAGGAGAACGTGGCATCGCTCCTGGCGATCGTGCTCGTGGTCGCGCTCCTGCTGGTGGCCGGGTCGAACCTTCCGCGTTCGACGTGCCGTGCTCGTGCTGGGCGTCCTCGGCTCCCTCTGCCTGAACATGTTCTACTTCATCGACGCGAACGAGGGCGGATGGGCTGCGACGAGTCTTCCCATCGGCAGTGTCTACCAGCGCTTCGTCGGAGACTCACCGCTCAACGCCGTGGCGCAGGTGGATGATGACTCGTTCTGGCGCTATGACGTCGACCCCGCCAGGTGGTCGTCGACCACCGACTCGTATCGCATCCCCCGAAACGGCTCTTTGCTCTTTGGCCTCAACGGTTACACGTTCTACAGCAGCGTCTACAACTCGTCGATCGATCGCTTCCAGACGGAGCTCGGGCTCAACGACGACGGCATCAACTTCTCGTACAGAAACCTCGAGGGCAGGGCCGTCCTCGAGGAGCTTCTCGGCACCAAGTACTACCTCGTCCCCGATGACGGAGGGGAGACCACCGCCTACGGGTACGACAACCCCGTCTCCACCACCACGGTCGACGGGCATTCCTACACCGTCTACCAGGGTGATTCCACGCTGCCTCTGGGTTTTGCCTTCTCGGGCGTGATCACGCGGTCGCAGTACGAGAGCCTCTCCATGCTCGAACGCCAGGAGGCACTGCTCCAGGGCGTGGTGCTGAGCGACGATGACGCTGCGTCGACCTCCGTTGCCACGGCCAAGCCCTCCCTCTCCACCTCGACCGTCGAGTCGAGCGTGGTGGCGACGAGCGGCTGCACGGTGGGCGACGGCCAGGTGGTCGCCACGTCGGACAACGCCACGGTCACGCTCTCCGTGGCGGGTCTGGCAAACAGCGAGACCTACCTCGTCTTCAATAACCTCGACTACGAGCCGGAGAGCGTCCTCTCGCTCATCTCGTCCGAGTCGTTCTCCTCCAAGCGCTGGTACCTCAAGGCCAAGGAGCTTGCCGTGGCGCTCTCCACCACGCCTGCCACCGCGTACTCGATCTACGGCAAGGCCGACAAGGGATCCACCAACCGTTGCATCACCAACTTCGTGAGCAGCTCACATATGTACGGAGGCAAGCGCGAATGGACCCTCAACCTGGGCTATTCGCAAGATGCGCAGTCGACGGTCACCATCACGTTCTCGAACGCGGGGAACCTACACCTTTGACGGGATGTCCATCGCCTGCCAGCCCATGGATGCCGTGAGCTCCGAGGTGTCCGCCCTGGGTGCGAGCACGCTGCAAGACGTCCAGGTTGGCACCAACACCGTCTCGGGCTCCATCTCCGTCGATGCCGAGAAGATGCTGTTCCTCTCGATTCCCTGGTCGCAGGGCTGGAGCGCAACGGTCGATGGCGAGCCTGTCGACCTCCTCCAGGCTGACACGGCGTTCATGGCCATCGACCTTCCCGCTGGCACGCATGACGTCGTGCTGACCTACCGCACCCCCGGGCTCGACCTCGGTCTGGCACTGACCGGTGCGGGACTACTCGTGGCCGTCGGTCTTGTCGTGGTGTGCGAGCGCAGGGTACGTCATCCCAAGGGAGACTAGGTCTCGCGGCGAGGTGTCCTTCGCCAGCCGGACGTGTCATGCGTGTGACGGTGCTGGATGTGACACCTTACTCTTTCTTTACAATTCAGGATTACTCTCCCCTTACAATTGAGGCAGCCATTCATGCCCCCATCGATGGCACGTGAATCGAAAGGCAGAGTTTATGATCACGCTCTCCCAGTTCCTGGGCATGCTCTCCGAGAACCCGTTTCTTCTCATCGTGATGGTGCTCGTCTTGGGTACGATTTTCGTGAATGGCGCGACCGATGCGGCCAACGCCATCGCCGAGGCCGTCGGCACGCGTTCCATCGGCATCGACGCCGCCATCATAATGAGCGTCTTGTGCAACTTCATAGGCCTCGTGGCCATGACGTTCATCTCCACCGCCGTCGCTGACACCATCTCGGGCATGGTCGACTTCGGTGGGGACACCCACGCGGCACTCATCGCGCTCGCTGCGGCGACGGTCGGCATCGTCGCCTGGGGCGTGGGAGCCTGGATCTTCGGTATCCCCACAAGCGAGAGTCACGCGCTCATCGCTGGGCTCACAGGCGCTGCGCTTGCGGTCCAGGGTGGTCTCGGCGGCGTCAACTGGAGCGAGTGGGTCAAGGTCATCTACGGTCTCGTGCTCTCGACGGTGCTCGGCTTCGTCGCGGGCTGGGCCGTCGCCGCGCTTATCCAGGTCGTCTGTCGGAATTCCGACAGACGCCGCCTTGACGTGGGCTTCGGTCGTCTCCAGGTGATCGGTTCGGCCTTCGTGGCGCTCATGCACGGTGCCCAGGACGGTCAGAAGTTCATGTCCACGGCCATGCTCGCCATCGCCCTCTCCGTGGGGAAGTCGGTTGGTGACATGGGTGGCTTCCCGCTCTGGCTCGAGGTGCTCTGTGCGGGCGTCATGGCCATCGGCACGGGTATCGGAGGCCGTCGCATCATCAAGAAGGTGGGCATGGAGATGGTGCAGCTCGAGAAGTACCAGGGCTTTGCCGCCTCCGTCAGCGCCTCCGTCTCCCTTCTCATCGCCACGCTCACGGGGCTGCCCGTCTCGACCACCCATACCAAGACGGCGGCCATTCTGGGTGCCGGTGCCGCCAAGGGCATGCGTTCGGTCTCGTGGGGCGTCGCAAAGGAGATGGTGCTGACGTGGGTCTTCACGTTTCCCGGTTGCGGCATCATCGGCTTTTGTCTCGCCAAGCTCTTCCTCGTCCTGTTCTAAGGAGAAAACGACATGCCGCACGCCAAGAAGGAAGACGTCTTCTACACCCTGCTCAAGGAGTTTGCCACCAAAGTGGAGAGCACCACGGAGCTCTATGCCGAGATCCTTCTGGACTTTCCAGACTCGTACCCAAAGATCCCCTGCATGCACGTGTGCGAGCATGAGTGCGACGAGATGGTCAAACGCATCATGGGCGAGCTCTATCGCGCCTTCGTGACGCCGTTCGATCGTGCGGACGTGTCGAGCCTCGCCTTGGCGATGGATGACATCGTCGATGACATGGATGGCGTGGTCACGCGTCTTGACCTCTTCAACCTCGACGAGACGCGCCGGGAGGCGCGACAGGTCGCCGAGCTCTGCCTTCGCGCGGCGCGGGAGTTTCGCGTGATGATCGACCACCTTCCCAACTACAAGAACGATCCCGTGGTCATGGAGAAGGCGATTGCGATCGGAAACATCGAGAACGAGGGTGATGACGTCTACCACACCGCGCTCTCTCGCCTCTTCCACGAGGACCTCAAGGACCCCCGTTGTACCCTTGCGTGGTTGCGTCTTTTCGACCGCATGGAGATGTGCATGGACGCCTTCGACAAGGCGGCAGGCGTGGTCCGCTCGGTCGTGATGAAGAGCGCATAGCGAGCCGGCCAATGTTAAAAGCTCAGCAAGGGTCGGCGTACGGGCACGAATAGTGGCTATGGTAGAAATCCAGCTCACATAACGAGGGCGTATCTCCGTGCGTCCGCAGACGAGAGGATCAACCATGGTTGAGAAGAAGAACATCGACTGGGGTAGCCTGGGCTTTGCCTATCAGCATACCGACTTCAGCTATGTCTCCAACTACAGGGATGGTGCTTGGGACGATGGCGCGCTCACGCCCGATCACACCATCGTCATGTCTGAGTGTGCTGGCCTCATGCACTACTGCCAGGAGGTCTTCGAGGGTCTCAAGGCCTATACCACCGATGACGGCAGAATCGTCTGCTTCCGTCCCGACCAGAACGCTGCACGAATGTACGACTCGGCGCAGCGCATCTGCATGCCGCCGTTCCCGAAGGACCGCTTCGTGGAGGCCGTCGAGAGGGTCGTCAAGGCCAACGAGGCATGGGTCCCGCCCTTTGGTACGGGTGCCACGCTCTATATCCGCCCGTTCATGTTTGCGACGGGTGACGTCATCGGCGTCAAGCCTGCAGACGAGTATCAGTTCCGTATCCTCGTCACACCCGTCGGTGCCTACTACAAGGGTGGCGTCAAGCCGGTCAAGCTCCAGGTCTCCAAGTACGACCGAGCTGCGCCTCACGGCACCGGCAACATCAAGGCGGGTCTGAACTACGCCATGTCGCTGTACCCCTCCGTCGAGGCCCACAGCAAGGGCTATGCCGACAACATGTTCCTTGACTCTCAGTCCCGCACCTTCGTCGAGGAGTCCGGCGGCGCCAACTTCCTGTTCGTCAAGAAGGACGGCACGCTGGTCGTGCCCCAGTCGCACACCGACTCCATCCTTCCCTCCATCACCCGTCGCTCTCTCGTCGACGTCGCCGAGAACTATCTCGGCATGACCGTCGAGCAGCGTCCGGTGCGCTTCGACGAGATCGATGACTTCGTCGAGTGCGGCATGTGCGGCACCGCTGCCGTGATCAGCCCCGTGGGCGAGGTCGATTCCGATGACCAGAAGATCGTCTACGGCATGGAGCAGGTCGGACCTGTCATGAAGCAGCTTCGCGAGACCCTCACGAGCATCCAGTCCGGAGAGCTCGAGGACAAGTTCGGCTGGGTCCACGAGATCGCGTAAACATCTGCAGTTCAGAGGACGTCCCTGCGTCTGTCGAGAAGCTCGCGCCGTCGCGCATAACGCGGAGCGGGGGTCTTCTCGGCATGTCCGGGGGCGTCCTGCGTTTCGGCATGATCCTGGAAAAGATTCCTGTCACCTCCTCCAGGTACGTTGGGCAGCGTAGCCAGATGGCACGGATAACGACATTACTCTGGGTCTACGTGTCTAGATAATGTCGTTATCCGTGCCATCTGGCTTACTGTGTCCCGAAGCCGGCTTGTGTGGCGCCTACCGCTTGGGCCCTTCAACCATCCGCTTGTCAATTGAGTGGTTTTCTCGGCTCGAGATGTCGGCCCTCTGCTACGATTCTCCTGAGGGTATAACATAGACATACGAAGTATTACCTAAACACGACACAAACGGACTACGGGGGCGACGGTGGCAGACAGGATGACACCGATCGTCGCCAAGGTGTCCCCGCAGGAGAAGGAGCGATTCTTCGAGGCCACCGAGCAGATCGGAACAACACCCTCCAATGCGATTCGCATGTTTATTGCGGCATTCAACCGCGAGGGTACCTTTCCCTTCGAGATAAGGGCGCCCGAGGCGAGTGAGGTGGGGGACCGAGATGCTTGCTGAGCTGCGATGGGAATTTCTGAGGGCGACGATGTGGCTTTCGCGCAGGCTTCCCTGCGCTGCCACAAGGAGGCTGTGCGCCTCCTCGGTGAGCACGTCGATGCGTCGCATGTGGCTTGACCTGTAGCTTGGGTGAGGAATCCCTGTGGTCCGAATCGCCTGCTCTTTGGTTTCGATTTCCCATCTGTAACCCCCCAGGGGGGAGCGCCCGCGTTTTCGTGCGCCGGACTTCTCCGTCTCAAGGTAGGGTCTTCCCCTCAGTCGCATGGGCGCGGCGAGTCGCCAACCCAATGGGGGTATACTTGCTGCTCGAATGACCGTGGAAGGTAACGTGCATCGTACGTCGCTTGTGGCCGTGGTCGTGAGTTCGCGCTGAAGGCGCGAGAGGAGGCTCCACCATGGCACAGAAGATCCAGGGTACCGAGGACCTATACGGCGGATACATGCGCGCTTGGCAGCGCATGCAGGATGTGGCCCGCGAGCTCTTTGGGGCATACGGCTTCGATATGATCGAGACGCCCGCGATCGAGCAGGTGGACACCTTCGTCCATGGCATTGGCGAGTCCACCGACGTGGTACGCAAGGAGATGTTCCGTGTGGTGTCCGGAGCCCTCCTCGAAAACCTCCTCGAGGCAGGTACCGAGTCGAGTCTCAAGGCCAAGCAGCGTATGGCCATGCGGCCCGAGGGAACGGCGGGCGTGGTGCGCGCCGCAGTGGAGAACAACTTCGTGCCCCAGGGCGCTGCCCCCGTCAAGCTCTGGTATGCCGAGCCCATGTTTCGAGGCGAGCGTCCGCAGAAGGGACGCCTACGTCAGTTTCACCAGATCGGTGTGGAGTGGATCGGCGCGTCCGACCCGGCGGCTGACGCCGAGTGCATCATCGTGCTCATGGAGTTCTACCGGCGCCTGGGCTTTGATCCGTCCAAGCTCCGCCTGCGCGTCAACTCGATGGGGGACGCGACCTGCCGTCCCGTCTATCGCGAGAAGGTTCGTCAGTTCATTCTCGGCCATGCCGATGAGATGTGTGAGGACTGCCTCGAGCGCGCCGACATCAACCCCCTGCGTGCCTTCGACTGCAAGAACGACCACTGCAGCGAGGTCATGAAGGGCGCACCGCTGGCCGTTGACAACCTCTGCGACGACTGTGCCGAACACTATGCGCAGGTCAAGGCCTATCTCGACGAGGCTGGAATCGCCTATGTGGAAGATCCGACGCTCGTGCGCGGTCTCGACTACTACACGCGCACGGTCTTTGAGGTCGAGGCCTTGGACGGTGGAGTGGGTGCCATCGGCGGCGGCGGTCGCTACGACGGGCTCATGGAGCTCGAAGGGGGAAAGCCCACACCGGGTATCGGCTTCGCGGTGGGCTTCGAGCGCATCGCCCTCGCCCTCGCGGCTCAGGGAGGTTCGCTCGAGACGGCGGAGCCTTCCTGCGTCTATGTGGCGTGTACCTCCCCGAGGGAGCGCGACGTCGCGTTCAGGGCGACGCTCGCGCTGCGCCAGGCGGGCATCCGTACCGAGGCCGACTATCAGGGTCGCTCGCTCAAGAGCCAGTTCAAGCAGGCCGACAGGCTTGGCGCGGTGGCATGTGTCGTGATCGGGCCCGACGAGGTCGCGGCGGGCGTTGCGACTCTGCGTGACATGGTCACGCACGAGCAGGTCAGCGTACCTCTGGACGGTCTGGTCGCAGCGGTCACGTCCCAAAAGGGGACAGGGACCTTTTAGGACAGTTCTGTTACACGATGCGGTATGTTACGTTTCTGTTTCATCTTCTTCGTGTCGTTCTTCTGGAAATGCTTCGGGGTTTTGAACCGGCGCTCGTATGTGCGTAGGATTCTTCCCACCTTTACTGGGGGGAGGTCTTCTATGGTACGTGTGGCGCGGCGAGTTGCGGTCTCAGGGTTTTATCACGTGGTCCTTCGCGGCTGCGGAAAGCAATACATCTTTGATGATGATGCCGACAGGTGGCGCTTCTACGACCTGATGAAGCGCGAACTAGTCGAGAAAGGCATTGCCATTCTGGCCTGGTGTTTCATGTCGAATCATGTTCATCTTCTGGTGCTTGACGAATCGCGTGTACTCAGTGAGGCAATGCGGAACCTCTCATCTTCGTATGCCCTGTACTTCAATAGAAGGAGCGGGCATGTGGGCCACCTGTTCCAGGAGCGGTTCGGGAGCTTTCCCATTGAGGACGAGAACTACCTGCTGGAGGTTGTTCGCTATATTCACGACAATCCGCAGCACGCCGGCCTGTGCGATGCAAGACGGTGGTTCTGGAGCAGCTACCGCGAGTACGTGGGGCGACCCGAGGTTTCGGATACCGCCTTGGTGCTTGAGCTTGCAGGCGGAAGGGATGGGTTCGTCTCGTGCAGCGCGGCCTATGGCGAGATGACCCACTGCTTCGAGGGAAGACGAAGGGTTCCCGAGGATGATGCCAGGGCCGTGGCCAAGAGGGCGCTGGGGGGAACTGATCCCAAGGACGTCAAGACGCTCGAGCGAGGTTGTCGCATGAAGGCGCTCGTCTTGCTGCGCGCGACGGGGCTCTCCGTTCGGCAGATCGAGCGGCTGACGGGCATAGGGGCAAAGGCCATAACGAGACTAACGAGGTGACGCAGAAGGGCCCAAAGGGGGACAGGGATGTTTTGGGACAGGACGAGTTGTCCCAAAACATCCCTGTCCCCCTTTGGGCCCTTCTGCGTCACTGGTAGCGAAGAGACTCCACCGGATCGAGCTTTGCGGCACGCCGTGCGGGACCGTAGCCGAAGACCATCCCGATGAGCACGCAGATGCCCGTTGCCGTGGCGACGGCGGTGGGGGAGATGATCGGTACGATCTGTCCGATCCCGGCCATGCCCGACGCCGCGCTCGTAAGCGCCCAGGCCCCCGCATATCCCAGGAGTATCCCGAAGACGCCGCCGACGATGCAGAGCATGACGCTCTCGAGCAGGAACTGCCTGGTGATGTCGGAGCTCCTCGCACCAAGCGCCTTGCGCAGCCCGATCTCGCGGATGCGTTCGGTCACGTTCGTGAGCATCATGTTCATGATGCCAATGCCGCCGACCACGAGCGACACGCCCGCGACGGTGGTCATGAGGAGCTGGAACGCAGCCATGGTGGCGTCGAGCTGGTCCATGATCGACTTCATCGTGGTGATGGAGACCGCATACTGCTGGTTCTCCTCGCTGATGTTGAAGTACTTGATGAGGAAGCTCTTCGTCTTGTCGCCGATGGCGTTCATGTCGGCGCCCTCACGGGCGTAGCCGATGATCTGGTCGATAGACGAGCGTCCGCTCACGCGCGTGGTGAGCGTGGAATAGGGCATGTAGATCATCTGGCTGTTCATGCCGCTCGCCTCGATGACGCCTACGACCGAATAGGAGTCGTCGTTGATGCGGATGCTCTGTCCCACCACGTCGGTGGCGGAGGAGCCCCAGAGCTTGGAAACCACCTGCTGGTCGATGACCACGCTCATGGAGCCACCCGTGCATTCGTCGGCAGTGAGGAGGCGGCCGCTCACGAGCTTGGAGCCCACGGCGGTGAAGTAGTCCTCGTCGCAGCCGATGATCTGTGCCGCGTCGAGCGAGCGCGTGCCGTTGGTCGCCTTGCCGCTGTAGTACGAGACGGCCGACACGAACTCGTAGTCGGGGACGTTGAGCTCGAGCTGCTTGAGGTCGTCCATCGTGACCTGGCGCGTCTCGGGATAGCAGGAGATGTAGACGAGGCGAGACTGATTGAGGCCGAGCTGTCCCACGAGCGACATCTTGATGCCGTCGATAAGGGCCGTCATCGCGATGACGGCCGCGATGCCGATGACGATGCCGAGGATGGTGAGCAGGCTGCGCACGCGGTTGGCTCGAATGGCCGTGAACGTCTCGTAGAGGAGGTCGCGCAGCCTCATGCGATCGCCTCCCCCTGTGTCATGGCCGCCTCGCGCTCGGCGAGATGGGCCCTGAAGGCCTGCTCCTCCTCGGCGGAGAGCAGCTTGCCGTCCCGGATGTACACGGTGCGGTCCGCCCAGGCGGCAACCTCGGCTCCGTGGGTGATGACGACGATGGTCTTGCCCTGACGCTGCATGCGGCGAAAGGTCTTCATGACCATCTCGCCCGTCGCACTGTCGAGGTTGCCCGTGGGTTCGTCGGCGAGGATGAGCGACGGGTCGTTGACGAGGGCGCGCGCGATTGCCACGCGCTGCATCTGCCCACCCGAGAGCTCGTTGGAGCTGTGATCGTAGAGGTCCTCGGGAAGATCGACCGCGTGCAGCGCCTTGAAGGCGCGCAGCTCTCGCTCGCCCACCGGGACGTCCGAGTAGACGAGCGGCAGCATGACGTTGCGCAGCACGGTGGTGCGCGGCAGCAGGTTGAAGGACTGAAAGACGAAGCCCAGACGCGTGGCACGGACCACGGCGAGGTCATCGTCGGAGAGTGACGAGACCTCGAGGTCCTCGAGCTTGTACGATCCCGTGGTGGGGGAGTCGAGGCAACCAAGGATGTTCATGAGCGTGGACTTGCCCGAACCGGACGGACCCATGATGGCGAGGAACTCACCGCGCGCCACCGTGAGCGAGACGCCGCGCAGCGCGGGCGTGAAGCCGGCTGCGGTCTCGTAGATGCGGTAGACGTTCTCGACCTCGATGACGGGGGCGGTCATGGCTACTGCGCCACAGCTGTGGAAGAGGTCGTGACATCGCCATCGGCAGAGCCGCTCGAATAACCCACGAGCTGGACCAGGTCGCCCTCGGACACGGAGCCTTCGATGGCGGCGGTGGAGCTGTTCTTTGCCACGACGCTCACCTCTCGTTCCTCTGCCTCGCCCGTCTGCGCGTCGGTAACCACATACACGCTGTACGTGGAGTCACTGGTCTGCACGAGGGCGGAGGAGGGCACGGTGAGCGCGTCGGGCACGCTCTGGAGCTTGATGGACACGCTGGCCGTCATGCCGGGTTTGAGTGCGGCTGCAGGGCTGGGAATGAGCAGGTCGACGCCATAGGTCACGATGCCGGTCGATCCGCTCGCGGCGTCTGTGGTCGACATCGTGGAGACGTGCGTGACGGTGGCGTCGAGCGTGACGCCAGGTAGTGCCGAGAAGGTCACGGTCGCGGACTGGCCCACGGCGATCTTGGAGACGTCGCTCTCGTTGATCTGCACGGTGACGGTCATCTGCGAGAGGTCGGCGATCTGGATGAGGCTGCTGCCGGTGGTCCCGGTGGTGCCTGCGGTACCGGTGGAGCCGAGCGAGGCACCCGAGATGGCGTTCATGGTCACGACGCTGCCTGCGGTGGGTGCGGTCACGGTGCGCTTGGCGGCTTGGGCCACCGCGTCGTCATAGTTCTGCTGCGCGGTCTGCTGCGCGAGGACGGCGTTCTCATAGGCCGACTGCGTGTCGTAGACGGCCTGCTCGGGACCCGTGCCGTCGTAATAGGCGTCGTAGGCGTTGCTGTAGGTGGTATAGGACGCGCTTGTGGTGTTCTTGGCGGTCTTGAGTTCGATCTCGGCCTGCTTGACGGCCTTGTCGAGACTGTCGTTCTTGACGGTGAAGAGCGTGTCGCCTGCGTTGACGACGGATCCCTCCTGCACGTAGACCTGGTCGATGATGCCATCTACCTCGGGCGTTACGACCACCGACGAGACGGGCCTGACGGAGCCGGACGCGGAGACCGCGTCTTCGAAGTCCTCGCGCGTGACCGTGGCGGTGGGGATGGAGCTGCCCGTGACGCTGCCATCGCCGGGCTTCTGGCTGAGCCACCAGGTGATGCCGACTCCTGCGACGATGCCGACGATAATGGCGGCGCGGATGATCTTCTTGCGCCGACGCTGCTTGCGATGGCGCATGAGGCTGTCGTAGGCGAGCTTGGACTCCACGTCCTCCTCGTCTGCGTCCTCCTCGACCGTGCTGGAGAGGGTGGCGAGGGGAAGATGTTCGGTCTCGGTCTGGCTGGCCTGCGCGGACTCCGGCTTTGCATCGGGGCTTTCGTCCCTTTGGATGAAATCGGGCATCTCTCCTCCAAGGCGCACGCGATTGCGGTGTGTTTGAGGTGCATTCGGTGCGGGCGGCTATCATCTAAGGCGCGCCATGCGTCCGATTGTGCCTTGCGAGAGCATACAAGAACGGGCGGGCGCATTTGGCCGGTATTCAGCTTACGTTTGTGTAAGGTATCGTCCGCGCAGGCAGACGTCCCAGCAAGGTGGTAGACGGCATGACAGAAGACGGAATCGCACATATCGTCTCGATCGGTGAGAAGACCATCGTCGCGCGTGCCAGCAAGGACTGCACGGCGACGGCCCTCGCGCTTGCGCTCGGCATGTCGCACGTCTCGGCGGATGCGGCCCTGCGTCGTGGCCTCGTGCGTCGTGCCGACTGGTCCGCGCTTGCGGGCGCCTCTCGCGTGGCGGCAGGAGAGACGGTCGAGGTCCTGCTCGAACCCTCCGCGACGACTCGTCCCGTGACGGCTGCGCCTGCGAGCGTGGTCTGGGAGGACCCCCTCGCGCTCCTGGCCGACAAGCCCGCAGGTCTTCTCGTCCATGGTGACGGTACCGGAGCCGAGACGCTCAGCGACCACGTGCAGGCGCACCTGGCGGCCGAGGGCAGCTGTGCCGTGGCGCAGGCCGTGCAGCGTCTGGACGTGGAGACCACGGGTCTCGTGCTCTTCTCCAAGACGGAGCAGTTCCAACCCGCCTTCGATGCGCTCGTTGCGGGGAACTCCATGCGGAAGCGCTATCTCGTCGAGGTCATGGGCAGCTTCCCCTGGGGAGAGACCAGCATCGAGCAGCCCATCGGGCGCGACCGCCACGATGCCCGCCGCATGCGCGTCTCGCCTGCAGGCAAGCACTCGCTCACGCGCGTGACGCGTCTTGCCATGGAGAATCGCCGCTCGCTTCTGCTCGTGGAGCTTGCGACGGGCAGGCGTCATCAGATTCGCGTGCATCTGGCAAATCTCGGATTTCCCGTGGTGGGTGATACCCTCTATGGGGGAGCCCGCTCGGAGACGGGCCTCATGCTCCACGCCTGGGAGGAGCGCTTCGTGCATCCCGTGACGGGGGAGACGCTCTGCCTGCGCACGTCATGGCCTGTGAGGTTTGGTTCGTGGGAGGCGCGCTCGAGCGAGATCTGAGCCATACTGAAAGGCATCGAGCACCGGTAAGCGCGAACGAGGGGAAGGTACATGGCCGATACCATGCGGGGTGTCTACACCAATCTCACCGAGATCCGCAGGAGGGTCTTCAGCGAGGTGGCACGGGTCATCTACAATGCGGCGAACAATCCCGACTGGACCTATGCCGACATGGATGCGGCCTTTGAGGAGCTGCCCTACAAGATCATCCCCGGTGACGTGGCAACCTATCGCGAGAGCGTCTTCCTCGAGCGGGCCATCGTGACCGAGCGCGTCCGTCTGGCCTCGGGGCTCTCCCTCCAGGGCGTGGACAGACCCAACCACATATCCGACGGTCTGGCTGCCGCGGCAGGTCCCGACCAGTATTACGAACCGCCGCTCATCAACGTGATCTCCTTCGCCTGCAACGCCTGCAAGGACAACGTCTACGAGGTCACCAACACCTGTCAGGGCTGCCTGGCGCACCCCTGCCGCGAGATCTGTCCCAAGGGAGCCATCTCCTTCGTCAACAAGAAGGCATTCATCGACCAGGACATGTGCATCCACTGCGGACTCTGCCAGAAGGCCTGTCCCTATCAGTCCATCCACCACTTCGTGCGCCCCTGTGCCGAGGCCTGCGGCATGGATGCGATCGGTTCCGACGACCACGGTCGCGCCAGGATCGATCACGACAAGTGCGTGGCCTGCGGGCAGTGCCTCATCAACTGCCCCTTCGGTGCCATCGCCGACAAGAGCCAGCTCGTTCAGGTCATCTGGTCGATTCTCTCCGGCGATGAGGTCATCGCCGCCGTGGCTCCCGCCTTCGTGGGTCAGTTCGGCGGCAAGGGCAACGTCGGCAAGCTCCGTGAGGCCTTCAAGCAGCTGGGCTTCTCGGGTGTCGAGGAGGTCGCCCTCGGCGCCGACCTCTGCAGCGTCCAGGAGGCCGAGGACTTTCTTGCGGAGGTTCCCGACAAGCTGCCGTTCATGGGTACCTCGTGCTGTCCTGCCTGGTCATCCATGGCCAAGAAGGAGTTCCCCGAGTACGCCGGGTGCATCTCGATGGCTCTCACGCCCATGACGCTTACGGCTCGGATGATTCGGAAGTACCATCCCAAGGCGAAGATCGTCTTCGTGGGGCCGTGCTCCGCGAAGAAGCTCGAGGCCATGCGCACATCCGTCCGCTCGGAGGTCGACTTCGTGCTCACCTTCGAGGAGATGGCCGGCATGATGGACGCGCGCGACATCGACTACCTTGCCCTCCACGATGACAACGAGTCCGATTTCGACGTGGCGAGCGAGGACGCCCGCAACTTCGCCGTATCGGGCGGAGTCGCCAACGCCGTCGCCAACGTCATCCGCCGCGGACATCCTGAGGTCGAGGTCAAAATCGCCTCGGCGGAGGGCCTCGAGGACTGCCGGAAGATGATGAAGGATGCCGCGAAGGGGAGGTATCCCGGATACCTGCTCGAGGGCATGGCCTGCCCGGGCGGCTGCATCGCAGGTGCCGGCACGCTGCAGAGCATCAACAAGTCCAAGGGAGCCGTGGCGCGCTACGCCAAGCGCTCCCCGCACAAGAACGCCGTGGACAACGAGTTCCGCAGCCTCATCGGCGAGCTCGAGTACTCGGACGATGGCATCGAGCCAAAGGACGACCGGACCGAATAGTCGCACCCCTGTGCACGTCGCGGGGGGCAAGACGGGCACAAAGAGAGGGACCGGGATCACTTCGTCCTGGCCCCTCGTTTCTTCTGCTCTGGTTACCGCCCTAGCCGCTACTCCTTGGCGCCGTCGACCGAGGCGAAGAAGGTCGCCTGGTTGAAGGCATCCTTGATGGTCTTGCCATGGATGAATGGAAGGGAGAGGAACTCACTGACGGTGCTCACGAGCTCGGAGCAGTCGACGAAGTGGTTCTTCGAGTTGCGGCGACTGGTGTCCTGGGCGCGCCACGCCTCGTAGTTCACGTCGGTGAGATAGTAGACATCGGAACCGACCTTCATGTAGACCGAATGGTTGACGTGCAGGTATTCGGCCAGGCCCTCGTAATTGATGTCGAGTGCCTCAGCAGCTTTCTTTCCCATGGCATGTCCTTTCCGTCGAAAGACCAGACCTGCTTTGAAAGAACTATAACCCCCACGTAAGGTCGTATCGAGTTCTGTTCCAAAAGGTTCTGGCAAGCGTTGCAAAACTGGTCGTAGGCTGAATCAGCCGCAGGTAAAAGCCCATGGAGGATATGTGTTGCCGCGCTAGGCGAGGATGGCTGCCCCAAGTTCGGCGGGCGTGTCGACGATTCTCTCGGCACCCTGCGAGATGAGCCACGAGCGGTCGCGGAAGCCCCACGAGCAGATGATGCAGTCGCAGCCGAGGTTGCGCGCCGTGGCGATGTCGACCTCGGAGTCGCCCACGTAGACGAGGCCCTCACGTGTGACCCCGAGATCGGCGAGTATCACGTCGCACATGTCGGGTGCGGGCTTCTTCGGGATGCCTGCCCGTTCCCCATGGCATAGTCGAAGATGCCTCCGAAGTACTCCCTCGTGAGTGCCTGTACGGCAAAGTCGGCCTTGTTGGAGACGAGCGCGCACCTGACTCCGTATCCGCGCAACCGAGAGACATCTCGAGCATCCCGTCGTAGGGGTGGGTCGCGTCGTTGTTGTGCGCTGCGTAATAGGTCCTGAAGGCGTCGAAGGCTCGCTGGAAGTCCCCTCGGTCGTACGCTCGGGCACGGACTCGCGCATGAGGTGCTCGATGCCGTTGCCGTGGCGAGACGGACCTCGTCGACGGAGCGTGCAGGCATGCCCTGCGAGGCGAGGGCATGGTTCACCGCCGCCGTGTAGTCCGTGAGGGTGTCGAGCATCGTTTCCGTCAAGGTCGAATATCGCGGTTCTGTACGGCATGTCCCTGTCCTCCCGGCTGGTTCTCTCGTCGAGAGGGTACACGCGCGTGCGGACGGACCTGTCCGTCGCGTCCATCGACACGAACGACAGCGCTTGTGTGGCGTTGCGGCAGATAGTTTCGGATGCTTACATGGCGGGCCGACGGCATCGGGCGCGTAGTACAATCGCAACTCACGTGCGACGACGCGCCGTCTACGCCTCGTCGCCGTCTGCTGGGAAGCCGCCCGTTCCGACACGGGGCGGCAGAGACGAGAGGAAAGATATGGATTCTCACTCCATGCACACCCACACCTGCGGCGAGCTCCGCGCCTCCGACATCGACAAGGTGGTCACACTCACGGGCTGGGTCTGGCACCGTCGCGACCACGGCGGCCTGATCTTCGTCGACCTGCGCGACCGTGACGGC